>Ga0209974_10000278_pt1 | contig 16656 bp, 15 predicted proteins | sample InoplaM3SPM_FD_187592 | JGI IMG/M metagenome (GOLD analysis project Ga0209974, IMG submission 187592) | Arabidopsis thaliana rhizosphere microbial communities from the Joint Genome Institute, USA, that affect carbon cycling - Inoculated... | ecosystem: Host-associated > Plants > Roots >...
ATTCGGTCACCCAGGCCGATCGCGGCTGCGACTTCGATTTTCTTGCGCCACCGGCTACAATTCGCATTCCGCGCTAGTTGCAGGGCGCGTAAGGTCAATATCCTCCGGTTTTTCCGGTTCGAACAAGCACGGCAGGCTATGCTTTATTCATCGCGTATCGGGCGACGCCGGTTCGTCGTCCGCAAATCCCCCATACACGGGCGCGGCGTGTTCGCGCTGCGGCTCATTCCCAAGGGCACGCGGCTCATGGAATACACCGGTGAGCGCATTTCTCACGAGGAAGCCGACGAGCGCTACGGCGAGGAACACGAGCATTCACCGCACACCATGCTCTTCGCGGTGGACGACGAGACCGTGATCGATGCCACGCACCGCGGCAGCTCGGCCCGCTACATCAATCACTCGTGCGGCCCCAACTGCGAGGCCGTCGACGAGGGGGGGCGCATCTACATCGAGGCCGTACGCGACATCCGGCCCGGCGAAGAGCTCACCTACGACTACAACCTCGTGCTGGAAGAAAGGCACACGCCGGCATTGAAGCGTGCGCATCCCTGCTACTGCGGCACCCGGCGCTGCCGCGGCACGCTGCTCGGCCGTAAACGTGGATAGGCGCCCGTACGCAGCGATCAGTGGTCGAAGTGGAATAGCACGCGGATCTGGCCGTTCCGGTTCTCCGAACGCACGCTGTCGGCATTGCGCCGGAGCATGAAACCGGCCAGGCGCCGCGACCCGTCCTCGGACTCGATGATCTCCTGTTCGCTGGGCCTACGATCGGGAAAATCAAGCGGCTCGCCCGCATAGGTCAAACGGATATCGAGGCTGAACTCATCGAAGCTTGCCTCCAGCACGAGCGGTCCTTCGTGCCAGCAGTTTTCCGCAACGGTTTCGATCAGCTGCTCGACGCCGAAAACCGCTCGGGCAATGACCTCGGGGCGGGCACCCCATGTCTTGCCCTGCGCTTGCAGAAAATCGCCGATGCCGACGGTGCCCGAGCTGACGGTATCGCGGGCGATGGTGATCGCGACGCGTTGCCTGACCCCGATCCGGAACAGCAGGTTGAGCGCCAGCGCAATCACCGTGGAGAACACCAGCGCTGAACCGATCACCGGCGCCAATGCCGCGGGTGCCTCGGTGGCTATCACCGGAAAAACTTCGATTGCAGCACCTGCCAGCATTGAAAGGCCGATAACGATGGTGCGGCGGGCATCGAGCAGCCTCGAAGTCATGACCTGCAGGCCGTTGATGATGATGAAGCACACCGCGAAAAGCAGCGCGGCTACCATTACCGAGCGCGGCATCACGGCCACCAGCGCCACGAGCTTCGGTGTCAGGCCGATCGCGATGAATAGCGCGCCGACGGCATAGGCCACCCGCCGGCTCGCAACGCCCGTCGCGGACGCCAGCCCGACAGAAGGCGTGGAAGTGTTGGTGCCCACCGCACCCATGGCGCCCGCAACCATCGTCGCGACGCCGTCGGCCAATACGCCGCGCGTTGCCGATTTCATGTCGGGTCGCACCCATTCGGCGTCGTTCATGCGCTGGCAGACCGCGATCGTGCCCACCGCTTTCATCGCGGCAGCCAGACATGCAATTGCAAAGGAAGCGGCGATTGCGATATCGAACGACCATGACACGTTCTGGAACGTCGGCAGGGCGATCCATGTCGCATCCTCTATCCCGGTCAATTCCGATTTTTCCAGCAGGCCGGACGACAGTGCGGCAAGATAGCCCACGGCAAGCCCGATCAGGGCGCACAACATCTTGGCGGCGCCTTTGCCCCAGACATTGAACGCGACCATGGTGGCGAGCGTCAGCGCGCCGACGCTCCACTCGGAAAGGGTCACTGGCGCTGCCTGGCTGCTCAGCAGCGAGCGCAGGCCGGCTATCCCTGCGGTGATGCCGATCATGAAGATGACGAAGCCGGAGAGCTCCGTTGGCAGGATCGCGCGCAGCCGCGGGAGAAAACGCGCCAAAACCGCCTCCAGCGCCCCGGCAAAGAGTGTCATGCCGAACAGCATGGGCAGGCCGCCCGCCTTCACAGCAAGCAGCGAAGGACCGAAATAGGCGGCGGTGAACGTGGCGGGACAGAGATAGCCGCTGCCGACCGGCCCCCACTGGCGCGACTGCAGAAACGTCCCGATGCCGAGCACGATCATGCCCATGCATATCAGTTCCACGATGACGCGGGTGTCCAGGCCCGCCAGTCGAAATATCAGCAGCGGGTAGACCAGGTTGATGGCGATGAGCCCGACGTGCTGGATGCCGTTCAGAACCGTGACGAGCAGCGGAGGATTTTCGTCCAGCGCGTAGACGAGATCGGGCGGGCGCTTCATCAGCGCAGTTTGCTGACGGCTTCGTCGCGGGTGGCGAAGATCGAGAACAGTGTCGTGAATGCCGCGATGTCGAAAAGACGCTGTATTTCCTTCGGCAAAGAGCAGAGTACCATGCGCCCGCCGGCACGCTCTACGCCGCGCGCCGTCATGAGCAATACCCTGAACCCGGAACTGCTGATGTAAATAACGTTCGTGAAATCGAGGGCGAGACGAACCGCGCCCGATTGGACGACTTCGTTCAATTGCACGTTCAGCGCGTCCGCGCTGGTGCTGTCGATCTTGCCCTGAAGGCTGATCGTCGCGATGTTGTCGACCTGATTGATATTGATGTTCATCTCTGGTCCAACCGCCGGCTCGCCCGATTGGCGTGGCAGGATGAGAGGCGCATTATAAGGCCCGCGAACTGCGCTTGTGCTGCGAGCGAAAGCGCGTTGCTTTACGTTGACCGGCATGACGGCGGTTCGTAGAATGCCGCCGGAGGGTTATCCCGTTGTCAAAGCCGGCACAGAGGGAGGGAGGACGCGCGCGCGTGTACGCGCCGCTGCTTTGGCTCGCTTTTACCACCGCCGTTCCGGCGTTTTGCATCGCCGCGCCCGGCTACAGCATCCGGATGCCACTGGGCCTGGAAGCACGTGCGATGATCATTCCGGAAGACAATCCCCTCACCGCGGAGAAGATCGCGCTCGGCAAGCAACTGTTCTTCGATCCCCGGTGGTCGAAAACGCGCACTGTTTCCTGTTCGTCCTGCCACCATCCGCAGAAAGGATGGAGCGACGATCGCCGCTTTTCGCTCGACCACGAGGGCAAGCCCACGTCACGGCATGCGCCGACCATCATCAACCGCGCGTTCAGCAGGCTCGAAGGCTGGATCGGGCATCGGCAGAGCGCCGAGGAGCTGCTGCTCAATCTTCCGTTCACGAGCGCGGAGGCAATCGCACAGAATATCGCGCCGGTCATCGGCTACCAGGTGCAGTTTCAGCGCGTGTTCGGCAAACCCGTCACACCGGAAGGCGTCGCCCAGGCGATTGCAGCCTACCAGCGCACCATCCTGTCCGGAAATTCCGCGTTCGACCGCGCTCATGCGGGAGACAAAAGGGCGCTGAGCGCCGCCGCGCGTCGCGGTCATGACCTGTTCCAGGGCAAAGGGCGCTGCGCCAAGTGTCACAGCGGGCCCAACTTTACCGACGAGGGTTATCACAATACCGGCATCGGAACGGACCGCGCCGACGCGGACCTCGGACGTTTTGCGATCACCAAACGCAAAGTTAACCGGAACGCGTTCAAGACGCCGACATTGCGCGATGTCGCCCGGCGCGGCCCGTACATGCACGACGGCAGCCTCGCGACCCTGCGGGACGTCATCGCCTTCTACGATCGCGGCGGGCTGCCGAACCCGTATCTGTCTCCCGAAATGGCGCCGCTCAATCTGACGGCACGGGAACGCGACGATCTTATCGCCTTTCTCGAGTCGTTGACGGGCCAGGTGTCCGCGGAAACCGCCGCCCCGCCGGTGCTGCCGCAATGACCTGGCGGACTGCATTGCTCGCAGGCCTGCGACTGCGCAGCGCATGCCTGGTCGCGGTTGCCGCATTGGCGGCGAGCGGCGCGGTCTCCGCACCGGAATTCACGGTCCTGCAGAAAAACCAGGCCTTCTCCGTGTCCCACCTTACGATCAAGGTGGGCGATCGCGTCACGTTCATCAACAACGATGCGGTGACGCACAACGTATATTCCGACACCAAGGGGCTGGCATTCGAGATCGAGCTGCAGCCGCCGGGGCGCGCCGACACCGTGCAGTTTTCGAGGCCGGGGGTGGCCGAGGTGCGGTGCGCGATTCACCCCGGCATGAGATTGAGCGTGGAAGTGCAGAAGTAGGTGCGCGCGGTGAGCCGGCCGCGCACCAAACCGGGCAGGAAGGGGGAGCGTCGGTGAGATTGCGCTGGGTCATCGGGTTGCTGTTTGCGGCGGCGAACGCGTCGTATCCGCACGCGCCTGCCGCGGCACAGCAGACGACGGGGTATCGCCTCGGTTACCTCGATGGCGGCTCCGCCACGGCCGAGTCAAAGCGCCTGCTGAGCGTTTTCCGCCAGCGATTGAACGAACTCGGCTACCGGGAAGGGCAGAACCTGACCATCGAATATCGATGGGCAGAAGGCAACTACGACCGGCTGCCCGAGCTGGCGGCGGAACTTGCCGGCCTGAAGGTGCATATCATTGTCGCGGCGGTTGCCCAGGCTGCGCGCGCGGCCAAGCAGGCGACCCGTACCATACCCGTCGTTATGGTCGGCGCCGTGGACCCAGTGGGATTGGGACTGGTGAAGCAGCATGCGCGCCCTGGCGAGAACGTCACAGGGCTGTCCAGTCTCAGCGCGGAGCTGATCGGAAAGCAGCTCGAACTGCTCACCGAGGCGGCGCCGAACGTATTTCGCATCGCCGTGCTCTGGAACGCTGCCAATCCCATCGAAGCCCGCTTGTGGCGGGCGCGGCAGGCCGCAGCAAAGACGCTGGGCGTCGTGCTCGTCCCGCTCGAAGTGCGCGATTCCGCCGATATCGGACCGGCTTTCGCCGAGATGGTGAAGGCCCAGCCCCAGGCGTTGCAACTGCTGGCGGACCCGCTGTTCACCGTCCATCGCAGCGATATCATCAAGTTCGCCGCGCAGCATCGCATCCCGGTGATTTCGGATACCAGCGACTTTACCGAGGCGGGCGCTTTGCTGTCGTACGGCGTTCACCTGCCCGATGTGTTCCGCGGCGCGGCGAGATTTGTCGACAAGATCCTCAAGGGCGCGCGCGCCGCGACCCTGCCCATCGAGCAACCGACGCGATTCGAGCTGGTCATCAATCTCAAAACCGCGCGTGCGCTGGGCCTGACGATCGCGCCGTCGGTACTCGGGTTCGCGGACCGTGTGATCGAGTGACCAGATAGCCTCCATGCTCAACAGCCTGTTCCGTAAATACGTCGTCGCGCTGGTTGCGCTCGTGACCGGCACGCTGCTGATCAGCGGCATCACCGAATTCTATTTTTCGCATCAGGAGCACAAGACGGCGCTCCTTCGTATCGAGCAGGAAAAGGCGCTGGCTGCGGCGTACAAGATCGAGCAGTTCACGCGGGAAGTCGAGCGCGAGGTGGCCATGCTGGCGCGCTCGCCGTGGACGAGCCGCTCGATGCCGCCGGCGGCGCGCCAGTTCGAGTACCGCAGGACGCTGGGCCGCGCGCACGCGATTTCAGAGATCACCCGCATCGACGCTTCCGGGCGCGAGCAGCTCACGGTTTCGCGGCTGGGGCTCGATGCCATCGGACGCAAGACCGACCGTTCGGACGATCCCGTTTTCAAGGCGGCGAAAGGCGGCCGCACCTATTTCAGTCCGGTGTACTTCCGCATGGAGTCCGAGCCTTACATGACGGTCGCCGTGCCGAGCCTGGACGCGGGCGTGGTGTTCGCGGAAGTGAATCTCAAACACATGTGGGATGCTGTTTCCGATATTGCAATCGGCCGCGGCGGCTACGCTTACGCAGTGGATTCCAACGGTCGGCTGATTGCGCACCCCGACATCAGCCTGGTCCTGCAGAATACCGATCTATCCGGGCTGGCGCATGTCAGCGCGGCGCGCACGGCACTGCGCGAACCCGATAAGGCGCCCGAAAAAGTATCGATCTCGCGCGCCTTGGACGGACGCGAGGTCCTGACAGCCCATGCCGCCATTCCCTCCCTGGGATGGCTGGTTTTCGTCGAGCAGCCGGTGGAAGAAACGCTTGCGCCCCTCCACATCGCGGCTGCCCGGGGCGCGGCGCTGCTGCTGCTCGGTCTCGTGCTCGCCGTTCTGGTGAGCGTGCTGCTTGCAAGAAGGATGGTGGCGCCGATCCGCGAGCTGCAGCAGGGCGCAGCGCGGGTCGGGGCGGGAGAATTCGGCTATCGCATCAGCGTGCGCACTGGCGATGAGCTGGAGACGCTCGCGACCGAATTCAATCGCACGGCGGAGCGCCTGCAGGACTCGCACGCCATGCTCGAGAAAAAGGTGGAAGCGCGTACCTGGGAGCTGGCCAATGCAAACGCACATCTCACCGAGGCGCTGGAGCAGCAGACGGCCATCTCCGAGGTGCTGCGCGTGTTTTCGGGCTCGCCAAGCGACGTTCAGCCGGTGTTCGAACTGATCGCCGCGAGCAGCGCGCGGCTGTGCCGGGCACGATTCTGCGCGGTCTTCCGCGTTGAGGGCGACAGCATCCATTTCGTGGCCGCGCACGGCCCCGACGCTGAGCAGCTCGAGCGCGTGCGCCGGCTGTTTCCAGTGCCGAAAAGCCCCGATACCGCGGTGGGCCGGGCCATACAGGGCGGTTGCGTCGTCGCGATACCCGATATCGACGCCGATGCGAGCTACAGGTTCTCGCACGCGGTGCGCGAGCTTGGCGGCAGGAGCTTGGTGGCGGTGCCGATGCTGCGCCAGGGCGAGGCGTCCGGCGCCATCGTCGTCGGCCTGTCCGAGCCCGGCGCATTCCCGGAAAAGCAGGTGCAGTTGTTGCAGACTTTCGCCGATCAGGCCATGATCGCGGTGGAGAACGTGCGGCTGTTCCAGGCGCTGAAGGCGCGCACGGACGCACTTACCCGGTCCGTCGGCGAGCTGCGGGCGCTGGGCGAGGTCGGACGCACGGTGAGCTCGAGCCTCGACGTACAGACCGTGCTCACTACCATCATTACGCACGCGACGAATCTTTCGGAGTGCGCGGGCGGCATACTCTACGAGTTCGACGAAAATACGGGGTTGTTCCACGTGCGGGCCGCGTATCGCGTGGAACCCGAGGATTTCAGCGCGCGTCAGCAAATGCCGATCAGGATCGGCGACAGCGCCATCGGCCGCGCCGGGCTCTCGCGCATGCCGGTTGAAATTCCCGATATCGCCGAGCACGGTGCCGACGTCCGCCCGCAAACGCGCGAACTGCTGGCGCGGCGCGGCATCCGCTCGCTGGTCGCGGTGCCCATCTTCAGGGACGAGGCGGTCTTCGGCTGCCTCGCGGTGTGGCGCGCCGAAGCGGGGCACTTCTCGGACGACACCGTGCGCGTGCTGCAAACCTTCGCCGTGCAGTCGGTGCTCGCAATCGAGCACGCCAGGCTGTTCCGGGAAATCGCGGGCAAGAACCAGGAACTGGAGATCGCCAGCCGGCACAAGTCACAGTTCCTCGCCAACATGTCGCACGAGCTGCGCACGCCGTTGAACGCCATCATCGGCTTCTCCGAAGTGCTGCTGGACAGGATGTTCGGTGAGATGAGCGCCAAGCAGGAGACCTACATCCGCAACATCCATGCCTCGGGCAGGCACCTGCTTTCGCTCATCAACGAGATCCTCGATCTGTCGAAGATCGAGGCCGGGCGCATGGAACTGCAGATCGAGCCCTGCGCCGTCGGCCCGCTGATCGAAGAGGTTGCCACCACCGCGAGCCCCCTCATCTCGAAGAACGGCAACCGGTTAACGACCGATTGTCCCGCCGCGGTTGGCACCCTGCGCGCCGATCCCAAGCGCGTGCGGCAGGCGCTGCTCAACGTCGTGAGCAACGCCGCCAAGTTCACCGACAAGGGGCACATCACGCTGCGCGCGCGGCGATTTCCCGACAACGGCCGGGAATGGATCGCAATCGACGTCGCCGACACGGGCATCGGCATGTCGCGCGAGCAGATGGGCCGGCTGTTCCAGGACTTCGTGCAGGCGGACGCTTCCACCACCCGCAAGTACGGCGGCACCGGCCTCGGGCTGGCGATCAGCAGGCGCTTCTGCCGCATGATGGGCGGCGATATCACGGTCGAGAGCGAGCCCGGCAAGGGCTCGACGTTCACGCTGCGGCTGCCGGCGCTGATGGACGACGAACAGTCGCAGGACTCGCTTCGTGTAGGGACAAGGCACGACGTGCGTGGCAGGACTATCGATGACGGGGAAGCGGCGCCGGCCGGAACGGAGCGCGCCGCCAAGGCGGACTGATCATGCTGCTCTCTCCCGCCATCGCGGTGATGAACCGCCTCAAATATCCGCAGAAATTTGCGCTGATCAGCCTGCTCTTTGCGCTGCCGCTCGCGCTGGTCATGTACTTCTTCGTCTCCGAGATCAATGACCGCATCGAATTCTCGCGCAAGGAAATAGAGGGGGACCGCTATCTGCGGCCTTTGCGGGGCCTGCTCGAGCACGTGGTGCACAGCCAGATCCATGCCCACGATTACAGCAGGCGCGGGCTCGCCAACCGCCCGGAGCTGGTGCGCAAGCAGGCCGAAATCGATTCGAACTTCAAGGCGCTCGCCGAAATCGAGCACGAGCTCGGAGGGCTGCTGAAGACCTCCGCCCGTCACGACGTGCTGCAGGAAAACGGTCGCTTCCTGAGAGCGCAGATTTTCAGGCTGCAACCCGGAGAAAGCCGCGACCTGCACGGCAAGCTCATCGCCGACATCCGCGCGCTCATCTCGCACGTCGGAGACACCTCCAACCTGATTCTCGATCCCGATCTGGACAGCTACTACCTGATGGACGCGATCCTGCTCAAGCTGCCGGACTCGGTGGACATCACCCGGCGCTTGTGGATGCTCGGCAAGCAGGTCGTAGAGCCGGGACGCCCGGTCGCCGCCGATGAAAAGGCGAATGTCATCGGGCTTGCCAGCCTGCTGCGCTCCAATCTGGATGCGGTGAAGGGCGGCATGGATATCGCGTTTCGCAACAATCCGGCGAAGAACCTCAAACCGCGGCTGGCGGACCCGCTCGCGCAGTATGTGACCACGGCCGAGCAGTTCCTCAACATGGTCGATCAGGACGTCATCAACGTGCGCATCGTCAATATCCGGACCGAGGCCTTCGACCAGGCGGCGCGCCAGCTCCTGCACGGCACTTTTTCGTTCTGGGATCGCACGATCGTGGAACTGGATGGCCTGATGCAGGCGCGGATCGACGGTTTCGTCGAGCGCAGGACGCTGGTCCTGGTGGTCGCAGGGCTCACGCTGCTCCTCGTCACCTATCTTTTCGTCGCGTTCTATGCCTCTGTCACCGGCACGGTGCGTAATCTGGAGGAAACGACGCGGCGCATGGTCGGAGGCGCTATCGAGGAGCGCTTCAGCGTCGCGGCCCGGGACGAGCTGGGACAGGTGGCTGCTTCGTTCAACGCGATTGCCGACCGGCTGCGCTCCGAGTGGACGCAGGCACGCGAGGACAGCGCCCGGGCGACCATCGCGGAAGCACAGTTGAAGGAACGCACCGTGGCGCTGGAGCAGAGCGAAAGACGCACGCGCCTGATCCTCGATACGGCGCTCGACGCCGTGGTCGGGATGGACGCGCAAGGCCTCATCACGGAATGGAATCCGCAGGCCCACGCGATCTTCGGCTGGCCGCGCGAGGAAGCGCTCGGCAAGCGGCTCTCCGACCTTATCATTCCAGAGCGGCTGCGCGAGGCGCACGAGTCCGGTCTGCAGAAGTTTATGGCGACGAAAGAGGGACCGGTGCTGAACAAACGCATCGAGATCGATGGACTGCATCGCGACGGCCATGAGTTTCCGGTAGAGCTCGCGATTTCGCCGGTGCGCTCCAACGGCAGCGTCGCCTTCAGCGCGTTCGTGCGCGACATCACCGCGCGCAAGCAGGCGGAAGCCGAGCTTGCGCAGCGCAACCAGGAGCTCGCCTATGCCCGCGACCGGGCCGAGGATGCCAACCGGGCGAAAAGCACGTTTCTCGCCAACATGAGCCACGAGCTGCGCACACCCCTGAACGCCATCATCGGCTTCTCCGACGTGCTGCTCGAGCGCATGTTCGGGGAGATGAATCCCAAGCAGGAAAACTACGTGAGGAACGTCCACTCGTCCGGCAAGCACCTGCTGTCGCTGATCAACGATATCCTGGACCTCTCGAAGATCGAAGCTGGCCGGCTGGAGCTCAATCTGTCGGACGTGCATCTGCCTTCCGCGCTCGAAAATGCCATGATGCTGGTGCGCGAGCGCGCGCAGCGGCAGAGGATCGCGCTCACCTGCGATATCGATCCGCAGATCGGTGAAATCAAGGCCGACGAGCGCAAGCTGAAACAGATCATGTTGAACCTGCTGTCCAACGCCGTGAAATTCACGCCGGAAGGCGGCCGCGTGGATGTGGCAGCGCGGCTGGTGGACGGCGTGGTCGAAATAGCGGTCACGGACACCGGAATCGGAATCCACCCGCGGGACCACGCCGCGGTGTTCGAGGAGTTCCGGCAGGTCGGGCGAGACTACGCCGCGCGGCAGGAGGGGACGGGACTCGGGCTTGCGCTCACCCGCAGCTTCGTGGAGCTGCACGGCGGCACGCTCTGCCTCGACAGTGAGCCGGGCCGCGGATCGACTTTCACCTTCACCTTGCCGGTGCGACGATGAGCCGAGTACTGATCATAGAAGACAACCAGATGAACCTGGAGCTTGCGCGGGACATCCTGCAGGCGAGCGGTCATACGACATGGGACGCGGAAACCGCGGAGCAGGGCCTCAAGCTCGCGTCCGAACACAAGCCGGACCTGATCCTCATGGACATCCAGTTGCCGGGGATGAGCGGCATCGACGCGCTGAAGGCCCTGCGGGCGGATCGTGCCATGGATGGCATACCCGTCGTGGCGATCACCGCGTCCGTCATGCTGTCGGACCGGCAGGAAATCATGCGTGCGGGTTTCGACGGCTTCATCGAGAAGCCGATAACGGTGCGCAGCTTCCTCGACGTCGTGGAAGGGCTGGTGCAGAAAGGACGTGGATGAGCCAGGCAGCCCGCATACTGGTCGTCGACGACACCCCGCACAACGTGATGCTGCTGGAGGATCTGCTCACGGCGAAGGGCTATGCCGTCGAAACGGCGGTGGACGGCGCGCAGGCGCTGGAGCGGATGGCGGCAAACCCGCCTGATCTCGTGCTGCTCGACATCATGATGCCGCGGCTGAACGGCTACCAGGTGCTCGAGCGCATGAAGGCCGATGCGGTGCTGCGGCTCGTTCCGGTCGTCGTCATCTCCGCGGTGGACGAGCTGGAGAGCGTGGTGCGTTGCCTGGAACTCGGCGCCGAGGATTATCTGCCCAAGCCGTTCAACTCGACGCTGCTGCGTGCGCGCGTCAGCGGCAGCCTCGAGCGCAAGCGCATGCGCGACGAGATCGTGCAGCACGCCCAGCATATCGAGCGCGACCTCGAGTTCGCCCGCGCCATCCAGCTCAGCATGGTGCCCGCGAACGGCGCCGACAAAGCCCTGCCGCCGGCGCTTTCCGTCGGCGCCGTGCTGGAGCCGGCGCGCGAGATCGGCGGCGATCTTTATGACTACTTCCCCCTCGGGCCGGGACGCTTGTGCCTCGTCGTGGCGGACGTCTCCGACAAGGGGGCATCCGCCGCGCTGTTCATGGCACGCACGCGCACCACGATACGGCTGCTCGCAACGCAGCGGGCGAAGAGCGGCGATCATCCGCCGACGCCCGCGCAACTGATGGAAGACATCAACACCGAACTTTGCCAGGACAACCCGCACGCCATGTTCGTGACCCTGTTCATCGGAATGGTGGACGCCGCAAGCGGCGAGCTGAGCTGGTGCAGCGCGGGGCACCTTCCGCCGTATCGCATCGCCGCCGATGGCGGCACCCGCGCCGTTGCCGGCGGCGACAGCATGCCGGCCGGTCTGCAGCGAGAATTCGTGGCAAGTGCCGGCACGTTGCAGCTCGCGTCCGGCGAGAGCCTTTTTCTCTACACCGATGGCATCACGGAAGCGGCGAATGCGGAAGGCGGGATGTTCGGGTCGGGGCGACTGGCGGACACGCTCGCTGCCTGCGGGGGGCTAGCGCCACGCGCGATGGTGGAGAGGGTGCTGCGCGAGGTGCGCGCCTTCACCGGCACGGCATCGCCGTCCGATGACATCGCGGCGCTGGCATGCCGCTGGGCGCCATGAGTCTTGTGGAGACCACCCTCGTTAACACACTCGCGGGCATTGCGCGCGCGGCAGAGCTGGTGGCCGAGGTCGCCCGGGCGCACCAGTTGCCGCGCGACGTCGCATCGCACATGTGCGTCGCGCTCGACGAGGTGCTGAGCAACATCGTGAAGTACGGCTACGCGGACGACGCGGCCCATCAGATCAGCCTTCGCCTATCGGTCGCCGATGGCATGCTGATTGCCGAGGTGGAGGACGACGCCCGGCCGTTCGACCCGCTGAGCGTGCCGGCGCCGAACCTGGACGTGCCGTTCGGAGAGCGTCGGGTAGGCGGGCTCGGGGTGCATTTCGTGCGCAAGCTGATGAGCGAGGTCGCTTACAGCCGGGTCGGCGGACGCAACCGGCTGGTGATGAAGAAACGGATGGAGAGCGGGAAGAAGGGTATGCAATGAACATGCACGAACGCGATGTGGCGGGCATCATGGTACTCGCCATCGAAGGCCGGATCGACAGCACCACGGCCGCGGCATTCGGCGCGCGCATCGACGCCGCAGTGAACGAAGCGCAACGCAGGGTGCTGCTCGACGTAAGCGAGCTGGAGTACATAAGCAGCGCCGGCTTTCGCGTGCTCTATCTGGCGGCGAAACGCGCGGGAGAAACCGGAGCGAGGCTCGTCATATGCTGCATGCCCGAGCGCGTGCGCGAGCTGTTCTCGATCGCGGGATTTCTCAAGTTCTTCACGTTGGCTGCCACGCAGGAAGAAGGCGTGGCCACGCTCAAATGACCGCGCGTGCGGGAACTGCTAGAGCTGGATCTCCATCCCGTCGTATGCCGCGTACACCTCCAGCGGCGCACCCGCGCGGGTAAGCTCCTCCAGGCGCTGCGTGTCGCGCCAGACGGCGAGTATGCGCTCATCGCTGTACACCGGCTCGTGGTGAAAGAGGCACAGCCGTTTCACCTGCGCCGCCTGGCACAGCTCGACGCCGACGATGTTGCTCGAGTGCCCCCAATCCGCTTTCACCGACACGGCATCGGCGAGCGAATACATCGCATCGAAGATTACGAGATCCGCGCGGTGAAAGAAGGCGATGAAGGCCTCGCTCTGCGCGAAATCCTCCGGCCGGTGCTCCGAGTCGGTCGTGTACACCAGCGACTTGCCGCCGTGCTCGAACCGGTAGCCGTACGAGTCGCCCGAATGCTGTTGCAGCATCGTGCGCACCGTCATCGCGCCGACCTCGCACGGCTGGCCCGGCTGAAGCACGATGAATTCGATATCGGCTCCGAGCTGATCGAACTCGACCGGAAAGCTCGGCGCGGCATGCTGCCTGCGGAACGCCTGCTCCAGCTGGACGTGGCAGCCGTAGATGCGGATGCGGTTGCCGGGCAGATAGGCGGGCGTGAAGAACGGAAACCCCATGATGTGGTCCCAGTGCAGGTGGGACATGAAGATGTGGTAGGTGTTTTTCTTCGCCGCGCCGTCGGTTGCGAGCACGTGGTTGCCGAACACCCGTGCGCCGCTGCCGAGATCGCAGAGGACGTACTCGCCGGCGCCGGCGTCAATCTGCACGCACGGCGAGTTGCCGCCAAAGGTATGCGACAAGGAGAAGTCGAGTTGCGCGATGAATTCGCGCGCCGCGTCCTCGGTCTCGAACTTCCTGCCACCCGCCGCAACCAGCGCCCGGGCCATTTTTTCCCGGAGCGTCCGGGTGTTCATCGCAACCGGCAGCGATCCCCGAGAGCCCCAGATGCGGACCAGCATGCGCAACCGCTCCCTGATTGCTATTGTGGAACCATTCTGAATGAAGCTCCGGGGCGCAGCAAGGGCGCCCCGGTCAGCTCTTCGGTATGGTCTTTCCGGGATCCACGAACGGCCGTGCCACCACCGTGGCGCGGCGTTCGCCGACGGACGGTATGTCCACCCGGAGCGCCGTGCCCACGGCGGCTTCGGTAACCGGCACCATCGCATACCCGATGTTCTTCTTGAGCCTGGGCGACCATGCCGCCGAAGTAATGTGCCCCATCACCGCGCCGTTCTTCAGGGCCGGCCACGGCTCCGCGTTCATTTCGATGCGCGCGCCGTCGATTTCCACGCCCACGAGCTTCTGCCTCACGCCGGCGGCACGAACGCGCGCCAGTGCATCGCGGCCGATGTAGTTCGCAGACTTACCCTGATCGACGAGATACTCCAGGCCCACCTCGTACACGTTGTTCTCGAGCCTCATGTCGGCGCCCCAGTTGAGGATGCCCGCCTCGATGCGGCGGATGTCGGACGGTCCCGTGGGCCGGATGTTGTGCGGCTTACCGGCGTCCATGATGCGCTCCCACAATTCATCGCCGCGGCTACCGTCGCGCAGATAGATTTCGTACCCCACTTCTCCTGACCAGCCGGTTCGGGTCACGACGAGCGGCATGCCGTCGAGTTTCGTTTCGAGGAAGTGGTAGTAACGAAGTTGCAGGACCGGATCACCGAACAATGCGCCGATCACCTCGCGCGCTTTCGGTCCCTGAACCTGTAACGGCGAGACGTCCGGCTCGGAAATGGTGACACGCAGCCCGGCGTTCAGCGCAACCCCGCGCGCCCACAACAGCACGTCGCTGTCGGCGAGCGCCAGCCAGAAATGGTTCTCCCCCAGCCGCAGCAGCACCGGGTCGTTGATGATGCCGGCGTCATCTGCTGTAATGACGACGTACTTGCCCTGGCCGACCGCGCAGCGCGACAGATCGCGCGGGGTCAGCATGTTGGTGAAGGTGAACGCGTCGGGGCCGGTGATCTCGACCTGGCGTTCGACAGAAACGTCCCACAGCGTGACGTGATGGAGGAGGTGCCAGTATTCTTCCTCGAGATCGCCGAAGCAGATTGGGAACAGCATGTGGTTGTAGACGGTGTAGCCTTGCGCGCCGTAGCGCTGCGTAGCTTGGAAGTACGGTGTGCGGCGCAGGCGCGCGCCACGCTGGACGAGATTCATGTCGAACGACATCAGGCCTCCGGGCGCCAGAGCGGAAAGCCGGCAATTTTCGTATGAATCGCCCCGGCGCGCATCGCCCATGGCGCAAAATGACAGGTGCGGCGGCGGCCGGCGCGTGCGAATCCGGTGGAGACCTGCTGCCCTAGCACGGACTTTGCTATGCTTACGGGGTACGCATGCCCAGGAAGACGGTTTCGACGTGCGCATAACCGCCTTGCCGCCTGCCCACCGGGCGACGCGGCGGGTCAGCCGTAGGCCGAACGTTCAACAACCCATCCATTTTTTACATGGATTCCAAATCAATCGAACGCGTCTATACCGGCTACGCCAGAGTCTATAACCGCATTTTCGGTACCATATTCCAGCGCTCGCGCGAGGCCGCCATACGGGACCTCAATGTGCAGTCCGGGGAGCGGGTACTCGAGATCGGCGTCGGAACCGGGCTGTGCCTGCCGCTCTATCCCAGGGATTGCCAGATCACCGGGATAGACCTGTCTGACGGAATGCTGGACCGGGCGCGGAATCTGGTACGGGAGCGCAGGCTTTCCAACGTGCAATTGATACGGATGGACGCCGGCGCGCTCGAATTTCCCGATGGTAGCTTCGACACCGTCGTCGCGGCCTACGTCGTGACGGCGGTTCCAGATCACCGTGCCGTGATGAGCGAAGCAATCCGGGTGTGCCGTCCCGGCGGGCGCATCATGTTGCTCAATCACTTCACCAATGACAAAAAACTGATCGCCGCGTTCGAAAAAGCCATTTCACCCCTCTGCAAGCACATCGGGTTCCGCACCGACCTCTCGGTGGCTGACGTGCTGGACGGCTGGCCGATCATCATGCAGCGCCACAAGAGGGTGAGCCCGCTGCAGATGTGGCACGTAGTCGAATGCATGAAGCCGCCGGAGCCGGAACCCGCCGCCACCCGCTGAAGCGGGGAAGCTTGCGCTCCCTGCGGCGCGGATTCGCCGGGAATTGAGGGGTGCGCGGCAGTCGATTAGCATAACAGGGTTGCTCCGGGGAGGAGGGGGATGGACGAGCGCGTACACGGCGCCTTTGCGATATTGGCTGCGTGCATTGCTGCCGCACCTGCTGCCGCTACCGACACTCCCGTCACGCGAGCGCCGCCGGTCATCGTGACCGACACTCGCATCGAAGAATCTGCTGCGCGATTGGTAGGCGCAAGGGTCATCAGCGCACGCGACATCGAACGCAGCGGGGTCTCCACCCTGTCCGAGCTGCTTCGTTCTTCACCGGAGGTGCGCACGCGCACTCTCCCTGGGTCGCCTAACCCGCAGATCGACATGCGCGGATTCGGCCTTTTCGGCGAGCACAACACGCTCGTGCTGATCGACGGCCTGCGCGCCCGCGAGTACGAGCTCTTTACCGTCAACTGGTCCGCGCTTCCACTCTCGTCCATCGAACGCATCGAGATTTTGCCCGCGAGCAGTGCTGTGCTGTACGGCGGCGGCGCAACCGGCGGC
>Ga0209974_10000279_pt1 | contig 16628 bp, 16 predicted proteins | sample InoplaM3SPM_FD_187592 | JGI IMG/M metagenome (GOLD analysis project Ga0209974, IMG submission 187592) | Arabidopsis thaliana rhizosphere microbial communities from the Joint Genome Institute, USA, that affect carbon cycling - Inoculated... | ecosystem: Host-associated > Plants > Roots >...
GGAAAGATTCCTCGCATGTGCTCGGAATGACAACAAGAGTAGAGAGCTGTCATTTCGAACGTAGTGAGAAATCCTTCTCTAGTGTTTTTTCAAAGGAGGCACGAAGGGTTTGAATAACTTCAACTCTTAAACTTCGTGCTCTTCGTGGTGCAATCGAATAGTACTGAAGCATCAATCTCGGAGGAATGACCATGGCTGGAACAGGCGCTTGTTATACCGATGCGGATTTGCAAGGAAAGAAAAATGATTCGATCTATCATCAGGTGAAAGAGTTTCTCGACAAAGGGGAGACCCTCGCCGTGGCGACGATCGTTTCGACCAAAGGGTCGACGCCGCGCGAAGTCGGCGCCAAGATGGTGGTGACAGCGTGGGGAGAAATTCTCGGCACCATCGGTGGGGGATGCGGCGAGGCCGACGTCAAGCGTGAAGCTGTGGAGGTGATTCGCACGCGCAAACCGAGAACGGTTCGCGTGGATCTCCTGGACGATATTTCTTCGGACAGCCCGGCCGTTTGCGGCGGCATCATGAACGTTTTTATCGATCCTTGGTGGAAAGAACGCGATCGAGAGGCTGCCGGCGGAAAATGAGCTCACTCTCGGAGGAACTGGTTCGGATCAGCGAACAAGGCGCGGCGGCCGTGCTTGCCACAGTGGTGGAAGTCGACGGTGACGTTGGCGTTCAGCCGGGTGCGAAATGCCTCGTCCGCGACGGCGCTGTGGTCGGTGAGACCATCGGGCATGCGCGCGTGGTCGAGGCGATTCTCCAGGAGAGCGCTGCGCACCTGCGCGCTGAGAAATCGAAGCTGACTTCGCTCTCGGTTGGCGACGCCAGGTTGGACGTGTTTTTCGAGGTGATGCCGGCACCGCCGAAGCTGATCGTTGTCGGAGCGGGGCATATCGCCGTGCCGTTGGTCAAAATGGCGAAGGTTTTGGACTTTTACGTCATCGTGATCGACGATCGTCTGCTCTACGCCAACCGCGAACGCTTTCCTGATGCCGATGAAGTCTTAGTCGGCGACATGGCGCAACTGCTCAAAGAAATGACGATCACGCCCTCGTGCTACATCGTGCTGATCACGCGGGGACACGCGTATGATGAACCCTGTCTGCGAGTGGTGCTGCCGACCCCGGCGAAATACATCGGCATGATCGGCAGCCGGCGTCGCATCAAGGCTTGCTTTCAAAGATTTCGCGATCAGGACAAGATCGCAGAAGAGTTGATCGAAAAAGTCTATGCGCCGATCGGCCTCGACATCGGCACCGAAACTCCGGCCGAGATTGCCACGGCGATCTTGGGTGAGGTCATTAAAGTGCGGCGCGGTGGGACGGCGGCATCGCTTTCCGGCCATTAGAGCAGTATAAATGGCGCGTATGACCGGAGTGATATTTTCGGATTTAGGGCGGGCGTCATCATTTATGTCGCTCGATTGGGTGCAGCTTGCGCTCAAGCAAAGCCTCGGTTTCGCTCCGTACCCCGCTACGCTGAATATCCGACCCAAAGCGGCGGAAGACACCGAGAGCTGGCGCCGCATGCGGACGGAGTCCACCGGCGTGCCGTTAACGGCGGTGCGGAGCGGGTTCTGCGCCGCGCGGCTTTATGCAGTAGAAATATTGGGTAAGACCGGCGCTGGAAACATCGCGGGAGCGATACTTATTCCTGAAGTGAAGGATTACCCAAGCGACAAAATTGAAATCGTCGCCCCGGTGCGCTTGAAAGATCATCTCGGCGTGCATGACGGCGACGCGCTCACCCTGGAGTTTCTCAATTGAACAAGCAGAAAAGATTGATCGTTGGCATTTCCGGCGCCACCGGCGCAATTTATGGCGTGCGCATGCTCGAGATCTTATCGAAGATCGAGGACATCGAGACTCATCTGGTCTTAACCAAAGCCGGTAAGATGACGATTCAAGTGGAAACCCCATACTCGGTGAAGGACGTCGAAGCCATGGCCGACGTGCTGCACGACGTAAACAACGTCGGCGCGAGCATCTCGAGCGGCTCGTTTCGCACCGCAGGGATGGTGATCGCGCCTTGCTCGATGAAATCGATGGGTGGGATTGCACATTCGCTCGGCGGCGATCTGCTCGTGCGCGCCGCCGACGTGGTGCTGAAGGAGCGGAAAAAGCTCGTTCTGGTAGTGCGCGAGACGCCCCTTCACTTGGGCCACCTGGAGGCCATGGTGTCGCTCACGAGAATGGGCGCGATAATTTTTCCGCCCGTGCCGGCTTTTTACCACCGGCCAAAAAGTTTGGACGAAGTTATCAATCAGACCGTGACGCGGATCCTCGATCAGTTCGATATCGACGTCGAACTTTTCCATCGCTGGGATGATGAGGGAATGAGCCGCCATCCGGACGCCGAAAAAACCCCGAGTGTTGCCGCAATCAAAGATCGTCAAGCCGCCAAAAAACAGCGGTGACCGATCCGGCGCGCCGCGATCATGCCGAACCGCACGGTAAAAAGAGCCCTCACTCAAACTCAAAAACGCAAGAAAGAGCACCTCGAACTCTGTCTCGATACTGAAAACGTTTCGAGCCCGTCGAGCACGGGACTTGAAGCTTATCGTTTCATTCACAACGCTCTCCCCGAGCTCGACATCGACGAAATCGATATCAGCACCACTTTCCTCGGCAAACGGCTCAGCGCACCGGTTCTCATTTCTTCGATGACCGGTGGTTTCGATCTCGCGCGCAAGGTGAACCGTAATTTAGCCGCCGCGGCGCAGAGGCTGGGGCTCGCCATGGGTGTCGGTTCCCAGCGCGTTGCCATTGAAGAGCCTTCCGCGGCAACGTCATTTCAAGTTCGTGATATCGCGCCCGATATTCTGCTCCTCGGTAATTTGGGTGCCGTGCAGCTAAATTATGGTTACGGTATCGAGCACTGCCGCCGGGCAGTGGCGATGATCGACGCCGATGGGTTGATTTTCCATCTGAACGTTCTTCAAGAAGCGGTGCAGCCGGAGGGCAACCGAAATTTCAAAGGATTGACCGCCAAGATTGCGGCCGTATGCGAAGATCTCGCTGTTCCGGTCGTCGCCAAAGAGGTCGGCAACGGCATATCGGTCGATGTCGCCGTCCGCTTGCAGCGTGCCGGTGTTACGGCAATCGATATCGCCGGCAAAGGCGGCACTTCGTGGTCGGCCGTGGAAGCCCAGCGCGCGGCCAAAATGGGCCGCCGACCGGATATGGCTTTTGCCGATTGGGGTATCCCTACGGACGAGGCGTTGATCAGCGTGCGCAAGGCTTTGCCCGACGTGCAACTGGTCGCATCGGGGGGTATTCGCAGCGGCCTCGACATGGCCAAATCCATCGCTCTCGGGGCCGACATCGCAGCCCTGGGCCAACCCTTGCTGGCGGCGGCTTTGGAGTCCGCCGACAAGGTGGTAGAATTTCTCGCCGACGTAATCCATGAGCTCAAAGTCAGCATGCTCTGCGTTGGAGCAAAAGATCTTCAGGCCTTGCGCCAAGTGCCGCTCAAGCGCACTTTACCGTCTTAAATTCTCGCTTGGGCAGCGCTCGCGCAGTAATTTTCGGGGGGACGATGCCCGGCGGGTTAAGACAGCAGATTCTGGACTATCTTAAGTCGCACAACACCATGACCCTGGCGACGTGCGCGGGCGACATTCCGTGGGCCGCCACGGTTTTTTATGCCAACGATGATCTGCAACTTTACTTTTTTTCTTCACCCGATGCGCGCCACTCGGTAAATCTCTCCGCCAATGATCGCGTGGCCGTGACGATTCAAGAAGATTACAAAGACTGGCGAGCGATCAAAGGCATTCAGCTCGAAGGCAAAGTTATGCCGGTTGACGGCGTGCTGGAGAAAGCCAAAGCCATGGCGGTATATGCACGTAAATACGGCGAGGTCATCAAGCTTTTCACCGATCCGGCGAGCGGGATTTTTCATAGAGCATTTCTCAAGGTAAAGTTCTACCGCGTCTTGCCGGAAAAAGTTTTTTATATCGACAACGAACAAGGGTTCGGCAAGAGGCAGGAGCTTGCTGTTGAGCCATAAAGTAAATACGGCCAGCCGCCGAGCATCCAAGGAGCCGGAAAACGACCATGTCCCAACTCCTCGGTAAAGAATTAACCCCGGCTCTGCTCGAGCGCCTGAGCGGTATGCAAATTGAAGCGCACGAAGGTAAAATCATTCCGATTTTCACGCTCGATGAGGAAGGATGGCCGCATCCCGCATTGTTGTCTTACTATGAAATCGTCGCCAGAAGTTCGACGACGCTCGACACTGCGGTTTGGAGAAATAGCTCCACTGCGGCCAACTTGCGGCGGGCCGGAAAGATAACGCTCATGGTGACCGATCTCGGCGTCAACTACTATCTTAAGGGCAGCGTAAGAGAGCTGGAGTATGAAATGACCGGAGCGGCGCCGGTGTCACGCTTTCGCATCACGCTCGATCAGGTGATCGAGGATCAGGAAGCAAACGCGCAGATTACGACCGGCTTGACGTACCAACGTCTGACCCGGCGCGATCCTAATGATTTTTCAGCAAAGGTATTTCGTCTGTTGCGCGGAGAGCAATGAAGCCAAAAAAACTTCTACTTACGACAGTAGCGGTGCTGCTGGCCGGTGGCGCCGGGTTTGCCTATTGGCGCATCGGCGCGGGCACGGAAGAAGTGCCATTTGTGACCACACCCGCGCAGCGAGGGAATATCACGCAAATCGTCTCGTCGACCGGCACGTTGCAGGCGGGGGTCACGGTGCAAGTGGGCAGCCAAGTATCGGGAACCATCGACAAGCTTTTCGCCGATTTCAATTCAAAGGTAAAAGCCGGACAGGTGGTCGCCCAGCTCAACCAGGATAAGTTCAGAGCAGCGGTGGATCAGGCGAAAGCTAATTTCATCGCGGCGCAATCGAATTTGGCCAAAGCCAAAGTCAGCGTTGAGGACGCGAGCCGTACGCTGGCGAGAACGCGCGAGCTGCGCAAGCGCGAGCTGACGGCGCAGAGCGATTTGGACGCCGCGCAAACCGTCCACGATGCCGCCGTGGCGCAGCTTGAGGTAAACAAGGCGCAGGTGGCGCAGGCCCAGGCGGCGGTCAATCAAGTCACCGTCGACCTGAACAACACCGTCATTCGCTCGCCCGTCGACGGCATTGTGATCTCACGCAACGTGGATGTCGGCCAGACGGTTGCCGCGTCCCTCCAAGCTCCGACTTTGTTTACTATCGCCAATGATCTCGCGAAAATGGAAGTGCACTCCAATGTGGACGAAGCCGACGTCGGCAACGTTTGGGAAGGGCAGGACGTCACGTTCACGGTGGACGCTTTTCCGGCCCGGCGCTTTCGCGGCAAGGTTTATCAAGTGCGTAATGCGCCGGTGAACGTTCAGAATGTTGTCACCTACAACGCCGTGGCGCGGATCGACAATAAAGAATTATTGCTGAAGCCGGGTATGACTGCCAGCGTGCAGTTTCTCGTGAGCCGGCAGGAAAACGTCCTGGTGATTCCCAATATGGCGATGCGCTTCAAACCGCCTGACCAAAAAGACGAGGCGCAAGATCTGTTGCGTCAAGAAAGAAGCCGAGTCGCCAAGCCCGTCGGAACGCGGCGAACCAGCCGTGCGGCCGTCGCCGGTGGGAGCGGGGCGGGAGCAAGAGGCAACCGGCGTGCGACGATTTATGTGCTGAGAGAAAACAAGGCTCAGCCGGTGGCGGTCCAGCTCGGCATTACAGATGGATCGCGGACGGAAGTGCGCGACGGGCTCAATGAGAATGATCTCGTCATCATCGGCACGTCGAGCGCCGCCGCGACATCAGGCCCGAGCGGCATTGCCAATCCGTTTCAACCGCAGCGGCCTCGAGGTCCGGGCTTCAGATGAGCGAAGTCATTCGCGTCGAGGACCTCCACAAGACTTACAGGATGGGCGACGTAGACGTGCATGCTTTGCGCGGTGTGGACCTGAGGGTCGAGGCAGGAGAATTCGTTGCAATTATGGGGGCGTCCGGCTCCGGCAAGTCGACCTTCATGAATATTCTGGGTTGTCTCGATCATCCGACGGCCGGCCGGTATTTCCTTGAAGGCCAAGAGGTCGGATCGTTGTCACGCGATCACTGGGCGCATATTCGGAACAAACGAATCGGCTTCGTATTTCAAGGATTTAATTTATTGACCCGCACCAGCGCGCTCGAAAACGTCGAACTGCCGACCATGTATAACGGTTTGCCGGGTCAGGCACGACGGCAACGCGCGGTCGAGGTTCTGTCGTTGGTCGGCCTCGAACAGCGCCTCGATCATATGCCCAATCAACTTTCGGGTGGCCAGCAGCAGCGAGTCGCTATTGCCAGGGCCTTGGTCAACCGGCCTTCCTTGATCCTCGCCGATGAACCGACAGGAAACCTCGATTCCGTGACCAGCCAGGAAATCATGACGTTATTTCAAAAGCTCAACACCGACCAGCAGATGACGATCGTGCTGGTGACGCACGAACCTGATATCGCCGACTACGCCGGGCGCAGCGTTGTCTTCAAAGACGGCTTGATCGTTTCGGATGAGCGCAAGAATATCATCTGGGACAGACCAGCGGTTTGAGATCCAGGCGGTGAAATGCAAACTCTGCCCTGTAAAAATCTAAACAGCGCACCGGCTTCTTACTTTCTCAGGGTTACTTTTTTAGCTTTACCTTTTTGCTTCTGTATCCCGCAGGAGGGCCCATGTGGCTGATGACCCTGCGCATCGCCCTACGCGCCCTCGTGCGCAACAAATTGCGCGCTTTTTTGACCATGCTGGGCATCATCATAGGGGTCGGCGCGGTCATAGCAATGGTTGCCATCGGCGAAGGGGCAAAAGCGACGATTCGGGCACAGATCGCCAGTCTCGGCACCAATGTTCTCATTATTATGCCGGGCACATCGAACCTGGGCGGCGTGCGCGCCGGCTTTGGCAGCGTCAATACGTTGGTCGATGGCGATGCGAAAGCGATTGGGCGTGAAGTGCGGGCAGTAGCCTACGTCTCGCCGGTTTTGCGCAGGGTGGAACAACTGGTTGCGGGCAATCTCAATTGGGGAACACTGACGCAAGGCGTGGCGCCGGAGTTTCAACAAATTCGCGAATGGCAAATTGCCGAAGGACGATTCTTGCACGACGGCGACATGGAGAGCGCGGCCAAGGTGGTAGTGCTGGGCGAGACCGTCGTACGAAACTTGTTCGGTAACGACGATCCCATCGACGCGGTGGTGCGCATCCGCAATATCCCCTTTCGGGTCGTCGGTGTGCTCGCTCCCAAGGGCCAGACCGGTCAGGGAACGGACCAGGACGATACCGTGATGATTCCTTACACGACCATGCAAAAACGGCTTATGCGCATCACCTGGCTGCAGAGCATCGTGGTCAAAGCGATCAATGCGGAAAGGGTGGAAGAAGCGGAAGAACAAATCGCCTCGCTTTTACGCCAACGCCATCGCATTGGAGCCGAGCGCGATGACGATTTCAACGTGAGAAATCTTTCGGATATCGCCGAGGCGGCTACGACAACGGCCCGAGTGATGGCGGTGCTGCTCGGCAGCGTGGCGTCGATCTCGTTGCTCGTGGGCGGCATCGGCATCATGAACATCATGCTCGTGTCGGTGACCGAGCGCACGCGCGAGATCGGCATCCGTATGGCCGTCGGCGCGCGCAGCCGCGATATCATGCTGCAATTTCTAGTCGAAGCGGTGGTGATGGCAGCGACCGGCGGCGTGATCGGAATTCTTCTCGGCATCGGCAGCTCCGAAGTGCTCAAGGAATGGGCCCAGTGGCCGACGCTCATCGACCCCACGATCGTCGCCATTGCATTTCTTTTCTCCGGCGCTGTGGGTGTCTTTTTCGGTTTTTATCCGGCTAAAAAAGCGGCGGATCTGGATCCGATCGACGCGCTGAGATACGAATAGCAACGCGATCGGCGCAAAAGCAGATTCTTCGCTCGCGCTCAGACTCTGTGAAAAGACTTTCGGAGCCCTTCGACGAGGCTCAGGGCGAACGGTCAAGTACTTGAATTCGAATGAAGCTATCCCGTTGGTGGTGAGCTTTCGTCGAGCCATGAACGTAGTTTTGACACAGTCTCTCAGAATGACAGTCCGGGCATTGGCGTTAGAGATATTGCCGGTGCTGAGAACGGATCCAAGTTGCCGTACTGTTGAGTTCGACGTCCGCTGGTCGCCGTTGCTCGAGAGTATGCTGCCTTTTTCGCGATCGGTAACTGTGGCGGCCGATACTTTGCGCCGGTCTCGGGGTGTGATGCCGGCCTCGATCGCGCTTCTCACGGTCGAATTAGCTCAAAATCAATCTCGCTGCGGAATGCGTTGATGCGGGCGACTTTGACGCGGACGTTGTCGCCCAGACGAAATTTCTTACCGTGACGGCGGCCTTTAATGACGTACTCTTTCTCGTAATAGTCGTAGTCGTCGTCGGTGAGAGAAGCGAGCTTCACCAAGCCTTCGACGAAGTAGTCAGCGAGCTCGACGAAAAAGCCGAAATTGGCGAGGGTCGTGATGAAACCGGTGAACTCCTCGCCGATCTTGTTCATCATGAATTGGGCTTTTTTGAGATCGACCATCTCGCGCTCGGCGTCCATCGCATGGCGCTCGCGCTCGGAGGTGTGTTTGCCCGCCTCCTGAAGATAGCGGAGCAAGTCTTCGCGCTCGTTGGGCTTGAGCTTTTCCCCGTCCAGCGCCCGGTCAAACATGCGATGCACGATTAAGTCCGGATAGCGACGGATCGGCGAGGTGAAATGCGTGTAACACGCCGAGGCCAAGCCGAAGTGGCCGATGTTTTCCGGTTGATAGACCGCCTGCTTCATCGAGCGCAGCAGCACGCGATTAAGCACCCGTTCCTCCGGCTCGCCGCGAGCGGATTCCAGCAACTTTTGAATCTCCAGCGGGGCGATCTTTTCCCGCTTGAGCGGTAAGCGATAACCTAGCGAAAGCAGAAACGGCGCGAGGGCTTCCAGAGCATCCGAATCGGGTCCTTCGTGCACCCGGTAGAGCAGGGGCAGGTTTTTCTCCGTCAAATGGCGCGCGACCGCTTCATTCGCGGCGATCATGAATTCTTCGATGATGCGATGCGCGATATTGCGCTCGGCGCGCACGATATTTTCCGGCATGCCCTGGATATCCAGCACGATTTCCGCCTCAGGCAAGTCAAAATCCAAGTTGCCGCGCGCTCTGCGCTGTTCATAAATCAGCAGCGCTAGCTCTTCCATCAGTTTGAACTGATCGATGAGGTCCTTGTAGCGCTCTAACACCTCGAAATCACAATCCACCAGGATCCGGCGCACATTCGTATAGGTCATGCGCTGGTGACTGCGGATAACGGAGTTGAAAAACCGGCTACGCAGGACTTCGCCTCTGGCGTTGAACTCAATGCAGACGGTTTTCGTCAACCGGTCCTCATTGGGATTCAGGCTGCAGATGCCGTTCGACAAAGCCTCGGGCAGCATCGGGATTGCGCGATCGGGAAAATAGACGCTGGTCGCGCGGGCGAAGGCTTCCTCGTCGAGCGCGCTCTGGGACGTTACGTAGGCGGCGACGTCGGCGATCGAAACGTATAGCTCGTAGCCGGCGCCTTGCCGCCGCACGTACACCGCATCGTCGAAATCGCGCGCGTTCTCGCCGTCAATAGTCACGATTGGCAGGGAACGCAAGTCGGTGCGGGCGTCAATCTCCGCGGTCGGGATGGCGTGAGAAATCCGATTTGCCTCCTGGTAAACTGCAGCGGGAAAAGTGGCCGAAAGCCCGAAACGAAACACGATAGATTGCGCTTGTACTTCCGGATCGTCGGCATCGCCGATGACCTTTACGATCTGCGCCTCGGGAGGTGAAAGCGCGGTGCCATATCGTGCGATCTCCGCGGCGATGACCTTGCCTTCGTCGGGTTTTTTGCCGCCGGTATCGACGCGAATGGGGCCGATCCTCGCGTCCATTGGAACAAGATAGCCGTGCCGATCGATTTCGTTGTAGGTTCCAATCAGACGCGTGTGCGCGCGCTCCAATACCTGAATGATACGGGTTTCGCTGCCGCCGCGGGATTTGCGTTCAATCCTCGCCATGACCCGATCGCCGTGCATCACGCGGCGCATCTCGCGTCGGTTGATGTAAAGATCTTCAGCGTCTCTGTCTTCGAGGATCAAAAAACCATAACCATCCGGATGCGCGTGGACCCGGCCGGTAGCCAGGTTTTGCCTGTCCGGCAGTGCGTAATGATTTTTCTTAAGCCGTACGATGCGGCCTTGCCGGCAGAGGCCTCGTAGCGAATCGGCGACCTGTTGCAGATCGGCGCCGGCAAAACCGGCGCGCCGATGAATTTCGATCGGCGTGAGCCGCGCCCGCGGGTTCTTGCTAAACAACGACAAAATTTTTTGCTGTGGATCCGTTACGGGAGGCGAATCAGTGGGTGATTTCCGCGCCATTGTTACCACTGAGCATAACCGGAATGCTCCGCTTTGCAATCGGCTCCCGTGATTTCACTGAGGCAAACCGGATCCAGCTCGCGCGTGGATCGCGGTGATCAGGCGAGGGGCTCGACTCCGGCAAAAAGCTCGGCCATGAGCCAATCGTTTTTCATGTTGGCGGGGCGCGGAATTTCCCGGAGCGCAATGTCGTTGCCTATAGAATCCAAAATCTTCCGTGCGGTGTCCAGGAAATCGGTCATGGCCAACAAAACGATAACGGCTTTCTGGTTGTCGACCGTGCGGATGATGCCGACTTCCTCGTAGGACTCAAAGATGAATTTTACGTACGCGATATGCGCGGCGGATACCTCGAGATAAATGTCGTGCAGCTGCAATTGCACCGCCTCAACGCTTGAGAAATCGCTCGAGCGCGTCGGGCAGCCAATTTTTACCCTCTTTGTTTCCCTCGCTTCCTTGGCTGTCGGCACCGCTGCCTTTTTGCCCGCTACCTGTGCGCAGCGCTTGGGCTAGCGCACGATTCTCGAGGCGAACATTGACGTTTGGAATCCGTCCGTCGATGCGGAACGGTATCGCAAGCCTGCCGCGCCGGTCGAGCAGGTAACGAATCATGCGATAATCGCGTTGCACTTCCTGAGTCAGCTGCGGCGATAACACGATCAAGCCGTTCCACAGCACCGAGCGGTCAAACCCGATCCACCCCGCGCCCGTAACCGAGTAGTCGGGAGTGGTGATCACGAGGTCGTCGGTGAAAACCCGTTTTTCCTCAACGGTAAAATTCACTTTCAAAGATTCAATAGGGGTGTCGGGCCGGTTGAACAAGGCAGCAAATCCCGGCGGCAGACGGGACATGGCGGCGGCCGATACTGCGCTGCCGCTTCCTTTCATCAGGAGCTGGCTGACCAGGTTGAAATTTTTTATTGCTCCGCGCTGGAGTGAAACTTCGCCAGAGCCCTTCAATCCGGCTCTGGCGCTAGGTCCTTCTAGGCCGTCGAGCTCGAATTGTCCCTGGCCGTTGAGTTGCCCTTCGATGCGATCTTTGAGCGGCGGAAATATCTGGGCGAATAGAGCGCGGAGATCGATGGCGTCGACCTGAGAGGAAAATTTCAGGTGGCGCTCATGCTCCGTCGTGGCGGGCCAAAAGCCATCGGAGCGGAGCTGACCGTTTAGGATACGCGCGCGAAGATTTTTGAACGTGAGCCCTGCCGGCGCCAGTGCGATATCGGCACGGAGATCGCGTAACGGCCAATCGTTGAGATCGCCCTGCTGCGCGGCCAACGAGCCGGCGAGGATCCATTCATTGTTCTCCAAGAAAATTTCGGCCTGTCCAAGCACATCTTTGAGACGAACCGAAGCGCTCGGCGTGAGCATGGGCAGATCGGCTGAAAGCAGCTCCGGAGAACGAACGGTAGAAACCAGGCGCGGTGCGAACACATTGGCCGTAGTGCCGTTTAGGAAAATAACCGAACGTCCCAGACGGAACCGGCCGTTCTCCAGGCGCGCTCTTGTCCCATCGAAGGAAATTGCGGCCTGTACATCTTGGAGGCTACGGCCGCTCGCCTTGTGCTTAAAAGCCGCGTCGCTCAGTTTAAGCCCGCCGATCAGGCTCGCTTGCGCGTCAACATCGGTCAGGCTCTTCTTCAGAGTTACGTTCAGATCGGCTTTGCCCGCCACCGCCTCGAAGGCCGGCAGCGATAGAAATCGGCTCCAGCCGGCGACCGAGCCACCTTGGCTCTTGAGCTTCATCCGCAGTCCCGGCTCCTTCCCATAATCAATGCTGCCGGCGAAATTCAATTTATCGGCTCCAAGGTCCAATTCCGAGTCGTGAAAAAACAACTGCTGCTTTTGCCTGGAGATCTGGGTCCGGATCGTTGCCGGGGTTTCCGCCGGTTTGCGTAACCAGTCTTTGTAGCGAAGCTCGGCTTTGTCGGCGCGGATCAGAGCGCCGAGCCGAAGATTTTCCCAGCTGCCCGCAAAACGGGTATAAATCTTGGCGCTCCCCTCGCTGATCAGGGAGGCGGGCAGTAATTGTTCGAAGATTCGGAAGTTGCGCAGCCGTGCGAGCGATAGCGGATCGATGGTCAGATTGCCGGCAAGCTCGGCGTCTTCCCAGGTGCGCCGCTCGGTAAATTTTATTGCGCCGGTGATGACCGCGTTGTAATCCGACGAGCCGAACAAGGGAATCTTGAGGGTAATGTCGTCCAATCGAGGCCGCTCCACCGTGCCGCGCGCTGTGACCTGCAACGACATGGGCCCGGTCACATCCAATTCACTGGGAATTTTGTCCCGCAGAAAAGCGATGGCGCGGGCGACCACGGGGACGTGGAGCGAGTCAAACTGAATGTTTAGGTCGACACCGCGCTGCGACCATGATTGATTTTCCGCGGGCGCAATCTCTCCGGTAATGCGCACATCTTGCCCGAGTCCTTCGGCCAACGATGCCGCGATCTGTATTGTGGTAACCTCGTTGGGCTGAAAGCCCATGACGCTCATCGCGACGTTTTTGACCCGTAGCTCCGCGGCTTGTTTAACCGAGCGGTCGATATATTCCACGCGGCCCCGTTTGATGGCGACCTCCTCGATCGAGAAGCTCACCGGCGCCTGCCGCCGCTCCGGCCCGGGCGGTCGCAATTTGGGGAATTTTCGTAACTCGGATTTGCGCTCGATGAACGCTGTGAGATTTAAGAGCCCGCTTTCATCGGTAATGATCTGAAACTCAGGCTCATCAAACGTCAGCGACGTGATGACGAGCCTGCGGAGCAGCAGATTCCATAAACTCACCCCAAGAATCAGCTCGCGCGCCCGCAGCGCGGGTGTCGCCGCGAAGCGCGAGTCATCGTCGATGCGAAACTCCCTGGCGACGAACCCTGGCCTGCCGAGGACGTTGACTTCCAGGCTCTCGTAGCTCACGTCCTGGCCTAGCACTTTCTGCAGCTCTTGAGTCACATGATCGCGATGTTTGGCGGCGAGCAGATTGAATGATTCAATGAGACCGGCCCCTGCGAGCGCGATGGTCACAACAATCAGCAATAAGAGTTTGTTCAGGCGTTTCATCGGGCCGGCGACGCCAGGCCAAGAGGGATACGAAGGGGTGATACGGGTTGTTGCGGGCGTTGACCCAGGCAGAAAGCGGGACGGATTCCGGCGCCGATCCGTTCCGTGATCGCCCGCTTTTTAGCGCGCGTCATCGCTGTGATTGACGTTCATTGCATTCTTTCCACGACCGTCGCGATACCCTGACCGACACCGATGCACATCGTCGCGAGGCCGTAGCGGCTGCGGCGCTTTTTCATTTCATGGACTAGGGTTGTCATGATCCGGGCGCCGCTGCAGCCCAGCGGATGCCCGAGCGCGATCGCGCCGCCATTGACGTTCAGTTTGTCGAGATCGATGCCGAGCTCGCGCGCGCAGGCGAGCACTTGCGACGCGAATGCTTCGTTGATCTCGACTAAATCGATCTGCTCGATAGTTAGTCCTGCGCGTTTCAGGACTTTCTGGGTCGCCGGAATGGGGCCGATTCCCATGTAGTTCGGGTGGACGCCAGCGGTGGCGGACGCGACGATCCGCGCCAGCGGTTTGAGTTTTAAATGCTCGGCTTTCTGCGGCGTAGTAATGAGCAGCGCTCCTGCGCCGTCCGATAACGGCGAAGAGTTTCCCGCAGTCACTGTGCCGCCTTTTTTGAACGCAGGTTGGAGGCCCGCGAGGATTTCCAGGCTCGTGTCCGCTCGCGGCCCTTCGTCCTTATCGTAGACAAGCGGCGCGCCTTTGCGCTGCGGAATTTCGACCGAAACGATTTCGTCTTTTAGACGCCCTTCTTTTTGCGCCTGCAGCGCTTTCTGATGGCTCGCGAGCGCCAGCTTATCCTGATCTTCGCGGCTGACACGATATTTTTCGGCGACGTTCTCCGCCGTTTCGCCATTATTGATCAGCGAATAGAGCTCGCCCATGCGCTTGTTCGGAAAACGCCAGCCGAGCGAGCTGTCGTACATCTGCACATCGCCGCGTTGGAACGCGTTCGCCGGTTTCCCCATCACCCAGGGGCCCCGCGTCATGCTCTCGACTCCGCCGGCGACAAACAGATCGCCATGATCGGTTTCGACGGCGCGCCCGGCCTGATTAATCGCCTCCAGGCCGGAGCCGCACAAACGGTTGACCGTGGATCCGGGAACGGTGTAAGGCAAGCCGGCCAGCAAAGCGGCGTTGCGGGCTACGTTGCGCGAGTCTTCGCCGGCTTGATTCGTGCAACCGAAATAGACATCTTCGATGGATTCTTTGTCGATGCCGGTTTTCTCGACCAATTTACCGATGATGTATGCGCCCAGGTCGTCGGTGCGGAGATCTTTGAGTATGCCGCTATGGCGTCCCATAGGCGTACGCAAGGCCTCGACGATTACGGCTTCTCTCATGGCTTCACCTGTCCTTCGTTGTAGGAATAAAATCCTCTGCCGCTGCTTTCGCCGAGGTAACCGGCGATGACGAGCTTCTTGAGCAACGGGGCTGGTCGATAGCGGTCGTCGCCGGTCTCGTGTCCCAACCCCTCGAGCACGGCCAGGACTTCATCCAAACCGACCTGATCCGCCCAGCGCAGCGGTCCGTTCGGATAATTGACGCCAAGCCGCATGGCGACGTCAATTTCTTCGCCGCTTGCCACGCCTTCTTCCAGGCTTCGTGCCGCTTCATTTATAATTAAGCTTAATATGCGCGGAAAGGTAAGGCCGGCGGTATCTTTGACCCGTACAGTTTCCTTGCCTAATGATGTAAAAAACTCTTCGGCCTGGTTTACAGCATTTTCATCGGTGCGCACGCCGCCCGCCAGCTCGATCAGCTTTCGATCCTTCAGTGGAAAAAACGTGGCAAACCCGACGATGCGCTGCGGATGCTTCACCCAGGCAGACAGATGCGTCGTGCCGAATCTCAGACATGAAGTTATGATCACAGAAGATGAGGGCAGAGCCGCGTCAAGCCGCTTGAGCAAAGCACGTTTGCGATCTTCGTCGCCGCTCTCGGTGTCGATCACCCATTTCGTCGTCGCGTCAAGCGCGGCGGTATCGCTCAGGCGCGTTGCCGCGAGGCCCTTTTCACCGGAAAGAACGAGGAGCTCTTCGGCGAGGCGGTTTGTTCCGGCGATGGCGAGACTACTTCTTGTCATAGCTGTAAAAACCCCGGCCGGTCTTTCGCCCCAAGTTGCCCCCCATGACCATGCGCTGCTGGATCGGACTCGGGCGAAAGCGCGGATCTTCGAAAAAAGAGCGGTAGAGGGATTCGGTCGCTGCAAAGTTGACATCGTTACCGATCAGATCCATGAGCTCGAACGGGCCCATGCGAAAATTACCGGCTTCTTTCATGATCCGATCAATGGCGGCCACTGAAGCGCCGCCGTCGCCAAGAATGCGCAGTGCCTCATTGTAAAATGGTCGCGCGACGCGATTAACGATGAATCCCGGGGTGTCCTTGGCGCGGGCCGGGGTTTTGCCCATGGCGCGCATGAGCTCGGTCGCAGCTTCGACGGTCTTTGCGCTGGTGCGGTCGCCTTGAATCACTTCGACGAGCGCCATGAGAGGCGGCGGATTGAAAAAGTGAAGGCCCAAAACGCGTTCCTGATAGCGGGTGGCGGCGGCGATCGCGGTAACGCTGAACGACGACGTGTTGCTCGCCAAAAGCGTTTCGGGCGCACAGATCGAGTCGAGTTGTTTGAAAATGTCTCGCTTCAAGTCGAGTTTTTCCGGCGCCGCTTCGATGACCAATGTCGAGCCATTGCAATCGTCGAGCTTTGTCGACGTGCGGAAGCGGTCGAGGATTTCTTGTTCCTGTTCCGCGCTGAGCTTGCCGCGCTCGCGGCTGCCCTTGAGAAAGTTCTGTACGCGCCCCAGTCCAGAATCGATAAACTCCTGCTTGACGTCGTAGACGAGAGTTTCGAAGCCGGCTTGCGCGGCGACTTGGGCGATGCCGGCTCCCATGGTGCCGGCGCCGAGAACGGCGATTTTTTCAGATTTGTCGGGCATAACAAGTTTCAGCGTTCAAAATTTCAGATTCCAACCCCTATCTCTTTCCTCCCCCGCGACGAGACTGTGTCGTAAGGAGGGGGAGTTCGAAGGATGAAGCGCATTTTCAACAGCCGCTAGTCACTGGATCCCTCTCCCTATTTTCCGGTAAAAACCGGCGTTCTTTTTTCCAAAAAGGCTTTTACGCCTTCGTCGTAGTCCGCGCTTCGCCCGGCGATTTCCTGCAAGTG
>Ga0209974_10000281_pt1 | contig 16601 bp, 18 predicted proteins | sample InoplaM3SPM_FD_187592 | JGI IMG/M metagenome (GOLD analysis project Ga0209974, IMG submission 187592) | Arabidopsis thaliana rhizosphere microbial communities from the Joint Genome Institute, USA, that affect carbon cycling - Inoculated... | ecosystem: Host-associated > Plants > Roots >...
GATGGGTGTCTGCAAAATCAGAAAAATACGAATCAGTTCTAGAAACTGCCTCTAATTTGGGGAGGAATAATTCATCGTACAAATTTGTAACTCTATTCCATGCCCTTATTGGGTCTGACCCCATATAGGTAACGGATAAATCAGAAAGCCATAACACTTCTGCAAGGATATTTACTTTTCCAATATCATGATCTTTTTGCTTGATTTCGGAAAGTAGTTCTTTGTACTTTTTCTGAGCTATTTCTTGTTTAAAATAGGGAAAATCTGTTCTCCAAATCAATGCCTCGACCATTAAACTCTTATCGGATTTCTCAATCTCTGCCTTTTGAAGCTGCATTTCTGGTTGATTGCTGAATTTGAATGAAAAATTTTGAAAGACTCTTTCCAGATCAGGTTGGTCAAGCTTGAAGTAAGCGTCGTGTATCTGGTATCTTTGAATAGTTTCTATGGTTCTGTATACTCTGGGGCCTACAGATGGTCGGATTGTTGATCCTTGATTAGGGTAACCGTTATTTTCTGCCTTCGAACTATTGCCATTGTATGTGAATTGGAGTGGGTCGTAATCGTGTAGAAGAGCTGACACTAGGAGAATTTCAATGTCGTCTGCAGAGAATCTATAATTATTTATTGCATTTGGTAACATCTTTAGTGCCATGTAAGATACTTCGAGGCTGTGGTGAAAATTATGATATTCTGTGGATCCTTCACCCAGTCCAATATCCGCGTAAACTCCATCAAGAAATCTAATTAGGGTTGAAATTTTTTCAATTTTCTCCTGGTTAATTCCTTTGGTTTGTGCTACCTCCAAAAGGGCCAATACTAACCTATCTTCTCTTATATCTGCTAGTGTTTCATTGGCCTCCTTTACAATTGATTTATGGAATCCAGGAAGTTTTTCTAGAATTTCGTTATAGATTATCTTGATTGGCAAACTCTTGTAAAGATATATCCATAAACCTATTACCATCCAAGGATATTTTATTCTAAATTTCTCTCTTTCAATAATTTCGTCCACGAGTAGTACAATATTTCTGTTCAATTTTCCAATTTCACGATTTGTGACAATACCTTCTGGGTTGTTTGATTTTGTACCTTGATAATCAGCTCGCATTACTGCCCATTGGGGAATCTTGACCCTATACCGTACTCTCTTTATAGATCCGTTCTTTGACCATGGGAGTAGAATAGTTTCTTTCTCCGTAGTGGCCACGTTTCGATTTCTCGTATTTAATAAATCAGTATCCTTGACAACCTGAAGTATCAATTCTTTATTCGGAACTTGAAGTCCAAGTAATACATGCCAATATTTGCCTTTGTCCACCCATTCCGGAGCATATGTAGCTGGATCCCAAAAATCTATTGGTCCAAACGGGATATACCCTTCTTCAAATTCATGAGTCTCAGGATTATATGATTTGTATTCATATTTTCCAATTCGAGGATTAATTTGGCATGCGAGGATCCTTGTATTGTTGACTCTATCTGAAGATTTAGTAAATTCCCTATGAGCCATCAAACCCCAGATTGTACCAAGACCACTTAGAATGGTAAAAGTAAAGTAGAACAGGTCAAATTTGTTGTGAATTGCGTAGTTGAGGGCTAGTTGGATACCAAAAACATAACACGAAAACATACCTGCAAAAAACAAGAAAAGAAAAAACCATCTTGCAATGTCATTATAAAATAAACTAAACGATTTTTGACCGCTATAGTCTATCATTCTATGTTTCATGGACATTCACTGTCATTATCAATCATCCCATTCCTATTCCTAATTGGTCGTATGTTTAACTTCAATTATTCGTACCGTGTGAATTGTAGTCGATAAAAATAATTCCCCATATAAACGCGACCATGAATAAGCAACTTTCAATTTTGGTTTTTTGGTAATGTTTCAAATATTTGACATAATTTTTGATGCAGTATGTTAATGATTGAAAACAGGGCGTCGTGCCAATATACGCTTCTCTCAAACCACTATCAGTTTTACAAAATGCATTCTTTTGTTTGTCTGAAGTTGTCTTGATATCTCTTTGACGTCTTTAGCGTCCCCCTTCAATGAAAATATTTCCAAGCATCTGTCCTTATCTATTTTGTTATGAAGGTGAACAATTATTATCTTATCAAAATCATGTCTTATTGATGAGACTTGATCATCGGAATCTTCATCATGTACTGCCAAAAGTAACGAATTGATTTCACCATCCAGATCCTCTTTCATTCGTTCGTCTGATAAGAGATTCCTAATTCCAGCCCTAATGATTTCCGATCGTCCTGAAAATCCCAACGATTTGAGCTTGTCCAAACTTTCGATTATATCTTCATTTAGCGAGACGCTCACTATGGTCAATAGGATTTTCAATATGGGTTATTGGATATAATGATTATGCCATCAATACGTATGAGTGCATCTTGAGTCTTGTCTAGAGATGGTCGAAGAAAGTTCAAAATTTGTATTCAAATCTTTAGCATAGTCTTGAAATAGGTAACTTGTAAGATGAATATCAACTACAATACACAATAATCCCCAAAAAATATCTACTTCCGTGCAAATTGCTCCGGATCCACTCAATCAGGTTTGAAATGCTATTCCGTATAAAACCAATCTGACTTGGAACAATTAAAATCATTAGTATTAAGTACCGGTGAATCTGACTGAAACTAGAATTTGTCTTTAATTATGAATAGGCAGCAGAGAAAGCTTTATTAATAAAGCGAGATAAATTAATTATTATTAATAAAAAAGGTATATATTCTTAATAACATATTCACTGTTTGTGGGGAGAAAAATTCTAATCATGTTTCCACTGATTCTAACCGTACTACTCTCCTCATTAATTCATAGCTTGTACGCACAAGATTTATCATTAAATACAAATGCGACAACGCTCTTGAATTTAGAATCCGCAAATAATACCAATGTGAATTCAATTGAAAATTTAAAAAATGTTTCAAACTCGTCTCAGAAATTGGTCGTCATCTCATCCATCTTGCCGATTGACGAATTTGTAAAGAAGGTAGGTGGCGAAATGATAGAATCATCATTAATCATTCCAGCAGGAATAGAGCCACATGAGTTTGATCCAACAATAAATCAAATACAAACCATCAGCTCCGCAGAGGTTCTTGTTTACAACGGTCTAGGAATTGAGAATTGGTTGACAAAAATAGACCCTCCTAACAAAATTGACGCGAGTAATGGATTGAATGCATCCTATTCTGACAGGCGTAACATGACACTGGATCCGCATGTCTGGCTGGATCCTATGCTTGCAAAAAAACAAGTGGAAAATATTCGAAATGGCTTAATTTCAATTGATCCTAGTAATAAAGATACTTACAATAGTAACGCAAAGTCATTTTTGGCAGAGCTTGATGAACTAGACAGATCCATCAGGTCCGAACTGGAATCATGCAAAAAGAAAGACTTTATCTCATTTCATAACTCGTTTTCATATTTTGCCAAAAGGTATGGACTAACGCAACATAGTATTTCAGAGAGCGGTCCTGAGGCAGAAGTGACTCCTGCAAGGTTAGCAGAAGTCATAAATGTAGCAAAAAATCTTGGAATTAATGTTATCTATACTGAAGAACTGATGGACCCACGTTACGCACAAGTAATAGCTCAAGAAATTCCAAATGGTAAAGTTCTTATCTTGAGTCCTATTGAGGGACTAACAAAAGAGGAACAAAATGCTGGAATCGGATACATTGACAAAATGCATGAAGATATTAAGAATTTATCAATGGGGTTAGAATGCAACCAATAATCAAAGTAGATAATTTATCATATTATTATGATTCGTTCCCTTCGCTGGACCATATTTCATTTTCTGTTGAAAAGGGCGATTTTCTGGGAATTATTGGACCGAATGGAGCAGGCAAGACGACTTTATTTCAGTGTATACTTGGAATTGTAAATAATTTTTCTGGGGAGATCAGTCTATTTGGATCCAATATCAAACAGAATAAGAAAAGCCTTCAAAGAATTGGGTATGTGCCTCAAAAAAAATCTGTAGAGCAAACCTTTCCTGCAACCGTCAGCGAAATAGTTTCACTTGGTGTAATAGGGGGAGATATTAAAAGAGAATCTATCGATAATGCGATTGAGTTTGTAGAACTTGGCGAATATCGTAACAAGAGAATAGGTGAACTTTCTGAAGGACAGCAACAGAGGGTAATTATTGCAAAAGCGCTCGTCAAACAACCCGAACTATTGATATTAGATGAACCTACTACTGGTATCGATTCAGTGACCCAAGATAAATTTTATGATCTTTTGACCAGGTTAAACAAAGAGAAGGGGATAACAGTAGTGTGGTCATCACATGATATGAACGCTGTGGAAAAATTGGCAAGTAAAGTTGCTTGTATTGACAGGAAACTGTTCTTTCATGGTGAATCAGAAGACTTTTTTGGAAATGAAGAACGAATGAAATCCTATGTTGAATTTGCAATGCAGTCACACATGAATCTTCATTTTGGTAAATCAAAAAATGAACATGACAATAAGGAAAACAAGAATGATGGAAATGTTGTTTGATTTATTTCAATACGGTTTTATGCAAAGAGCTCTGATATCAGCAATAGCTATAGCTGTTATTTGTTCGATTGTGGGACTTTTCTTGGTGCTGAAGCGTCATTCTCTATTCGGTGATGCACTAGCGCATGTTGCTTTTGGCGGAATATCATTGGGATTATTTACGGGAATATATCCTCTTTGGACAGCTTACATCGTTGCCATATTGTCCGCTGTTGGTGTGAATAAATTAAGAGAATCAACAAAGATTCCTCCCGACTCCTCAATTGCAGTGCTTTTGACTTCCGGACTTGCTATAGGTGTAATATTAATCAGTATTTCGGGAGGATTCACACTCAATTTATTTAGTTTTCTATTTGGAAATATTCTTCTTGTTACGGTTGACGACGTAATTATCATCCTTATTACTGACGCAATAGTTATACCTGTTATCTATGTACTATACAAGAAACTTGTTCTCATAATATTTGATGAGAACCAAGCAAAAGTCAGTGGTCTAAACGTATCGTGGATTAACACATTGTTCATTGTTCTTGCAAGTATAACCATAATTGCGTCAATAAGGCTGGTAGGAGTCTTGTTAATTTCTTCACTGATAGTCATTCCAAATATTACCGCGCTAATGTTTGGAAAAGGATTCAAAAAGACAATGTTTATTTCATGCGCAATTTCTGTATTTTCAGTTGTATTTGGAATAATCCTTTCCTATTATTCAAACTTGGCTCCTAGCGGAACGATAGTTTTAACGATGATATCTATGTTCTTGGTAACTATAATTGCAAAAAACCTGAAGGTTAGATATAACAAAATAACAGTTACCAAATAGAGCTATAGTACGTTGGAGCAAGAAATCACATTACGCAAATTCGTAATCTATTCAACCAGAATAACAATTGTTGAATAAATACACCATCATAGTCTCTCGTGAGAGATTAACACGATTTTGTTAATATTATTATTTGACTCTGTCCAACTTACCCAGAGTTTATCCTCTGTCTCAATGATCCTTGGATTCGTAAATATATCTGTCTGTCCACTTCTCAGTATTTGTTTTGTGAAATTCTGTTCAGAAGGATCTATTATAGAAAGAAATACCGACGAATCGTTAGTGCTGTCAATCCATGTTACGTAAATTCTATCAGTTTTACCTATCCACAAGTATGGAGAAACTGAATTTCCTGAATTGTTACTGAGATTTAAAACTTTACCAAGTTGGTTTTTGGCATTAATTTTATTTAACATGATATCAAACGGTCCACTTTGGTTTAGTGTATCTGCCCATGTTACATAAAGAACTTCTCCCAAAATGTCGCCATGTGCTAGCCTTGAAGTTCCAGAACTATTGCTTATATTTACTGTAAAATTGAAAGAGTTACCGTAGTCGTTACTAGACTTGATAAATATTTCAGAATCACCTTTACCAAATGAATTTTCTTCCCATAGCACGTATACTTGTTTCCCTTCCAACGTAGTAAAGACAGTTGGATTAATTGAACTAATTCTCTCATTCACGGTTAAATTGCCTAAAAAATAAGGAGGAATTATGTTCGAGTTAGATTCAAAAACTGTATTTCTAGTGATGTTTGACCCTTGAAATGAAAACATGTCAGTGTCAATTGTCTTTGACTCTGCAAATGTATTACCTTGATCTAAACTCCTCGTGAACGCTATAGTACAATCAGGATCGTCGTGTTTAGTATCACATTTAGTCCAAACAACGTATATTATAGATCCATTTTGATTTATTACCATGTGAGGATCTAATGAATCAGCAATATCATTACTTAATTTGAGTACATTACCAAAAGAGTTACCACCATCCTGGCTTTTTATAAAGAAAATTTCCTTGTTTGAGGATGAAATATTTTCATTTGCCGCCCACAATACAAAAACATTCTTACCTACAGAGGCGAGATCTTGGAGGTGTACATTGCCTGTAGAGTTACTGAGATTAGTTACGGTATCAAATTTCATACCTTTGTCGTGACTCTTACTGAATAGTAATCTCCATTTGTCGGTTCGTTTATCTTCCCACGTAATGTAGACATTGTCACCACTACTACTTAATTTTACTAGATTTGAGATTCCTTTAGAATTACTTATGTTCACTGTATTAGAAAGGGACTTTGAATTCTCGTCTATTTTTCTGAATAGAATTTCACTATTATTAGGACTTAAATTAGTAACCCAGGTAGAATAAATGGTATTATTCGAAGCTGAGAAGTATGGATTTATTGAATCAAACTTTGTATTGCTTAAAATAATACCAGAACTTTCAGGCACAATAGATTCTGAATACGTTTGAGGCCCTAAAGAGTATATCAAAATAATAAAAATAGTAAAAAATATGGAATAAATTAGAAAATTTCGAGGACCAAAATGATATTCATATAGGCTTTTCAAATTGGATCGAATTGAGAAAGCATAATACGACTATTCAAAATATATCCGATTTTTGTATTCACAAATTGAGAGTCTAATGAGATCATGTCTTGTTAGATAATTACCAGATGATATTATAGTTTTGTTGGAATAACAACTTTGCATTTTAAGATTTCAGATACTTGATGTTGATTAATATTCACTCCAATAAGAATTTACAAACAAGTAATCTTAATTTCATTTCATAAAATGGGTCAGATCGTCGCGAGATCTTCATAGTTTTTTCCTCAGATTTGAGCAGCAACAAAAATTCACCTCATCCCCTCCATATGTTTAGCTACGAATGTTTTTAATGTTTCTAAAGTCCATCTTAGAGACGTTTTTCCTAAGTTTCTTTAGGGTACCTGATATACTAATCACTGTGAGTGGTGGTTCACTCAATACCAATGAGACTAAAAAACAATCTAGATATTTGAGCTTGCATCTTACTATCATTATGTTTCCCAATTCCGAATCATAAAGTTTCAGCATAGCCGAATGCATTTGAAAAATACCAAAGAGTTCCTTAAATCGGATTCCTATTTTTTCATACAATTGAAATGGTCGATAGGTTTCACTCGCGTCATACATTATTGCTACATATCTTATTTTTTCTCTATGATTTAACATTCTGCCATCTTGCCTTGGTTTTTGTGTAAAGCCAGTCGGACATTTTCTTCCAATATGATTCTGGGTTTATTCCTGCGACGGTTAATATGGATTCAAATGATCTTGCAGAAATCATCTCATTGGTGGAAGTTGCACCACTTGATAATATGAATTGACAGTCATTCGATTGGCAGAATATATAAATCGATTTTAATTCTTTTAGCCATCGAGCGATCAAATTAGCGTCAAGTTTTCTAACGGGAGAAATTGAAATCTCTATTCCGAGACCTCTTTTGGCTTTACGTTTTAATGCATCCTTTCCTTGGAAAGGATCGATCAGAAATAGATCAGTTTTGCTATCCAAAGATCTGATATTATCTGTAACTATCAAGTAGGGGAAACGATCTGAGATTGGATTTTTTTCATCCATCCTGAGTATAATATTTTCTTGAGGACTGATATTTGACATGCTTCCTGATTCAATACCTATGATGTCTATGCCTGATAACTTGGACATAGTCGTAGCTTTGCTAATATCAGATACGTGAACTCCTAGATCTATTTTTTTGTAAATAAGCTGATCACATGATCCCTGAATTTATTATTTTGGTTAAATTCCTTAATTGGTTTGAATCTTATTCTTATTGAATCATGTTCAGATAATGAAACTGTCCCTTTACACATTGATTGTTTGTTCAATCTGATGTAAAAATTGTCTTTTTCATCAAATGAGTTAGATATTGATTGCAAAAGATATTTTTTTTCAGCGATTTTTAGATTCGCAATGATTCTCGCTAATAATAGATGCGATTCCTTGTGATCGCAATGTACTTTGATAAGTGAAATTTCATTTCCCCAATGACCCTCAGCGGATGATACTAGAATTTTTTCCTTCGGGATCGAAAAAACATCATTCATTTTTTGGAGTATTTTTGGAACATCCTCAGTAGCATGTGCTACAATATTTATGGATGTAGAAAGGGTCAACCTTAAATTATTTGATTAAAAATTGTCCGAAAAGTTCGATTGAAATTCTCTAGCCTGCGTTCTCTTGATCCTCGACTGGTTCTATGTTGCTTGCAGTTTCATTAGCAGTTTCATTAGCAGTTTCATTAGCAGTTTCATTAGCAGTGTCGCTTCTTTGAACAGGCACCTTAGGTGATGATACTAGTTTGGTCTTCTTAATGCCAATGTGTCGTAAGGAAGAGATTTTTTTACCCTTTTCCAAGATTTCCGTGTTAAATTCGCTATTATCATCTGTAACTTGTTTTATGAAAGTACTGAGGTCCCATTGGGGTATTTTATCGGATAACAAGTTATGTATGACCCTTCTTAATTCATGTTTCTTTGACGAGTTTATCCTTCGTTGACTGAATGCAATAATTTCAACTCTAAATTCATTACCATCTTGTGTGGTGTAATTATGTATGTGGGTAATCATGGAACTCCCTCTTCGAACAAGGCTTCTTAAGAATTCCTTCCCATATTCATGTCCTTTGAAAATTGTACTAGCGACACCTTCGTTTATATTTTCAATTTCTACAAATACTTTGGTCTTGTGATCCGCTGGATCTTGTTTTTTGATGTCAAATAATGTATTCTCAACGACACGGCCAATTGCTGTACTGGTATCCGTTATAGGAAGATAATTGATATGATGCCCTCCAAAATCTCCAAAAGAATTCGGTGAGTCGAGAATAAGCCACTGTTTATCTCTCCATTTATCCCTAACTCTCCCGCCTCTTCTTGCGCCTTTAGCCATAAAAAAATCGCCTACAACAAGAATATAAGTTGTGCGTTAATTAAGTAAAAAAAAGGAATTAGTTAAGTTATAAAAAATATCTAATCTGACATCGGTTTTCCGTCAGATGAATATTTTTGCTTTTTGTTATCAGATGTTGCAGTAACAGGGGCTGAGTGATGTCGGTATCTTTTAGCCCTTGAAGAGCTTAAGATGATTACGAATCCTATGAAAGCTGCGGTGGTTATTGCATACATCAACATTGAATCTGCCATAGCATTGCCTTCTCAGAGCTTATTTAAAAATATTTATGGAAGCCTATCCATCCTTTTTTGAAATTTGTATATGAAATGCTGAGAATTTATGTAATTATTCTTAATGAAGGGGTAGAAATTGGATAAATCCCTTTGCAGGATATACTGGAAAAAAATCTTTTAGAAAATATTATTGAAACTGAACTCACTAAACCGAATTTACACAATAATTGAGGACTGACAAGAATTTCTTTATCACTATTATCTATTTTCAATTCAAACATGCTTTTTTCTCTGTAGCCTCCCATAAGGATTCTATGTAAAATTAATGGAATCATTTTGACATGTACGCTTGCTTTCTTTGTACAATTACAGCTAGGTGTCTTTATAACGTCTATCGTGATGAATATACGATATGCAATACGACTTGCCTGCATTATGTAGTAGCATTTTTGAGATTGATGAGAAAATAAGATTTGTTGGAATGATAGACCAGATGGGGAAATTGATTGTAGGTGACATGAAAAAAGGAACAGCATCTTTGGAAAAAAACGATGGGTCAATCAGGCTTTACCTTGGTTATGCCATCAATAATATTCTCAGACGTGATTTTGATAGTGTATTTGGTAAAGTACTATACACATTCTCTGAAAGAGAGAAAATAAAACTCTTGACAATACCAATTGAAGATAACTTGCTTCTTGTGTCCATCGATAAATTGGCGGAACATGATAAATTGATAAATAAGATACTGGACACTGTAAAAAATATGTAACTATTTACTTGTATGATTAGAAAGAATCTCAATTTAAATACACTTCAAAAATTTTATCATGCGGGAAGTTAAATTTAAAAGAATAATTGGGCTTTGCTGCGGGCCAAAATTTCCCTTAAACCAGAATGTTATTTTGGACTGACAAGCATTTTATCTACTCTTTTCTTTTCCCATTTTATCAAGTAAATTATTCCAACTACCAAAAGTATTTCGACTGCTTTAGCCATAATCCCTGCAATATCAATACTTTCTGCTTTATTATCTGGTGATAACGGAGGGGCTACGATGACTGAATATGCATATAGCCCTATAAGAACGGAGGTTCCAATAAAGCCAAATAAATTCAAAGCTACTCTTTTCCGGTATTGATTTAAAATAAAATTCCTATTGTTGCCAGAGTACGATTCGGACGTAAAATTGATCAAAATATACAGTATTCCATATGCTAGCTGAGCTCCAGCAGCTGCCATTAGGAAAACTGAATAATAGATTTGTTGAGATCCGTGTTCGGGAAAAATAGCTAAATGCACTAGGCCGCCAGCTATTGCAAGAAGCATGATGATGTATTTCAAATTTTCTTTTTCTGGTACCGTTCTTAAGCGCGATTGCTCGCGTCTCTTCTTCAAATAAGTTCTGCCTAGGACCAAACCCAGTACTATTATGGGTATCAATATGGAAATAACCAGGAGGGAGTTTCTAACTAACCCCCATGAATCGGAAATGGAAACATTGAATATCACACGTTGACAATTACAATTTGATACGCTTGATAGAATCGATCTTGGTGCGTCTAGTTGATTATGATTCACCATTTTGTCGTCATTGGCAATACTGAGCACTATTTCATATCCACCCGGATTAACGAACACATAGTATAGATTAAAATCCCCAATGTCTCGAATGGTCCAGGGGAATCCTTTCACTCTTTCGCCGGTGCTTTCTTGATATATCTCTACCATTGTTTCAATATTATATACATCATTTCCCGCAAAATCCTGTACGCTGAAAGTTATCTGTGTTGGCTGGTTTGGTGCTGCATATTCAGGATCTAGTGCCATATAAGGATAGTATTTTCCAATTCCATCGCGATTTGAACCTCCATTATAGTGAGGAGTATGTGAGAGATGTGCATATGAAACAAAATGAGGAATATAGATTGATACTGATAAGAAAATTAGCATTGATATCAAAAGATAGTGGCTCTTCATATGATCAATTGGAGATCTTGCGTGTTGGGTTCATATAAGTCGTACTCGCAACTAAGAGTTGTAACGGATGATATAGGCTTTGCACATTTCTGACAATTAACTATTGTGTACTATTCTAGAAAAGTAAAATAAATAAGAAAAATTTAATTCAGCAAACACTTGATTCATTTCTCTATAATTGACTAAAACGATAAGCGTAGATGAATATTTGAATAATTTTCCTCATAGTGTATTTAGAAATAACCAAGATGGTGTTATTAGACAAATTTGTGAGGCTTTTAATTCCGGCTATAAGCATATTATTCTGGAAGCACCAACTGGGTTTGGGAAAAGTGCGATTGCCATAACTATTGCCCGAGCTCTCGGATCAAGCTACATATGTACGGCTACAAAGGATCTCCAATCTCAATACTCTCGTGATTACCAATTTCTAAAAATTGCAAAGGGGAAAAGCAATTTCCTATGCAGAGTGAAGGAAGACTTTGTAGAAAGTGGAAAATATCTTTGTTCTTCCTGTAACTCAAAAACAGATTTTGAATGTAAACATACCTCTTGTGATTACGGGCCGTGCTTGTCTGATGAATCAATGGAAGGATCTGGTTGCAAATATAGAACTTTCATAAATGATTACAAGATTGACAACAAAGGTAAGGAAAATGAAAAAATTTTCATTGGTGGGGATAAAATACAGAATTACAAAAATGAATATGCAAATTGGATTCATATACAGAATTTTAGTAATCCTCGTCAATGGAATCCGTGTTACTATTTTGATCAATTATTTCAAGCATTGAGAGCTAGTCACTCGATATTTAATTACTCTATTTTTCTATCGTTACTATCTAACAAGAATATGATGCAACAGAGAGAATTACTAGTATTGGATGAAGCACATTTACTAGAAACAGAAATAGTAAAGTTTAGAGGACTTTCGATCTCAAAGAAACGATGGCGTCGGTATATTCACGATTTTAAGATGATAGATCATGGTTATGATATGAATGGATGGTTGGAATTTTTGATTAATTTGGAGCGAACTATTCTTGTTTTGATTGGATACGAATCTCTAGCACACTCGTTGGTAAAGGAACGAAAGGAAAAATACGGATATGACTCTGCGAAGAAATCTACAACTAGAAATAAGAGAATAGTGAGTGCGTCAGAGCTGTTTGAAGATGATGCGAGTCTTGAATTAAATATTAGAACTGAAAATGGAAAAAATCTCGACGTTGATAAAGAGTTATTGATTGATATTGTACAGGATATCGATAAGCTTACAAGGACTATTAATAATATACTGTCGAACCCAAATAATTGGATAGTTTCAGAAGTGCACAAAGAGAATTACGATATTACCAGGGTAGATCTCAAACCATTGGATCCTTCCAAATACATAAAAGCAGTAGTGGAAAAATGCCCAAAAACTCTTATCATGAGTGCCACTATTTTGAATGAAAAAACGTTTGAAAGAAACCTGGGATTATCTTCTGAAGATAATAGTACTAAATTTATTCAAATACAATCTGATTTTCCGATAGAGAATAGACCAATATTTCCTCTTAGCGTAGAATATCTCAATTTTAGTAATTTACAACAGATGAATGTAAAGTCAAAGATCTCACGAGCGATTGACAATATAATGCATATACATAGTAACGACAAGGGAATAATTCATACAAGTTCATACGAACAGTTAAATTTTATAAAGGACAATCTTTCTAAAACTAATTCAAGGAGGTTGATCTTAACGGATCCAGAAATTGAAAGAGACGAAGTTATAAGAGAGCATTCCGAAAGCAAGAAACCCACCGTACTTATTTCTCCCTCACTTCATACTGGACTTGACTTGAAAGATAACCTATCCCGATTTCAAATAATTACAAAAGTCCCTTATCCGAACATATCTGACAAGTGGACCTCGGAGAAAAGGAAAATTAATGAAGAATGGTATTATTGGCAAACTGCACTAAGATTGGTTCAAGCATATGGTAGATCTATCAGATCTAAAGATGATTGGGCTAAAACATATGTTTTAGATTCTGCATTTAACTACTTTATCAGAGTAAACAAAAACATACTGCCAAAGTGGTTCTTGTCAGCTATACGAAACTAGGTTGAGTGTATCTAGTTTAGGCACGTAACAAACATCTTTCAAGCTATGTGACCAAGGGAAGAGTTAAGCTTTGACCTAATCTGCCTTAATTATGTAAGAAGCAAGGTCAGTCATTTGCATTTAATTATTTATTAAGATGTGTGAGAATTATATATGTCAAGTTTCAGGAATCAAAGTGAAGGACCAGAAGGTTGTTAGTTCTTAATGGTTAAGAAATGGCTAGTTGCCATCGTAGATGATGAATTAGATATTGTGAATTTGTTTCGTGATGCTTTGAACAAAATACGAGGGTTGTCAATATTCACGTTTACAGACCCTCTAACTGCCTTTGAACACATTAGAATGAATAAGAGTAAATATGCTGTTGTTATCTCAGACTTAAGAATGCCCGGTATTAATGGCATGGATCTGATTTACAAAATAAAAAAGGAAAATCCCTTAATAAGAACGTTACTCATGACTGCGTTTGAGGTTGATGATAAAGTATTTGAAGAGTATACCAAGAATAAAATTATAGATGGATTTCTACAAAAACCATTAAAACTAAGTGCTTTGGAATCCGAAGTCCGCAAGCAAATTGATATTTACGAGGAATCAAATTCAAACAAAAGATGATATCCAGACCGGGAATGGGCTCGGATATCGTGAATATTCATGCTCAATCCATTCCACTCTTATTTTATGATAAAAAATCTAATAAATGATTACCTTGTGAAATAAGGTTAATTGACGATTATCAATAATGACGAACTTAAGATGTCTGTTCTCAGTGCTTTAGCAGATAAGGAAATGTTGAAGATATTAGATTTATCGATGTACACATCCAAGTCTGTTAATGATATACTCAGAGATAGCGACATAAGTTACACAACTGTATACCGAAAAATCAAGTGGTTGTTGGATAAAGAGCTCTTGGTTGTAGATAAAATCAATATTTCGCCTGAAGGTAAAAAATATACGACATTTCGAAGTGTTCTCAAGAGCGTGGTTATTCGATACAAGCAAAATGAAATTATCGTAGAGGCAGAAAAGAATGTTGATTTGATTGGAAAGATGGGTGGACATTTTTTTTCAATACAACATGCCATGTAAGTGATTATTTCATTTCAATCATCATCTTACCACTTCTTCTTGAATAATAAAATCTGATCCAGAGCATTAATGAAAAGAATCCCATTGCGATAGTGTGCAATAGAGTTCCCAAATCATGCATGCCAAACAAAGTAAATATGTTTTCCTCATGTAAGAACCGCATTATTTCGCCTACTATCCAAATAATAATGAATATTGACATCTGGAATTGAAATTTTTTCAAACTTTTCGCATTTATTGCAGACCAGCTAAACAAGGCAAGTGAAATTAATAATAGAAATATCGTACTCTTTTCCAAAAATAGTAAAATGTCATTCAAGAGTCTTTATCTCCTGTCTTGATTTAATGATCATATAGCTAACACCAAAGAGGATCAAAATTATTACAGATAATGGTTCCAATAATCCTTCTGACAGTAATTCTTGATCAAAATATGATGTCACATGATACAGTGAATGGACTAGTGTGAATACAAGAAATATTATTGCAAGAATTCTTATCCTCCCTGTTGATTTGATACTAAAGTACGATAATACCACTGAGCCTGAAAAGAAGGCGAGACCACTGATTAGATGTAAATTCGCTTCATCTATCAATTTTAATATGTAAGAAGAAAATCCTTTATAATCATATCCTCAGATAACTAAGCTATGTAGGCATGCCAGTTACTATTTAATTTCAATGATGAAATTCAGTTGTGAAATTCTAAAGAATATTAATAAGCAAATTAATGCAACTATGAATATTGAAATCTGATAGCAACTATCTTTTGACGATATGTATCTTGCTAGCGGGAATATTCGTAATACTCTCAAGCGGAATAACGCAAGTTATGGGTCAGGGGGATGAAAACAATGACAATGACACTGCAAGTACAAATGATAATTCGGTTCAAGTTAACAATACAATTATTCTCAACCCATCTGAAATTAACGGAACTTATAGATGGGTTAACAGTTCGGGTGGAATTAACCCAACTTTAGATATTACAAAAGGCAATGCATATCAAATCAAGATAAATAATCCAACTGATAAAGAACATGAATTAATTATTGAAACTGGAAAGAACTCAAAAGTAGGAGGTAGTGAGCATATAGAACCTGGCAAGAATACTGAGTTTGAATTTAAGGCAAAGAATACCGGTGAATTAAATTACTATTGTGAATACCATCCCGAGACAATGAGGGGAATTATCAAAGTAGCTGAGCCCACACAGTAAACACCAGTATTTTTTCTTCAAGTCTCTTCATTTTGTAACAGCATATCTTACAAAATCATATATTAGAAAGCATAGAGTTTGATGTATGGTTAATTTCCACACATCAAAAAAAATCCATGCGCCTATTTCTGACGTATGGGGAATTCTATCAGATACTGATAGGGAACCAGAGTTTTGGCATGGGACAAAATCGATTAAGAATACAAGTAGATCTGGTAATACTGTGGAACGCGAGGTTGTTATCGCCTTCAAGAATTCGGTCTGTAAAGAAACAGTTACCATAGAACCAATGAAGTCTGTTACTACAGATATTACAGAAGGACCACTCAAAGGAAGAAAAACAGTTGTGATTAATCCAGAGGGTGAAAAGGCATGCGTTGTCGATGTAGAATGGAACATTCGACTGTCCGGATTCATGGGTATGTTTTCAAAAATGGTCCAGAAGCATATCCTTGAAGGTACTAACGATGCATTGGATAGGATATCAAAGGCGCTTGAAAAATAACCAAAATGATGATGTGTGATTCAATTAAATGTTAAATGAATCTACTAATGTTAGCCTAATGAAACTTTTAAATTGTAAAGAGTACATAACAGACATGAGATTCTGGCCCCATTCTTTAGAATGA
>Ga0209974_10000282_pt1 | contig 16598 bp, 22 predicted proteins | sample InoplaM3SPM_FD_187592 | JGI IMG/M metagenome (GOLD analysis project Ga0209974, IMG submission 187592) | Arabidopsis thaliana rhizosphere microbial communities from the Joint Genome Institute, USA, that affect carbon cycling - Inoculated... | ecosystem: Host-associated > Plants > Roots >...
CTCCCATGAGCTTCGGACACCGCTGACGTCCATCAAATCAATGCTGTTTAGCTTGCGGCATGATGAGCCGCTCACTCGAGTAAGTGCAGAGGGCTTAGCCAGCGTCGAGGAGCAAGTCGACTATCTGAATCGACTCGTGGGCAACCTCTTGGATATGTCTCGCCTGGAGGCGGGCACGTTACAACCGCACCGTGAATGGAACGTTTTGGAGGAACTGGTTGAAGGAGCGATCCGCCGGCTCGACATCTTTATCAAAGATCGTCCGGTCGACATAGAGCTTGCTGCCGATCTTCCACCCATTTCAGTGGATGCCGTGCAGATCCAGCAGGTTCTGATCAACCTGCTGGAAAATGCCGTGAAATTTTCCCCTCCAGGCTCTCGGATCAGGCTTGCTGCCTCCGTTATAGGCCGAGAGCTGGAAGTATCTGTGACGAATACGGGTCCGGTCATTCCTCCCGCCGAACTCGAAAAAATCTTTGAGCGCTTCTATCGATTAGGCTCCGGGCAGGCTCCAAAGCCTCCGGGAACCGGTCTTGGGCTGGCTATTTGCAAAGGCATCATCGAAGCTCATGGCGGCCGAATCATCGCTCGATCTCTCGATAGCGAGACGATCTTTTCGTTCCGGATCCCTTTCACAAATCCGATGGACGAAGAAGCCCACAATATTTCCTTCCTGCCGCTGGAGAGAGCGTCATGACTGGCGCGCGCATTCTTGTCGTCGATGACGAACCACCAATTCGTCGGTCGCTTAAAGTGAATCTTGAAACTCGAGGATATCTCGTCGATACGGCTGAGACAGGCGAAAAGGCGATCGTGGCATTTGAAAACCGGCGCGCCGACCTTGTCGTTCTTGATCTGCTAATGCCAGGCATGGGTGGCATCGACCTGATACGAAAGCTCCGCGCCGTTTCAACAATCCCTATCATCGTGTTATCAGCCATCGGCGAAGAAGCACGGAAGGTCCAGGCGCTTGAGCTCGGTGCGGACGATTACATGACGAAGCCGTTCGGCATGGAAGAGCTCTTCGCACGCATACGATCATTGTTGCGGCGAGCCGCCGGCGCCACGAGCGCCGCTCCAGTGTTCCTCGCAGGCGACCTGTCGGTGAACTTCGACCGACGGGAAGTGAGTCTGGAAGGTCAACTGGTCAAATTGACGCCCACGGAATATGACCTCTTGAAATACATGATCGAACACGCCGGAAAAGTGCTCACCCATCGCATGCTGCTTCAGGAAGTTTGGGGTCAAGCCTATGTGGACCAGGCTCAATACCTGCGTGTGTTCGTTGGTCAGCTCAGGAAAAAACTCGAAAAACATCCGGGTCGACCGCGGTTTATTCTCACCGACCCCGGCGTCGGATACCGGTTCTCCACGGATACGGATGCCTGACGCTGGCCTCGCCGGGTCCTTCGCCTTCTTTATGCTTTCTTTATAAGAGCCGCTCCATCTCCGTATCGAGTCCTTATGTCAGCCACGTGTAGCGTGTGGTCTCGTCAAGAGCCGACGAAAGCTCTGGAAGGAGACCTCCATGATCCGAGCGGTGGCGGATTTTATCCCGCGACTACTCCCTCCTCTCGCCACCGTTTTCATCTCCGGCACGGCTCTATCATCACCTGAGGCGGTTGCCTCCGGCCCCGTCATCGATATCGCTTTTCAATCGAGCGCACCATACTACGATCCACCGGTGGCTCTCGTCCCGATGGGCACGCCGATTCGCTGGGTCAATGCCACGGCTTCTGCCCATAGTGTCCGACACGACGCATGCATCGGAGAGGAGTCATGCCCGTTTCAATCTATCGCCATTCCTCCCGATAGCAGCTTCGCTGTCGCTCCCTTACCTCCTGGCCGCTATGGCTACCACTGCGAGTTGCATCCAATCATGCGGGGTACGCTGCTGGTCATCGGGGCGCCCTCGACGCAGGTGAAAGAAGAGAAGCATGACAAATGACCCTTAGCTTCGGGTGAGAACACACTCCCGACTCCGAAATCAGGTTTCATACCACTAAGGAGCTTCTCGTGGAGGCGCCGGAAAATAGTTGGGCAGAGTTGTTTCAACTACAAGGACAAGCTCAGTCGCAGTGGAATGGTCAAACCCAGGCGCAAGGGCATCATCTCTCGGTTGAGAAACCCGGGGCACAGGAGAGCCGACATTGTCTCGCATCCTCATCGTTGATGACGACCCACATATCCGCGAAGCCTTACAGGATTCCCTGGAGGCGGAAGGTTACGATGTGGTCGCCGCCCACGACGGTCAAACAGCGCTTGCGCTCATTTCCTTGGAAGCCCGCCCGAGCCACATCACGGGCGTAATCTTGGACATGGAAATGCCGGTTGTGCACGGCATTGAGGTGCTTCGGTGGTTGCGAAGGCGGTATCCGGATCTTCCGATCTTAATGATTTCGGCCTCTCACGACAGACTGATGTTCGACGAGGCCCTGCGCAGCGGTGCCAATGCGTATTTGGCCAAGCCGTTTGCAAGACACCAGTTGGTCCAATTATGTGCTAGGCTCTTTCGATCTGGGCCTGTGAATTCGGAGACGATCGCATGACGCAGCCGCAGCCCCTAGGCCGACAGCTCCGGTAACAGAGTTGCACGCCCGCCTACGTAGGCCCCCCAATTCACGATGACTCATTGAAGACAGTATATTCTCCGGTCATGAAACCGGCTGGGTACTTTCTTGTAACATCAACCACGTATCTCACTTCCTTGATTGATCGTGCGCTGACGGACGTCCGTGCAGGGTTTGCTCGGTTCTCGACCGCTACTATTAAGTCTCATTCTGCATGTCGGGGCAGATGTCAACGGGTGGCTAGGCATGGATGGATCGATCATGCGCTGAGCTGGGTCGGATGGTATCCCTGGCAGTGCAAACAGTGTCATAGCCGTTTTTATTTACGCAGTCGTTATTAGATCCGCTTCATAGCAATTGCCACGAGCCCACATCCAGGTCGAGTTACCGACGCCTACGGGGATAGAACCATGAAATGCGAACGCTGCCAGGGCAGTATGCACAAAACTGTGTTTGATCTTTCGACTGGGTTGGAAGGACTTAAAACCGTGTCTGCCTGGCACTGCACTGGCTGTGGGCGAGCCGAATACTACGCCGAATCGAAGGAAGCGAGTCTTCCCGCAATAAAGTGTTCACCGATCGCTGGGGTTCCGCACGATCTCTTTCTAGCCACTAGCAGTTACACAGCAGATATAAAAAGACCGAGCCTTCATTAGCTAAATCGTTCGAATGGATGGAGGGCAATAGAGCTGCTTTAATAGATGCTCTTGCTCACTTCATTGGAGAGAGCACTGTCAGTGCCAGCAGTATCGTAGGCGCTCACCGCAAAATAATACGTGGTGCCTATGGCAAGATTAGGCAGACTATACGACGTAACATTGCGCACATCCACAGTAGAGTTATAGATGCCGGCAGCAGTGCCGATGTGGACCTTATAACCCGCAAGATTCGTCTCAGCGTTGGGATACCAGCTAAGCGTCGCAGTTGTAGATGTACTACCGGATGTACTCGTTGAGGTTGAACCACTCGACGTTGAGGTTGAAGTAGTAGAACCACTTGAAGTTGAGCTCGTTGAGGTTGAATTACTCGTCGTCCCTGACATCACCGTGAATGTCACCGGGATCCAAACATTCCCTCCTGCCGACGCCGCCACCTTGATCGTTGTCGTATAGGTCCCTGCTTTTAGTCCGCTCGCCTGAGCACTCACAGTAATTGCGGTAGATTTTGTGATCGTTCCACTGCCAGGAGACACAGTGAGCCACGCGGCATAGTTGCTGGTTTTCCAAGTGGCGGTTGAACGACCACCCTTCAACACATTGACGATCTGACTAGTCGGATTCGCGCCTCCTTGGATGGCATTGAAACTTAAACCGGTAGGTGTCGCATCAAGCGCCCATGCGACAGGCAGTTCAACGACTCCTAAAAGAAGAACTGTTGCCACGTGCAAGAGGCGGTGAGGGAAGGCAGACATATGGGGGCCTCCTTCTCTGATGAGTACAGCGCAACGTCGGGACGGCTAATGCGAAGCAACCTCTATGCCATTCTTAGCGGCGAGAATCCCCAAGAAATGAGGACTTTAGACTCACCTATCGGCGAAGACGCGGTCAAAATTGTTCGGCGTGTTTCGCAGAACATATGGCGGGGGACCATTCTCACTGTGTCGCCAGCCAGGACTTCCTTAGACGGAATGAAGAGGCTCGTAAACCCGACGGTCTTACCATTGGCTCCATTTTGCGTGTTTTGATTCATCTTAAGCGTTGAATATGGCTCTGCGTTGGCTGTCAGCCATGTTGGTGAGCTACTCGCGGAGACGGCTTTCAGAGTGAGCACATCGGCCATTCAACGGGGCGATGACGGCAGCTAGTATATTTCCGCAATTCGTTTGGAGGATTGTGCCGACAAGGCCACCACCATAGACTGGTGGGGTGGGAAGACGAGTTCAGTACAGAAACTGCATCATCAAGTCCAACCCTGAGCTGGTCGCTGCTACAGGCGAATGGAAGCTACGGATTGCGATTTACTCGCAGACGAATGGCGTTTTGAACATGCAATCCTTCTCAGGGCCCACGGTCTACAATAGCGAGGAAGAAGCTGACGTCCATGGTATCGCGTATGGCCAACGCATCATTGATGAGAAGGTGCCTGGATTGAAGGCGGGGTAGGTTCCTGTCCTCAAGATGCTTGGGGATTAAGCGATTATTTAAGCAGACAAGCAGCCACATGCATCGTAATGCCTCCCTGTGCCCATAAACCCTATCCAGGACATTAATAGGGTTGATACCTCCCCTCTTTTCAAGCCAAGGGACCGGATCGCTCGCCGCTTTGATTCGTGGTTTCAAAGCCCACCTATTGGTTCTTCCGCAGTCTATAGAGTACTCTAGATGACTGAAGACTTTTCACAGGATGACAGGATGACATGATGATGCATGTTCAGCATTCTCTTTTGTATGTTCGTAAACTGTCCTTCGTCCTGATACATAGCATCATGCTATTAACTTTTAGCGGGTTGGGTTGCCAGTCTGCTTATTATGGAACAATGGAAAAGCTTGGGTATCACAAGCGAGATCTATTGGTCCGCGATGTCACAAAAGCCCGTGATGCTCAACAGGAAGCCAAAGAACAATTCAAATCGGCTCTCGACCGCTTCACAAAAACTTTGGACATCCAGGGCGGCGAATTACAAGAGAAGTACGAGGCGCTCAACTCTGAATACGAGCGGAGTGAAGCCAAAGCGAACGCGGTTCGCAATCGGATTGCGTCTGTGGAAGACGTGTCTGAAGCTTTATTTCGTGAATGGACTGCCGAACTTAAGCAGTATTCAAGCTCCGCTTTGCGCAAGAAGAGCCAAGAGCAGCTGACAAAGACTCGCACGCACTATGCCCAATTGATTAAAGTCATGAAACGGGCCGAAGCAAGAATGGACCCTGTCCTGGCGAAGTTTAAAGACCAGGTTCTTTTTCTCAAACACAACCTGAACGCCCAAGCCATCGCGTCGTTAAAAAGTGAATTGGTCTCGGTAGAAGGAAACATCAATTCACTCATTAAGGATCTCAACACGTCCATTCAGGAGGCCGATTCCTTTATTGCCGCGATGCCGAAAGACACTGACTAGGCACAATCCGTGGCTACACTTGTGTAGAAGCTCTGCAAACAGCCGACCGACAGTCAGACTACGGACTTGATTCCCACCTATTTTCTCAGGTCGGTTACTGATTTTATTACTTTCCTCTGATTCTGACAGTTTTTGCATCCTTTTTTGGGCTTCTCCGTCTATGTGGATGAAGGCATGGAGCCTTCACCAACCACAAAGGAGACCGCCATGAGACCACATATCTCTCTGGATGTACGCAATGTCCCGGCATCGGTGGCGTTTTATCAAAAGGTATTCGGTATGGCACCTCAGAAGCAGACGCAGGACTACGCAAAATTCGATTTGACACAACCAGCCTTAAACTTCTCTCTGGTTTCAGCCACCGGGCGACTGAGTTCTGTTGACCACTTGGGGATCGAAGTCGAGTCCGTAGAAGAAATTGCCGCCTGGAAAGAACATCTCCGGGCCCAAGGCATTCTGGAGCGGGTCGAGGAGAACACCGCCTGTTGCTTTGCTCGCCAGGACAAGCTCTGGTTTTCTGATCCTGATGGCAATGCCTGGGAAGTCTTCACAGTGCATGAACAGCTTCCAGTAGACGGAACCCTGTCGAGCACCGGTTGCTGCATTCCACATAAAGCAGGCAAAGGTCTTCCCAGCTGTTCAACATCAAAGGCCGATAGCCCGATGCTTTCGGCCTAGCACGATAAACCAGGGGATGACGCTTGATTTCATCGTGGAGTACACTTTACTCGGTTGCGACACCGTGCGCAGCCCGACTCTCATTGACTTGGAGATAAAATGAAACATACAGCGTCGAGCATGTGGGAACAGCTCCATGATGGTCTACGAGCCTTTATCGCCAAGCGTGTCGGAAATGAGGCTGAAACAGAAGATCTCCTGCAAGACATATTCTTAAAAGTGCATCAGCATGTAGATAACCTCCAGGAGCCTGAGCGTCTGGTGTCTTGGGTCTTTCAAATCACGCGCAATGCCATCGTGGACCATTACCGGTCAGCGGTGCGGCGACGCGAAGTGCCGGCTGGACTCGCAACAGAGATTCATCAAGATACAAAGGCCCCGGTCATTGAAGAGGATGAAAGAGAAGCCAAGTACGAGCTGTCTCATTGTCTTCGGCCAATGATCGACCGTCTGTCGTCTGACTATCGGGAGGCTATCAGACTCGTGGAATTGGAGGGGCTCACCAACCAAGAAGCCGCGATAAAACTCGGCCTTTCGGTTCCAGGCATGAAATCACGAGTCCAACGTGGTCGACAGCAGCTTCGCAAAATGCTGGATGAGTGCTGTCTGATTGAACTCGATCGACGTCGTGGCGTGGTTGAATTTGAAGAGCGCCGACCGGATTCCTGCTAGATGCGCTGTCAAAATCTATGGAGGGACTCTCGCGGCTTCTGGCCTGAGGTCCCCCCGCGATTGAGTTTCACAAATGAAATATGAAAACTAGGGTTTCACCCAGATGCCACATTCGAGAGGATTTATTAATTTCGCACTGTGCTATCGAAAGGGGGAGATCATGGAAGTGCGTTGGGATCCTACGCATCAAGAGAGCAATCCGCCAACTCCGTCGCAAATTAAGGTTGACCGCCAGATTCAAGACGAGCACGATCCCCGGCTCACCTTAGAAATGGCTATCGAGTGGGCTCACCTTGGAGGGGATTAAGCGAGCAGTTTCGCCAGCCACCCGACCTGCCACGTTTATTGCCTCGCATATTATTCTCCCCTTTCACCGGGGAATGTTGTTCATGCCGACACAGCTCACGTTTTGCAGCGGCCGTCGTGGTTCTTACCCTAACGGTCTGTTCCAACTGATGAATTCCAGATATTTTGTAAGCGAATGCCTACAGCCCTGGCGTTGACATCAGCTGTCGAAGTCAACATACTACGCACGCTTCTTCCTATCTCTCGGGGCAACACCACCAGACGGATCCTCTATGCAGGTGGCCAGCGAAGTGAAAGACTTCACGGGCGCTTCTGAGCGCCTCCTGTCGACAATTGCAATGAACCGACAATTGACCGAGGAGGAAGCAAAGATGATTCAATACTATTGCAAAGAACTTCTGGCAAAGGTTGCACCGCGTTTATCACGCTGAATGACAGTCCTGATTTAGTTCAGAATCCATGGTGGGAGGACACTTCACCCTCTTCCGAGATTAGCCTCACTCGTTTCGCATTGTCATCCGATGTGTCAGTCTGTTAGTTTTGAACGCTCCTAATTTCAGGAAAGGTCTCATGGAGAGAGCTGCACTGCGGATCCTGTTGGTGGATGACAATGCCGATATTCGCGAGGCCTTGTGCTCAATTCTCCACGACTGTCCAGATGTCCGAATCGTCGGCGAAGCCACTAATGGTAAGGAAGCGGTCTTCACCGCTGAAAAGCTGCAACCTGACGTTGTGCTGATGGACATCAACATTCCTACGCTGGACGGCATTGCCGCGACACGTGCCATAAAAGCCCACAATTCGAACATCGCAGTGGTCGGGCTCTCTGCAAACACGCCTGATCACATGGTCTATGCCATGGTCAAGGCAGGGGCCTTTGCAGTGATGTCGAAGGAAAACGCTGTGGAGGATCTGTACGATTTGATTCGGAAAGCGGTATCATCCATATCTGGCAATCTTGCCGCTGGAGCTAGTGCTGCCCTGCCCCCCTACTGTCAGGGCAATCCGGCCAATGAATCAGAGAGAGAAGTAAGTTGGTAGCTGCCCGCCGTACACGGCAACAGTGTTGAGTGGACCGTTCTCTCCTGTTTGCTTTTCAGGGCTGGGTACAAGGGGGACGGTGGTCTAGATGCTCGTATACTGCCCATCTACTTACAAGCTTGTAGGCCCTCGCTGATAGACAAGTGGGCTCAAAAGACTCAATCTTTTCGCGTTCACAGAAAGCCAGGGCTACTTCTTCTTTTCTTATCCGCGCAGAACGATCCGCAGCATCGATGCCGTACACTCTTGCTCATAGACAAACTAAGCGTTTAATCTATATTCCGCTGGAACGTTCGTCTGCGGGTGTGCCATGCCAACAAGCAAGCAGATTTTAAAACTTTACGGGCAGTATAGCATTGAGCTGGCTCATCGGTTGAAGGAGGGAGCTCCTTTAAACATCGATGAACAGATGTTTATTGAAAATCATCTCTTGATCGTTCAGCTTGCCCTCGCCATGTCGAAGCATGTCAGGCCGAGAAAGCACGTTTCGATGCAGGAAGACGGATGAAACAAGCACTTGTGGTCGACGACCACCCCATTGTCCGTGACGGCATCAAGGAATTGCTTCAAAGGGCGTTTCCATCGGTCGTCATTAAAGACTCGTCGGGGACAGATGGAGTGCTGCAAGAAATCTGCGCACAACCGTGGGCATTTGTCGTCCTCGATATCAATCTGCCTGGGCAGAACGGTCTGGACATCATCAAGAAAACGAAAGCCCGCCAGCCCGACATTCCCATCATCGTCTTCAGCTTGTACTCAGAACGACAGTATGCGGCCCGTGCGCTTCGGGCCGGAGCTGTCGCCTATCTCTCGAAGGAACGCCCCCCTCGTGATTTGATCGAGACGGTCAAGACGGCACTTGAAGGAGGACCCATTAAAAAGCCTCGGGAAGTCCTGGTGTCTCAGCCAGTCCTCTCGGACCGCGAGGTCCAGGTCTTGGCCCTCTTTGTCAGAGGGATGAGTCGAAAGGAGATTTCTCAAGAGCTCAACATCAACGAAAAAACAGTCAGCACCTATCGTGCAAGGCTTTTGCACAAATTAGATGTAAAGAACCTTGTCGAGCTGATCCGTTATGCGGTTGAAGAAGGGCTCGTGGACTGAACCATCCGGCAGTAGAAGGCATCGGCCAGCGGCTCAAGATTGACGCAATCCGCTTGATTGTAGGCGAGAAGCCTTGCCAGAGCCTGTTGGTCCCGGCCATGCCGCCAGCGATTCCAGAGACGCACTGCATCCGACCCATTCAGCCCAGCGACCTCCTCCTGCCGGTTGATGCCGAAACACCGTTCGATAGCTTTGAGGCCTCCCCGGTACCCTAACCGTCGTCCGATCGCGCACAGATCCATATGAGGGTGGTCTAGTGGAAGATCTGGGAACTGATTCAATAGCATCGGGACATCAAAGGCCGTTCCGCAAAACGTCACGAGCAAATCGTAGCGCCGCAACTCTTCCGAAAGTACGACGCCGTCCAACGATTCTCCCCGGACGAACGAGCGCATTCCCTTTCGACTGTAAAGTCCCACCACGGTGATCCGGCCAAACGCATCCGTCTCGATGTCAAGATAGACAGCTCCAGTCCGCAGCCATTCATAGAGTCGCCAGTGGTCCCGGGACGGCAGGATTACACCGAAGTAGCGGGCATCCCCGTCGGCATGGCGTTCGATCGCTCTCAGGACTTCCCGGTCATAGCGTGTCTTGCGGACAGCTCCTATTCCGCCGATTGCGGGTGTCGACAGGAACCCGCCCCATGACAGTAGACCCTGCTGCCAGAGGGCTCGTTCGGTTTTGGCCCCTATGCCTGGGAGGAAACAAAAAGAAGACTCAATCACATCGTCTCGTTTGCCGGGTCTGCAGACGCGAAACAACCGACTGCATAAGGTCGGATGTTATTGCGTTCTCAGCTTATGTCCGACCGACTGTGGATGTCCCACCGTCCCATCCGGCGCTTTGGCACCTTCGGGCCAAAGATGGAAGATAATTCCATCGGTCTTGGCTGCGAGCGCGGCAATTTCCTTTGCCTGTGCTTCGGGCATGTCTAGCACCTGCACACGGCCAGTCGCGATCTCGACCTCATGATCGTGGTAGTACTTGTTCCAGGTCTCCAGAGGTACATGGGCACGTGTGACTGACTTTGCCACGAAATATTCAATGTCGGTCAAGAGCGCGTTTGGATCGGTCGACTCAAACAACAGACATTGAATAACTTCCGGAGAGACCGGCTTGCAATAGTGATGGTACGGTCCGTGAACTGTGCCGTCCTCAAATTTATGAGGCGCCATCACATGAATGGCGTACCCCTGAGCCGGCGTGGGTTTGCTGGCTCCAGCTTGAGTGCTGCCGCTCGGCATCTCCGCACAGCCGGCCAGGACGGCAAGCGCCACCGCTCCAAAAAGTTCAACGCGTCGTGTTCGCATGTCAAGCCTCCAGTTTTGAAGTATCCGCAACGATGTGGCAACTCACCGGGGTGAGCGAGCCTCCGTCCATCTTCACCTACTTGGGCAATTTCGGCACTGTGACCTTCAGCGGTGCTCCGGTCAAGGCCTTCAGAAACTCGATTAAATCTCCTTTTTCTTCCGACGACAGCGCCAGAGGTTTAATCAGTGGACTCAGGTTTGGATTGCTTCCGCCTCCCGCATCGAAAAAGTCGATCACTTCCTCGAGCGTCTTGAACACCCCGTCATGCATATACGGTCCCGTCTCGACCACACTTCGCAAGGTCGGTGTTTTGAAGGCACCCTTGTCCTTTTCTGCCCTGCTCACGAGGTAACGGCCTAAGTCTTCTTTTGTGGGGCCAACCTGCGGGACGCCGAGGTTATGGAACTTATTGTCCGTAAAATTGGGCCCGTTATGACAAAGGATGCAGCGCGCTTTGCCTCTGAACAGGGCCAGCCCCCGCACTGCCGCTTCATTCATCGCTCCTGCCTCGCCCATCGCGTGCTTGTCAAAGGCGCTATTTTGAGACACGATCGTGCGTTCGAAGGCCGCGATAGCCTCTGCAATGTGTTGCAAACTCGCTCCGCCTCCGAAGATGAGCTGGAACTGCTTTTGATAGCCGGGAATTTTACCGATTTTCGGGACGACAGTACGATGCTCCTCCGCCATTTCGATCGGATTGTGGATCGGGCCAATTGCCTGTTCTTCGAGTGAGCCGGCTCTACCATCCCAAAATTGTAGGGGGATGAACCCGGTGTTGTATACGGTGGGAGCCTGTCGACCGCCGGCTGTGCCAAATGCCCCAATGGAAAACTGCCGTGCATCCGCGAAGCCGGTTCCTGGATTGTGGCAAAAGGCACAGGAGACGGAATTGTTCTTGGACAGACGGGTGTCAAAGTACAGCTGCTTGCCCAGCTCGACTTTCTCGGCGTAACTCAGGTTCGTGGGGGGCGTTGGCACTTGAGTCGGCATCGGCCCAATCTCGGGTACCGTTACACCGTCGACAGTGACCATGCCGTGCGGTGCATGTGGAGAGGCCAGGGCAAGGGAAGCACCCACCACGAACCCCATCAACACCATCAGCGCAATGCCTGCGAAGCAATCACCTACCCAAAAGGGACGTCGCACAACGATCATAGTGCCTCCTGTTTTGCACATATGGGATAACGAAGAGCCAACAGTACCACGTTTGATTGGTTCAAGGTCTTGGATGTCTAGATATAGATTAAGCCATTGAAATATATACTAGTTTTGGCATGAAGGCCAAAAGCGATATATGGTAGGCTATCTCGTAAATCCCATTGGGGCACTTCATGCGCATCCCTTCACGTGTGGTCCTACCGTTCGGGTATCGTATCTCTGTCCGGCAGCTTTCGGACACCGAGATGGACCGTCGCGATCCCAACGCCGATGGCATCTGGGACGACGAGTTGAAAACGATTTACCTGAGAAAGCGGCTCCCCATGACCCGCCGCCGCTATATCCTCGCGCATGAACTCGGCCATGCCTGGCTGGACTGGCAACACAGGCACCTCGACAATGGGAAGGCCAAGACATGACCGGGAGGGGCCAGCGGTGAGGCTCGCCGTTCTACTGACTTGCCCCCACTTCCGACAGCCTTAAGGCAAGAGCGTGGTAGCTTATCCCTTCCCACTACCAGCTATTCTCATAATTACTGACCATTCACGTTCAGTCACCGGCTGAACAGACAAGCGTGACCCCTTTCGAAGAAGCACCATCTCTTTCAGTTGAGATTCTTGCCTGAGCCGATTGAGGGGCACCGCAGTGTGGAATTTCTCTTTATATTTTAGATCCACCATATCCCAGCGGGGCTGCTGCCTGGTGCTTGCGGGATCAAAGTGATGGTTCCGCCGGTCAAATTGCGTCTCGTCGGGATACGCCGTTTTCACCACCTCGGCCGTGCCAACGACGGCTGGCGGCTCCGCATTGCTGTGGTAAAACAGCACCTGATCGCCGACGGCCATTTCACGCAGAAAGTTTCTCGCTTGGTAATTCCGGACCCCCTCCCAACACGTCGTCTGTCGCGGGGCGCGTGCCAGATCATCAATGGAAAACGCCGTGGGTTCGGACTTGACCAGCCAGTAACGAGGCGAACGTGTCATGTGATAAACAATTCCAAAGACATTTCTCTATGAGGCGCTGTAATGGAACTCACGCCATTCTTGTTTGGGCTCTATAAGCTCGTCAAGTACCTTCTGTACCCGCTGACCTGGACTTTGCTGATGATGACGATGACGACCGTCTTGTTATGCCTGCCGCTGAGCCATCGCCGGCTCCGATGGGCGCGGATCTCTGCAGTCAGTGCGCTGATCTTCCTGGTGGCTATTTCTACTCCTCTTGTAGCTCGTCCCTTACTCGCCACCTTGGAGGCCTGGTATCCTCAACCGTCCTTTTCCAACCAGGAACACTATGACGCAGTCGTCGTCCTCGGAGGAGGCGTGCTTCCACGAGGCACCCTCCGCCCGATCTCGGATCTCTCTTCTTTTTCTAAGAACCGCACGGCGTGCGGCGTGGACCTGTTCAAACAAGGATACGCCGACACACTGGTCTTTACAGGCGGCAGTGGGCATGTGTTTAAGGACGGGCCGAGAGACGCTCTCGAAATGAAACGCTGGGCTGAGCGGTTAGGAGTATCCCCTGATACCATCGTCACGGAAGAACAATCGCGCACGACTTATGAGAATGCCACGGAGACGCACCGCCTGCTGGGATCTGCATCCATTCTGTTGGTCACCTCAGCCAGCCATCTACCTCGCGCCGCAGCCCTCTTTACGAAGCAAGGTTTCCGGGTCACGCCGGTTCCCTGTGACTTTCAGACGCAACACCGTCCCGAAGACAGCTGGAGTCAACTCGACCTGTTCGATGTTCTTCCCAACGGTCATGCGATCGAACATACGACGGTTGCTGTCACAGAATGGGTGGGGATGGCGATCTATTGGCTCAACCGGAAACTCTAGTCGCAGTCGAAGAGGGGGCAGATGGGCCTAGCTAGAAGGCGATGGCCGTGAAGGAGCGAGCCTGTAGACCCCACCTGAGTGGTCGACAATATATATTTCTCCAGCCTGATCTTCGCCAAAGGAAGCAATGCGCAATCCCGTCCGCATGAGCACCCGGGGGACTGTCGAGCCTTTGCGATTTGCCTCGGCGGAGATGCCGAACAGTTCTCCGCTACAGTAATCCCCAAACACATAGGTCCCCCGCAAGGCCTGGACGGATGGCCCCCGGTAGACATAGCCGCCGGTGATCGAACAGCGGCCCTCCTCGTGTCCGTACTCCGCGATGGGGAACATGAGGCCCTCTGGGCTGCAGCCTTCCTCCGGGTTGAAACAGTGTGCGCCTTCCATGATGCGCCACCCGTAATTGCCACCGGCGACCACGATATCAATCTCTTCCCATTTGTACTGCCCGACATCGGCCAGCCAGAGCATCCCGGTTTGCCGATCGAATGAAAATCGCCAGGGATTCCTGATTCCTAAGGCAAACACTTCCGCTCGGCCGTTCCGCCCGGCGGCAAAGGGATTATCCCGAGGGACCGCATAAGGCTGGCCGCGATTCACGTCAATGCGCAGGATCTTCCCAAGCCACTCATGAGGGTTCTGAGCCCGGTTTTGTGGATCGCCTTTAGACCCCCCGTCCCCCCGACCAATGTACAGCATCCCATCTGGCCCGAACGCGATCATCCCTCCGTTATGGTTGAGATAGGGTTGTGGCACGACCAAGAGAATACGTTCGGTCTCGGCCGACACGTCCAAACTGCGTCCATTGCGGGTGAACTCTGCCACGACCGTCGCACCGTCCTCACGCCGATTGTAGTTCACAAAGAACCGGCCATTGCTGCGATGGTCAGGATGAAAAGCCAGGCCTAAGAGGCCTTGCTCATTGCCTTTTGTCCACACACGATCCTGCAGATCCAGGAAGGGCGCTTCCCTGAGAACGCCGTGATCAATGGCCCGGATCCTGCCAGGCTGTTCGACCACAAACAGGTGCCCCGAATCATCTCCCCCATGCGTCAAAAACAAGGGCTTCTGCAAGCCATGCGTCGCAATGGGGACGAGTTCGACCCCGGCTCCAGGAAATCGGTCGGCGGTATACGCCACAACCACCATCGAGCCAATTGAAAAGAGCAACAGAAGAGCCCACAAACGGAAGGCTTGAATCTTGGGTGCGTCCAGGCATCCCCTCATCGCTGTTTAGTCTCCAGAAACTGTATGAGTGCGTGATAGGTCAATTCACGGACCTTGGCCTTCGAAGCCGGTTGGTCGCTCACATTTCGATCGAGCCATACCTGGTCCGTCAGGTGATCCCGCGCCTCGTTGCACAGGCTCCACATTTCATGCAACACATCGTGGGGCAGTCCTACCTGGATGCCTTCAGATTCGATCCGATCGTCAAGAATGGCCAGCAGATCCGAGATAGCCTGGTCCGATCGATAGGATGTCTGCGAAAAACCAAAGGACTGGTGGGTTGCCGCCTCCTGCTCGGCCTGGACGACAAGATCGTGCATGTATTCCTTCAAAAGGCCCACGACGTGGCCCGAGAGCGCCATGCCCCTTCTCCTCTGCCGCATTATGCGAGGAAGCGGAAGAGAGAGCAACCGGGGCGCACGCACCGGCCCGTGTTCAATTGACCAACCGGTCAGCGGTTTTCTATGATGCACCAATGCCAGCACCCTCCGCCGAACGCTTTGACATTGCGCTGAACACCCCTGCAGGCCGTCTCAATACGGTGCTGGACGTCCCTACGGGGTTCGTGTCAATTACGTCGATCGTCCCGCTCACGCGGCGTCTCGGCGAAGAGATGCTGAAACTGGAGGAGCATCAGTCGCGCGAGGCAGGTCAGTCAGTTTCGTGCCGAATGGGTTGCGCCGCGTGCTGCCGGATGCTCGTTCCCCTCTCCCCGCCGGAGGCCTTCGCACTTCGAGAGTATATCGAACAGCTTCCAAAGGACCGGCGAGCCGCCCTCATGCAGAGAATGGCAGATTCCAAAGCTGCGCTCGCCTCACATGGATTGCTGGGGCGGCTGGAAGCGGTGGCCGATGCCACGACACCGATTCCGGACGAAGACTTAGAGCCACTCAACCGGGCTTACTATGCTTTGCGTCATCCCTGCCCATTTTTGGAGAATGAGATCTGCTCAATCTATGAAGCGAGACCGGCGGCCTGCCGGGAGCTGCTCGTCACCTCCCCCCCGGAACTCTGTGACAACCTGGCGGAGAATCCCGTGCAACCCATCCCGGTCTCTGTTCGCATCGGGACGGTGCTGGGCCTGCTATGGGCCAGCCTGACCAACACTTCCGCTCGGCTCATTCCGCTTCCGCTCGCGTTGGACTGGGCCGCGCAGCATCGGGGCGACACGACACGACACTGGGCCGGCTCATACTTGATCGACCAGATGCTGGATAAGATGTGGCGTGTCCTCAGTCAGGAATTTGGGCGACGAGGCCAGTCTCCCAAGCCCTGAAGCGATCAGGACCGTGGATGCAAACAAGGAGTATCGTCTATGCACAAACCGGTGATTGCGTGTTTGGACCTGGAAGGTGTCTTGGTTCCCGAAATTTGGATCAATGTTGCATTGAAAACCGGCATTGAGGAATTGAAGACGACAACACGCGAAATGCCGGACTACGATGCGCTGATGAAGCGCCGCCTGGCCATCCTGAATCAACACAAGCTCACAATCGCCGATATCCAGGAGGTGATCGCCGGCATGGGACCTTTGGAGGGTGCCGGCGCATTTGTCACCTGGCTTCGTGAGCGTTGTCAGGTCATCATCCTGTCAGACACCTTTTATCAGTTTGCGATGCCGCTCATGCGTCAACTCGGCTTTCC
>Ga0209974_10000285_pt1 | contig 16508 bp, 11 predicted proteins | sample InoplaM3SPM_FD_187592 | JGI IMG/M metagenome (GOLD analysis project Ga0209974, IMG submission 187592) | Arabidopsis thaliana rhizosphere microbial communities from the Joint Genome Institute, USA, that affect carbon cycling - Inoculated... | ecosystem: Host-associated > Plants > Roots >...
ACCTGGACGGCGGTTTCGAGCCGTTGTCGAAGACCGGCAGCTTCGTCGGCCAGCACGTCTGCCTGCCGCTCGAGGGCGCGGCCGTGCACATCAACGCCTTCAACTTCCCGGTGTGGGGGATGCTCGAGAAGTTCGCTCCGGCGCTGCTCGCGGGAGTGCCCTCGATCGTCAAGCCGGCGACCTCGACCGCCTATCTCACCGAGCGGGTCGTCCGCTCGATCGTCGATTCCGGGCTGCTGCCCGAGGGCGTGCTGCAGCTCATCTGCGGCGGCGTGGGCGATCTGTTCGAGCATCTGAGCTGTCAGGACATCGTCTCGTTCACCGGCTCCGCATCCACCGCGGCCCGGCTGCGCGCGCACCCGACCGTGATCCGGAACTCCGTGCGCTTCGTCGCGGAGACCGACTCGCTCAATTCGTCGGTGCTCGGACCCGACGCCGGTCCGGGCACGCCGGAGTTCGACCTCTACGTCAGGGAGGTCGTGCGCGAGATGACGGCGAAGGCCGGTCAGAAGTGCACGGCGATCCGCAAGGCGATCGTGCCGACAGCGGTGACCGGCGCCCTGGTCGAGGCGCTCTCGGAAGCGCTGGCGAAGGTGTTGGTCGGGGACCCGCGGCGCAAGGAGGTCCGTATGGGCCCGGTGGTGAGCGGCACGCAGCGCGACGAGGTGCTCGCACGCGTGCGCGAGCTCACTGCCGACGCGCGGGTGGTTCACGGGGATCCCGAGCGCTTCGAAGTGACCGGCGCCGACGCACGTCGCGGTGCGTTTGTTCCCCCGTTGCTCTTGCTCTGCCGCGATGCGATGTCCGCGCGGGCTGTGCATCACGTTGAAGCCTTTGGGCCGGTCGCTACGGTGCTCCCGTATTGCGATGCGCGTGAGGCCATCACGCTTGCGCGGCGTGGCGAGGGCAGTCTCGTCGGCTCCATCGTGACGGCCGACGACGCGGTTGCGACCGAGCTGGCGCTTGGCCTGGCTCCGTATCACGGGCGCCTGCTGATCCTGAACCGGCATTGCGCCAAGGAGTCGACCGGTCACGGCTCGCCGCTGCCGCATCTGATTCATGGCGGACCCGGCCGCGCCGGCGGGGGCGAGGAGATGGGCGGTCTGCGCGGAGTGTTGCATTACATGCAGCGCACGGCGCTGCAGGGTACGCCCGATACGCTGGCTGCCATCGGCGGACGTTGGATCCGCGGCGGCACTCAGCGCGATCCGGGTGTGCATCCGTTCCGCAAGCCCTTCCACGAACTGATGATCGGCGACACACTGGTCTCGGCGGAGCGCGAAGTGACCGTCGAGGACATCGAGCGGTTCGCGGAGCTCTCCGGGGACCGGTACTACGCTCACATGAGCGACAGCGAAGCGGCGCGCAACCCCCTGTTCGGCGGCCGCGTGGCACACGGTTACTTTCTCATCTCGGCGGCCGCGGGCCTCTTCGTCGATCCGCCGTACGGTCCGGTGCTAGGTAACTACGGGCTCGACTCGCTGCGATTCGTCAAGCCCGTCAAGCCCGGCGACCGGATCAAGGTGCGTCTCACCTGCAAGCAGAAGTCGCTGCGGCTCGGCGCAGGGTGGGGCGAGGTGCGCTGGGACACCGAGATCACCAACCAGCACGGCGAGACCGTGGCCGCCTACGACGTGCTCACCATGGTGAGCGAGCATGCGGTGCCGGATTCGGTCCCGTCCGCTGCGGTGGCCGCGGCGATGCCGGGAGCATGATGGTTGTCGCCGGCGCGACACAGGATGCGACGCTCGAGCCGATCGAGCGCGCCTCGCGCGACGAGCTCACCGCGCTGCAGCTCACGCGGCTCAAGTGGTCGCTCGGGCACGCGTATCGCAACGTCCCCCATTACCGCGCCAGCTTCGACGCGGCGGGTGTCCGCCCCGAGGATCTCAACGAGCTCGCCGACCTGGCGCGGTTTCCCTTCCTGAACAAGAGTGACTTCCGCGAGCAGTATCCCTTCGGCCTGTTCGCGATGCCGCGCGAGCAGGTGGTGCGCATCCACGCGTCGTCGGGCACCACCGGGAAGCCCACCGTCGTGGGCTACACGCGCCGTGACATCGACACCTGGGCCGACCTGGTGGCGCGCTCGATCCGCGCCGCCGGTGGGCGAGCCGGTGACATCGTGCACGTGGCCTACGGCTACGGACTCTTCACCGGCGGGCTGGGTGCCCACTATGGCGCGGAACGACTGGGTTGCACGGTGATCCCGATGTCGGGCGGCCAGACCGAGCGGCAGGTGCAGCTCATCGTCGATTTCCGCCCCGACATCATCATGGTCACGCCCTCGTACATGCTCGCGATCGCGGAGGAATTCGCGCGGCGAGGCATCGATGCATCCGGCTGCTCGCTTCGCGTCGGCATCTTTGGCGCCGAGCCCTGGACCGATGCAATGCGCGGCGAGATCGAGCGGCGGATGGGGCTCGATGCCGTCGACATCTACGGGCTCTCCGAGGTGCTCGGGCCCGGTGTGGCGAGCGAGTGCGTCGAGACCAAGGACGGGCCGGTGATCTGGGAAGATCATTTCTACCCCGAGATCATCGATCCGGAGAGCGGTCGGGTCCTGCCGGACGGAGAGGAGGGCGAGCTCGTGTTCACCTCGCTCACCAAGGAAGCGCTGCCCGTGATCCGCTATCGCACGCGCGACCGCACGCGTCTCCTGCCGCCGACCGCGCGCTCGATGCGGCGTATGGGACGCATGGGCGGCCGCACCGACGACATGTTGATCATCCGGGGCGTGAACCTGTTTCCGAGCCAGGTCGAGGAGCTTATCCTCGGGCTCCCGGGGCTCGCGCCGCATTACCAGCTCGAGCTCACCCGTGCGGGTCCGCTCGATGCGCTCACCGTGCACGTCGAGCGCGCGCCCGAGGGCGATGTATCGCGCGGTACTGCGCTGGGCGCGGAGCTCGCGCGGCAGATCAAGGGTCGGATCGGGGTCACTGCCGCCGTCGAGATGCACGACCCCGGGGCGATTGAGCGATCGATCGGCAAGGCCAGGCGCGTCGTCGACCGGCGCTGAACCTGCGTAGACTTGCGGATCGTTCGATACGCGAGAGAGCACGCAAATGGCATGGGTTCTTCGATGGTCATCAGCGTCATGCTCATTGTGACCAGCATCCTCGGTCTCAAGCTGACGCGCGTGGCCTGAGGTGGACCTCGTTTCCATCACCATCAGCGGCGCGCCGGCACGCGAGGTGCCGGACTTGCCGGAGGCGGCGCGCGAGGCACTCGCCGGCACCGCGATGCTCTATCGCGAGGAGGGGTTCGAGCCACCCTGGATCGGCTATCTCGTGATCGTTGAGGGTGCCTGCGTTGGCACCTGCGCGTTCAAATGCGCGCCGCGTGACGGACGGGTCGAGCTCGCCTATTTCACCTTTCCCGGATACGAAGGACGCGGTCTTGCGACACGCATGTGCAGCGAGCTCGTCGCGCTCGCGCGCACGGCCGATCCCGCCATCGTCATCACGGCCCAGACGCTGCCCGAGCGCAACTCGTCGACGCGCGTGCTGGAGAAGGCTGGCTTTCGCTGGGACTCGGAACTCGATCATCCCGAGGACGGCCGTATCTGGGAATGGCGGCTCGATCCGGTCGCGGACAGCGAGCCAGACCGTTAGAAGCGCGCGTCACGCGGTCTGCCCACAACCCCGACGGCAAGACCTTCTGCCGCGCGGCGGATGTTCGGTTCACGTGCCGGGCTCATTCCGCCGGGCTCGCGCCCGGGGTCGTCGCGAGTGTGACCGCAGCCGCCGACGGACCGCCGAGTTCGAGGCTGAGCGCGGGTGCCGCATCGTAGAGCTGCACCGAGCAGGTCGGAGGCAGCGGGGCGCGCTCGACGAGCCGCCCATCGAGCCGGGTGCCGTTGCGGCTCGCGAGATCGATGACCCACCAGCGCCCCTGCTCGAAGCGGATCTCGGCGTGCCGCCGGCTGATCAGCGGGTCGTCAAAGCGCACCTCGCAGGACTCGTGACGGCCGATGCAAAACGCGTCGAAGAAAACGCGCTCGTGACTGCCTTCGGCATCCTGCCAGCGTGCGCGGACGCTGTCGGTCGACCCGAAAAGCAGCGTCGTGTTGCCTGAGATCGGACTCGCTGCACCGACGGCGGCGTCTCCGCCCGCACCGGGGTCGCGCACGATGCCGCCGGCCGTGATCTCGTAGATCCAGGCCAGCAGCGCCGCGATCGGCAGTCCGAGCACCGCGCAGATGATGAACGCGCGCGCGGCCCAGGGCGGCGCGTCGAAGGCGGGCAGGAGCGAGGTGGCCGCGAGCGACGCGCCCCAGGCCACGACGGTGTACGCGGCCACGATCTTGAATACGCCTCGCCGCCGGATCTCGCCGATCAGGGATCCGAGTCGTCTCGCCAGTGCTCGCATCGTCCAGGTAGCCCGCGATCGTCCGCCCGGCCGCACGCTATCACAGCCGCCGGCGCTGAGTTCACGGGCTGGCGCTCAGCGGCACGAAGAAGAAGTCGCCGATCTCGTGCCCGGCACCCTTGATTGCCTTGAATTCCGGCACCTGGCGAAATCCGGTGCGGGCGGCTGCCGCCTTGACGCCGCTCTGCAGCCGCGCAAACAGCGCCGGCGCCGACAGGACATCGCGGTTCGATTCCAGCGCATCGAGGAACGCGCGCGCAAAGACCGAGTTTCCCTCGCCGCCGGTATCGAGCACCGGCTGGTCGCCGCCCGATGAAATGAGCAGCCGTGCGCGCTTCGGCAGTCGGATGCGGACGTAGTCGAGCGAAACGCGCGATGCATCCTGCCGCATCAGGAAACTAGGATCGTCCGACAACAGGCCTGCATAGCACGAGTCGGCGACGACCAGCACACGGCGCGCCGGCAGCCGCGCGAGGTGCCCCGTGACCTGCTCGGTTGCCACCCAGAACGTGTCGGTGGGGGGCGGGTCGGCATTCACCGGCAGCCAGTAACCCGTCTCGCGGTCACCGCTGCGCAGACGGCTTCCATGGCCCGCGTAGTAGATCAGGAGATTGTCTTCGGGCTTCAGGATTCCGTTGAGATCGTTGAGTGCGCGCAGCATCGCGACGTCGTCGGCGTCGTCGACCTCCGTGACGGCGAATCCGTAGTCGTCCTTGAGGACTTGCGCGGCGCGTCGTGCATCGTTGATCGGTGTCACCAGAGGCTCGATACGCCGGTAGTTCTGGTTACCGATCACGAGCGCGTAGTAGCGTCCAAGACCGAGCCCGGCAAGCTGACGCGGTGTGGCGCCGTCGGCGGGTGCGGCGCTTGTATCCGGAGCGCGGCCTGCCGACGGCTCGCGCGTGCGCGACGGCGGGAGCGAAGTGAGCCGCGTCTGGCTCCCCTCGCGTTCGCGCCGGACCTGGGCGAGCAGGGCGTTGAGCGATGCGATCTGGCCCGTCAGCTCCGCCGAAGCGCTGCCCTGCGCCTCGAGCTTGCGCTCGAGCTCCTCGATCTGCTGCTCGAGCGCATCTATCTGGTGGTCGCGCTCCTCGATCGCTTTCTCGAGCTCTGCGCGCTGCTGCTCGAGCTCCCGTCGGTACGCTTCCTCGTAGCCGACGTCGCCCTCGAGACCGCCGGCGGAGCGATAGAGGTTGAGCGCCTGCAGTGCATCTTTCTCCACGCCGAGGCCCTGCTCATAGAGCGTGCCGAGATTGAACTGCGCGCGCGCGTGGCCCTGGTCGGCGGCCTTGCGATACCAGCTCGCGGCGCGCGCATAGTCGGGCGCCGTGCCGAGCCCCTTCTCGTAGATCTCGCCAACCACGGTCTGAGCTTCCGCGTCACCCGATTCCGCGGCTGCCTGCCAGATGCCGAGTGCAGTTTCGAGCTTCGCGCGGTCGTAGCTCACCCATTCGCCGCCGCGCACGCGGCATTCGGTCTCTGTCGTCCGCGTCGGGCGTCTTGGCGTCGAGAACGTGCGCCCCCCCACCTGCCGGACCTGGGGCGGCAGCAGGCAGTCGACGATTTCGAGATCCTGCCGCTGCATGGATTGCGCGGCGGCGGCAGCAGCGCCCGCGGGAGCCAGAACCCACGCCGCGAGGATAAAGCCCGCGATGCATCCGGGCATCCTGTCATTGGGCCTGAGCTCCGGCATTGTTCCGCTCCTCGTTTGGCGATCGCGACCGCGCTCGATCATGGACAACCCGATACGCCTACGCGCTCAGTGTCGTAGGCGCCCTGTTCGATCCACTGCAGGATCCCCGGCAACACCTCGGTGCGTATCACCGGGTCGCTCGTCAGGTCGAGCGAGCGGCCGCCATGGGTCAGCCCGCCGCGCGGCTTGAGATTCAACGCGCTCGCGTCGGGCGTCGCAGTCAGCACGTACGGGGTCGCGAGCGGATCGCGTCCATCGACGCCGCAGCGCATGCGCGCGTATCCGTCAGCAGCGTCGATTCCGAGGAAGCCGATCGAGCTGTCGGGCCGGGCGTGGCAGCCGCCACAGGCCGTCGGCAGCCGCATCGACTCGTACATCCGCGCGAACGAGGCCGCATCGCCCGGCGCCGCGGCGTCGGTCCAGTCCGCGTCGTCAACACCGACAAAACGGATCTCCACGGTTCCACTTTGCGCTGGTTCCGCCGGACCGGCGTCGGCATACGCGGCACTGAAGGCGATGTGCTCTGAGTCAGGCGATACAGGCCGGCGAATCGACTCGGGCGGCGCCGAGACGAACACGCTCATCCGGCCGGCGGGCGGCACGTAGGTGAGACGACCCGAGACGATCTCGCCGCCCGCTCCGTCCAGGAACCGGACGCCGCGCGTCCCTGCGCCAGCAACGCAGTCATTGATGTCGAGCATCTGCGCCGGATAGGCGCTCGCATTGTTCGGCCGGACGGGCACTTCGCGCACACAGGTGAGGACCGTGAGCTCGGTCGGAACGAACACACCGAAACTTGCGGCGAGGGCATCGGCATCCTCATCCTCGTCCGCGACCACCGCGTCGATGCGTACCGGTTCCGTCGTGATCGCGCCGGGCGGAACGGTCACGCACACCGCGAGGCCATCGGCGCAGGGCGCGGCTTCGATGCCGGCAGTATTTGCCGTTGCCGCCGCGGAGCGAAGCGCGATCAAGCCGTCGCCCGCGCTGTCCCAGCGCACGCCCAGCTCGAGCTGTGTGGTGCGGCCGGCATCGAGTGCCACGGGCATGGTCAGCGCCTGCCTGCGGACCGTGTCGACGATCGGGACGCTGTCACGGCGCGTGCGCGTCTCGCAGGTCGTGGCGGCCGTGCCGTCGGCCAGCGCCTGGTCGCAATCGACCGGCTCGGTGCCCGACACCGACAGGCTGATTCGGTAGTCACCCTTCAGATCGATACCGACCAGGGTCGGCTCGGCCGAATCCGCGAAGCTGAGCCGAGCCTGGCTTCCCGAGGGTGCGGCAAGCCGCCAGGCGACGCCGTTCGCCGCCTGCATGGTGCTGCGTCGTGCGTCGAGCGCATAGTTCGCGCCGCGGACGAGCGTGGTACCCGTGGCACCCAGGCCATCGATCCGCGCAACCGGGCCCGGCCGCGTGAATGCCGCGGTCGCGTCGTTGCCATCGTCGCGGAAATGTTCCGAGAGCCGCTCAGCCGCAGCTACACCATCCTCGGCGCCGGGCGTCGGCAGCCAGAAGCGGTCCATCGTGAGCCGGGCGAGCGGCATCCGCCCGCTCTCGAGCTGCGTCGTCAGGTTGATCGCGCCTGCCAGGTCCGCGTAGCTCGAGATCGCGAACTGACCCGTGCCGCTCGGCCCGGGCACATGCATCACGTGGCAGGACCGGCAGTTGCGCGCGAACACCTCGAGATAGATCGAAGGCGCGTCCACGGGATTGCCCTCCGCCTCGGCGCGCCATCCCGCCGGTATATAGCTCCCGTCGAACGCCGCGCGCCGGAACGCGGCCCCGCCGTACCAGCCCTCGACCAGGTCTCGCGCAAGCGCGAAGCGGTCTTCATCGCCATAGGTGAGCCAGGCGAGCTGGTTCAGCCGCTTGAATTGCTCTTCCTGCGGCGCTCGTGCATACGTCGCGGCGAGGTCCTGTTCGGCCGGCGGGAAGTCCGGGTCGCCCGCGTTCGAGAACGCAGGGTCGGTGTCGCTGTAGAGGAGTGAATCGAGGTCCCAGGGCAGGAACGCTGCGTCGACGTCGCCGCCGTTGCCATAACGGGCGGGATCGCCGGCGTCGAGCCCGCGCGGCGTTCCGCCGTGGCAGACGGTGCAGGCGCCGGGCATGAATTTCTCGCCGCGTCCGTCGAGATCGATGCTGAGCACGCGGTCGAAATCACCGCGCCGGTTCGGCGCATAGGTATAGAACTTCGTGATCCGCTGATCGCCGCTCGCGGGCGAACGCGTGTATTCCATGGCCACCGCGATGATCGGCTGCAGGTTGCGCGCCGCGGCCTCGAGACTGCCATAGTTGATCACGACGCCGTAGACATCGCAGGCGCCCTGCGTCGCCTGCGCCATGCTCGCGGGCGTGCCGTCGTCGCAGGCGCCCAGGCGCAGGTACATGTCGCGCCCGAAGCCGAGATCGAAGTTGTTGAGGTAGACCGCGTGCGCTCCAGTCGCCGACGACGTGAGTGCGGCTCGCATCGCCGCCCAGTCGGTCGCGCCGCCCGGAAACCCGGCCTGCGCGAGCCAGCCGGACAGGACGCGCTTCGCTGCCTCGTCGTCCGGCGCGTCGATGGTCCGGTAGTATGCGAGCGCCGACGCACGGGTGTCGCGCACGCGCGTAGCGGAGCCGTGCAGCGCGTCGAGCGGTACATCTGCGAGAGTCGAGACGCCATCGGCTGCGACGACAAACGAAGCTCGCGCAGAAGCGGCGTTCGCGACCACGCTCAGGCCGTCGGCGTCCTGCACGCAAAGACCGGCCTGTACGCCAGCCGGAAGCGAGTCCTCGGGCGTCAGCGTGATCCGCACATGAAGCACGGCGTCGTCAATGCGTGCCGGGTCGACGGCAAGCTCGGGATGATCGACCCCGACGTTCCTGAGCACGTCGTCCATGATCAGCGAGGGCAGGGGCAACGCGAATCGCGGGTTGCGGAAGTCCGCGCAGTCCGGCCCACCGGTGCCGTTCACCTGCAGCCAGCGGCCGTCCAGCGTCTGCGTCCGTGTTGTAAGCGGGAAATCCACATGCGCGGCGCCGTCGAGGTCCGTGTAGTCGAGCAGATGCTCGATCGTCATCCGGAAGGGCAGGTCGGAAGCCAGCGGCGTCGCGGCGCTGGTCACCGCGACGATCGTGTACCCGGTGTTCCCCGCGTAGCTGAGGAATTCATCCGGGTCGAGCGCCTCCTCGACGAGCACCGTCACCAGCGCTTCATCGGTGGCGCCGTTGCCGTCCGCGACGGTGAGACGGAACTGCAGCTCGGCGGCGGCGCGCGGCACCGTGAAATTTACCGTGTTCTCGTTGCGCTTGATGAGCGCGATCGGTTCGGCCGCCGGGTTCGCGGCGCTCCAGGTCCAGCTCAGCACCGGAACACCCCGTCCCTTGCTGTCCTTGCCGCTCAGCCGTACTTCGGAGCCGCTCCGCACCCGGACCGTCGCATCGCCGCCCTGGGCCGTGAAGGGGTGATTGAGCACCTTCGCCACCGCGATCGGCGCCTCCTGGTCCTGCTCGCCGACGTCGCTCGCGCCGCTGCAGCCAAGTAGCAGCGAGATCAGTCCGGTGGCCAGCAGGTATCGCACGCCGCGTCTCACCGCCCGAACTCATAGCGCATTCCACCGGTGATCACCGCGTCGGAATAATCATCGAGATCGAGCACTTTCATGTACTGCACGAAACCCATCAGGCCGCCGGCGAGCACCACCGTGGTCCCGGCGGCGACCGTGTAGTAATCCTCGTCGGGGGGATCCGTGGGCACGTTGAAGTCGGCGTCTATCGTCTGGATCAGCTGGCCGAGCGCGTCGGCGTACAAGGCCGACACGCGCCGCACGTCGTCGAGCAGCTCGTGGTGATAACGCCCGCTCACGTACGGCACCACCACGCCAAAGCGCGGCGTGAATACGTACTGGAGCTGCAGCCCGGCGCTGCCGTCGAGCGACTCGATGTCCTGATCGCCGATCTGCAGGTCGAACGGGTCCTCGGGGCTGCCATTCGACGTGTTGTCGACGCTCGTCTCGCGGAAGCCGTCGACTTTCGCGTCTACGTAATCCAGTCCCAGGGAGGGCTCAATGGAGAATGCGCCCCACCGGAAAGCGTAGCCTGCGCCTAAGGTCGCGAGCAGCGCGTCGCCCTCGGTCGAACCGGTCGCGAGACTGTCGACCGCCGGGATCAGCGGATTCTGCGAAGGGTACGTGATGCGGCGGCGCGAATCATGCGACAGACGCTGAAATCCGAGCGAGCCGTTCAGGTAGGCGCGCTCGCCTTCGAGCAGGGCGTAGGCGATCCCGCTGTAGCCGTCGGTCTTGATCCGGCCGTCGACGACGCTGCGCGAGGAATCGAAATCCACCTCCTTGGTGGAGTAACCAACCATCGCGCCGGCCGCGAGCATCGGCGAGAAGCGATAGTCGACGCCGAAGGTGATCTCCTGTCCGTCGAAGTCGAACGCGTCCTCGAGAGCGGTCGGATCCTTGTCGCCGTAGCCAAACGCGCCGTCGAGGAACCAGCTCCAGCGGCTGTACACGAGCTCGGCGTCGGCGCTTGCGCCGCCTCCCAGCGGCAAGGACCCGGATCGCGCGACGCGGATCGAGCCGTCGGCCTGGTGCACACCTGTGAGACGGGGTCCGCTGATGCCCCAGCGCAGCGCGGCCACACGCGCCGACAGCGCCGAGAGCTGGCTCGCCGCGAACTCGGTCGTCATCGAGCCCTGGGCAGCGATCTCCTCGGCCGCCGTCCAGCGCAGCGCGAAACCCAGGCCGTCGATGTCGAGTCCCAGGCTGAAACTCGTGTCGCCGGTGCCCAGCAGCTCGTTCGCCGTGTGGACGAGCTCGCGTGTCTCCTCGAACACGCCGAATACGTCATCGGGGCAGGCCGGCCCGGGTCCTGCTGCGCACGCGCCCGAGAGCGCGTCGAAGCTTGCCTGATTGGCGCGCGCCGCCGCGGTTTCAAGCGCATTGAGCTGCGCCAGGATCCGGGGATCGGTGAGGTCCGCGCGCGCCGCCTGGGGGCCGAGCGCGGCGCCGCCCAGCCAGAGCAGTGCACCGATGGTGACGGCGCGCGATCGGCGGGACGAGCACCCCCGATCGCGGCGAATCCTGACCGGTGATCGGTCGAGTGCCTGTATTGCGTCCTGCATTGCTGGCGGCATGCGCCGGCCAGCGGCTGGCGCTATCGTGGCGGGACGCTATTTCCGGGGCGCTGGCTTGTCAAGATGAGGTATGGAGCCTAAGTGGTTCGCCGCCGTCCTTTCCGGGGCGGCACTGGTCGCCGGCTGCCGCGCAGGCCCGGATGCCGGGAGCGCCATTCCCGCCTCCTCGATCGAAACGCGCCAAGTAGCCGGGCTTGGTTTTGCCCATCAGCTGCTGGTTGCGGGCGCGGTCCGCGCGGATGACCCGCAATACGTGTTTCTCGAGGGCGATGGACGTCCATGGTCGCCTGATGGGAGGCACCCTGCCACTGATCCTGACCCCGTGCGCGCGATCGCTCCGGAGCTCGCCGCCGTCCAGGGAGGCGGCGCGCTCGTGCTCGGAAGGCCCTGCTATCACGGCCGCGCCGAGGATCCGGGCTGCGGCCCCGCGCTCTGGACTGACGGCCGATACTCCGAGCCGGTGGTGGCCAGCATGGTTGCTGCGCTGGATCGCGTACTCGAGACGCCACGGTCGCGACCGGTCGTGCTGGTGGGCTATAGCGGCGGTGGCGCGCTCGCGTTACTGATCGCAAACCGCGTCCCCGCAGTCCGCGCCGTGGTCACTCTGGCTTCGAACCTCGATGTCGACGCCTGGGCGTCGTTGCATGGCTACCAGCCGCTCGCGAGATCGCTCGATCCGCTTGTAACGCGATCCGTACGGCCGGGGTGTGAGATCCACATCGCCGCCGAGCGCGACACCGTCGTACCACCGTCACTGATCCGTTCGGCCGCAGAGCAACGTCCCGGGGCGCTCGTGTGGATCGAGGGCGGTGCGGATCACGCCTGCTGCTGGGGCTCGCGCTGGCCGGCAATCGCCTCTCGCGTGTCCGCACAACTCGAATCGGCGGGCTGTCTCGCACGCGGCTGAGCGGCGCAGCCGCGCACGGGTCGACGGGTCAACTCAGGTCGCGGATCAGGTCCGCGAGCGGTGCGTGCTGCGCGAGCTCCGGATGACGCTCGAGCAGCGAAGTGAGACCAGCGCGCGCATCGGCTCGGACCGCGGGTATTGCTCCTTGGAGCTGCGCGCCAAAGGCAGCCAGCGCCCGGTCGAGCCCCGCCTCGGCGTCAGGGTTTTTTGGATGCAGCGAATAGGCCTGGCAATACTGCGACACGGCGTCGTAGAGGAGCGCGAGCGCTTCCGAGCCGTCGAGCGACACCGTGCCTGCTCGAAAGGCGTAGTCGCCGAGCTCCATTGCCGCGCGGAACTGTGCCTGCACTTCGGCTGGAAGCGATGCAAACGGCACGTCGGGCTGCGACTGCGAATACCCGATCCAGGTGGAGTAGCCGGCTGCGATCGCAAGGGCGGCCGCGAGCGCCGCCAGGGCGGGTATCCAGGAGCGCACACCCTCGAATGCGTCGAGGAATGCCTGCGCATGCGGCCATCGCCTGGTTCGATCGAGTTCGAGCGCCCGATCGATCGCACGCCAGCGGCGCCGTCCGATGTCCTTGAGTGGCGCGGGTCGCAGCCCTCGTGCCGCCGCCTCGCGGGCCGGCAGGCCGCCGTACGGATGCCGCCCGGAGAGGAGCTCATAGGCCACGAGGCCGAGCGCGTACACGTCGTCCGCCGGATGCGGCTGCCCGCCCTGCGACATCTCGCTGGACGCGTAGCGTGGCGTCAGCGCCGAGAGCCGTCCCGCGTCGAACGCATCCGCCGCCCGGTCGGTTTCGCTCGCAAGCCGCGCGATGCCGAAGTCGAGGATCTTCGCGGCGCCTTCGCGGGTGGCGAACGCGTTACCAGGCTTGAAATCGCAGTGCACGATGCCGCGCGTGTGTGCGTACGCGAGCCCGGCGGCGAGCCCGCGGATGATCCCGCGTGCGCGCTCCGGCGCGATGCCACCCGGCTCGGCTCGGATCAATGCGTCGAGCGGCATCCCGTCGAGCAGCTCCATGGCGATAAACGCCTGGCCAGTGTCCGGATCCACGTCGAACGTGTAGACCGTGGCGATGTTGGGATGTGCGAGCGAGCTCGCCTTGCGGGCTTCGCGCTGCAGCGCGACGTAGGCATCCTGGTGACGCTGCATGTCGCGGGTCAGCAGCTTGATCGCCACATGTGGCCGCGGATCCCTTGCCTCCTCGAGCAGCAGGTCCTTTGCCTTCCATACCTGGCCCATGGCGCCGGCACCCAGCAGCTGTTCGAGGCGATAGCGACCCCGGATCAGGGTGCCGGTGCCGGCCGCGACCGGGGCGCCTCCCGGTAGCGCGGTTCCCGCGCCGGTTGCACCGCCCGCAACTGTGGGCGCGGCCGCGTCACGACCTGCGGGGTTTGCGGTGCGCGTGCGATCCACTCAGGTCCGCCCGTCGCGGGGCCCATTTCCCGACATGCTGATGTAGGCTCTATGGCAGCGACGAACCAAGGTTCAAGGAGGATACATGCGAAGACTCCCTGTCTGCCTGCTGGCCCTCGCCGCAGGCGCGGTGATCGCGGCAACCCCCACGTCCACGGGCGACATAGTCGTGTCGATGACTCTGGTCGACAGCAAGGGCCAGGGCGCCGCAATCGGCGACATCGTGCTCAGCGAATCGCGTCACGGCCTCGTGCTCACGCCGCGGCTCAAGGGATTGCCGCCGGGGCTGCACGGTTTTCACGTGCACGAGCACCCGAGCTGCGCTCCGGCCGAGAAGGATGGCGCGATGGTGGCGGGCCAGGCCGCCGGAGCGCACTACGACCCGCAGGGATCGGGCCACCACGGGCTGCCGTGGGGAGACGGTCATCTTGGTGATCTGCCCGCGCTCTATGTTGCGGCCGACGGGACGGCCACCTACCCCGTGCTCGCGCCGCGTCTCACCCGCAAGGATGTCTCGGGTCGCAGCCTGATGGTGCATGCTGGCGGTGACAACCACGCGGACCATCCCGCGCCGCTCGGCGGCGGTGCAGGGCGCATCGCGTGCGGCGTGATCCCGTAACCGACCTCGTCAGGCCGGCACGTAGGTTCGACCGCTGCTCCAGGTGAGCTCGCGCACGGGCAGTCCGTAGAGCTGCTCGATGTTCGGGGCTCGAAGCACTTCGCCTTCAGGTCCATGCAGCCAGCGACCGTCACCGAAGAGCAACAGGGCCTCGTCGGCATAGCGAGCGGCGAGGCCGACGTCGTGCAGACTCATGATGACGGACCGTCCCGTGTCCGCGAGCCGGCGGCAGACCTCGAGCACGATGATCTGATGCCGCGGGTCGAGCTGCTGGATCGGCTCGTCGAGCAGGTAGATCGACGGGTCCTGCGCGAGTACGGCGGCCACGGCCAGCCGGCGCCGCTCGCCGCCGGAGAGAGTCCCGATCTCGCGCGCATCGAGCGTCGCTAGATCGACGTCGGCGAGCGCCTGTCGCGCGATGTCGCGATCGCCGTTGCTTTCCCACTGCCAGAAATCGATGTGCGGATGGCGCCCGACGAGTACGGCGTCGAGCACCGTGCCGGGAAACGGGTCCTCCACCGCCTGCGTCAGGAGACCCAGGCGACGTGCGAGGGCCCGTCGCGGCCACTCCGCCAGACGCCGACCGTCGATCCGGATCTCACCGGACGCTGCGGCGTTGAGCCCGGCGAGCGCATGCAGGGTCGAGCTCTTGCCCGCGCCGTTGCGACCGAGCACCGCGAGGATCGTCCCGGGCCGAATCTGCATCGAGAGCGCCTCGACGAGGTTGCGGCCTGGTACACGCACGGAGAGCGCTTCGCAGGCGAGCCCTTGCTCGGCGCTATTCATCGTGTCCACCCGATCTCGCGCGCCGTTGCGGTGCCGATCACCATATCCGTAAGCGCCCCGGGGAGTTCCGCACGGTTCGCGCTGACTGCGATGCGGCCCGCCATGATCTCGCCCTGCGACTGCGGATACACCGGAGCCTGCGATGGGTCTCCAAGACCGTCGGGCACCAGGGGGCGGCCGCTCCGCAGGTCGTACTTGTCGCTCGCGCCGAGCGTATGCAGCAGCTCGTGCACGATCACGACCTGGTTCGCGTCCGCCGAGCCCTGGCCGGCGAAGAGCCGGGCGATCGCTACCAGTCCCTTGCTGAGTCCGAGCGAATCCGGCAGCGGCTGGCCTGTGACTTCGGGATAGTAGATGGCGAAGAGCTGGATGTCGGGCGGGGGCAGCGGATCGCCGGCGGCGACGCGCCATGCCCACCAGCGCATCCGGAGGCTCCAGAGGACGACCGACAGCAGACGGGGCTCCTCGCCCGGATCGGGCGGCAGAGCGCGGGCTGCGCGCGATACACGGACACGCATGGGTTCGGTGAGCGGCACGCCGTATGCGCCTGCCTGCTCAGCGAGGAAGCTCTCCACGTCGTCGAAGGAATCATCGTTGAGAGCGGCGGCGTAGGACTTCGACGCCGCGTCGTCGCCTGCTGTCAGCACGTAAACGGTGACGCGCAGGGGCGCATCCCAGTCGCGGCTGCGGCGACGGTCGAGCCACGCACCGACCGCGACGAACAGCAGCACCCCCACGAGCAGCGCGAGTCGCAGGTTGCCGAGAAAGCTGCGCCTCGCCACCCGGTCGCGCCCTATGGGTACAACCGTGTTGCGTACCAGGGTCCGACGCGAAAGGCGCCCGTCGATCCGGGTGCGACACTGCGCGTCCAGCGCGCGCGATCGTGGATCCGGGATTCACCTTCGCACCAGAGCTCGACCGCCTCCGGCCACAATCGGTAACCGCCCCAGCGCGGCGGGCGCGGCACGTCTGCCCCGAGGCGAGCCGACTCGGCTGCGAAACGCGCGAGCAGGGTGGCGCGCGTGTCGAGGGGTTGGCTCTGCAGGCTCGCCCACGCGCCGATCCGGCTGTCGAGCGGACGGGACGCAAAGTACGCGTCGCTCTCCTCGCGTGGCGAAACGCTCACGGCGCCCTCGAGCCTCACCTGGCGGCCAAGCGTGTCCCAATGTACGACCGCAGCGGCACGCGGATTCGCGTCGAGCTCGCCACCCTTCCGGCTGTCATAGTTGGTGTAGAACACGATATAGCCGGGGTCCACGACCAGCTTCTTGAGGAGCACCACGCGCGCCGACGGGCGTCCGTCGACGGTCGTGGTTGCAAGCACCATTGCATCGGGATTGGGTTGGACCTGGCGCGTCCGCGCGGTCTCGAACCACTGCGCGAACAACGGCAGGGGGTCGGAAGGCAGCTCGGTCGGCAACGGGTCGTGGCGGGGCAAAGGCGTACTCGGGTCGTGGGCGGGAATTATGCCCCAGCGGAAAATCCGGCCGCGCACTCGTCGGGTATTTTCGCAGCCGCCATGGCCGTGACCCCGATTCCTTTGGTAAAAGACCCCGTCGCATCCGTTGTCGGGGACGATGAAACCACTCGAAGACCTGC
>Ga0209974_10000286_pt1 | contig 16483 bp, 14 predicted proteins | sample InoplaM3SPM_FD_187592 | JGI IMG/M metagenome (GOLD analysis project Ga0209974, IMG submission 187592) | Arabidopsis thaliana rhizosphere microbial communities from the Joint Genome Institute, USA, that affect carbon cycling - Inoculated... | ecosystem: Host-associated > Plants > Roots >...
CTGCTGCTGCTCGACGAGCCGATGGCGGGGATGAACGTCGAGGAGAAGCAGGACATGTGTCGCTTCGTGCTCGACGTCAACGAACAATACGGGACGACGATCGTGCTGATCGAGCACGACATGGGCGTCGTCATGGACATCTCCGATCGTGTCGTCGTGCTCGATTACGGGAAGAAGATCGGCGACGGCACGCCCGAGGAAGTGCGCAACAACCGCACGGTGATCGACGCGTACCTGGGGGTGGCGCATTGAGCTTCTTCTTCGAAGTCCTGATCGGCGGCCTCCTCGCGGGCGTGATGTACTCGCTCGTAGCGCTCGGTTTCGTGCTGATCTACAAGGCGTCGGGCGTGTTCAATTTCGCGCAGGGCGCGATGGTGTTCTTCGCTGCCGCGACGTTCGTCGGCTTGCAGCAGGACTACGGCGTCAACTTCTGGCTCGCGCTGCCGCTTGCGCTCGGCGTCATGGTGTTGCTGGGGCTCGCGACCGAGCGCGCGGTGCTGCGGCCGCTCATCAACCAGCCGCAGATCGCGCTGTTCATGGCGACGATCGGCCTGACGTTCTTCATCGAAGGGTTGTCGCAGATGGTGTGGGGCGCGAACGTGCGCGGCCTCGATCTCGGGCTGCAGGACGAGCCGATCCAGTGGCTCACGGACAAGGCGGGCATCAACGTGTCCAAGTTCGACCTGACCGCCGCGGGCGTCGCCGCCGTGCTCGTGACGGTGCTGGCGCAGTTCTTCAGCCGCACCCGCATCGGCCGGGCGCTGCGCGCCGTCGCCGACGATCACCAGGCGGCACTCGCCGTCGGCATACCGTTGCAGCAGATCTGGGCCATCGTCTGGGGCGTCGCAGGCGCCGTTGCGCTGGTCGCCGGCCTGCTGTGGGGCGCCCGTAACGGCGTGCAGTTCGCGCTGACGTTCGTGGCGCTGAAGGCGCTGCCGGTATTGATCCTCGGCGGCTTCGACTCGATCCCCGGTGCGATCGTCGGCGGGCTGATCATCGGCGCGTCGGAGAAGCTCGCGGAGGTCTATCTCGGGCCGCACGTCGGCGGGGGCATCGAAGGCTGGTTCCCCTACGTGCTCGCGCTCGCGTTCCTGCTGATCCGGCCCGAGGGCCTGTTCGGCGAGAAGATCATCCGGCGCATCTGATGCTCTACCGTGAAGCCGGCCAGTTCAAGACGTCGTACCAGGCGGATGCCGCGATCTTCCCGATCCGGCAGGACCTGATCGCCGTCTGGGCGCTCGTCGTCGTTGCGTTCGTCGTCGTCCCGCTGGTCGCAACGCCTTATATCGTTACCGGCATCCTGATCCCGTTCCTGATTCTGTCGCTCGCCGCGCTCGGGCTCAACATCCTGACCGGCTATGCGGGGCAGTTGTCGCTCGGCACGGCCGCCTTCATGGCGGTCGGCGCGTTCGCTTCGTTCAACTTCATCCTGCGCGTCCCGGGAATTCCCGTGCTGCTGGCGTTCGCGGGCGGCGGCGTCGTTGCCGCGCTGGTGGGCATGGTCTTCGGCCTCCCGAGCCTTCGCATTCGCGGCTTCTACCTTGCCGTCGCAACGCTCGCGGCGCAGTTCTTCATCCTGTGGTTCCTGACCAAGGTCGGCTGGGTCACGAACTACAACCCGTCGGGCGTGATCACTGCACAGCAGGTCGTGATCCTCGGGCATGCGTTCACGACGCCGATCGACAAGTACCTGCTCGTGCTCGGGATCGTCGCCGTCATGGCGCTCGCCGCGAAGAACATGACGCGCGGCAACGTCGGGCGTTCGTGGATGGCCGTGCGCGACATGGACGTCGCGGCCGAGGTGATCGGCATCCGGCTGATGCGCGCCAAGCTGCTGGCGTTCGCCGTCAGCTCGTTCTATTGCGGCGTTGCTGGGGCGTTGTTCGCGTACGCGTATCTCGGCACGGTCGAGCCGGAAGCGTTCAGTCTCGACCTGTCGTTTCGCGTGCTGTTCATGGTGATCATCGGCGGCGTCGGCTCGATCCTCGGGTCGTTCCTGGGCGCGGCCTTCGTGACGCTCCTGCCCGTGCTGCTCAGCGTGAGCGTTCGGTTCCTCGATCGCAACCTCGGTTTGCAGATCGCCGAGAGCGCGATTTCGAACCTCGAACTGATGACCTTCGGCGGGCTGATCATCTTCTTCCTGATCGTCGAACCGCACGGACTCGCACGGTTGTGGCAGATCGGGAAGGACAAGTTGCGGTTGTGGCCGTTCCCGCACTGACACGTGTGGTCTCGGACGCCGCTCGCCACGACCGACATTCATCCGTTGCCGCGCCTCGGCGCGAACAGAGGACGGGCCACGGGCGTAGTACGATGCAGGCTGGCTTCGGGGTCCGGCCGGACGGGCCCGCCCGCGAGGACCCCTTCGAAAATCGCTTGTTCAGGAGGAAAGGCGACATGAAAGGCATTCAATCGGCGTTGCTCGGCCTGGCGCTCTTTGCGGGAGCGACCGGCGCGCTCGCGCAGAGCGAGCAGTTCATTCCGGTGCTGTCCTATCGCGTCGGCCCGTACGCCGCAGGCGGTTCCGGCTATTACGGCGGCGCGATCGACTACTTCACGCTCGTCAACATGACGGGCGGCATCAATGGCGTGAAGCTCATGTGGGAGGAGTGCGAAACCGAGTACAACGCGTCGAAGGGCGTCGAGTGCTACGAGCGCCTGAAGAAGAAGAACGGAGGCGCCACGACCGTCGAGCCGCTGTCGACGGGCATCGCGTACGGCCTGTTCGATCGCGTCGCGCAGGACAAGATTCCGATGACGACCTTCGGCTACGGTCTCGCGAGTTCGGCCGACGGCCGCGTCTACGACTGGGTGTTCCCGCTCGGCACGACGTACTGGGATCAGATGGCCGCGATGATCGCTTACCTCGGTCAGAAGGAAGGCGGCGTCGAGAAGCTCAAGGGCAAGAAGATCGCGTTCCTCTACCACGATTCCGCGTACGGCAAGGAACCGATCCCGGTGCTCGATGCGCTCGCTTCGCGTTACGGTTACGAGACGCTCAAGATTCCCGTCACGCCACCGGGCACGACGCAGGAATCGCAATGGCTGCAGATCCGCCAGGCGAAGCCCGACTACGTGATCGTCTGGACGTACGGTGTCATGAGCACGGTGTCGCTCAAGACGGCGGCGAAGACCGGCTATCCTCGCGACAAGCTGCTCGGCGTCTGGTGGGCGGGCTCGGAGGAGGACGTCGTCCCCGCGAGCGACGCTGCGAAGGGCTACGTCAGTGCGTCGTTCACTGCATCGGGAACCAACTTTCCCGTGATGCAGGACATCAAGAACAAGGTGTACGGCGCGAAGAAAGGCAATCTCGAGGATCCGAATCGCCTCGGCAACGTCATGTACACGCGCGGCGTCGTGTACGGAATGATCCTCGTCGAGGCGTTGCGCGTCGCGCAGAACCAGTTCGGCAAGGGCAAGGTGATGACGCCCGAGCAGCTGCGCTGGGGTCTCGAGCATCTGAATCTGACCGAAGCCCGGATCGCTCAGCTCGGCGCGCCCGGCCTGTTCCCGCCGATCAAGACGAGCTGCAGCGATCACGAAGGCTCGGGCATGGTGAAATTCCAGCGCTGGGACGGCACCGGATTCAAGCAGGTGACGCCGTTCATGGCCGGCGACCGCCAGCTGGTGCGCAAGATGGTGGAAGAAACCGCCGGCAAGTACGCGACCGAGAAAAAGATCCCGGTGCGCGACTGCGCGAAGGAAGGCTAGTCCGTTCGACGGTGCTCCCCGGCGCTGCCGGGGAGCATCGGAATTTGCACGATCGGAGCACCGCAACGGATCGTTCGCAGCGATCGTCGGCATGACGACACAACCGCAACCCGCGCCGGCTGCATTCCTGTCGGTCAACAACATCGAGGTCATCTACGATCATGTGATCCTCGTGTTGAAGGGGGTGTCGCTGGACGTCCCCGAAGGCGGCATCGTGGCGCTGCTCGGCGCGAACGGCGCCGGCAAGACGACGACGCTGAAGGCGATTTCGAACCTGCTGCGCGCGGAACGCGGCGAAGTCACCAAGGGCACGATCGAATACCGGGGCGAGCGCATCGATCGGCTGACGCCGAACGACCTCGTCCGGCGCGGCGTGTGCCAGGTGATGGAAGGCCGCCACTGCTTTGCGCACCTGACAGTGGAGGAAAACCTGCTCACGGGCGCGTTCACGCGCCAGGGTTCGCGCGGCGACATCTCGACAGCGCTCGACAAGGTCTATCACTATTTCCCGCGGCTCAAGCAGCGGCGGACGAGCCAGGCGGGCTACACGTCGGGCGGCGAACAGCAGATGACGGCGATCGGACGCGCGCTGATGGCGCACCCGGCGATGATCCTGCTCGACGAGCCGTCGATGGGCCTCGCGCCGCAAATCGTCGAGGAGATTTTCGAGATCGTCGGGGACCTGAATCGCAACGAACGCGTGTCGTTCCTGCTCGCCGAGCAGAACACGCTGGTCGCGTTACGGCACGCGGGGTACGGCTATATCCTCGAGAACGGCCGCGTCGTCATGGACGGCGTCGCGAGCGAACTTGCGAAGAACGAGGACGTGAAGGAGTTCTACCTCGGGCTGTCGACCGCAGGCCGCAAGAGCTTTCGCGACGTCAAGCATTATCGACGGCGCAAGCGCTGGCTCGCGTGACGTCAGTTTCGGGGTCAGAACAATAAGTCGCGCGCGCCGCCAATGTCGAATGCCCTCACCGCGCGACTTGTTGCTCTGACCCCGAAGTCAATGCGACGATGAACGCTCACTACGACGCGCTGGAAACACGGTCGCCCGAGGTTCGTGAACGCGAGCAGATGGACGCGCTCGCACGGCAGGTGGCGTACGCGAAAGCGCACGCGCCCGCTTTCGGGCGCGCGCTGCGCGACGTCGACGCTGCGTCGATAACGTCACGCGATGCGCTCGCGCAGCTCCCGGTCGTGCGCAAATCGGAGCTCGCCGAATTGCAGCGTGGCGAGCGACCGTTCGGCGGGCTCGCGTCGACCGCGTGGGGACGCGCGCGTCGCGTCTTCGCATCGCCGGGGGGTATCTACGAGCCCGAGGGCGCAGCGGCGGATTACTGGCGACTTGCGCGGGCGCTGTTCGCGGCCGGATTTCGCGCCGGCGATCTCGTGCACAACTGCTTCTCGTACCACCTGACGCCCGCCGGGTCGATGCTCGAAACGGGCGCGCACGCGCTCGGTTGTACGGTGTTCCCGGGCGGCGTCGGTCAAACCGAGCAGCAGGTGGCCGTGATGGCCGACCTGCAGCCGGATGGTTACGTCGGAACGCCGTCGTTCCTGCGCATCATCCTGGATCGCGCCGCGGAGTCGGGCGTCGCGTTGCCGAGCCTCAAAAAGGCGCTGGTTTCTGCGGAGCCCTTTCCGCCGTCGCTGCGCGATTCGTTCAAGGCGCGCGGCGTCGACGGTTATCAGGTGTACGCGACGGCCGACGTCGGAACGATCGCCTACGAAACAGCGGCGCGTGAGGGCCTCGTCGTCGATGAAGGCGTGCTTGTCGAAATCGTGCGTCCGGGGACCGGCGACCCGGTCGAACCTGGCGAGGTCGGCGAAGTGGTGGTGACGATGCTCGCCAACGTCGACTATCCGCTGATCCGCTTTGGCACCGGTGACCTGTCCGCGATGCTCGCCGGCGCGTCGCCGTGCGGACGCACCAACCAGCGGATCAAGGGCTGGCTCGGGCGCGCCGACCAGACGACGAAGGTGAAAGGAATGTTCGTGCATCCGGCGCAGGTCGCCGCGATCGTCAAGCGGCATCCCGAAGTGCGGCGCGCGCGCCTCGTCGTCGACAATCCGGGCGGCGCCGACCGCATGGTGCTCCATGTCGAAACCTGCGGCGTCGACGCACCGATGGCGCAGGCGATCGTCGATTCGATCCGCGAAATAACCAAGCTGCGCGGTGACGTCACGTTTCGCGCCGTCGACGAGCTGCCTAACGACGGCAAGGTGATCGACGACCTGCGCAAGTTGGAATAGCGGGGCGACCGTGATCCGGATCGATTGCCCGCGTCACGACCCACGATGAACGCCACGCATTCCGGCGAGCGCGCCGATGCGCTGACCCCGCTGCAGGATGAAACGTTGCGCAGCATCTCCGCGTCGGGTGTCATTCGAACATTCCCGCGCAACACGGTGCTGATCAACGAGGGCGACGTCGGCGACGCGTTGTACGTGGTGCTCTCGGGACGGGTCAAGGTCTATTCCAGCAACGAACAGGGCCGCGAATTCGTCATCGACTTTCACGGCCCCGGCGAGTACGTCGGTGAAATGTCGCTCGACGGAGCGCCGCGCTCGGCCTCGGTCATCACCGTCGAGCCGACGACCTGCGCGATCGTCAGCCGCACGCAGTTTCGCGACTTCGTGCTCGCGCACCCCGATTTCGCGATGCATCTGATCGAGCGCCTGATCCACCGCGTGCGCGTCACGACCAGCAACCTGAAGAGCCTCGCGCTCTCCGACGTCTACGGCCGCCTGGTGCGCCTGCTGAACGCCCTCGCGCAGGAGGTGGATGGCCGGTGGGTCGTGCCGGAGCGGTTGACGCAGCAGGACATCGCCGATCGCGTGGGCGCTTCGCGCGACATGATCGGCAAGCTGCTGAAGGACCTCGTCGCCGGCGGCTACCTTTCGGTCGAGGAGCGCACGATCACGATCCTGCGAAAGTTGCCGACGGGCTGGTAGCGTCAGACTGTGGGGTCTCCTACATGTCGATGCCCCCGAAGCAGACGTATTTCACCTCGACGAATTCCTCGACGCCGTACTTCGATCCCTCGCGGCCGAGTCCCGACTGTTTCATCCCGCCGAACGGCGCCACTTCGGTGGTGATGAGGCCGGTGTTGACGCCGACCATCCCGTACTCGAGTGCCTCGGCGACGCGCCAGACGCGGCCGATGTCGCGGCTGTAGAAGTACGACGCCAGGCCGAATTCCGTGCGATTGGCGAGTTCGATGACTTCGGCGTCGTCGCGGAATGCGATCAGCGGGGCGACCGGCCCGAACGTCTCCTCGCGAAAGATCTGCATCTGCGGCGTGACGCCGGTCAGCACCGTCGGTTCGTAGAACGTGCCGCCGAGGGCGTGCCGCTTGCCGCCCGTGAGGACGCTCGCCCCGTGCGACGTGGCGTCGGCCAGATGCTCTTCCACCTTGGCGACCGCGTCCGCGTTGATCAGCGGGCCTTGCGTGACGCCGGCTTCGGTGCCGCGGCCGACCTTGAGCGCACGCACCTTTTCCGCGAGTTTGGCGGCGAAGGCGTCGTACACCGTCTCGTGCACGAAAAACCGGTTCGCGCAGACGCAGGTCTGGCCGGAGTTCCGGTATTTCGAAATGATCGCGCCGTCGGCGGCCGCATCGAGATCGGCGTCGTCGAACACGATGAACGGCGCATTGCCGCCGAGTTCGAGCGAGATCTTCTTGATCGTCGGCGCGACCTGCTTCATCAGGAGCCGCCCGACTTCGGTCGATCCCGTGAACGAAACCTTGCGCACGGTGGCGTTGCTGCACATCTCGCCGCCGATCGACCGTGCGTCACCGGTGATGACGTTCAGCACGCCGGGCGGAAAGCCGGCACGGTGCGCCAGCTCGGCGAGCGCGAACGCCGAGTAGGGCGTCGCCTCGGCGGGCTTGATGACGACCGTGCAACCCGCCGCAAGCGCCGGTGACACCTTGCGGGTGATCATCGAGCACGGGAAATTCCATGGCGTGATCGCCGCGCAGACGCCGACCGGTTCCTTGACGACGACGAGCCGCCGATCGTTGCCGATCGTCGGGATCACGTCGCCATAGACGCGTTTCGCCTCCTCGGCGAACCATTCGACGTACGCGGCGCCGATCGTCACCTCGCCCTTCGCCTCGGCGAGCGGCTTGCCCTGCTCGGTGGTAAGAATCAGCGCGAGGTCGTCGACGTTGGCGAGCATCAGGTCGTGCCACGCGCGGAGGATCGCCGATCGTTCCTTCGCCGTCCTGGCGCGCCATCCGGGCAGGGCGCGATTGGCGGCGTCGATCGCGCGGCGCGTTTCGTTGGCGTGGAAGACCGGTGCCGTGCCGATCGGCAGGTTCAGCGCCGGATCGATGACGGGTATCGATCCCCGATCGTCCGCGTCGAGCCATTGGCCATCGACGTAGCAGCGCTGCCGCAGCAGCGACGGGTCCTTCAACGTGAGGGGCGAGCGTTCGATCGTATCGGGGGCCATGGTCGTGGTCTCACAGGGGTTCGGCGGGAGGGTGCGGTACAGCGTGTCAACGGTTGGATCCTGCGCGGCGCCAATCGTTTCGCCGCGGTCTCGACGCCTCGGTTACGTGGTGGATCGGACGGCGGGACGTGCCGCACGACGCGAAACGAGAATCACGCCCGTCAACACGAGCGCAACACCCATCAATTGCAGCAGATTCACCGGTTCGGCGAGCAGCAGCGCCCCGAAGCCGATCGTAAACAGCGGCCCGAGCGAGCCGATCAGCGACGCCGTGCTGGCACCGATGCGGCGTATCGACTCGGCGATCATCCACGTCGGCAGCACCGTGCAGAACACCGCCATCGCCAGCGTGATCGCGTGGACCGGCCACGGCAGGCGCAACGCAGACAACGGGCGCGTCAACGCGAATTGAACGGCGATGAAGGCCGTGGACGCGAGCATGGCCCACGCGATGAAACGCGACGATCCGAGGCGCGCAATGACACCGCCCGCGGCGACGAGGTAGATCGCATAACCGAGCGCGCTGCTGAACACGAGCGCACTGCCGAGTGCGATCGATGAAGGATCGCCCGTGATGCGCACGTCGTGCCACACGGCGAGCGCAATGCCGGCGTAGGAAAGGGCGAGCGCGGCCGCGGCACGGCGCGTGACCGGCTGCGCGAGGAACAGGGCCGACAGCACGACGACGATCGTCGGATACAGAAACAGGACGAGGCGCTCGAGCGACGCGCTGATGTACTGGAGCCCGAGAAAGTCCAGCAGGCTGGCCAGGTAGTAACCGATGAAGCCGAGGCCGATCAGCAAGCGCCAGTCGCGCGGGGCGATGCGCGTCGCGCGCGGTGCGCGACCGGCCCACCATGCGATGACCACGAAGAACGGCGCCGAGTAGAGCATCCGCAGCGTCAGCAGCGACACGGCGTCGACCGGGCTCCAGGCGTACGCCAGCTTGATCAGGATCGCCTTGAACGAGAACCCGAGCACGCCGAGGACCGCGAGCAGCGGGCCGAGCCAAGCGTTCAATCCCAGCGGACGCTGCCGCTCCACGCCGTGGCCAGGATGAGAATGCCAAATGCGATCCGGTACCACGCGAACGGCACGAAGTCATGCCGGCTGACATACCGAATGAGCCAGCGCACGCACAGGAACGCGGAGATGAATGCCGCGACGAAGCCGATGCCGAATGCCTGCAGATCGGCCGTCGACAACAGCGCGCGGTTCCGCACGAACTCGTAGATGCACGCGGCGAAGAGCGTGGGAATGGCGAGAAAGAACGAAAACTCGGTGGCTGCCGGGCGCGACAGCCCGAACAGCATGCCGCCGATGATCGTCGCGCCGGAGCGAGACGTGCCCGGAATCAGCGCGAAGGCCTGGGCAATGCCGACTTTCAGCGCGTCCGGCCAGCGCATCGCGTCGACGCTGTCGATGCGGATCGTCGACGGCGCGACGCGCTGCCGGCGTTCCGCCCACAGGATGACGAGCGCGCCCACGACGAACGCAAGTGCGACGGGAACCGGTGCGAACAGATGGCGCTTGATGAGCTTGGAGAACAGCAGTCCGAGAATCGCCGCCGGCAGAAAGGCGAGCAGCAGGTTGAACACGAAACGCTGCGCTTCCGGACGCGTCGGCAGCCCGACCACCGCCGCGACGAGCCGTGCGCGATACTCCCAGCACACGGCGAGTATCGCACCCGCCTGGATGACGATCTCGAACACTTTCGCCTGCTCGCCCGTGTAGCCGAGCAGCGAGCCGGCGACGATCAGGTGGCCGGTGGAGGAAACGGGCAGGAATTCGGTGAGGCCTTCGACGATGCCTAGGATCAGTGCGACGAGTACGGTGGGGTGATCCAAGTTGACGCCGGGAACGGAGGAAAGCGGCGGATTGTAGTCGGTTCCGACTTCGGGGTCAGAGCAACAAGTCGACTTTTTGCTCTGACGACGAAGTCGCAGTTGCGCCGGCGGCGCCGACGGATTAGCGTAGCGGCCGTCAACCCGATGCAGGTCCTACGATGAATTACGAGCTGCACCAGCTGTTCGACCCCGCGTCGTCGACGTTCACGTACGTGCTGATCGACGTGCCGACGCGCGATGCCGTCGTCGTCGATTCGGTCGACCACCTGCTCGAACGCGACCTGGGCGTCGTGCGGCGCCTCGGGCTCAATGTTCGCTACGTCGTCGAAACGCATGCCCACGCAGACCACGTGACCGGCGCAGGACTGCTGCAGCAGCGCACGGGTGCGATGGCCGCCACGCCGTTCAAGTGCGGCATTTCAGCCGAGATCCAGCTCGCCCACGGCGACAAACTGAGGTTCGGTGCGAGCGAGGAGATTCTCGCCATCCATACTCCCGGTCACACGTCGGGCAGCACCAGCTATCTGTGGCGCAATCACGTGCTGACGGGCGACACGCTGCTGATCGACGGTTGCGGTCGTACCGACTTCCAGAGCGGCGACGCGGGCTCGCTTTACGACAGCGTGCACGAGCGGCTGTTCACGCTGCCCGACGAAACGCGCGTGTGGCCCGCGCACGACTACAACGGCAACACGGTGTCGACGATCGGCCATGAAAAGCGACATAACGCGCGGCTCTCCGGTCGCGATCGTCCGGCATTCATCGAGCTGATGGCGAGCCTCAAGCTGCCACGCCCGAAGCTGATGGACGTGGCCGTGCCCGCCAACCTGCTGCTCGGCATACCGCACGCTGCCTAGACGCGGTGCGCGACGCCTCGCGCGCGGGCCATCTTTAGCGCGCCGCACAGCGGAGGCCGTTTCAGCGGCCGTGCCCGCTCGAGTGCGCGCTATTCAGCGGACGGCGGCGGATCGCGGCGATCGGCTGCGATCGCGGCGACCGCCTCCTTCAGCGATTCGACGTCGCGCGTTAACGCGTCGATGCGCGCGGCGAGGTTCGCCAACTCGGTCGGCGCTGCGACGGCCGTCGTCGCCTCCCGCGGCGGCGCCGGTTCCGCTGCAGCGCCCGTGAGCAGTTGCATCCAGCGCGTTTCCCGCGTGCCCGGCACGCGCGCGAGTTCGGCAACCAGCGGACCGCTTGCGCGCTCGGCGAGTTCGTGCAGGAACGCCTCCACCGTCGACACGTCGGCGAAGCGGTGCAATCGCTCGCTGTTCGAGCGCAGCTCGGCCGCCGTCTGCGGACCTCGCAGCGCAAGCGTCGCGAGCAATGCCACCGACTGCGTCGGCAGATCGAGCACACGTTCGGCGTTGTGCGCATAGCGCATGACGCGTCCGCCGCTGCTCTCCACGATCAGCGACCGCGCGTTCAGGCCGTCGAGCGCCTGCAGCACGTCGGCTTCGGCGACGTCCATGATCGGCGCGCGACTCGTTTTCTGGTTGCAGCCGGCGACGAGTGCATTGAGGCTCAGCGGATACGTGTCGGGAACGCTGCGCTGTTTCTCGACCAGGACGCCGAGCACGCGTGCTTCGAGCGGCGATAGCGGTTGGAACGTCATCGGATGTCGTGTGTGTATTTCCGCGGGTCGTTACCCGCGGTCGCTGATCGTCGCAGTTTAGCGCCGGCGCGCGGATGGTATCGTTGCGCCGTTTCCTTACCGGACCGCGACGCCGGTCGACCGATGCCAACGCCCACGCCACCCGAAGTCACGAGCATGGCGCTGTTCTGCGACTTCGAGAACATCGCGCTCGGGGTCCGCGACGCCAATTACGAGAAATTCGACATCGCGAAGGTCCTCGAACGGCTGCTGCTGAAGGGCAGCATCGTCGTCAAGAAGGCCTATTGCGACTGGGACCGCTACAAGGCGTTCAAGGCGCCGATGCACGAGGCGTCGTTCGAGCTGATCGAGATTCCGCACGTACGGCAGTCCGGCAAGAATTCGGCGGATATCCGGATGGTCGTCGATGCGCTCGACCTCTGCTACACGAAGACGCACGTCGACACCTTCGTCATCATCAGCGGCGATTCGGATTTTTCTCCCCTCGTGTCGAAGCTGCGCGAGAACGCGAAGGTCGTCATCGGCGTCGGCGTCAAGAACTCGACGTCGGACCTGCTGATCGCGAACTGCGACGAGTTCATCTATTACGACGACCTCGTCCGCGCGAAGCGCAAGGCACCGGCCAGGAAGCGTGCCGGGAAGGCGGCGGTCGCCGAAGTGCCGGCGAAGCGCAGCGCCGACGACGATCGACGCAGCGAAGCGCTCGAACTCGCCGTGGGCACCGTGGAAGCGCTGATTGCCGAGCGGGGCGACGAGGAGCGCATCTGGGGCTCGATGGTCAAGCAGGCGCTACGCCGCCGCAAGCCCGGTTTCAACGAGTCGTTCTACGGCTACGGCTCGTTCAACGAACTGCTCGAAGACGCGGCCGCGCACGCGATGCTGATGCTCGAACGCGATGAGAAGTCGGGCGGCTATCGCGTGCGTCTTGCACCCGCGGAGTAGACGCCCGCGCCTCGGGTAGGATCACATTACCCCCCGCGACAGCCGTTTTCGCGACGAGCGCGCGAGCATCGCGTGGTGCCCTCACCTTGACGTCGTTGTCGAAGTAGCAGAAAACGTCCCGGCCTGCGCATCGCGCTGCCGGCAGGCTCGAGATGCATTGCGCGTCGTCCGGTGCGGCCCCCTTGCTCCACGCGACGATGCGGTCGCGCCAGCGGTCGAGCGCACGGTCGGTGTAGCCGCTGACGTAGAGCTTCGTGTCGCCGTGCAGGCGGGCGTACACGAAATCCGCCGTCAGGTCTTCGGCGTACGGCCACTTGCCGGCGGTATCGGCGACGACCAGCGCCACCTGTTGCCGGCGCAGCAGTTCGACGAATGCCGCGTCGACAAACGTCGGATGCCGCACTTCCAGCGCGTGACGCAACGGCCGACATGGGCCGTAGGCCAGCCGCGCGCGCCCGCGCACCTTCTCGTTTCGACGGCGCGCGAGCGCCGCCGCCTCGTCGGTGTCGCGCGGCAGCGCCGCCAGGAAGGTTTCGACGCGCGGGGCGTCGAATCGCAGCATCGGTGGCAGTTGCCAGAGGATCGGACCGAGCTTTTCGCCAAGATTGGCGATGCCCGACGCGAAGAAGTTCGCGAGGGCCTGGGCGCTGTCGCGCAGTTTCAGCATGTGGGTGATGAATCGCGGCCCCTTGACGCTGAACACGAAACCATCCGGCGTTTCGTCGCGCCAGCGCGCATAGTGCTCGGGCCGCTGCAGCGAATAGAACGAGCCGTTGATTTCGATCGTCGCAAAGCGGTGCGACGCGTATTCGAGCTCGCGGCGCTGCGCGAGTCCCGACGGATAGAACACGCCGCGCCAGGGCGGATAACGCCAACCGGAGATGCCGATGCGAATGGCACCGGCCCGGGGCTCGGTGTCGCCGGGTCCGCGTTCAGCGCAGGGGGCCGAGCCCTCTTCGGGCAAAGCGCGGTTGGAAATCGGGGAACGCCTAGTGGCGCGCTGACACGCGCAGCATCATTCGGTCGGCGGTCTGGTTCAATTCAACCTTGTTCAGGAAATTCTGGCCGAGAAGTGCCTGCCTCTCGTTCCGCGCGAGGCCATGATGGGCGCGTCGCGATGGACGGTCAGGCTCGCCGGTAGACCTCCGCGCCGCTCTTCACGAACTCCACGGCCTTCGCCTCCAGGCCCTTCGCGAGCACTTCCGTGTCGTCCAGGCCCTGCTTCGCTGCGTAGTCGCGAACATCCTGCGTAATCTTCATCGAGCAGAAGTGCGGGCCGCACATCGAGCAGAAGTGCGCGAGCTTAGCGCCATGCTGCGGCAGCGTTTCATCGTGAAATTCGCGGGCCTTGTCCGGATCGAGGCCGAGGTTGAACTGGTCCTCCCACCGAAACTCGAAGCGCGCTTTCGAAAGCGCGTTGTCGCGAAGCTGCGCACCCGGATGGCCCTTCGCGAGATCCGCCGCGTGCGCGGCGAGTTTGTACGCGATGATGCCGTCCTTGACGTCCGCCTTGTTCGGCAGGCCAAGGTGCTCCTTCGGCGTCACGTAGCACAGCATCGCCGTCCCGTACCAGCCGATCATCGCGGCGCCGATCGCACTCGTGATGTGGTCGTAGCCCGGCGCGATGTCGGTCGTGAGCGGTCCGAGCGTATAGAACGGCGCCTCGCCGCAGAGCCGCAACTGCTCGTCCATGTTGTGCTTGATCAGGTGCATGGGGACGTGGCCGGGTCCCTCGATCATCACCTGCACGTCGTGCTGCCAGGCAATCTGCGTCAATTCGCCGAGCGTCGCGAGTTCGGCCATCTGGGCGTCGTCGTTCGCGTCGTGAATCGAACCGGGCCGCAGACCGTCGCCGAGCGAGAACGCGACGTCGTACGCCTTCATGATCTCGCAGATCTCGGCGAAGCGCGTGTAGAGAAAACTTTCGCGATGATGCGCAAGGCACCACTTGGCCATGATCGAGCCGCCGCGCGACACGATGCCCGTCATCCGTTTCGCGGTCAGTGGGATGTAGCGCAGCAGCACGCCGGCGTGGATCGTGAAGTAGTCGACGCCCTGCTCGGCCTGCTCGATCAGCGTGTCGCGATAGATCTCCCACGTGAGCGCTTCGGCCCTGCCGTCGACCTTTTCGAGCGCCTGGTAGATCGGCACCGTGCCGATCGGCACCGGCGAATTGCGGATGATCCATTCGCGCGTTTCGTGAATGTTCTTCCCCGTCGACAGGTCCATCACCGTGTCCGCGCCCCAGCGGATTGCCCACGTCATCTTCTCGACTTCCTCGCCGATCGACGACGACACCGCCGAGTTGCCGATGTTCGCGTTGATCTTCACGAGGAAGTTGCGGCCGATGACCATCGGCTCGCTTTCCGGATGATTGACGTTGTTCGGGATGATCGCCCGGCCGCGCGCCACTTCGTCACGCACGAACTCGGGCGTGATGAGCGCGGGAATGCTCGCGCCGAAGCTCTGCCCGGCGTGCTGACGACGCAGCGCCTCCGGCATGCGCGACAGTGTCTCCTCGCGCAGCTGATTCTCGCGAATCGCGATGAACTCCATCTCCGGCGTGACGACGCCGCGTCGCGCGTAATGCATCTGGGTGACGTTGGCACCGGCCTTCGCGCGGCGTGGCGCTCGTTGCAGATCGAAGCGCAGCCCCGCGAGCGCCGGATCGGCAAGCCGGGCGCGACCGAAGGCCGACGTCGGGGCGTCGAGCTTCGTCGTGTCGTCCCGTTCGTCGATCCACTCGGCACGCAGCGCCGGCAGGCCACGGCGAATGTCGATGCGCGCGTCCGGATCCGTATACGGGCCCGACGTGTCATACACCGCAAGCGCAGGATTCTTTTCCGCACCAAACGACGCCGGCGTATCGGTCTGGGTGATTTCCCGCATCGGCACGCGCACGTCCTGGCGCGAACCCTCGACGTAGATCTTGCGGGATGCGGGAAGCGGCGCGACCGCGGCGGAATCGACCTTGGCGTCGCGGGCGAAAAACTGGTCGTTAGCGTTCATGTGCTCCTCGTCGCGGCACGAAAGGAGCAGTGGACGACCCACGCTTCCCTGCGCCGGCATTATCCGAACAGGTTCCAAGGGTGTTCTCTCACCGACCCGCCGATCCACGGCGGGAAGGACCCCTAGCGTGGCGCCAGTGTACTCCGTTTGCACCGCTGCGGCAGAATGGCGCGTCTGTCCGCCGTGGATCGATGAACGTGGGATCCGATACTGCTCGCGGTGACCCGATGCACCGTGAAGGTTCGCTGTGTGTGCAATGCGGCGCTGAACTTCAGGCAGGTGCCCGCTTCTGTTCGCAATGCGGGCGCCGAGTCGATACGCCTGCCGCAGAAAGCGCGGCGGTGCCGGCGGGCGAGCGGCGCCAGGTGGCGATCCTGTTCGCGGATCTGTCGGGCTACACACGCTTGTCGCGGGCACAGGACCCCGAGGAAACGCATGCGCTTTTGACGCGCTTCTTCGAACTCGTCGACGGCGTGATCGAGCGCTCCGGCGGCACGATCGACAAACACATCGGCGATGCCGTCATGGGCGTGTTCGGCGCGCCGGTCGCGTACGGCAACGACGTCGAGCGGGCGTTGCGTGCGGCCGTTGCAATTCACGACGCAATGGCGGGCCTCTCGGCTGACAGCGGGCGCAAACTCGGCACCCATATCGGCGTCGCGAGCGGCGAGGTCGTTGCCGCTGCGACGGGCAGCACTGCGCATCGCAACTACACGGTCACCGGAGACGCGGTGAACCTCGCGGCACGGCTCACCGACCTCGCAGCGCCGGGCGAAACCGTGATCTCCGACGACGTGCAGCGAGCGAGCACGACATTCGCCGAAACCGCCTCGCTCGGCGACGTTGCGGCGCACCGACGGCGCCAGCGCCAGAGCCGAAGCCCCGAAGCGCGGCTTG
>Ga0209974_10000287_pt1 | contig 16478 bp, 20 predicted proteins | sample InoplaM3SPM_FD_187592 | JGI IMG/M metagenome (GOLD analysis project Ga0209974, IMG submission 187592) | Arabidopsis thaliana rhizosphere microbial communities from the Joint Genome Institute, USA, that affect carbon cycling - Inoculated... | ecosystem: Host-associated > Plants > Roots >...
CGACGAGTTCTGGGAAGCATATGAGGATGTTCAGGAGGTGCCCCTCCAGCTTGGGATAAGAACCCAAGTCAAGGAAGGACTCGGCTATCTGCTTTTCTCCGGGACGGGGAAGTGGACAGGAGATTGAGGTTGCCGCCGAACATGGCGTTGCAGCGGACTCGCCGCCCTCGCCTTCGCTCGGGCCGCTCGCTTTGCTCGCTCGGCTCGCCGCTGAACGCCCGACCGTTAGGCGCGGCGGATTAGCTATGGCGTTGTCGAGCGCTCTGAGGGGAGTCGGCACGTTTTGCATCGTCTTTCTCGTCCAGGTGCTCCTCCGTAGCCAACTCAACTGGCCTCCGAACTCCTTGGTGGAATATGCACTCTCGAACCCAGCTACCGCTCTCTTCGATTGGCATCGCGACGGATACCTGCCGTACTTGACCCAGGGCCTTCTCGGTTGGGGCGCCGCTGGAGCTGCAGCCGGTCTGGCGATGGCCACTCTGCCTAGGTTCCGAGTGATGCCATCGTGGAAGAAGATCGCGGTTCTTGCGGTGGCCGCGTGCGCAGTTCTGTTGCTGTCTGCCACTCTCTGGCCGATGGAAGGCAACGCAACTCTGTGACTCGTATGGATCAGCTCGCGCCTAACATGGCGTTGCAGCGGACTCGCCGCCCTCGCTTTCGCTCGGGCCGCTCGCTTCGCTCGCTCGGCTCGCCGCTGAACGCCCGCCCGTTAGGTGGCGGAAGAACGCGGCTGCATCGGCATCGCCTGGTGGCGCCTTAAAGGGGGCTCCGTAGGTGAGAACATCCGTCTTCGTCGGGGCGAGCGTCGACGGCTTCATTGCCCGATGCAACGGCGCGTTCGACTTCCTGTCTGGCGGAGGCGGCGAGCGGGACAATGGCTATGACGACTTCTTCGCCACGGTCGACGCACTCGTCATCGGCCGAAATACCTACGATGTAGTCCTGCCATTCCCCACCTGGCCGTACGGCACCAAACCGGTCTTCGTCCTCAGCACGCGACCTCTCGGTCCTGCTCCCAGCGGCTCGGTCGTCGAGCGCAAGTCGGGAACCCCCGCCGAAATCTTCTCCCTGCTTGAAGCTCGGGGCTTCCAGCACGTCTACGTGGACGGCGGACTCACAATTCAGGCCTGCCTTCGCGCGGGGCTGATCAATCGTCTCGTCGTCACGCGTGTGCCCGTGCTCATTGGCACCGGCATCCCACTCTTCGGCCCCGTCGACGCTGACATCCGGCTCGAACACGTTGGGACCCGACAGCTCTCCGGAGGCGCCATCCAGAGTGAATATGCAGTCGCACCTGTTACGGCTCCCGCAGTTTCTCGGCAACCAGTTGTCGCCGGCGCCTAACATGGCGTTGCAGCGGACTCGCCGCCCTCGCCTTCGCTCGGGCCGCTCGCTTCGCTCGCTCGGCTCGCCGCTGAACGCCCGCTCGTTAGGCGGCGCGAAAGCCAGCGATGGAACTTGTGCCGGTGTGGCTGAAGAATCGTCGAGTCACAGCGGTGGTGCCGCTCGCGCTGCTCGGTCTGTCTTGCGGCCCAACTGCGCCGTCGCTCGTTCCACACCGGATGCCGCTCATTCACGAGCGCAATTGGGGACTCACTGACCTTGAGATGGCGCCTGACGGCCGAGGGGCTATCGCCGCCGCGCGAGACTGCAACGGCACGAACGGCTTTCGCCTGTTCGTGCTCGACCTCGACCGAGCACCCAAAACAGAAGTGGCATCACCGGCATGATCGCAAGCGTCACGATCCAATTGCTGACCCTAGCGGGATGAGCTCGAGTGCGACCTCAGCTCGAAGGGGCGTGGTGGCCTCGCCTGATCTCGCGGAGGAGCCAGGCCTTCGCGGTTTTCCAATCCCGCATGACTGTCTCGGGGGAGACGTTCAAGGCACGGGCTGTTTCGTCCACGGTCAGGCCACCAAAGAATCTCAACTCGACAATCTGGCTCATACGAGCATCGAACGTCGCCAGCCCGCTGAGCGCATCGCTGAGCGCAACGACGTCGTGCTCCTTCGAGGCTGGCAGCTCTTGCACTTCATCGAGATTGAGGTGAACCGCACCGCCACCACGTTTCTGACGTCGCCGGTTGCGGGCGGACTCCACCAGGATCCGTCGCATCATCTGCGCCGCGACAGCGAGGAAGTGCGCGCGATCCCGCCATTCAACTCGATTGACGTCGATCAACCGCAGGTACGCCTCGTTCACCAGCGACGTCGCCTGCAGCGTATGATCGGGCCGCTCCTGGCGCATATAGCGCCGGGCGAGGCGGTGGAGTTCCTCATAGACCAGCGGGACCAAGCGCTCGAAGGCGGATCCGTCGCCTTGGCTCCACGCTCTGAGGAGCTCAGTGGGTCCGCTGTCGGAATTCGGCGACATGACAGTTTTCTCGGTCGGATGGCGCCTTCTAGAAACAGAGGATGGTAATGGTACACCGCGGCGACGCGGTTCCAGACTCCTCAGCTAGGAGGCCGACGTGAACCAGCCCGTGATGGACCATTGGACGACGGTCAAACGCATCCATCAGTCTGCTCTCGATGTCGACCCGTCGGAACGTGCCGCACTCGTCGACGGATTATGCGGCGGTGACGAAGCGCTGCGGCGCGAGGTGCATTCGCTTCTCACGTACGCGACCGATGCCGAGTCGTTCCTGGAGCGGCGGGCAGCGGACATCATGACCGCGACCGCACCGTCGGGTGAGCCGCATGAGACGGCGCTCGTCGGCAGAACCGTCAGTCACTACCAGGTCCTGTCGCTGCTCGGTGCCGGCGGAATGGGAGAGGTCTATCTCGCGTGCGACTCGCGACTGGACCGGACCGTCGCGCTGAAGATCCTGCCCGGCGAGTTTGCCGCGGACCCGGAGCGCATGCAGCGGTTCGCCCGCGAAGCGAGGGCTGCCTCCGCGCTGAACCATCCGAATGTTGCCACCATCTACGACGTCGGCGAGAGCGACGGCATCCGCTTCATCGTCATGGAGCATGTCGAAGGAGAGACCATTGCAGGGAGAATCGGCCGTCCGTTGAGACCGTCGGAAGTTGTCGATATCGCCGTGCAGGCCGCGGACGCGTTGGACGTCGCTCACGCCAAGGGCATCACGCACCGTGACATCAAGCCAGCCAACCTGATGCTGACGCACCGCGGTGTCGTGAAGGTGCTTGATTTCGGCGTGGCGAAGGTGAACCGCAGCGAGGAAGTCCGTCCGCATGGTGACTGGACCGTTGAACCGGTGACTGCGGTCGGCAGCGTCGTCGGGTCGGGGCCGTATATGAGCCCTGAACAAGTCGTGGGCGGCGATGCCGACCCGCGTAGCGACGTGTTCAGCCTGGGAGTCGTCATCTATCAAATGGCAACCGGGCAACTCCCGTTCTCCGGATCGACGCGGGCGGAGCTGACGGACCACATCCTTCATGCCGCTCCGGAGCCGATGACGCGGCTCAACCCGGATCTCCCGCCGGAGCTGGAACGGGTCACGCTCAAGTGTCTCGACAAGCGACGCGACGACCGCTACCAGTCTGCGCGCGAGCTGCTGACCGACCTGTGGCCGCTGAAGCGTCAGCTCGACGCGGACGCCGCTTCGGCGATGCCAGATGAAGTCCGGTTCGAATTCCTGAGGCGGTCTGGCTCGCATCCAGGCGCCGCCGCCGTCAAACCCGCAGTCGCTGACGATGCCTCGATCATCGAGCCCCTTACGTTGGAAGTGTTGGAGCTTGTCGCCCGGGGTTGGGCGCATCTGCGCTCGGGGTCGTACTTCCAGGTATCCGACGCCGTGTCGGCCTTTCAGGCCGCGATAGTGATCGCTCCAACGTACGCCCCCGCATGGGCCGGCCTGGCGCTCGCGAAGCTCGGGGAGGCGACCAATCGCCACGTGCTCGTCGAAGCGTATGGCGAGGCGAGAGCCGCTGCGCTTCGCGCGCTTGCGCTGGACGCTGAGAGTGCCGACGCACACGCGGCGCTGGGACAGGTGATGTTCATGGCGGAGTGGGATTGGATCGCCGCCGAGCGCAGCTTCCAGCGCGCCCTGGCCATCGACCCGAATCACGCTGAAGCGCACCTGCACTACGGCTTCCTGATGGAAGCACTCGGCGACCTGGAGCGTGGATTACAGCTGAAGCTGCAGGGTCTGGAATGCGACTCGACGTCGGTGCTCGCTCACCTGCTGATCGCCGTCTCGTTCTGGAATCTTCGTCGGTACGACGACGTGATCGTGTGGGCCAACAAGGCGCGCGATCGCGATCCAGAGCATCCGTTCGCTCGTGAATTGCTCGGAGCCGCCTACTGGAAGATGGGCGATCTCGAGAAGATGGGCGATCTCAAGCGCGCGGGTGAGATGCAGGCAAGTAGCACGGCACAACCCGATCTTGGTATTGACTTCTACGAGGTTGTGCGCTCCGCGGAGGCTGGAGACCTCGACGCGGCATTCGAGCATCTTCAACGCTTGATCGACAAGCGTGAACCTGTGCTGGTTCACCTCGCCGTGGCGCCTCAGTGGGACAACTTGCGCGCGGATCCGCGGTTCAATCAGTGCCTCGTAAGGATGAAATTGCGGTCGGCCTAGTGGAGCTGCGCTCAATCCGACAGGACGCCGAGGGGCCCTCGCAACGCGGCCACTGCACCGTGATTTGTAGTCGGGCGGTGCCGCCGAGAGAGGGCTCGCAGCCGTGGGTCGCTATAGGCGTGACCGCATCTCTCGCATCTGCGAGCCGTCCAACATTCTGATCACATGATACCGCCGCCTAACACGCGCGTGCAGCGGACTTGCTCATCGCCTTCGGCTCTTCGCTCGCCGCTGACGCGCCACCCGTTAGGCGCGTGCCCTGAGTGAGTCCTACCGTATTCCGGGAGGGCGCGTACCGGGCATTCTTCTTCTCTCGGGAAGAAACTCGGATGCACGTCCATGTGCAGTCTTCTCAGGGAGAAGCGAAGTTCTGGATCGACCCTGAAATCGAACTTGCCACCAATATCGGCCTTCCGGAACACGAAATCGTTAAGATTCTGAGTCTCGTGCGGAGGCGGGAAGGTGAAATCAGAGAAGCCTGGAACCGACACTTTGGAGGCTGAGGTCTCGAACATTTCGAGGCACGGCTTCTGGATCCTCGTTGGTGAACGGGAGCTCTTCGTTTCCTTCGAGAGCTTTCCTTGGTTCGAGCACGCGTCCGTGTCGAAGATCCTGCGTGTCGAACGGCCGCAGGAAGATCACCTTTACTGGCCCGAGCTCGACATCGATCTCTCCGTCGATTCGATCGAGCACCCGGCCAAGTTCCCGCTGGTATCAACGCCACGCGCCTAACATGGCGTTGCAGCGGACTCGCCGCCCTCGCCTTCGCTCGGGCCGCTCGCTTTGCTCGCTCGGTTCGCCGCTGAACGCCCGACCGTTAGGCCGCACGAGGTCGAGCATCCGGTAGGCGAGAAAGCGGCCCGTGAAACACACGCGCATCGTCGTTACTCATTACGGCGGGCCAGATGCACTTCAGGTGCTCGAAGAAGAGTGCCCCGAACCGAAGCATGGCGAAGTACGGGTGAGAGTGCTGGCCGCAGGCGTTTCCTTGCCCGACGTCATGGCGCGCGAGGGCGTTCATCCCGAAACGCCCCGGGTGCCCTTCACGCCGGGATGGGATCTGGTCGGCGTGGTGGATCGGCTCGGCGACGGCGTCGCTGGAGTCGCACCCGGCCAGACCGTTGCCGCGATGCCGATCCACGGTGCTTATGCGGAGTTCGTCAGTCTGCCGCAACAGGAGCTGGTTCCGGTGCCAACCGGGCTGGACGCCGCGGAAGCCGTCTGTCTCGTGCTGAACTACATCACCGCGTATCAGATGCTGCATCGGTCCGCCCAGGTCAGGCCCGGAATGCGTGTGCTGATCCACGGCGCGGCAGGCGGAGTCGGCACGGCACTGTTGCAGCTTGGGCGCGTCGCCGGGCTGGAGATGTACGGAACCTGTTCATCGCGAGGGGCGCCGGCGGTCACCGACCTGGGCGGTATCCCAATTGATTACCGGGGCCAGGACTTCGTGAAGGAGATTCGTCGCCTCACAGGCGATGGCGTAGACGTCGTCCTGGATCCGATCGGCGGCGCCCACCTGTGGCATTCTCGCAAGGCGCTCCGTCCGGGCGGGAGAGTCGTGGGCTACGGCCTCATTTCCTCGATACGCGGGGAGGGATTGGCTTCGGGCCGTCCCGGTCGTCGTCAACGCTTTCGTGGAACCGCCACCTTCGCGTTGTACATCGTCGGCGGCTGGCTTCTCCCGGGCCGGAAGCGAGTCGTCCCCTACAGCATCCAGACGTTCAAACGGCTGAGGCCGGCACTGTTTCGACAGGACTTGATCACCCTGTTCGACCTCCTTCAACAGCAGAAGATCAAGCCACTCATCGCGCAGCGATTCCCTCTTGCCCAGGCAAGACAGGCGCACGAGCTGCTCGGGAAGGGAGGGGTAACGGGCAAGATCGTCCTTGTGCATAACGGGTCGTCGCTTGAATCAGGTGCGGCCTAACATGGCGTTGCAGCGGACTCGCCGCCCCTCGCTTCGCTCGCCCGGCTCGCCGCTGAACGCCCGACCGTTAGGCGGACCAGACGCGGATGGGAGTGTGCGCGAGCTTCGGGAAGTGCTGCCTCCGGCGGTAACACGCCGAGGCGAAGGAGGATTCGATGAAGACGACACTCGGCCTAGCCATCGCCCTTGTGGCACTGTCGCCGCCGGCCAGGGCCGGCTCCCAGGGGGCCGTTTCCGGCACCGCCACCTCGCCGGACGGGATCCCCATCCGCTATCACGCGGCCGGCAAGGGCGATCCGGCCCTGGTGTTCGTCCACTGCGGGGGCTGCGAGCGGAGCTTCTGGGACGGGCAGATGGCCTACTTCGCCGCGAAGCACCGCGTGGTTGCGCTCGACCTTGCCGGCCACGGCCAGAGCGGAGCCGGGCGCAAGGATTGGACGATGCCCGCTTTCGGCCAGGACGTGGTGTCGGTGGTCGAGGCGCTGGGCTTGAAGCGGGTGGTGCTCATCGGCCACTCCCTTGGCGGGCCGGCGGTCCTGGAGGCCGCGCGCCGTGTGCCTGGCCGGGTGGCCGGCCTGGTGCTGGTGGACAGTTGGGTGGACTTCGAGCAGAGGTTCCCGGCCGAGGAGGTGGAGAAGTACGTGTCGGCGCTGCAGGCCGACTACCGGGCCACGACCACCGCCATCGTGTCGCAATACTTGTTCTCGGCGAGCACGCCCGAGCCCGTCAAAGCGCGCGTGCTGGAAACGGTGCTGTCGGAGCCGCAGGAGATTGGCGTGGCCGTCACCCGCTCCAGCATGACCTACAGCCCGCTGCCGGCGCTGCGCGAGATCAAGGCCCCCATCCGCGCCATCAGCTCCGACCGGTTTCCCACCAACTTGGAGGGCAACCGCAAGTATGTCCCCGGCTACCAGGCGGCGATAATGAAGGGAGCAGGGCACTACCTCATGCTCGAGCAGCCCGAGGCCTTCAACGCGCTCCTGGCGGAGGCCCTGCGCGAGCTGGCCCGGAGCGGCGGACGGCGGTGATGCTGCGGGTAGCCGTCGACTTGGTGAATGGCAGAGTGTTGAACACACCGGATGGGGTCTGGGTTGCTTTCTGAGCCGCGGCCTAACACGTGCGTGCAGCGGACTCGCCGCTTTCGCTTCGCTCGGGCCGCTCGCTGCGCTCGCTCGGCTCGCCGCTGAACGCCCGACCGTTGGGCGGACGACGGCAGGATTACGGTGACGTGCTCCGCGATCACGAGGACTTCAACACCTAGCCTGCCATGAACTCCGATGCGATGCAGACCGAGGTCCGAGACCTGAGCTGCTCGCTGGTTCCAGGCATGGCTCGACAAGGACGCCGAAACGATCGAGCGCCTGGCCGCCAGCGAGGGCGGCGCGCCGCTGAGCTCGAGTATCGTTGGACGCCAGGGAGACATCATGACGGTCAGGCGTATGGACAACGTCGGCATCGTGGTGGAAGACATCGATGCCGCCATTGAGTTCTTCACCGAACTCGGTCTTCAGCTCGAGGGGCGTGCCCCAATTGAAGGAGGCTGGGCAGATGGCGTCACTGGATTGCGCGGCATGCGCGTCGAGATTGCCATGATGCGTACGCCGGACGGTCACAGCCGACTCGAGCTGTCCCGGTTCCTCGCGCCGCCCGTGGTCGCCGACCACCGCAGCGCCCCGGTGAACGCTCTCGGCTACCTACGAGTCATGTTCACCGTGGAGGACATCGACGATACGCTCGTCCAGCTCGGCAAACACGGTGCGAAGCTCGTCGGCGAAGTGGTCCAGTATGAAAACATGTATCGGCTTTGCTACATCCGGGGTCCAGAAGGAATTCTGATCGGGCTCGCTCAACAGCTCGGGCAGCAGACTTCCCGAGAGAATCCCATGTGACATAAGCATGAGAACTGAGGCGTTGGCGTCTGACAATGCGTTCCACGGGACGCCCTTGCGCTGCGCACGGCGCCCGGGAGCCGGCGTCAGGCCGTCGGATTGAACCTCTCCTGCCGGGGTGACGAATGCTGATCACAGCGCTGACGAGGGTGACGGTCGGGGTCGCATTCCTGCTGATTGCAGCTGGCTCACTGGGAGAATCCCCTGACGGTCAGGAGCACCGAATCATTCCAATTCGTTCGATGTCCGGGGACGTCGAGGTGCTCTATGGCGACCCTGCGAAGCCTGGAGAACCATTCGTCATGAGAATCCGCGAGCTCCCCGGAGGCATCATTCCCCCCCACAAGCATCCTGTCGACGAGCACATTACGGTGGTCCAGGGCACGTTGTATTTCGCTGTTGGTGAGAAGTTCGACCGCAGCGCAATGAAGGAGTTGAAGACCGGGAGCTATGCGTTCATCCCAAAAGGGAGCACGATGTTCGGGTACACCCCTGAAGCCGCGATCGTTCAGGTCCACGGTGTCGGACCTTTTCACATTCATTGGCGTGCCGGAACGGGATGGCGCGACAGACTGAAGACGTTGGAGGACCCCGATGCTGCGTCCGTCTTCAAGTTCAAGAAGGGTGACGTGGTCGTTGCCAAGCGCGGTCGGGGGCGCATCCGTCAGGGGTACGACTCCGGGGAGATGATCGGATACGAGGTCGATGGCGATGACGGGACTCTGTTCGTCGCGGAAGAGAAGGATCTGCGCCCTGCAAAACGGCGCTGACCAATCTCCGCGCTGTCGGCCTGACATGGCGTTGCAGCGGACTCGGCGTCCTCGGTATCGCTCGGGGGCTCGGCTCGCGCTGCTCGCTTCGCCCGCATCGCCTCGCCACTGAACGCCCGTCCGTTCGGCGACGCGGGAATACCGGGGCCGGCGGCAATGGGGCGGCAGGGTACGCCCCTCATACGACGCGAGCTTTTTCTTGGCGGCCTGTCGATCCGGCGTAGCGCCGTTCGTCGTCATGTTAGAAACAGGGCGAAACGGCCTGGCGCCGCGCCCATCACGCGAGGAGGAATCGACGATGCGCTTCATGATCATGGCCCTCATGACGAAGGAAGCCGACGAGGCCGCCCGCCTGCCCAGCGCCGAGGAGTTCGTGGAGATGGGCAGGTACCAGGAGGAGATGGTCAAGGCCGGCGTGCTGATGGCCGGCGAGGGCCTGCGCCCCACCGCGCTCGGCGCGCGCGTCAAGTTTCTCGGCGGCGGGCAGCGTCCGCAGGTGATCGACGGGCCGTTCACCGAGAGCAAGGAGGTGATCGCGGGCTTCTCGATCATCCAGGTCCGCTCCAAGGCGGAGGCGATCGAGTGGGCCTCGCGCGCGCCGTTCCCCGCGGGCACGCAGCTGGAGATCCGGCAGCTCTTCGAGGACGACGACTTCGCCGCGAGCGATCCGACGGGCGAGCTTCGCGCGCAGGACGAGAAGCGGCGGCAGCAGTACGTGGGCAAGGCTTGAAGCACGAGGCTTGAGCCGCGGCGCAGCTTGCGCCTGATCGCCCGTGACCGGGCAGGATTCGCGGCGCTCCGGATTCGTCAGGCGTCGCAAAGAGACTGTTGGAGGCGCATGTGTACAGGCCCAAGACCAGACCCACAGAGGTCAGCATTGATAATCACATTGCTGCCATCGCGAGCGAGGAGCAACGAAATGACGCCCAGACTCTGGTGGCTCTCATGCGAAGAGTTACCAGGCAGGAGCCAAGGATGTGCGGGCCGAGCATCGTCGGGTTCGGGAGCTACCATTACAAGTACCCAAGCGGCCACGAAGGCGAGTCCGCTCTCGCCGGGTTTGCAGTGCGGGGAAGTGAGTTGGTCGTTTACATGGCGCCAGGCTTCGAAGGCCGTGACGTCTTACTGGCCAAGCTGGGAAGGCACAGGACTGGGAAGGTCTGTGTCTACATCCGGCGCCTGGCCAATGTCGATCTGAAAGTTCTCGAGGCGCTGGTGGCCCGATCGGTGGCAGACACGAGGCGGCGCTATCCGCAACCGGATGCAAATGACGCCTGACCCGGCGCTGGCGCGGGGTCGCGTACGCTCGCCGCTCGACGCCCGACCGTGCGCGAACGACCTGGGAGGTCAGCGCGCGATCCCCTGAACGCAGTCTCCACCCCTCGAAAGGAGCAGCGCGATGTCGAAGGTTGTCGCAATCATGTCCATGTCGCTCGACGGCTACGTCGCCGACCTCAACGATGGCGTGGCCGAAGTGTTCGACTGGTACATCAACTCCGGGGACGTCGAATTCCACACCGGAGGGTCGGACCCCATGACGTTCAAGGTGTCCGGGCCGAGCGCCGAGCACCTTCGCGGTCTCTGGTCCGAGCTCGGTGCCGTGCTCACCGGTCGACGAACTTTCGAGGTCGCTCACGGCTGGGACGGAAATCACGCGTGGGGACCAGCATTCGTCGTTACCCACGACATCCCAGCCGGATGGCCGCGACCCAACTCGACCGTCCATTTCGTGACCGACGGCATCGAGAGCGCCGTGAGCCAGGCCAAAACCGCTGCCGCCGGGAAGTCCGTCGGGGTCCACGGCGCAGACACCATCCAGCAGCTGCTCAACGCTGGCCTCCTCGACGAAATCAACGTCGACATCGCTGCGGTTCTTCTTGGCTCCGGAGTTCGACTCTTCGACCACCTCGCCGGCACGCCAGCCGTTTTTGGGAGCCCGACGGTAATCGCCGGCGTCGGCGTGACACACCTGCGCTACCCGGTACGCAGGGCGTAGTCCAGTCTCGCGCCCGCCGCGGAACGGAAGTATCGCCGGACGGACCCTGCAATAGGATCCGTCGCGTGGTTGGCGAGGCCGTTCCTTTTCGAATCGTCGCCGCTGAACGCCCGACCGTCGGGCGGCTCGAGCTCACGATGGAGCGAGCTTCGCCATGATCTGGATATGGGCAGGATTCATTGCGTTTGTTCTGCTCATGCTGGCACTGGACCTGGGCGTCTTTCACCGCAAGGCCCATGTCGTCACTGTCAAGGAGGCGGTCGCCTGGTCCGCAGTATGGCTCGCCCTGGGGTCCGCTTTCGCCGTCTTCGTTTACTTCTCCTACAACGGCCAGTGGTTCGGCCTTGGCGTCGTGCCGGATCCTGTCGATGGATTGCTCAACGACGGCTCGACGGCAACCGAGAAGTACCTGACCGGCTACGTAGTCGAGAAGTCGCTCAGCGTGGACAACATCTTCGTCATCGCCATGATCTTCGCTTTCTTCGCCGTCCCTCCGCTCTACCAGCACCGCGTGCTGTTCTGGGGCATCCTGGGCGCTCTGGTCTTGCGCGGCGTGATGATCGCTCTCGGGGCGAAGCTGATCGCTGAGTTCCACTGGGTCCTGTACCTCTTCGCTGTTTTCCTGATTTTCACGGCGATCAAGATGCTGTTCCTCAAGACGGAACACACCGATCCCAACAGGAACGTCGTGATCCGGCTGACGCGGCGCTTGTTCCCGGTGACCGCCAGGTTCCACGGTGAGCACTTCATCGTTCGAGCCGGGGCTCCGGCGTCGTACGAGAGCGAGGTCCCGGGTGCGCTTGCGATGCCGGACGAGGTCGTGGACAAGGCTCGGCCGGGAACTCTGCTCCTGACGCCTCTGGCGCTGGCGCTCGTGATGGTGGAAACGACGGATCTGATCTTCGCGGTCGACTCGATCCCGGCAATCTTTGCGATCACGGGCGACCCCTTCCTGGTCTTCACCAGCAACGTGTTTGCAATCCTCGGTCTCCGGTCGCTCTATTTTGCGCTGGCCGGGATGGTGAAGAAGTTCCGCTACCTCAAGGCTGCGCTCGCGCTGGTCCTGATGGTCGTGGGCGTAAAGATGCTGCTCGCCGAATGGCTGAAGCTCGCCCTCGGGAAGCACTTCAACCTGTACTTGCTCACGGTGGTGTTCGCGATCCTGGCAGGCGGCGTGATCGTCTCCCTGGTCGCGGAGCGGCGAGACATGAGCCGTCAGACGAGCCGATGACGCTGACCGCCGGCCTGCGGCGCCTGGAGCTCATCGGCAGGTCGTTAAGCGCCCCCGTGGCGGTTGGTACTCTCACGTAATGGGACCGCTTCGATATTCCATCAACGTCACATTGGACGGGTGCTGCGATCATCGTGCAATTCCCGCGGACGAAGAGTTGCATCGTCACGCGGTCGAGAACCTCGACCGGGCCGATGCCCTCCTCTTCGGGCGGGTGACTTACGAAATGATGGAGGCAGCGTTCCGGCCGCCGGCGCGGACGGGAGCGAGGCCGGAATGGATGGAACCCTTCGCCCGGACGATCGACGCGGCCAGGAAGTACGTCGTGTCGAGCACCCTGGAGCGGGTCGATTGGAACGCGGAGCTCGTGCGCGGGGATCTGGGCCAGGCCGTTCAGCAGCTCAAGAGGGAGTCGGGTAAGGGACTGCTCGTCGGAGGGGTGAAGCTCCCGCTGGCGTTGGCGGAGCTGGGATTGATCGATGAGTACGAGTTCGTGGTACATCCCAGGCTGGTGGGCCATGGGCCGACGTTGTTTGCCGGGCTATCGAAGCATGTCGACTTGAAACTCGTGAGCCGGCTGGAGCTCGGATCCGGGGCGGTGGCGATGCGGTATGAGCCGAGGAGATAGCCATCCGTCGAGGCGCTGTCCCATACAGTCCTCATGAATGACGGGCTGCCGTGCCTCGACCTGCTGAGAGCGACGCCGGCAATACTGCGCGGGTTGATGTCAGAGATCTCCGATGAAGACGCACGGTGGAAGCCCGCGCCGGACCGCTTTTCGATCGCGGAGGTGCTGGCGCACCTATCGCACTCCGAGGGACATTGCTACCGCGCGCGCGTGGACAAGTTTCTGAGCGAGGAGATGCCGGAGCTCGAGCCCGACGACGCCCAGATGCATCTCGAGCTCTACAAGAACGCCGATCCGGAGGAGCAGTTCGGGCACTTCAAAGACCAGCGGGAGACGAACATCGAGCTGCTGCGCGGGCTGCCTGCCGGGACCGGGGCGCGCAAGGCGAGGCATCCGGCGGCGGGCGAGATCACGCTCTCGCAGATGCTGCACGAGTGGGCGCTGCACGATCTGGGGCACGTCCGGCAGATCGCGGAACTGGTGAGGGCGCGAAAATACCTGGCGGGCGCCGGGCCGCTCGGCGAGGACTACCGGTTGAAGCCATGACGGCTGGGCGATTCGTCGGTGCGGTCGCATCGCAGCGATTCCCCTCTCGCCGATCTGAGGGAGAGCTGGAAGGAAGTCGCGGAAGGGGGAATGCCGCCCTGGTTCTACCTCGGCATACAGGAAAGGGAACATGAAGAAGAGCGCGAATGCCCGATTCGCCATCCAGACGTGGGATGAGAAGCCCTACAGTGAGAACCAGGACCAGCCGAAACTCACTCGGGCCAGCGTCACCAAGACCTACACGGGCGATATCGAGGGGGAGGGACAGGTCGAGTACCTGATGATGTATCGCAGCGATGGCTCGGCTGCCTTCGTGGGCCTCGAGCGGGTCGTCGGACGAGTTGGCGGCAAGATCGGCACGTTCGTGCTCCAACGCATCGGCACATTCGAAGGCGGGTTGGCGAAAGAGTCCTATTCCGTCATCCGCGGCTCCGCAACTGGAGACCTGCAGGGCCTCACGGGCGACGGCAGCTCCGCCGTCGGGCACGGCATGGAGCATCCTTTCACCCTGAGCTATGAGCTGGGCTAACACCTGCGTCACGGCACTGGCCGACATGGCGGCGCGGACGCGCCGTTGAACGCTCGACCGCCAGGCCAGCAAAGAGTGACACAGAAGAGCGGATGCCCCTGATGCCATTCGCAGGCGAGCCAGACCGACGATTGCGGTTCGCCGCCATCCTCTGGCTCGCCAGCATGATTGGAGCAGTGGCCGTCACCGTGACGGTACTGCCTCCGTTGAGCAAGGAGATCGTGTTTCCCGCGCCCCTGTGGCTGATCGGGCTCGCGGGCCTTCTGCAGAATGGACTTCTCCTGGGGTTGGCGGTCTGGGCCGGCGTGGCACTTGCCCCGCCTTTGGGTCTACGCGCCCCGGTATTCGAGGCGGCAGCGACAGGTCGTCGCATCGTCCCCGAGCTCGCGTCGCAGGCTCTACCAGGAATCGTCACCGGCGTGTCGGCTGGTCTTCTGCTTTTTGTGTTCACGCGTTTCTCCCCGCGGGAGATCGCCGAGCTGGCGGGGCGATACAACCCACCGCTGTTCGCCCGCATGCTCTACGGCGGCATCACGGAAGAAGTGCTCCTGCGTTGGGGCGTGATGACCGGCATGACCTGGCTGATATGGCGCTTCCTTCAGCACCGGCAGGACGCTGTGCGCCCCGCGTACGTGTGGCTCGCGATCGTGTTGAGCGCGCTGATCTTTGGCCTCGGCCATCTTCCGGTCGCTCACTTCCTGCTCGGGGGGTTGACTCCCAGTATCCTGCTCTGGGTGATCGGTGCGAACACGTCGCTTGGGATTCTCTTCGGGTGGCTGTTCTGGCGGCGAGGCCTGGAATCCGCGATGGTCGCGCACGCCATGACTCATCTGGTCAGCGACCTGGCGGGCTTCTTCTGAAGCAGCGCGCTGGTCGTCGTTCACGTTGATATGACGGAGAAGTGAAAAAGCCATCGCCCCCTCCGCCCGCCGCGGAGCGCTTGACCACCAGGCGGCACTCGGAACGACCGATGGCGGGAATTCGATCGGTAGCGCTGACGGCAGCGTGCGCCGTTTCTCTCTTCGGTGAACCAGGAACCGTCTCGCCTCAGACCACCATTGACAGCGAGAACAGATACTCCAACGTCGGCGCCCTCATGGTCTGGCGTGTCGACGCTGCGGGGAATCCTGTCGAGTTGCGTGGGTTCGCAAGCGGCACGCTGATCCGTGATCGAGTCATGGTGACCGCCGGACATTTCACGGCTCCTGCGAGTGCCCTCGGCACACTCCCTCCGACGATCCGGATTTTTGCCAGCTTCAGCTCGGTCAATGCGAAGGATCCCGAGACATGGATCCGTGTGGTCGGACAGGCGACGCATCCCTCGATGCCGTACTGTCCGCCACCACCCAGGTGCGACCCGACCGACGAGGTCCTGGTTGCTCCTCTTCAGCCGGGAGTCGCCGACGTGGGACTGGTATTTCTCGCGCGTGCCCCGATGGGAATCGAGCCGGCACGTCTCGCCGAGCCCGGCATCCTCGGGAGGTCCGAAGGAGCGAGTACCACGATCGTGGGTTACGGCACGACCTCGCCGGGCCCCCGAGAACCCCCGCTGGACGCGACGGCATGGGATGGAAGGCGGCGCTTCCGGGTCTCGGCAGTGCGAAGGATCGTGGACGAGACCTGGGGGCTGTGGTCCCTACCCAGCTATGTTTGTCACGGCGACTCCGGGGGCGCGATCCTTCTGAATCCCAGGCCCGGTCGGCGCGATAGCGAGGTACTGGCCGCCAACGTGAGCGATGGAGGGCAGGACTGCCGCAGCCACAACAACAACAACCGGCTGGACACCCGCAGCATTCAGAACTGGATCAGTGCAACGATAGAGCAACGCAATCGCGATCGGAAACCCGGTTAGCACCAGGGGGACAAGATGCCGCTTTACCTGTCGAAGTTCCGCTACACGCCGGAGACCTGGGCCAGACTGATCGGCCACCCTGAGGACCGCCGGGACGCTGCCCGAACCTATATCGCCTCGGTCGGTGGAAAGCTCCACGGGTTCTGGTACGCCTTCGGAGCGCACGACGGCTACACCTTGTGGGAGGCGCCGGACAGCGTGTCCATGGCCGCGGTCGCGCTGGCGATCGGCGCGGGTGGCGCCCTCAGTGACTTCGAGACAACGGTTCTCCTGACGGTCGAGGAAACGATGGATGCCCTGCGCAAGGCCGGGCAGGTCCGGTACCGGCCACCCGGTGCGTAGTGAATCCCACGTGAATTTCCATGGCGCCGGGTATGACGTTGCCGCGGACTCGCCGCGCTCGCCTTCACTCGAGCCGCTCCCCTGGAGAGGATAAAACATGGCTCAGAAACCGAAGGCCACGTCGCGCGCAAGCAACGCGCGGAAAACCGCTTCCCGGCTGATCGACCAGACGGATTGGCGTGAGGAAACCCTGGCCCGGATGCGGGCGCTGATCCT
>Ga0209974_10000288_pt1 | contig 16457 bp, 15 predicted proteins | sample InoplaM3SPM_FD_187592 | JGI IMG/M metagenome (GOLD analysis project Ga0209974, IMG submission 187592) | Arabidopsis thaliana rhizosphere microbial communities from the Joint Genome Institute, USA, that affect carbon cycling - Inoculated... | ecosystem: Host-associated > Plants > Roots >...
CAGGCGGCCGCAAAACGCTTGGGATCTCGTTTCCGATAGTCGGCCAGTGTATCGTTGCAACGCATCGTGTCTTTAATGCCATCGGCCTGAATGTACCCGGTGGCGGCCAGGACGGCAGCCCTAGTGACGCCGTTCACCTGCATAATGCGCACACGGTTCGCGTAGTCCTGCTCCTGCCATCCGTCACCTTCTTGGAGGCTTCCTCCTGTCAACGACCCGAGGTGATGATGGATATCGAAGATCTCCATGGCGTCTCCTGTAGAGTAATCTGCCGTATAAATTCAAATTCTGTCTTAAAAGGTAAGGCAGACTTCACGGATGTGTAAGCAGAAGGCTTCGAAACAGAACTCTTCGCCCTTCGTCCCGAGAGCCCCGCGATGTGTAGCAAACTTCCTGCGTCATTTTTTTCCGTGATTAAAGTTGACGCTTAAGCACTTTTCGTTCGCGAAGTTTCTCGCGGCGTGCACTTGCCGATCTGCTCGCCTTTCGGTAGCTGGTCATATTTCAATTCGATTCGCTTATCCATCGCCGCATACACCTTCGCCCAATCTATTTGACTCATCGATTTAATCTCCTTCCTAATCTCGCTCTAAATTACGGCGCATATTTTCCGCTTAACAGCACGCCGTTACCCGAAACCGCATTATCGATCTGGAGCTTGTGATAAGTCAGCCACATCTCTGCAGCGAGGGCCCATACAACTTTAATTTTCAAATCGCGCTCCAAGTAATCGATCGCCGGCGCCGCGTCCCAGCCGCCGCCGTTGATATAAATCGCCTCGACCGGCGCCATTCTCGCCAGCACCTTTTTGCAATGTCTATAGACATCCATATGCGACACTTCGTCCAGAGCCAGAAGCGAGGTCGTATACAATCCGGAGCTCTGACCAGTCGCGCTCAGGCCCGGCATCAATTCGGATTCGATGCCAAAGCGAGCGAAATAGCCGACGATCGCTCGATTCAGCTCGTCGCCGTAATAGGTTGCCACCGCGACCTTTCGCACTCCCAGCGTTCGGAGTGCGATCGCATGCGGCTCCATCGGAGTGATGACCGGCAACCCGATTTCGCGGACAAATCGGCCGCCCACTGCCGCTCGAAATCGAGTCCTTTCAACAAAAACGGCGGGGTGCCACTGACGGAGATAATGTCACAACCGACTTCTTTCAGTTGCACGGCCAAGTCTTCCGCCTTTTTGAAACCCGCCAAAAAACTTTCCGGCTTTTCGCTGCGAAAGCCGATAAACGTCGGGACAATCTCCACGCCCTCCGGCGCGTTTTTGTACCAATATGCGAACGATTTGCCACGATGAGTCGGTTTGATCAAACCGATACGCGCACGCCATGCAACCATTAGTGGTTCCCCCTTCCAAGTAATGACCCAGCCCCCTCGCAAACGCGGCTACCATCGAAACGCCGAAATGTCAAAAACAATACGGTGGCGGGCTATTCAGCATCGACTATAGTCACATTCGAAAAGCTTCAGGTCCGCCCGGATGCGACGAGACTCTTATAACGAACGACCCGCATAAAATAATTTTTTTTCCGAAATTAGGGTTTTTCCGTCTAAAAATTCTCGTCCAGAGCCGTCCCGACATTGCAATTTTTCGACTTTTTAATTCGCGGCGCCCCACGGCCTTGATAACTTTGGACTTTTTCATTCGCCTAAGGGCCAGAAAATTCGTCGCCTGGCATGCACCTTGCCCTCTCATAATAAAAGTACAAAGTTTCTGAACGGAGCAGTCTATGAAACAAACACGCACAAAGTCGATCATTGCGGGTGCGCTACTTGCGCTAATCGTTACCGCATCATGGGGTTGTGAACCGTACCATGATCACGATGACTATCGGTATGGAAGATATGGGCGCAATGACCGCTACGAGCGCGACCGCGAGTGGCGTCGCAATCGTTATGATCGGGATGACCAATATTATGATCGCCACAATTGGCGCTCTGATGGCGACCGTGATTGGCGTTATAGCCGGCGGGATGAGCGAGAAAGAAATTACTACGATGACTGACGTGACAAGCAGGGGCGCAGACGGCCCGCGCCTCTGCTTTCTGGCTGCCGCGACGTCAAACACCGGCGAGGGTGACATCACGCCATTTCAAGCGCCAGATTCCGCGATGAATGGCGAAACGGTCTTCCGGCACTGCAAAATTGAAACGTCCTCTTCACGCTAAAATCCATCGCATCGTTCTGACTCTCCGCCTCTGCATCAAGGATTGTGAATTTAGCTAAATTGCGGTAACGACGAGTGCCATAGCTTCATCAGAGGAGGAGTCAATGGCACTGGACTTTGTCACAAACCAAGAAATCGTTGTCGCCGCTCGACGCAACCTCAGCAATAACGTGTGGCATTACCTTACCGGCGGCGCAGAGTCGGAGATGACCATGCGCCGAAACCGCTACGGACTTGATGGCCTGGCGTTTCGCCCGCGCGTGCTTGTCGATGTCTCGAGAGTAGATACTTCCGCAACTTTCCTTGGCCACAAACTTAAGATGCCTGTAATGCTCGCGCCCATCGGATCGCTTCAGTCGATCACTCCGGACGGCGGAGTTACGGTGGCAAAGGCAGCCGAAGAATTTGGCACGATCAATTTCGTCAGCTCCGTGACCCAACCGAGTCTGGAAGAAATCGCTCAAGCGAACCGCAGCCCAAAAATTTTTCAGCTCTACGTCCAAGGCGACATGAAGTGGGTTGAAAACGTTTTGGCTCGCGTCAAACGGGCTGGCTACGCGGCGCTTTGCCTCACAGTGGACACGGCCCATTACGGTCATCGCGAGCGTCAAATGATGGATCGTTGGCTGCCGCCGAGCCGGCGCGGCGTCGGCTATGAGTATCGCGCAGGCCTCACCTGGGAAATGCTCGATGCCATCAAAGAAATGGCCGGGCTGCCGTTCATCTTAAAAGGTATCGCGACCGCTGAAGACGCGGCCCTCGCGGTCGAACATGGTGTCAGTGCGATTTATGTTTCCAATCATGGCGGTCGCCAGCTCGATCACGGCCGCGCTACGATCGACGTTTTGCCGGAGGTCGTCGACGCAGTTGGCCGCAAGGCCGAGATCGTCCTCGACGGCGGCGTCCTGCGCGGCAGCGACGTGCTTAAAGCTGTAGCGCTTGGCGCGAACGCGGTGGCGATTGGCAAGCTACAAGGTTGGGGGCTTGCGGCCGGCGGACAAGCGGGCTTGGTTCGCGTCCTAGAAATACTCGAAAGCGAGATCGTGACGACGATGGGCCTCCTAGGAGTCGCGCGCCTGGATCAACTCACGTCGGCTTACCTGTGCAAGGTACAACCCTTGGGGCCGTGTCATGAAATGAGCGCATTCCACCACATGCCAGGCGGACGGTTGCTTTGAGCCGCACTAATCTCGGTTTCGCTCTGTAGGCCGACGAAAACTTGCACCTATTTTTGCTTGGCCTTGGCCAAGACATCGTCAACCAATTGACGCAGCGGCTTGACGTCTTCATATTGCGGCAAGCTGGACAAGAGGTACTTGCCCCCTTCCTTGGGCACCTGCTCGTCCTTGTAGCGAATCATGTCCTTCGGAATGTCAGTGCGAAACGAATTTCTGCCGGTGAGTTTTTGCCAGGCGAGCTGACCATCACGCGATAAAAACCAATTAAGGTAGACCTTCGTTGCATTGGGATGGGGAGCGTTTTTGAATGTGACGATATGTCCCGAGCCCGTGCTGATAGTGTCCCCCTCTTTGTCGCTGAAAATCTGCCTGACCGGCAGCCCTTGCTTGCGTGCGTTTTCGGTATTTTCGAGCTTTGCCAGTACGTGCAAGAAATATTTTCCCGAGCCCACCCAGTCCATCATTTGGTGCTCGTTGGCGCCGAACGTAATCTGCGTTTCCGTGAGCAACCGCGTGATAAACTTTGGGCCGAGATCGGGGCTGTAATAAATAAATCTCCAGTTGCCGATATTTCCGGCTGAGTCGGGATCGGTCATGACCAGCTTGCCGCGATATTTGGGATCGAGCAGGTCCCACCAGGAGTCAATGTCCCCCGGTTTGACCGAATTGGTATTGATCGCGCCAATCCCCGAACCAGCATCCCCTTGCGCCATGAAAACATGCTGTCGTTCGGGATCGGAATAAAGGTGTCTTTTCGACCACCATTTCGTCTGATCGACGACGTCAGGAAGAATTAGCTGGGGCGGAATCGGCTTTAATAGACCACTTTTGTGATAAACCAAGACCATGGTACCGCCCCCGCCGACGCTCAAGTCGACGAGATGTTTGTCGGCGCGGTGCTCGGCCATAATTTTTTTCGACAGGTCGCTTCCTGAGCCGCCGACAAAATTAATTTTGATCTTCGGATAAGCATCCTTGAATGCGAGTATCGCCTTCCCGACACCGGCACGGGATTGGCCGTAAATGGTCACTTCTCCCTCCTTCTCGGCCGCGGCGACGGTCTTCTCCCAATCCTGCTTCCAATCACCATAAACCAAACCCGTAAGGCTGACATTGAGCAGCAATGCCGCGAATACTTTTGCTGCATTTGAAAATTTCACCGGACACCACCTTTCAGTTTTTTACCCACCTTGTACCGCAAAAACCGAGCATGGGAAACGTCCCCAAGCAAGCAGATGACCGGGTTTACACGGCGAAAAACGAAATTGGTGCGCGTCGAGCCGGCTACGCTCACCGCACTGATTGTGATAGCCGGGTGGAAACTTACGGTCAATAGCAATGGTAATTTTGGTTTCTCGGCGTAACCTGCATGGAGTTCGCGCTTTCAACAATCGCAACAAGGGATTGCCGTGCGCTCAAGTTCCCCATCAGCGATAAATCATCGAGCCCAACCCAACTGGGCGTGGGAACTCAAGGAAGATGCGCCGCACACCGCGCGATTTTCCGACGAACCCCAAACCAACAGACCTTTTCGGTCCGCGGGATTTACGTCAAAAAAAGAACTGTCGCCGGCAGATCTAACTGGGTAGCAGAGGGATGGCTGGCCTATGCTGGATGGGTCACATGATTCAGCTGTAAATAAGCTCACTTAGTTTTTCGATTTATAAGGGGAGATTGGTCAATGAGAGGTAGCCGGAAGTGTGCACTTCCAGCTACCTTGCTCATTAAGTTGCAGGAAGATCTCTTTACGAAGTCGAAGTGCACGAGTCCGGCGCACCCACGCAGGCGGTAACCTTGCTCCAGCCGCTAGCCAACTGACTGCCGACGTTGGTGTTCTTGATAGCAACCCAGAAGACCAAAGCCACCAAGACGACGATAAGCGTGTACTCGACCAAGCCTTGACCATCCTCTTCAACCAACAAACGCTTTAGAAGCTCCATATATATTGACCTCCTTTTTTGAGCTGGTTCTGGATTCTTTTCAAGGATACACGTCGAGAATCGAGCAGGACACATGCCAATTTCTAGGTGCCCGGATTTACACAAAAAATCGGATTTGCGGCAACCCAATCGATACCGCGCGACGTGACAAAATTGTTCAGCCCTACACAATGATCGCCTGAGTTTGTTGGCGCAGGAGTGATATTGTTGCGCTGAGATGGAATCAAGTAAGTGTAACAACCAGGTCCCTTGTGGAACGAAGGTGCTGACGATGGGAAGCGGTTCGGTAGTCTAGGCAAATGGAAATCGCGCCGGCCTTTGAGAATCACGATGATCGCAAGCACAACACGCTCGCGGATTTGGAGCGGCGCGGCAGCAAAGTTGTCTCGCTAAAACTAAACACTAGCAACGAGGAAAGTTTCGCTTTGATGAGCGCACGCGACAATCATACGCAGCCTTCCGATCCGGTATAGTTATTGTTTGTCTGGTGCCCGGAGCCGGACTCGAACCGGCACAGACCTTTCGGTCCGAGGGATTTTAAGTCCCTTGTGTCTACCTATTCCACCATCCGGGCATGACCGGGAAACGCGAGGCGTTAGGGGCGAGAAAACCTAACGCCTCGCGTTTAATGTGACAGGTAGCTTACCTGGGTTGAGGTAATTTTTAAACAAACAACGGCGCCAGCACGAGCGTGATGGTTGCCAGAAGCTTGATCAAAACGTGCAAGCTTGGACCGGCCGTGTCTTTGAACGGATCGCCGACCGTGTCGCCGACCACCGCGGCTTTATGTGTCTCGGAGCCTTTGCCGCCGAGGGCGCCGGACTCGATAAATTTTTTGGCGTTGTCCCATGCGCCACCGCTGTTATTCAAAAATGTGGCCATCAAAATGCCGGCGATGGTGCCGACCATGAGCAGAGCCGCGACCGCCTCGGCGCCGACGCCGAACATGCGGAAGATCACACCCACTGCGACCGGTGTAGCGACGGCAATGATCCCTGGCAATATCATTTCTTTCAGCGCACCGACAGTGACGATGTCGACACAACGCGCGTAGTCCGGCTTAACCGTTCCCTGGAGAATCCCGGGATTTTCTTTGAACTGACGCCTCACCTCGTTGATGACAACGTAGGCTGCCTTGCCCACCGCGCGGATCGCCAGCGCGGAAAATAGAAAAACCAAGGTCGCGCCCAACAGTCCGCCGACGAAAACTTCCGGCTTGGCGATATTGACGCTCTCCAGCTTGGCGCCGTAGTGGTGCACCTCATCGAGATAGGCGGAAAAGAGCAGGAACGCGGCGAGCGCCGCCGACCCGATTGCATAACCTTTAGTGAGCGCCTTAGTGGTATTACCGACCGCATCCAGGCGGTCGGTCTTGTGGCGCACCTCTTCCGGTTGCCCGCTCATTTCGATGATGCCGCCGGCGTTATCGGTGATCGGTCCGAAGGTATCCATTGCCAAGATGTAGGCCGCGGTTCCCAACATTCCCATGGTCGCCACCGCGGTGCCAAACAAGCCGGCGTGGGGCACGCCGCTCGCGGAACCAAGGAAATATGCGCCGAGAATCGCGATTGAAATCACGATCACAGGAGGGAACGTACATTCGAGACCGACCGCGATACCCGTAATGATATTGGTCGCCGGACCGGTCTGAGACGCTTGGGCGATCTCTCTCACCGGACGATATTTGTATTCGGTATAGTATTGCGTGATGTAAACAAACGCTTGGGCCATCAAGATACCGATGACGCCGCACAGGAAAAAGTAGAACCACGCTGAGGTTGCTTCAGGATGGACGGCCGGATCCACCGCGAGCAGCCATTTGGCCGAGAAGAAAAAGCCGACAACGGCGAGCGCGCTGGTGACGTAGTAGCCACGGTTGAGCGCGTTCATCGGATCTTCGTCTTCCCGGCATTTGACGATCACAACGCCGACGATCGATGCGAGCAAACCGAAGGCACGGGCGACGAGCGGAAATAGAATACCCTTGAGACCGAAGAATGGATAGAGACCGACGCCGAGAATCATCGCACCGATGTTTTCTGCAGCGGTCGATTCGAATAAATCCGCCCCGCGGCCAGCGCAGTCGCCGACATTATCGCCGACCAGATCGGCGATGACCGCCGGATTGCGCGGATCATCTTCCGGGATGCCCGCTTCGACTTTGCCGACAAGGTCGGCGCCCACGTCCGCGGCTTTGGTATAAATACCGCCGCCGAGCTGAGCAAAAAGCGCGACGAACGACGCGCCGAACCCATAGCCGACGATCGTGAACGGAATTTTTCGCGGATCGTGCCCGAGCGATTCCAACAAAGCGTAAAGTCCGCCGACGCCGAGCAAACTCATAGCGACGACAAACAAACCCGAGACGGCGCCGCCGCGCATCGCGATTTGCAACCCGTCGTTGAGACTCGACCGCACGGCGGCCGCGGTGCGAATGTTCGAGCGAATGGAAACCCACATGCCGACGTAACCCGCAACCACCGAACACGCCGCGCCCAAAATGAAAGAAAGCGTCGTCCAGAAAGCCATCTGCACGGGCGACACCGGATCGGCCGGACTCGGCGTGCGTACGTAAGCGTAGAGAACAAAGATGAGCGCTGCCAAGACTGCGGAGAGGCTCACGATGGTTCGATTCTGCCTCGACAAGAACGCCTCTGCGCCTTCTTTTATCGCGTTGGAAATCTCCTGCATCTTGGCTGTGCCGGTCTCGCGTTTGAGCACATGGCGGGCCAGGTAGACCGCAAATGCCAACGAGAAACAGCTAATCGCAATTACAAACGAGATCATTACTCCTCCTCAACCCTATTTTGTCCTTCTGGTCTGCGCCAAACGTAGGCGATACCGATGCTGAGAATATAAAGAAGCAGCATGGGTATCGCGAGAAGACTTTGGTTTATGATATCGGGCGTCGGCGTCAAAATCGCTGCGAACACAAAAATCAGCACCAGCGCGTAGCGGAACGACCGCAGCATGAAGCGGTAATCCCAGATGCCAACGCGCACAAGAAAAAACGTGAAGACCGGCAATTCGAATGTTGCGCTGAACGCCAAAACCATACGAAAGAAAAAAGTAAAATATTCGCCGATCCGGATAGCAGGGCTCACCCCCATGCTCTCGTATTGCTCGATAAAATACTTAAAGGCGACCGGCAAAACGAATCGGTAACAAAAGGCCGCGCCAGATACGAAAAAAAACGTGGCGCAAAGTACAAACGGGAGAACCCATTTTTTTTCGCGGCCGGAAAGACCCGGCGCGACAAAACGCCAAATCTGATAGAAAATGACCGGACATGAAAAGAGAATACCTGCCCCGAGTGCGACCTTTATTTCTACAAAAAATGCCTCGGTAACACTTGTGCCGATGAGATTCTGACCAGGTTGTAAGTTGTGCCTGAGCGGCGCAACTACAAAGTCGAAGATCGCGTCGGCATAAAAATAACTGAGTCCCGAGGCGAGGACGACAGCCAAAATCGACTTTAGGATACACCAACGGAGGTCCTCGAGGTGCTCCGTCAGCGTCATATCGGCATCGTTCGCCACAATCCCCTACCACAGACCGAAATTACAAAAAAGGGGAAGGATACTATCCCTTCCCCTTTCTTGTTGGCTAAAAATCCGGTAACGCTGATGCAAGTCTACTTAGTTTTCGCCTCGTCTTTCTTTTCCTCAGCAGGCTTTTCCGGCATCGGAGCCACATCTTTGGCAGGCTCACTCGGTGTCGCTGCAGCCGGAGGAGCCGGCTCCGCAGGTGCCGCAGGCGGTGGCGGCGGTGGTGCTGGTTCTTCCTTCTTGCCGCACCCCACAAATGTCACAGTGAAAGCGAAGAGCGTAACTGCCGACAACAAAACGAATTTTTTTCCCATCCTTGATTCACCTCCTTTCCCGTCACACATCTTAAAAAATCTGTGCCTATTAAGAATTTGGTATCGCATATGTAGGTAGGATATTCAAGCGGCAGGGGTCTCAAACCGCGCGCCAATTACGTTGGTACCGCGCCGCATTTTCTTGCTACTCAGCGGGCGGCTTATTTGCGAAAGGAGTGAGGCAATTCCGGAGAACCGGCTCTGCCATCGGGTGCGCAAAAAAGCTCTGCTCAGTATCACTTTCATTGCGAGCACAGATAAATTCACAAAGTGTGTGTATATCTTGTTGATAATCGCAGATCGAGTCTGGCGCACACAGCTAAAATTGTAGTAGTTCAGCGAATTGCCCAATTTTCCGGCGAATATAATCACAAAGGATCGGCGACTTACGAGCATCAACAAATTACGTACGGCGTACTCGGGCTAGCAGCAAAATTAGCGCCTCGACGGAAGGTGCGCCGGGCGCCAGATAGGCTTTGCTCTATCTAAATGAGGGAACAATGCTGCGTTGACTCCGCTGATGGGCGATGCTAAACAACTGAAATCAACTCTGGGAGGAATACTTGATCACTCACACTTCGGCTATTAAACGACATCGGCAAAGCCTAAAAAAGCGGGCGCGCAACATCGAAACGAAATCGAGGCTTCGAACTTTGATCAAGAGGGCCCGCCAGGCGATCGATGCCAAAAATCAAGAGAATGCGGGGAGCCAAATTCGGCTCGTCGACAAAGAGTTGGGGAAAGCCGTGAGCAAAGGCATCATCAAGAGCAACACGGCATCGCGATGGCTGTCGCGTCTGGCACGTTCTGCTTCGCGGATCTCCAGCGCAGGTTGAATTCAGAAAGCCCCTCCGAATTCGCTCCTAGAACATCTCCATAACCCGCTGGTGGACTTCCTCTGCAAAGCGGTCCATCAAATCGTTTTGAACCATTAGGCGTTGACTTTCGGTCAGTTGGATATCGGTCAGGCGGCGCACATCGGAAGAATTCAAGGTTCCGGTGCGGAACTCCGAGGATGTCGTCACGACTGCCGCTCGCGACCCGGCATACACCTGAGTCAATCGAATGCCTTGGCCGCGCCATAAAATCTCGTTAGGCTGACGCCGCCTTAAAGTCACATCGAGAGTAAGCGCGGATTCATATTGCAGCACTTCGTCTTTTCGGTTAACGGATGCAACGGTGCTTTCCAGGGAGCGAATCACGCCGCTTAGGATGATGTCGGCCTGCTCGGACGCATCGACAACTTTGAGTCGCCCGCGACGATAGAACTCGGCGCGCAGCGATGAAGCGAGCTCTTTATCGATGCCGACCTGGCGGCTGCGGTTTACAAAGGGCTCTACATAGATTGTTTGCGCATCGGCGGGCAGAAGTGAGCTTTCCCCGACAAACTGATAACCGCAGCCGGTGAGAACAGCCAGCATCGCACCCGTGACGAAACATACGGGAAGTCGCGGCTGGAGCGAATAACGATGGCCCATGCTGTTAACCCTCCACAACGATGTTCACCAAGCGCCGTGGCACATACACCACGCGCTGGACTTTTTTGCCGTCGAGTAAATTTGCCACCTTCGGATCGGTCAAAGCATCGGTCTCGATCCGCTCTTGCGTCACATCGGCCGGCACGGTGATCTTGCCGCGCACTTTGCCATTGACTTGCACCACGATCAACAGCTTTTCTTCCTCCAGAGCGTCGCTTGAATACGTCGGCCACGGTACTTGGTCCACGCGGCCGGGATGCCCCAGCTCTTGCCACAGCTCGCTTGCCACGTGCGGAACGAACGGCGCAAGCAGCAAGACCACCGCTTCCAATCCCTCTTTCCTAATCGCCGCGCTGCCGTTCGATTCATCGCCGCCTTGGGCCGCAACGTTCAAAGCATTGAACAATTCCATGATCGCCGCAATCGCTGTGTTGAAATGAAACCTCCCCTCGATATCGTCGGAGACTTTTTTGATCGTGCGATGGATGGCGCGCCGTAGATTGCGCAGCTCGGCCGAAAGTTCCCCCGCACCATTGCTCGACGCGTCCTTGGCCCAAAGCTCGCGTTGTTGAAAAATCAGGCGCCAGAGACGAGACAAAAACCTGTAAGCGCCCTCGACCCCTTGATCGCTCCACTCGAGGTCTTTTTCTGGCGGCGCGGCAAAAAGCGTAAACAGCCGCGCCGTGTCGGCGCCGTAGCGACTGATGAGATCCTCCGGATCGATGATGTTTCTTTTAGACTTGGACATCTTCTCGACCCTGCCGATCGTAACCGGCCGGCCGCACTCAGCACACCGCCACTGGTCTTTCTGCGAGCCGATGAGATCTCCCGGAAACAGCCAACCATGCTCCTCGCAGCGATAAGTTTCCTTGGAAACCATGCCCTGGGTAAGCAAATTGCTGAACGGCTCATCCACATCGGCAAGACCCAGATCACGCAGCGCTTTGGTAAAGAAGCGCGCATAGAGCAGATGCAACACGGCATGCTCGACGCCGCCGATGTACTGATCGACCGCCATCCAGTAGCGCGCTCTTTCGGCGTCAAAGGGCGCCTCTTTGAAGCGCGCGGACGTATACCGCAAAAAATACCATGACGAATCCACAAAGGTATCCATGGTATCGGTTTCGCGCCGCGCGCTGCTGCCACATTTTGGACAGTCCACCCGGGAGAACAGCTTGCTCTCGCGCAACGGCGAACCTCCCTTGCCGGTAAACGGCACATCCTTTGGCAGCTCAACCGGCAACTCCGCCTCCGGCACCGGAACAGTGCCGCAACGTTCGCAGTAAACGATCGGAATCGGCGTGCCCCAATAGCGTTGGCGCGACACACCCCAATCGCGCAGCCGGTAACGAATTTCCTTTTTGCCCCAGCCTTCGGATTCGGCATGCGCGGCGATCTTTTCTTTGCCCTCGCTATTTGGCAGTCCGGAAAAGGCGCCGCTAGCGGTCATGATGCCTTCGTCGACGTAGGCTTCGGTCATCGCGGCGGGAGTCAGGGGGGTGCGATCAGCAGGCTGGATGACGACGCGGATCGGCAGATTGTATTTTCGGGCAAACTCGAAGTCGCGCTGATCGTGGGCGGGCACGGCCATGACAGCACCGGTGCCGTACTCCATCAGAACGAAATTTGCCAGATAAATAGGAATATCGTCGCCGGTGAACGGATTTCGGCAATAAGCGCCGGTGAAGACGCCCTCTTTCTCTGTCTCAGCTTCCCCGCGTCGCGCTTGGCTGATCTTTCTGATTCGGTCGATAAAATCGTTTATTGCGCGCTCTTGCGCCGTGCCGCGCGAGAGTGTCGTCGCGAGCGGATGTTCGACGGCAAGAGAGACGAACGTTGCGCCGAAAATGGTGTCCGGTCGCGTGGTAAAAACCCGTAACGCGCCTTCACGGCCCACTAGTGGAAAATCGATCTCGGCACCGGTCGACCTGCCGATCCAGTTGCGCTGCATGGTCAGAACTTTGTCAGGCCAACCGGCGAGCTTGTCGAGGTCATTAAGTAGTTCGTCGGCGTAGTTGGTGATGCGGAAAAACCACTGTTCCAACTCTTTTTGCACGACTGCTGAATCGCAGCGCCAGCAGGCGCCGTCCACAACTTGTTCGTTGGCAAGCACCGTCTCGCAGGAAGGGCACCAATTGACGAACGAGTTTTTCTTGTACGCCAGATCCTTTTTGTAAAACTGCAAAAAGATCCACTGATTCCAGCGGTAGTATTCCGGATCGCATGTGGCGAGCTCGCGCTCCCAATCGTAGGAAAGCCCCATGCGCCGCAGCTGGGTTTTCATGTACGCGATGTTTTCCTGGGTCCAGAGCTCGGGGTGAACACCGCGCTCGATTGCGGCGTTTTCCGCCGGTAAACCGAAGGCATCCCAGCCCATCGGGTGAAGCACGTTAAAGCCGCGCATGCGCTTGTAGCGCGCCAGCACATCTCCGATCGAGTAGTTGCGCACGTGTCCCATGTGAATGCGTCCGGATGGATAAGGAAACATCTCTAAAACGTAGTACTTCGGTTTGGCCCAGTCCTCATCGGCGCGAAATGCCTGTTGCTCAGCCCAAAGCCGCTGCCACTTTTCTTCGATGTTTTTGGCTTGATAGCGTTCTTCCATAACCATTGACATCACTGCGGTTTTTCACCGCGCAACTTAGCGACATGATCGAGCACGCCGTTGATAAAGGTGGCTGAATCGGCGCTGCCGAAGCGCTTGGCGATCTCGATCGCTTCATCCAGACTAACAGTCGCGGGTATATCCGAACAAAAGAACAGCTCGTAGGTCGCCATACGCAAAATCACCAAATCCACCTTGGCCAAACGCGCGAGTTTCCAATTCTCGGTGCTCTGCTCGATATTCCGATCAATTTCAGAACGTTGACTCACGACACCCGAAACTAGCCGGCGCGCGAACTCTTTCGCCTTAGGATTGCCTTCAAAATGGCGCAAAAAAAGCTCGAGGGCGCCTACCGACGGGTCGCCGGTGATCTCGATCTGGTAAAGCGCCTGGAGCGCCAGCTCGCGCCCTTTCCGGCGCATACCCTTACCGGAGTGAGCGGCAGGGGATTGTTGTTCATTCTCTGACAAAGCGTACTCTGGAGTCTTTGGTGCGGCAGCACAAAGGCTAGAAAATACAACGAATCACATGAATCATTTCAAGGACTGTCAATAGCGCCTCGTAGCCTTTGTTCGCGTCTTTCGTGCCCGCTCGGTCCATCGCCTGCTGGACATCGTCGGTAGTCAAAATGCCGAAGCCAATCGGAATTTTGTAGGTCCGCACCGCGTCGCCGATACCGCGTGTCACGGCATCGCAAACATAATCGAAATGCGGCGTATCGCCGCGGATCACCGCGCCAAGACAAACGAGCGCGTCGTATTTGCCGCTCGCCGCCATCTTTTCAACGATGAGCGGAATCTCAAATGCGCCCGGCACGCGCACGATCGTCAAGTTCTCGTCGGCGCCGCCGTGGCTCGTAAATCCGTCCGCGGCGCCCTCGAGCAGTTTCTCGGTAACAAAACCATTGAAGCGGCTCACGACGATGCCGATTTTAAGCCCCTGGGCGTCCTTTTTTCCTTCAAGAACGATTGCCATGAATCGCTCAGCAACTGGCAAGCGCTTAGTGTTTGGCTGGCTTGCTTTCGAGGTTTGAAAACAGATGGCCTAATTTTCTTTGTTTGGTACGTAGGTAGTGAATATTGGTATCGCGGGGCGCCACTTCGAGCGGGACCCGCTCCACCACTTTTATGCCGTACCCTTCCAGCCCGGCAATCTTGCGGGGATTATTGGTCAGCAAAGAAATTGTTCCGACGTTCAAATCGCGCAAGATTTGTGCGCCGATGCCGTAGTCGCGCAGATCTTCTTTGAAGCCGAGTTCGAGATTCGCCTCCACGGTGTCGCGGCCCTGATCTTGCAACGCATAGGCCCTGATTTTGTTGGTCAGACCGATACCGCGGCCCTCCTGGTGCATGTAAATGAGAACTCCCTTGCCTTGCTGATCGATCAAACGCAAGGCTTGACGAATCTGATCGCCGCAATCGCAGCGTTCCGAACCGAAAACATCACCGGTTAAGCATTCGGAATGGACGCGAACTAAAACACTTTGAGCGCTGTCGACATCGCCTTTCACCAATGCGATGTGCTCCACACCATCGACTTCGTTGCGGTAGACGATCGCGCGGCACATGCCGCCGTGGATCGTGGGAAACTCCTGCTCGGCCACCCGCTTGACAAGACTTTCATTGCGCAACCGATACGCGATTAAATTCGCCACCGAGACGATCTTAAGTCCCTGCTCTTCGGCCAGCCGCTGCAGCCGGGGCAACAAGGCGACGGACCCGTCCTCATCCAGAATTTGACAGATGACACCTGCCGGTTTGAACCCCGCCAATCGCGCCAAATCCACTGACGCATCGGTCCGGCCCGAGCGCGCCAATACTCCGCCGCTGCGCGCCTGAAGCGGCTGGACGTGCCCTGGAATCACCAGATCTTCGTGCTTGGTGTGGTCGGCAATCGCGGCCTGGATGGTGTGCGCGCGGCCCTGAGCCGATACGCCGTGGACGCCTTCCAAACTCACCGAAAATGACGCGCCGCAAATCAGCCCCCCCAGCGGACTGTTCTCTTCCGGAATCATCGGGATGCCGAGCTCGCGGATCCGCTCGTCAGTGAGCGTCACGTAAATGATGCCGCGCCCGTGGTGCATCATGTAATTGATGCTCTGAGCCCTAACCTTCTCGGCCGCCAAGCAGAAAAAACCATCGCTATCCGGCGCATCCTCGTCGACCAAAACGACGATCCGGCCGTTACGGATTTCTTCCAGACCTTCTTCGATGGTCGAGATGGGCATGAAGCTCAAGAATGAAGTATGCAGACGAGTTGCGATCGATTAGTGCCGTTGTCGCATGAAGCTATGAACGTATTTGCCGATTAAGTCGGTTTCGACGTTGACTTTATCACCAACCCTACGTGCGCGCAAATTCGTATGCCCCAGCGTGAAGGGAATAATCGCCACGGAAAAGCCCCGGGCCCGGCACTGATTGACGGTCAAACTGATGCCGTCCACGGCCACCGATCCTTTAGATACGAGCAGACGGCCCAGGCTCGCCGGAACGCGAAAACTGAAGATTATAAAATCGCCATCTTTTGTAATCGCTGTAACGGAACCAACCCCATCAACGTGACCGGTAACGAGATGACCGCCGAGTCGCTCCTCGAGGCGCATCGGTTGCTCGAGATTGACCAAGCTGCCAACCTCCAATTGCTTGAGATTGGTGCGCCGGAGCGTTTCGGGTGAAACATCCACTGTGAACGCGCCCTTGATTTTCCTGACAACGGTTAAACAGGCGCCGTTGACGGCGATGCTCGCGCCGAGAGGCATCGATGCCACAGATAACTTGGTCTTGACCGTCAAAACGGCCGAGCCGTGGTCGATTCGAAGTGCGCCGATCACCCCAACATCCTGGATCAGTCCGGTAAACATCAAGTATTCTCAAACAATCATATCAGATAACCCGTCACCATGAGATCGTCGCCGGATCGCTTGACCCGGAGATCTTTCACAGCAATCGCTTGCCTCACTCGCGCAATGTCCAATTGCTCTACCATCGGCAGGGCGTCGCCGCCGAGAATTTTGGGCGCGTAGAAAATCAGTAGCTTATCCACTACTTTCTCTGCCAGCGCTGAAGCCGAGGCAGTGCCGCCGCCCTCGATCATCACGCTGGTGATCTCGAGCTCACCCAGTCTTGCCAGCATCTTGCCTAAGTCAGGGCGGCCATCATGCGGCGATTTTGCAAACCTTGAACTCTCAGTTCCCGTCGTCTCCAACTGGATCTGTT
>Ga0209974_10000290_pt1 | contig 16397 bp, 13 predicted proteins | sample InoplaM3SPM_FD_187592 | JGI IMG/M metagenome (GOLD analysis project Ga0209974, IMG submission 187592) | Arabidopsis thaliana rhizosphere microbial communities from the Joint Genome Institute, USA, that affect carbon cycling - Inoculated... | ecosystem: Host-associated > Plants > Roots >...
AGCGCGCCCACTCCGGCTGCGGCGAGACCGATCACGATCCCCTCGACGGCGACACCCACGTCCAGGCGGTACCGGAGAATCGGGAAGTGGTAGAAGTCGGTGTAGATCCGCGTCATCCCCGCCCCGAGCCACGCTCCCACCGCGACGCCCAGTGCGCCCCCCAGCGCGGCGACGAGAAGCGCGAGCAAGAGGTAGTGAGTCGCGACCTCCGCGTTGGAGTAGCCGAGCGCCTTCAAAGCGGCGATCTGTCCGCGCTCGAGCGCGACGATGCGCGAGAGCACGACGTTCAACAGGAAGGCGGCGACCCCGAGGAAGACCACGGGGATGATGCGCGCGAATGCCCGGAGCTGGTCCATCTCGGTCTCGAGGTACCAGTGCGAGGTCTGGAGAGATCGGGGTATGGCGCCTCGCCCGCCGTAGCGCTCGAGCAGGCGGTCGAGACGGGCGATGACCTCCGGCTCCGAGGCACCGCGCGCGAGACGCAGCACGACGTCGTTGAAGCCGCCTTCCATGTCGAACGCCGCAGCAAGCGCGCGCCGCTCCATCCACAGCACGCCGAAACGACGGTCGTCCGCCATCAGCTCGCCGGGACGGATGTTGTAGACGTACTCGGGCGACAGCGCGAGCCCGACGACCCGCAGGTTGCGCCGCTTCCCGTGCAGGATCGCCGGGAGGACCGATCCCGGACCCATACCGTGCGCCTTCGCGAACGTCTCGGAGACCAGGACCTCGTCGGGGCGGCCCGGCTCGATCCAGCGGCCCGCGCGGAGGAAAAGGTCGCAGAGGATGGGGCGGCGGGGGACCGGAACTCCCACGAGGCGGCCGACCGCCGGCTCGGCCATTCCGGGCACGTCGAGGATGACATCCGCCACGACTCGGACCTCGGTCTGCGCGACGCCCGGAATCGCCGCGATCTCCGGGGCGAGCGAAAGCGGCGCGCGCTTGGCGGACGCGAAGACGTCGGCGAAGCGGTAGCGCTCGTAGTAGGAGCGCTGCGTGAGATCGAGCGATGCGATCGTGCTGTCCATCAGCACGAAGATCGCGACACCTGCGGCGATGACGAGCGCAATGGCGATCCCCTGTCCCCGCAGGTGCCGGAGGTCTCGCAGCAGTTTGCGGGTCAGCGCGCGCATCGCTACCAGTGGATCTCGGAGGGGGAGAGACGGCGCTCGTTTCGGACGTCCCCCACGATCCGACCGTCGGACATGGAAAGGACGCGGTCCGCGATGTCGCCGATGCCGGAGTTGTGCGTGATCACCGCGACCGAGGTTCCGAGGTCCTCGTTGACGCGGGCGATCGCTTCCAGCACGACGACGCCGGTCGCGAGGTCCAGAGCGCCGGTCGGCTCGTCGCACAGCAGCAGGTCCGGCCGCTTCGCGATCGCGCGCGCGATGGCCACGCGCTGCTGCTCGCCGCCCGAGAGCTGCGAGGGAAAGTGGTCGACGCGCGCGGCGAGGCCCACGAGCGCAAGAGCGTCGGTGGCCGGCAGGGGGTCTTCGACGATCTCGGTCGCGAGCTCGACGTTCTCGCGCGCCGTCAGGCTCGGGATGAGGTTGTAGAACTGGAACACGAATCCGACCCTGTGCCGGCGGTAAGTGGTGAGCTGCCGCTCGTCGGCGTTCGAGAGGCTCTCGCCGCGGTAGAGCGTCTCCCCGCTGGTGGGGACGTCGAGGCCTCCGAGGATGTTCAAAAGGGTGGACTTGCCGCTTCCGGAAGGGCCGAGCAGGACGACGAACTCGCCCTCGGCGATGGTCAGGCTGACGCCGCGCAAGGCGTGGACCTCGACCTCCCCCATGGGGTAGACCTTCGTCAAGTTGCGCACCTCGAGGACCGGGGGCGCCGCGGATGCGATCTCCGGCACGATCCCTCCCTCGGGATCATTCTGTCAGGTCGCCGCGTTCTCCAGATTCGTTCGGATCAGGCGGCGTGTAGGCTCGAGCCATGAAGCACATCGGGATCGTCGCCTGCAGCGCCGAAGGCGCCGCGCTCTGCTACCAGACCATCTGCCGCGAAGCCCTGACGGTCGTCGGCAAGAACGATCACCCCCGCATCACGATGGACTCGATCCCGATGGCGCGATGGATGCCGGCGTTCGATGCCGGCGACTCCGCGGGCGTCGCGCGCGTCATGCTGGAGTCCGCGGGGCTGCTCGCCGCCGCCGGCGCCGACTTCGCGATCTGCCCCGACAACTCGGCGCACGTCGCGTGGGACCACGTCCAGGCGGGGACGCCGATCCCCTGGCTGCACATCGCGCGCGTCGTGGGGGAGGAGGCCCGGCGCCGTGGCTTCCGGCGGGTCGGGATCCTCGGGACGCGCTTCACGATGGGAGGAGGAGCGCCAATCTATCGGCCGATCCTCGAAGCGCTCGGGATCGAGACGGTCGTGCCCGACGGCGCCGACGCCGGGACCGTGGACCGCATCATCTTCGACGAGCTCGTGGACGGCGTGTTCGCCGACGCGTCCCGCGAGTTCTACAACGGCGTGATCGCGCGCCTGGCCGAGCGGGGCTGCGACGCGGTGGCCCTCGCCTGCACCGAGATCCCGCTTCTCGTCCGTCCCGAAGAGTCGCCGCTGCCGACGCTCGACTCGACGCGCCTGCTCGCGAAGGCGGCCCTGCGGGAAGCGATGCGGGAGGATTGAAAGCCCCTCACCCTGACCCTCTCCCCGCGCGGCGGGGAGAGGGGATTCTCGTGAGAGAGCGCGCGGCGGGGAGAGGGGAAATGCCTGGAGAGCGTGTATCGGGGAGAGGGACAACGGCGACTCGATAACCTTGTCGTGTGACGAAGGCGCAGACGACCGTCCTCGATGCCGCCGGCCGCGAGGTCGTCATCACCAACCCCGACAAGGTCTTCTTCCCGAAAGCGGGGCACACGAAGCTCGATCTCGCGAAGTACTACGTGGCCGTCGCCCAAGGGGCGCTCCGCGGGATCGCCGCGAGGCCGATCGTCCTGAAGCGCTACGTCAACGGCGCGGAGGGGGAGCCCTTCTACCAGAAGCGCGCCCCTGAGCAGCACCCCGAATGGATCGAGACGGTCGAGCTTTCGTTCCCGTCGGGCCGGACGGCGCGGGAGATCGTCGTGCGCGACGCGGCGCAGCTCCTGTGGATCGTCAACCTCGGGTGCATCGATTTGAACCCGCACCCGGTGCGCGCCGACGATCTCGATCATCCCGACGAGCTCCGCATCGATCTCGATCCGACGCCGGGTGTCGCCTGGGACGACGTGCGCCGGGTGGCTCTGATCGTCCGCGACGTGCTCGTCGAGCGCGGGCTGACCGGCTGGCCGAAGACGTCGGGCTCGCGCGGCATGCACGTCAACGTGCGCATCGAGCGGCGCTGGACGTTCGGTGAGGTGCGCCGGGCCGCACTGGCGGTCGCGCGCGAAGTGGAGCGGCGCGCGCCGGAGATCGCGACGAGCAAGTGGTGGAAGGAGGAGCGCCACGGCGTCTTCCTCGACTACAACCAGAACGCGAAGGACCGCACGGTGGCGTCGGCGTGGTCGGTTCGTCCCACGCCCGACGCGCGCGTCTCGATGCCGCTCGAGTGGGGTGAGGTGCCCGACTGCGATCCCGCGGCGTTCACCCTCGTCACGGCGCCGTCCCGGTTCGCGCAGCGCGGCGACGCGTCGGCGGGGATCGACGATTCGGCGGGGTCGCTCGACGGACTGCTCGAGCTCTCCGCCGAGCAGGAAGCCGCGGGGCTCGGGGACGCTCCGTGGCCGCCGCACTACCGCAAGCAGCGCGGCGAGCCGCCTCGGGTCGCTCCGTCGAAACGGCGCTCGACGCAGCCGCTCGTCACGGTCGCGAAGGCCGAGCACAGGGAGGACGCGCTCGCCGGCCTCGAACGGTGGAAGGCGAGGCATCCCGGGGCGGCGGCCAGGCTCGAACCGAACGACGTGCTGGTCGACTCGATGCGCGGGCGCTCGAGCACGTGGACGCGAATCCGCGTGAACCTGCGCCACGTTCCGGAAGGGGAGCGGCCGGCCGAGGAGCCGCCCGATCCGGACTACGATCCGTGGCGCGGCTTTCGAGACCGGGCGCCCCGATCCCGCGCGCCGAAGACGCGCTCGAGCTCGTAGGGCGGCGTGACGTCGAGCTGGTCGTAGCGGCAGTCCTTCGGCCGCTTGTCGGGCCGCCAGCGCACGAACTGCGCGGCGTGGCGAAAGCGGGTTCCCTGCATGTGGTCGTACGCGACCTCGCACACGCGCTCGGGCCGGAGCGGTTCCCAGGAAAGGTCCTTGCCGCGATTCCAGCGGCTCGTCGCTCCGGGCAGGCGCTGCCCCTTCGCGGCCGCGTCGTCCTGCGCCTCGGCCCAGTGGCGCCAGGGATGGCCCTCGAGGGCGTTTCTGCGAAGCGGGGCGAGCTCGGCGACGAGCTGCTTGCGCACCGCGGTCGTGAACGCGGCGGTGACGCCGACGTGGTGGAGAGTCCCCTCGTCGTCATAGAGGCCGAGCAGGAGCGACCCCACCATCGTGCCCGCGCCGTTCTTGTGCCAGCGGAAGCCGGCGACCACGCAGTCGGCGGTGCGCTTGTGCTTGACCTTGATCATCGTCCGCTCGCCCGCGCGGTACGGTTCGTCGAGGCGCTTGGCCATCACCCCGTCGAGGCCGGCGCCCTCGAAGCGGCGGAACCAGTCGAGCGCCATCGCGCGGTCCCGCGTCGCCGGCGAGAGGTGGACCGGCGGCGCCGTGCCCGAGAGCGCTCGCTCGAGCCGTTTGCGCCGCGCCGCGAGCGGCTCTTCGCGCAGGTCCTCGTCGCCCAGAGCGAGGAGGTCCCACGCGACGAACGACGACGGCGTCTGCCCAGCGAGGAGCTTCACGCGGGACTCCGCGGGATGGATGCGGAGGAGCAGCGCCTCGAAGTCGAGCCCGGCGGCGCCCACGATGACGATCTCGCCGTCGAGGACGCACCGGGGCGGGAGCGCTGCGGCGAGCGGCGCGACGAGCTCGGGGAAGTACCGGTTCATCGGCTTCTCGTCGCGGCTCTGCAGGAGGATCTCGTCGCCGTCGCGGAACACGAGGGTCCGGAAACCGTCCCACTTCGGCTCGAACTGCCAGCCGTCGCCTTCGGGCAAGGCGTCCGCGGCGGCCGACAGCATCGGCGAGAGAGGCGGAGCGAAGGGAAGCTTCACGGCCGGTCTCGAACGTGGAAAAAGGGGACAGATTTATTTTTCATAGCAGAGCAGGACATTGCCGTTCGCGAAGGCGCGCGTCTTCGTCCGCTCGAGAGGCAACTTGGTCCTGACGCCTTCGAACAGCGTCTTCCCTTTGCCGATGATCACCGGATTCACGACGATCTGATACTCGTCGATCAGACCTTCCTGCGAGAGCTGCGAGACGATGCTGCCGCTGCCGAGGATCGCGATGTCCTTTCCGGGCGCGGCCTTCATCTTCCGGACTTCCTCGACGAGGCCCTCCTTCACGAGCCGCGTGTTCGGCCAGGACACCTCGTCGAGCGTTCTCGAGAACACGGTCTTCGGAAAGCGATTCATCCCTTCCGCGACGGCCGGGTCGTTCCGGGCCGCCTGCGGGGTCGGCCAGTAGCCCGCCATGAGCTCGTAGGTCACCCGGCCGAACAGGAGCTGTCCGTCGCCGCTCGCGTTCTCCGCGACGAACTCGTCCCACTCCGGGTCCTTCGATTCTCGATGTGCCCACGAGAGGTCGCCGTTTTCTCCGGCGAAGAAACCGTCCAGCGTCACGTTCTCGAAGACGACGAGTCTCGGCATCTCGACCTCCCATGGGGAAACCCGAGCCTAGCGCCAATGTGGCAGGTGGAGACCTGACCCCCGATGTGGCAAGTGGAGACCTGACCCCACCCTTATCCGGACCAGACCACGCCCGGATACAGGCTCCCGATCCGGTACGACCGGTACGTGCCGCCCTGCGCCACGGTCATCTGCCAGACGATCACGGGACCGGTGGGGCCGCTCGCCAGCTCCACGACCTGGGAAGGAGTGTCCTGCTTGGGAATCGGCTGGCCGATCGGCACGGGCTCGGAGGCGCAGATCTCCACGTCGCCGTTCACGAGCTGCATCACGTTGCCGCCCCACCAGGAGTAGAAGTTCAGCGGGTACTGCCACGCGAGCTGCGCCGTCCTCGCGGTCTCGTCGACCTTGAAGATCGCGCCACGGGAAAACGGCGGCGGGGAAGAGAGCCCGGTCGCGGGGCAGCCGGCGGGCGTCGCGTAGCAGCGATCGTTGCCGTTGTCGAACACGGACAGGCTCGTGATCTGGTCGCCCTTCGCGGTCAGCAGGTTGGGGTAGTGCTGGGCGAAGAACCAGTCGGTCGGCTGCGACGCGTTGCCGACGAGGGTGAAGTCGCCCTGGTAGCCGAGCTTCCAGAGAATGGCGCCGTTCCCGGATCCCTCCCGGTAGTCGAGCTTCATCAACCAGTTCTGGTGGCGCGACGAGAGGACCAGGTTGCCGTCGGGGGCGCGCTGGACGCCGTTGCAGTGGGTCCAGTCGTAGCCCTGGTCGGCGGTGAACCCCATCGGGTGCCGGTTGACGTCCAACCAGTCGAAGGCCGACCACGTCCACACGGGCTGGAAGTTCTCGTCGAGGTCGATGAGGGCATCGCCCAGGATCGTGAACTCGCCGGGACCGGGCGGCGCCTTCAGGTGGACGGACTTCTGCTGCTGCACGATCAAGATCGTGTGACCGTTCCACAGCGGCAGGACGTCGTGGCTGTAGCAGAGAGCCTGGACGTCGGAGCCCATCGCTTTGAGCGCCGCGTTCAGGTCCGCGAGATAGAGCTCGCGCACGGAGTTCCCGACGAGGTCGATCTCCCGCAGCACGCTGTTGTACGGGGTCCCGGAGGGGATGTTGTACAGGTTCGTGATCGACGCGAGCATGTTGCCGTTCGGCAGCGGCTTGATCGGGAACGCGTAGCCGTGCCAGGAGGCGTCGGCGGCGTTGTCGTAGTACCAGATGATGTTGCCCTGCAGGTCCGACACGACGGAGATGCCGCGCGGGTCGATGATGTTCACGAGCTCGACTCCCGGGTTCGGCGTCTGGCCCGGAGTGGTCGTCGCGGAGAGGGTGGGGAGAGCGATGTCCGGCAGCGCGCCCGTCGGGAACGTCTGATCCGGTCCGGTCAGCCACTTGCCGTCGGGCAGCTGGATCCGGGCGCGCACGTGGTACGTGGTCGATGCCGTCATCCCGGCGATCAGGAACGACACGGGGCCGCCGCCCGGCGGCGCCGGCACGGGCGCGGTCGATCGGCCGTATCCGGTGGTCGGGCCGAAATCGACCGTGATCCTCGCTCCCTTGACGAGCGTGATCGCGTAACGCGCGACGAGCGGGTGGGACGTCGGGGAGATCGTGGCGAAAAGGTCGGGCGCGGGTTCGGACATCGATTCCTCCTCAGGATTCACCCCTCACCCTAACCCTGTCCCCGCGTCGCGGGGACAGGGAATATCTTCTTTGGCAGCCGGACCCTCGATGTGGCAAGTGGAGACCTGACCCTCTCCGCGCACGGGGGAGAGGGAAGGCCCCCGGACGACCTTTAAGATCTACGGCGGATTTCCTCATGCCGCTGCAGCCGAGGGACCGTCTCGGGCCTTACGAGATCCAGGCCCTTCTCGGGGTCGGGGGAATGGGAGAGGTCTATCGCGGCCGCGACACGCGGCTCGGGCGCGACGTCGCGCTCAAGGTGATTTCGCCCAACCGGGTCGGCGACGCCGAGCATCGCCGCCGGTTCGAGCTCGAAGCGCGCGCCGCGTCCGTCTTGAACCACCCGTCCATCGTCACGATCTACGACGTCGGGGAGAGCGACGGCGTCTCGTGGATCGCCATGGAGTGGGTCGAGGGGCGAACGCTGCGCGAAGCGCTGGTCGAGGGGCCGCTCTCCGTCAATGGCGCGCTCGCGATTGCCCGCCAGGTGGCCGAGGGGCTCGCGGCAGCGCACGCGAAGGGAATCGTCCATCGGGACCTGAAGCCCGAGAACGTCATGCTCACGACGGACGGCCGCACCAAGATCCTGGACTTCGGCCTCGCGCGGCAGACGATCGCCGACTCCCTGGAAGGCTCGGGATCGAAGATCGATACGCTCGCCGCCCTTCCGAGCGACCCGACGGTCGAGGGGTCGATCCTCGGCACCGTCGGATACATGTCGCCCGAACAGGCGTCCGGGCACCCCGTGGACTTCCGCTCGGACCAGTTCGCGTTCGGTCTGATCCTCTACGAGATGCTCGCCGGCCGCCGCGCGTTCGCGCGGCCGACCGCGGTGCAGACGCTCTCGTCGATCATCACCGACGAGCCCGCTCCGCTGGCGTCGATCCGCGGCGATACGCCGGCGGCGCTCCAGAACCTGATCGCCCGCTGCCTCGCCAAGCGTCCCGACGACCGGTTCGCAGCCACGCGGGAGATCGTGGTCGCGATCGAATACCTCGGGACCGGGATTTCGACGGCTTCCGTCGCACCGGTGTCCGCGGTCTCCGCTCCGGCTCCGGCACCCTCCGCTCCCGCGCCCGTCGAAAGGCCCCACGGGTTCCGGCGCGCTGTGCTCCCGATCGGCGCCGTGCTCGCCGTCGCGCTCGCCGCGGCCGCCTGGATGCGTTTCGGCGCGGAGAAGCGTCCCATCGAGTCGCTGGCGGTCCTTCCGTTCGCGAGCGGGCAAGGGGATTCGAGCGTCGAATACCTGGGCGACGGCCTCACGGAGAATCTGATCGAACAGCTCTCGCGCCTGCCGGCGCTCCGGGTCATGGCGCGCGCGACGGTGTTCCGCTTCAAGGACGCCGCCGATCCGCAGGAGGCGGGACGGAAGCTCGGCGTCGGAGCGATCCTGACGGGCAGCGTCTCGCGCCGCGGCAACGGCCTCTCGATCTCGGCGGAGCTCGTCGAGACCTCCAGCGGCGTCCGCCTGTGGGGAGAGAAGTTCGAGCGTCCGCTCGACGAGCTGATTCGCGTCCAGGATGCGATCGCATCCGCTGTCGCGCAGGGGCTGCGACTCGATCTTTCCGAGGACGAGCGGCGGGCACTGAACCTCCACGGCACGCAGGACCCCGAGGCCTACGAGCTCGCCCTCAAGGCGCGCCATTTCTTCGAGCAGGAGACTGAAGAGGGAAACGACGAGGCTCGGCGTCTCTTCGAGCAAGCGGCCGCGAAGGATCCGAAGTTCGTCGAGGCGCACATCGGCCTGGCGGCGACGTACGCGACGATCGCCGTGATCGGCTACGGCCTCCCCGCCGAGGCGTGGGGGCGGCAGAAGGAGGAGATGGACAAAGCGTTTGCGCTCGATCCCGGCAACGTCCTCGCGAGGGCATCGCGGGCCCACCGGCGCTTCTATTTCGACTGGGACTGGAGCGGCTGCGAGACGGAGTATCCCAGCCTCGCGACCGACGCGCGACTGCTCCGCACAGACGGGTGGCGTCCCATCGCTCTCTACTACTGGGCACGCGGCCGCGCGAACGACGCGATCGCCGTGGCCGAACGAGCCCTCAGGATCGACCCGGGAAACGTGGCCGCGAAGCTCATGCACGCCAACCTGCTCACGCACGCCGGAAGGTTCGACGACGCCGTCGCCGAGTACGGGTCGATCCGAGAAACCGACCGATCCAGTCCGGAGCCCCTGTACGGGCTCGCGCAAGCGCTCCGCGGGAAGGGCGATCTTCCCGGTGCGATCGGCGCGCTCCGAAAGGCGTACGAGCTGTCGGGGGAGGAGGAGGGCGCCAGGCTGCTCGCGGCCGCTTCCACGGCGAAGGACTACGAGAACGCGGAGGCCGCGGTCGCGCTCGAGCGCCTGGAAGGAGTCCAGGGACTCTCCGCCGAGCGCTACGTTTCGCCGCTCGACGTCGCCCGGCTCCAGGCACAGGCAGGAGAGCGGGAAAACGCGTTTGCGAGCCTCGAAAAGGCGCTCGCCGAGCGGTCGCCCGGCCTCGTTTTCCTCAAGGTCGATCGGGCATGGGACCGTATCCGGGACGACCCGCGGTTCGCCGGCCTCGTCCGGCGGGTCGGAATACCGTGACGACCGGCAGGTATAGACTGGAACATGCAGGAGGGAACGCCATGAAAGGTCGAGTCGGAATGGTCACGGTCGCGGTGGCAGCCGTCGGACTGCTGGCAGCGGCTGACCTGGCGGCGTGCGGCGAGAAATTCCTCGTCGCCGGCCGCGGCACGCGTTATCAGCGTCCGAAGAACTTCCGCGCGGCGTCGGTCCTGATCTACGCGAACCCATCGTCGAGCCTGGATGCGGCGCTCCGCAAGCTTCCCGTGGAGTCGATCCTGAAGCGCGAAGGCCATCGCGCGACGGTCGTCGCGTCGGCGGAACAACTCTCGGCGATCCTGGCGAGCGGCAACTTCGACGTCCTTCTCGCGGACAGCGGCGAGGCGGCGGCCGTCGAAACCCTTCTTGCGAAGAGCTCGGACGCTCCGGCCCTCGTCGCGGTCTGTCTCAAGGGTCAGGAGAAAGCGGCGGTCGAGAAGTGCAGCCTGAAGGCTCCGCCGAAGGAGCGCACGCTACTCGAAGCGATCGACCGTGCGGTCGAGCGCCACGACCAGAACGCCCGAAAGGTCGCTGCCCGTTCGTAACGGGAGCGATTGAAGCGAAGACTCCGCTTCTTCACCTCGGCCGCGGTCGTCGCGGCGCTCGGCTTCGCCCCGGCGCTCTCGTTCGCCCAGGCGTTCACGCTCCCTCAGGGCGTCGGCGCCGTCACGCTCGCCTACCAGTACGTCGACAACACCGGTCATCGCCTGAGCGACGGCTTCCTCGTAAGGCGCGGGGAGAGCGTCACGCAGAGCGCGGTGTTCGAGGCGGAGTACGGCATCACCGACCGGCTCTCGGCCTCGTTCGGCGTGCCCTACGTGTGGGCGAAGTACGCGGGGGCGCTGCCTCCGCCTTCGGGTCTTCCGGTCGATGCGTGCAAGTGCTGGCACTCCGGTTGGCAGGACTTCGCCTTCACCGCCCGCTATCGCCTGGGCACCGACAGCATCGCGCTGACGCCGCACGTCCGGTACGTCCTCCCGAGCCACGACTACCGGTACCGGGGGGAGGCGGTCGTCGGCCGTAATCTCCAGGAGCTCCAGGTCGGCGCGAGCGCGGGGGCGCGGCTGCCGGGCGTTTTCTCGAAGGCGAGCGTGCAGGTGAGCTACAGCCACGCGTTCGTGGAGCAACCCGTCGACGTGGACATCGACCGGAACAACCTCTTCTTCGATCTCGGCTACGCCGCGACGCGGCGGCTGTACGTCCGCGCCGGCGCCAGCTGGCAGGACACTCCGAACGGGCTGCGCTTCGGCTCGATCACCGGGAGGCCCTTCTTCCCGCCGGGCGATTACGCCGGCCGGCCGGACCTCCTCGCGCAGCGCGATCGGATCGGACGCGTCAAGTACCTCCAGGTCGGGGGAGGACTCTCCTACGACGTCGGCCCGGCAGACGTCTTCGCGTCGGTATCGAGCTACGTCTGGGGTCGCGACGCGCACGACGGCGAGGTCTACACGGTCGGCGCGACCTGGTACTTCGACTTCGGGAAGTAGCCGTCTTGAGGTGCAACCTTCCGGTTGCATTTCGACCCTCGGGCGGCTAAAGTGCAACTCGGAGGTTGCATATGAGCACAGACACTATCGAGAAGAGCGTCGTTCTCCGCGCGCCGAGATCCCGGGTCTGGCGCGCGATTACGAACGCCGGGGAGTTCGGCTCCTGGTTCGGGGCGAGGCTCGAGGGGGAGTTCGTGCCGGGCGCGCAAGTCAAGGGGCGGATCACGATTCCCGGCTACGAACACGTCGTCATGGACATCACGGTCGAGCGGGTCGAGCCCGAACAGCTCTTTTCCTGGCGCTGGCATCCCTACGCGATCGAGCCGGGCGTGGACTACTCGGGCGAGCCCACGACGCTCGTCGAGTTCCGGCTCGAGGAGGTGACCGGAGGAACACGGCTCACGGTGACCGAGTCCGGGTTCGACCGCATCCCGGCGGCCCGCCGGGCGGAGGCCTTCCGGATGAACGATCAGGGCTGGGCGGGACAGCTGAAGAACATCGAGCGCCATGTCGGCTCGTAGTGCGGGCGCGGTCTTCGCGGCGCTCGGCGAAGACACCCGCCTCGCGCTGGTGGCGCGGCTCTCGGCGCGCGGGCCACAGTCGATCACGCGGCTCGCGAGCGGCGCCGACGTCACCCGGCAGGCCATCACCAAGCACCTGCACGTCCTCGCCGGCGCCGGCCTGGTCCACGACGTCCGGCGCGGCCGGGAGCGCATCTGGGAGCTCGACACGAAACGGTTCGACGAGGCGAGCCGCTGGCTCGATCAGATCTCGAAGCGGTGGGACGACGCGCTCGATCGCCTGAAGAGATTCGTCGAGCAGTAGCAGCGCCGGGGCTGCGTTGCGTTGACCCGCGCGAGTGTGCGAGTGTGACCGGGATGTCCGATTCCGACGCGACGGTCGTGAGCGGCGCCACGGTTCCCCTGTCCGGGGAGGGGCCCGAGACGCCGGTCTCGCACGTCGAGGCGGCCCGGGCCCGCGGCTCGGAGCCCTCCGCCGGTTTCGCACCGACGAGCGCCTCCGCCGAGCGCGAGTTCCTGGCCGAACGGCTCGCCCTCTTTGCCCGGATCGCGTGCCTGGCTTCCAGCGGCTTCCTCGTGATGCGGCTGGTCCTGAACGCGCTCTGGAACCTCGAGCGCTTTCCCGCGTTCCACCTGGCGGCGACGGCGATCTTCCTCGTCGTCTGGATCCTCGCCGGCCGGCGGACGCTCTCCGACCGCGGGCTCCGCCGGCTCGACGCGACCGGAACGATCGGCGCCGCTCTCGCCTACGCGATGATGATTCCGACGATGTCGGTCCCGTGGAGGCCCGACCAGCTCGTACTGCTGATCGCCAACGCCGTGCTCCTCGGCCGGGCCGCTCTCGTTCCGAGCGAACCGCGCCGGACGGCGTGGATTTCCGCGGCCTCCGTCGTCGCGATCCCCGTCGCGACCTGGTTCCTCTTCGAAAGAACCGGTCCGCAGGGCCTCGTCCCCGCCGCGGTCGTGATCCAGGCGGCTCTCTGGTCGTCGTTCGCGGTGGTGCTCGCGACGCTCATCTCGAACGTGACGTTCCACCTGCGACGCTCGATCGTACGCGCCCGCCGGCTCGGCCAGTACACACTTCTCGAGAAGATCGGGGAGGGAGGGATGGGGGCGGTCTATCGCGCCGAGCACGAGATGCTGCGCCGTCCGACGGCGATCAAGCTGCTGGCCCCCCACAGTGCGGGGGAAGAGACCCTCCGCCGCTTCGAGCGCGAGGCGCAGCTCACGGCGCGCCTCACGAATCCCCACACCATCACGGTGTACGACTTCGGACGCACCCCGGACGGCGCCTTCTATTACGTGATGGAGTACCTGGACGGCCTCGACCTGGAGCGGCTCGTACGCCAGGCGGGGCCGCTCCCGCCGGGTCGCGTCGTCCACATACTCCGGCAGGTCTGCGAGGCTCTGGCCGAAGCGCACGGCGCCGGCCTCGTCCACCGCGACATCAAGCCGGCGAACATCGTGCTGTCGGAGCTCGGCGGAGTGTCCGACTTCGTCAAGGTTCTCGACTTCGGGCTCGTCAAGGACGTGAAGGGGGAAGAGACCCGTCTCACGCGCGAGGGACTCCTCGCGGGGACGCCGCAGTACCTCGCGCCGGAGACGATCCAGGACGGGATGTCCTCCGATCCGCGAAGCGATCTCTACGCGCTCGGCGCCGTGTCCTACTACCTTCTCACGGGCACTCCCGTTTTCGAGGGGCGGTTCATCGACCTGATCCAGGACCACCTGCAGCGGTCTCCGGAGCGGCCGTCGACGCGGCTCGGCCGCTTTCTGCCGGCGAAGCTCGAGAGAGTCGTACTCGACTGCCTCGAGAAGAACCCGGCCCGCCGTCCCGAAAGCGCGCAGGAGTTGCTCCGCCGGCTCGACGCGTGCGACGACGTCGAGCCCTGGCGTCCCGAGGACGCGCGGAAGTGGTGGAGGTCGAGAAAGACGGCGTGAGTTGTCGCCCTCTGACCTCCCTCTCCCCGCAAGCGGGGAGAGGGTCGGGAGAGGAGGTGGGAGGCCGGCTCCCCCCGCCCGCAGGGAGTGAAGACCGGGCGAGGAAGAGCCTAGTCCTCCCAGAACGGACTGTCGGCGAGGTCCTTCGTCGGGAACGGGTGGTTGTAGTAGTCGTCGTGGCCGCGGTCGAGGACCTTGTCCTTCAACGGATACGTCACGAACGGGAACATCAGGTCCACCGCCTCCGGATCGAGCGTGTCCAGGATTGCTCCCGCGCCGGCGGAGCAGAGGTGGAAGCTGAACGCCCAGCACTGGTGCAGCGACTCCGGCCGCACGAACCCCTCGTTGTGCGTGCTCTCGTGCATCAGGATCGACTCCGACATCTGGGGGCCGGTCTCGGGCGTTCCGAAGTCGCGGGCCCCGCAGCCCGGAGAGGCTCCGAGCCAGACGACCGACCACTGCGCCATGGTGGTGCCGAGCGTGCTGACGAACGCGGTCCCGCAGATGTTCGTGTCCTCGGCCGGACCCTCGTAATAGACGTAGTAGCGCTTCTGCGCCGGGTCCGCGTTCCAGCCGCGCGCCTCGAGCTCGTCGGTCACGGCGGTGAATGCGTCGCCGGTCGCCGCGTACTCGGCGGCCGTCAGGTTCCCGCGCACGAAGGAGACGTCCAGCACCGGGTTCCCCCGATCCAGATACGTGTCCAGCCGGATGTGCTTCCCACCGGTCTGGGCCTCGAGCCAGCCCTTCGTCGACAGGATCGAGTTCTCGATCGTGCCGTTGGTGTCGAGCGTGTTGTCGGGAGCGTCGGATGGGACGAAGTAGATCGCGTGCGCCTGCGAGCCCACGGCGACGTCCGGCCGGTCCGAAGTCGCCCGGCCGCGCGAGGGCCTTCCGCCCTTCTTTCCGTTCGTGAACCCGAGAACGCCGTGGTAGGCGAGCTCCGTCGACGCGAAATTCGCCACGCGTGTGCGATACCGGCCGGGGATCGGGAAGCTCACCTCGGCGACCTCGGTCGGCTCGCCGTCGCCGGCGAGCTGGCCGTCGGTTCCGCTGCCGACCTGCACCCAGTTACCGGTGAGCGGGTCCTGCCGGTCGATGAAGAGGTCGAGGTCGTAGGTCACGGCCAGACCCGCGTCCCACGTGATCGCCGCCGTCACGTTGACCGTCGTGAAATCGGGTGACACCTCGAACTCGCGCAGGTCACCGCCGCCCGTGAGGCCGGTGGGATCGGGCGCCGGCGCGGTGCCGTCCCACTCCTCGCCCGGTTGAGCCTTGCCCGCGCCGCCGTCGGCGGGACGCGCGCCCACCGGCGTCGCGAACAGTTTGTTGTAGAGAAGATTGACCTTCGTCGAGCCCTGCCCGTGGTTGGCGGTCGCCACCGCCGGAAGAACGACGCTCGCTGCGAGAACTATCCAGATCGAATGTTTCGGCATCGGGTTCCTCCTCACGCTTTCGACTTTTAGCCGGGCGCGGGAGGAGGAGCGATGAGGGCAGGACCTCAGATGCGGCGGGGGAACGACCTCATTTCGCAGGCCGGGTGATGTCCTCGTCCTACGACGTAAGTCGATCTCTCGAATTCCGTCGGCGGTGCGGGATGATAGGGCGGCTCCGTGATCGGCAAGACCATCTCTCACTACCGCGTTCTTCGCCACCTCGGCGAGGGCGGAATGGGCGTCGTGTACGAGGCGGAAGACGTCCGCCTCGGCCGCCACGTCGCGCTGAAGTTCGTCGTCCACAAGAAGCTCGATCGGCAGGAAACCGTCGAGCGGTTCGAGCGGGAAGCGCGCGCGGCATCCGTGCTCAACCACCCCAACATCTGCACGGTTCACGACGTGGGCGAGGAGGGGGGCCACCACTTCATCGCCATGGAGCTTCTGGAGGGCGAGAACCTGGACGCGCTGCTCACCCGCGGTCCGCTGCCCGTGAGGCGTCTGCTCGAGCTCGCCATGCAGATCGCCGAAGGCCTCGTGGCCGCCCACGGCCGCGGAGTCGTTCACCGGGACATCAAGCCGGCCAACGTCTTCGTGACGTCGACCGGCCTCGTCAAGATCATGGACTTCGGCCTGGCGAAGATCCTTCAGTCGCCGGCGGCCGAGTCCCTGACCGCCTCGGAGTCGGAGCTCACGCAGACTTCCGACCTGACGACGCCGGGTCTCGCGATGGGCACGGTGTCGTTCATGTCGCCGGAACAGGTCCGCGGGGAAGAAGTGGATGCCCGGTCGGATCTCTTCTCGTTCGGCGCGCTTCTTTACGACATGGCCGTCGGCGAGTCGCCCTTCCGCGGAACCACGCCCGCGGTGAAGCTCGCCGGGATTCTCGAGCGCAACCCCGTGCCGCCCCAGGAAGTCAATCCGGGCCTGCCCGCGAAGCTGCAGGACATCATCCTGAAGGCGCTCGAAAAGAACCGGGAGGAGCGGTATCAGTCGGCGCGCGAGATGCTCGTCGACCTGCGGCGGGTGCTTCGCGAGATC
>Ga0209974_10000292_pt1 | contig 16294 bp, 16 predicted proteins | sample InoplaM3SPM_FD_187592 | JGI IMG/M metagenome (GOLD analysis project Ga0209974, IMG submission 187592) | Arabidopsis thaliana rhizosphere microbial communities from the Joint Genome Institute, USA, that affect carbon cycling - Inoculated... | ecosystem: Host-associated > Plants > Roots >...
CTCCGCGTACAGATTGTCCAGAAGATCCCCGATTAGGTCTTCGTTCACAATTGTTCTATAATCATGTCTAGCCCACTTGAGCGCCAGGGGTATGAAATTGCTCTCGGGCGCGATACCGACCTGCGGATGCCGCGCAAGCACGTCGGCGAGGAACGTGGATCCTGACCGAGCCTTGTACACGATAAAGAAGGGCGCCGACGGGGCGTCGCCCCAGATTGCTCTCAAGTCAGCTACCATGTGCTACCAACTCTTCCACCTCAGGGTTCTCGTACACGTCCTCTGACATGTTCAAGAGTCTACGATACTCCGCATACACTGCTTTCCATATACCTTCCTGCTGGAAATCGCGGATAACGCGCTGCCTTCCATTGCTTCCATGCAGTTGACGAAGTTCGGGTTTCTCGATGTACTGCTTCAATGCTTGGTAGAGTTCGACTGGATTTCTTGGATCGACGAGCGTGCCGGTTACTCCGTTTACTACAGCATCCACACAACCCGGTATCTGGGTGGCAACTACGGGCAGACACATTGCCGCCGCTTCAAGGGGAACATTGGGAAAGCCTTCTCGATATGTCGGAAGCGCCAGGATATCCATCGCTGTATAAAAGGGAGCGACCTCACTTACTCCGCCAGTCATACGTACATTAGCGTCCCCCTCCAGCATCCGAAGCGTGCTAGCCGGTACCGGATCCTGCGGTTCCAGAGGTCCCACCAGCAACAGAAATGCGAGGGGATTCTCCTGCCTGATGCTGTGCCATGCCTGAGCCAGCTCCACGATCCCTTTGTCCCGGACAACTCGCCCGACGAATCCGATCACCACTGCCTCTGAGGGGAGTCGAAGCTCGCGACGCATTTCTTTCCGCACTATCGCACCGTACCGTGAAGGGTTGAACTTGCCATTGGCATCCACCCCATTTCCGCTTCCCTTCGCCGGCACCTCGATTTTTCTCGGGGAGCACAAATTCTCCCGAATGGCAATGTTTCGCATGGAATGACTTACCGCTAATACTCGATTTGCGAGACGGCATGACACTCGTTCTGTCCAGCGTAATAAGCCACACCTTACTCCCCTTGCCGATTCGAACGGCAAACCTCGGATGTGGTATATCCGGACAGGAACCCGGGCCAGGAATGCCGCCAATGTGCCTAGCAGTCCCGCCTTAGGTGTGTGCGCATGAACAATCCCCGGTTTCAAATTGACCAGGAGTCTGTAAAGCTTCCACAGAGCGACGAGATCACGCGCGGGGGTCATGCGCCGGGACATCTGAATTGCGTACACAGGAATACCCTCGGCATCGGAAATGATCGCGCCTGAGTCACCGGGGGAGGCGATAGCGGCAACTTGAAATCCGCGCCTCTTCATATAGGCGATCTGGCCCCGTAAGAAATTTAAGGTTTGGGGCACTGTGACGATATGAACCAACAAGTTCGAATTTCGGTCTGCGCTCACTTGCTGTGCTCCACGATTTTAATTCTTTCGCCTGCATCTTTCTCAACTACTCTTCGTGGCAAGACGCAGGACAAAATGGCGATCCCCAACGGTACCCTTGCGCACATGTCGCGGAGAATGCCGTACGTATATGGATCTATGAACCATGTCACTCTGAGGCGCAGCAAGATCTCGAGAACAAGTGCCCACGCCACGCCCGTGAGCAGTAGGCTGACGAGCGGAGACACTTCTGCAGCTCGTGCAGCTGACGCCACGAGCCAGGCGGGGAGAGCCGCTACAATAGACAGAAGCAGAGGAGCTGACAGCTGGATACCCAATTCCCGCCAGCTTATTTCGAGAAGGCTCAGGGTCAGGCCTGTCGACAGGATGTACACGATCGCCAAACCAAGAAGCACCGCGAATGCGACAGCGCTCAGCCCCCACCGCTGTGCAAGGAGGGAACCACCCAAGATGATTACCGCGTAGACAGCTTGCCGCCAAGCCATTCTGTACACGGCACCTATGCCGCGATTCACCGCCCCGCCGATCTTGTAGGCAACTCTAAAGAACATGCCCAGTGCTAATACCTGAAAGGGTGCGATGACCGCGGACCATTCCGCACCGAGGAGCACATGTATAATCTCGGGGGCAGCTACAACGCACAGGGCGCTCACGGGTAGCGTCATGACCGCAACAACGGTCGTCACACTCCGGAAAGCGCGCCCCATTCGCGGCTTGTCATTCTGCACACGGGAAACGGAGGCGAATAACACCGTGTCCATGACTTGACCGGCGATTGCAACGGGTGCAGCCATCAATGCATATGCCCGACCGTATGCCCCCAGAGCCGAGCTCCCCAACCAACGTCCCACGACCAGATTATCCCCTTGCCTGGCCAGATAATTGAGCAAGTTGTTCAAAGACATCCCAACTCCGAAGCCGAGAAGCTCGCTGCCAGCGGCCCTTTCGATCCTCAGTCTCATTGCATGTCTCTGGACCAAGAGAATCAGGGCTGTATATGCCACGGCCGATGACAGGTACGCTCCGACCAGGGCTGTGACTCCGTAGTCGAGTAGAGCGAGAACGATCCCCACAATCCCATACACGATGAATGCCGCGAATTCACATATGGCCAGGAGCTTGAATTGTAGATTTCGCTGGAGTAAAGCTCGACCAACGAGACTGATCCCGTGGAAGGTGAATACCAACGAGGTCAACTGCACCACTGATACGAGGCGATCCATCCGGAAAAATTCCGCAATGAGTGGCGCGCTGGCGTAGATAATGACGGTCGTCGCAATTCCAAACAACAATGAGATGGTCCATGCGGTCTGGATGTGGCGGGGTTCCAGCTCGGAGCGTTGCACAATTGAGGGAGCGACTCCGATGAAGCAAAAGATCTCTGACAAACCGACAACGATGATTGCTGCCCCGAGCAAACCAAAGTCCTCCGGGGTCAGGAGACGAGCGAGCACTGCCAGAACCGCTATTCGCAGCACGGCCTGGGCACCGGATCCTCCGAGCGACCAGACGAATCCGCTCAGCGACCCTTCCCTCAACCCTCGGGATGTACTTCTCATTTGTGGAACTCCACGCCTGTACGGAATTGGAATTGCATCTGACTTGGAAGGAGTCTCGCCTATGTAACTGCCTGGATCATAGCCGCGACACTATTCGCGGAGCCCATCCGCTGAGATATCTGCCGCTCGAGATACGCGTTTACCGGGTCTCGTCTCTGATGAGGTGTGTTCAGCATTTCACGCACGTGATCTGAAACTGCCCCGTTCGCTTCGAGACCCCATGCGGCACCGCAACCTACGTAATCATGCACATACCCGGCGCCAGGAATTTTTAATACGCCGAGAGGGAGGCCGAACAGAAGGGCCTCGAGGCCGGCGGTCGACGCCATCGTGACGGCGGCAGCGCTGATACCCAGCAACGGATAGAGTGGGACGCCGTCCAGAACATGGATGGATTCGCCGACCGGCAGACCCTTTAGCGCCGCACGATAGTCATCCGCCGACTCTCGGCTATGAAGCTTTACTGCAAGGACACTATTCTCATGCTCCAAGATCCCGGCGATACTTCGTACGAAGCTCGCGATCAAGTTCAGTTTTTCTCCCGTAGAGCAAAAACCCTGATCGTCAATCGGGTTCGTGAGCAGGGCTACAACACGGCTTGAATTCCCGAGTCGATCACGCAGATCCGCGCCCAATTTCAGCCAGTCTGTTTCGGCGATGCAATCGAAGCGCGGACATCCTGTCAGACGCAGCTGGTCATTCTCGGCGCCAGCGCCTCGAAAATAGTCCGCGCTTGCTTCCCCCCATGCAGCGATTCGGAGAGCGCCACCGCTTCCATATCTGATGCTTCCGTTGCCGCTCGGCAAAGGAAACCGGATTCCCTCTTGCACCAGGAGAAAGGGTATTCCTCGCTCCCGCAACATCGAACAGATAAGATCGTAGGGGAAGGCAGCATCATTCGCCAGAACGACGAGCCGGGGCTCACTATCGAGCCACTGCCCGATCTTACGCTTCAAGGACAACTGGCTTACCATCTTTCGCGCAAAGCTGCGCGTTGCTTTGTTAATCGATCCGGATTGTCTTCCTAGTGATGGGGACTTACGGAAATCGCCGGGGATCAGCCGCATGATGGACTCCACATCGGCAAACGTGTCATTCGATGGAGTCCGCAAGCCGCGAAGCTCGCAGAGGGAAATCACGCGAAGAGAACTTTCGTTGCCCAAGATCCCGCGAAGATGATGGATTACGGGCTTAAACGTACTCACATGATGGCCGTCGTTCGAAATCACGAAATCAATCTTGAAAGCGCTCATGTCGAAACGACTGCGTATCCCTTTCGTTCGAGCGTTGACCCACCGCGATCAATAAAACGCTGAAGGTGCACGACGCCCAGCTCATCAAAGACTTTGTGATTCCGATTCTCGATCCTCGTCTGAGAGGTCAATTCACGACTGTCGCCAGGCAATCCCATGAATGCGAGGACTCGGGCGAGATGCTGATCCGGATTAGCGCTAAGCTCCTCGTACGAGAACTCGAGAAGTCTTCCTGAGGCCGTCAGGCCCTCCTCGCGATCCGCCTGCTCTACGGCTTCGAGGTGAGCCCTCCAATGATCGAAGCTGAGGTACATCAGCTCATCCCGATCATCGCTTATCCCGGCCGAGGCATACACCGCGGGATTCTTCAGAATCTTGGGTAGGTTCATCTTTGCATAGGAGAGAGCGACTGCTCGCCCGTCTCTGTACATATGAATGAAACGGGCGTCCTTGAAATGCCGAGCGATGTCCCTCAGCATGAAACTGAGCATCACACTCTTGTTCAGGAATACAGGGCGTCGCGTCAGAAGCTGAAAGGCACCAAACATCGCGTGGATCTCCGACCAGTCGAGTCTCTCGAGACTGTGATTGGTGAATCGCTGGGGGTCGACCCACATTGGAGGCAAGCCGGTGCGAGACAGGTGCCAGGGATAAAGGTCAGGATGCCATAAGTCATTGGCCTCATTGGGCAGTACGGCAATTGCGGGATGTGAGGAAAGAACGCTCGCAAGAAGGGAGGTCCCGCTGCGTCCGCACCCGACCATGAAGACGGGATTCTTCAATTGGGGGGTAAAGATCCTCGGGAAGAGAGGCCCGATGGTCCTGGCCAACTTGGCGGCAGCCCGAACTCCTATCGGGAATTCTTGTTTTGAGCGCGCCATTGGCTCTCTGAGTGGAGATCGTTATTCCGGGGGCTAACGTAAGGCCAGGCCGCCTCTGTGTACCGTTCTAGAACCACTTCCGCGCTAAATCTCCGCATTGACTCGCGGGCTTTGGCGACGAGCTGCCGCTGCAATTCCGGGGACTCAAGAACACTAACGATCGCCCCGGCCATGGCGGCTGAATCGCCAACCGGCACCAGAAGACCGTCGCTTCCATTCGTGATTATCTCCTCTGGCCCCGAATGACAGCGCGTCGCGATGACCGGGGTCTCACACGCCATCGATTGCAGCAATACATTCGGAAGACCTTCGTCCCGCGAAGAGAGCACAAAGACCGTCGCTCTCGCCATATATGGAAAGGGATTCGGATCGTATCCAGGAAGCAGGACATGATCCTGGAGCGAAAGCTCTCTGATCTGCTTCTCCAGATTCCGCCGGAGAGGCCCTTCCCCAAGGATCACCAGCCGGGACGGGTGACTGACTCGAACCTGCTGGAACGCGTCGATGAGCGTTCTAAAGTCCTTTTCGTGGACCAGCCTGCCGACGCCGAGAATTATAGGCACATCTTCGCGGAACCACGGATGCGGAATGGGTAGCGTGGCCTTCTCTCGGATTTCTTCGATGTCGATGGGGTTATGCACAACAGAAATCCGATCGACGGGGATTCGTAGTTTGGTCATCAAATCCTTCTTCACCCCATCAGATACCACCGTGATCTCGTCAGCTCCCCGATAGAGAAGAGCCTTCAGAAGATTCAACGTCAAGCGCTTTGGCCCGACCCCACCGTGGAACAACACATTCCGTTCGGAAAGCACCAGTCGGCGTGATCCGGGAGATAGAAGATGGGCGATCGTCACCGGAATGTTGGCACCGCTGCACGTGGAGAACACGATCTCGGGCTGATTGGCCTCGAACAGTCTCTTGAGAGGTAGCCACGCATTCCAAAGCCGGGAGGCATCGAGGGAGAGGATCGGAATATCATCAGGCACTTCGTTCAGCAGCTCACCCTCCGGCCGCATTAGTACTAGCGACGGACTAAAGAGACTCCGCTCCAGATGCTGCAGCAGCGTCAAGGTCACCCGATCCGCCCCACCTTGCCCCATGGTGGGTCGAACAATCATGAGTCGTCGTGGGCCTTCAGTGCTCGAGGAAATCATACTCGAATCAGAACTCCTATGTATTCAGATAGTCCGAAGAGATCTTCAATTCTCGGAACTCGGAATTTCCGCCAGGTGCTGTCGAATTCTCGAGTAGTACGAGCTACGAATGGAATGCCCACGGATTTCGCCGCTTCGTGGTCAGACAACCCATCTCCAACGAAAAGGAGGTCCTTAGGCTGATAGTCGTGCTCCGACATGATCCGTCGAATGATTTGCGTCTTGGAATTGGGGGAACCCCATACACCTTTAAAGAAGGCATCCAAGGAGCGCTCCCGAATGATCTTCAACAGCTCCTCTTCCGGAGTCCCCGAAGCCACGAACGCCGGACGCCCATCGAGACTCTTGAGGCATTCGAGTGCCCCAGGCACGAACGGGCACTTTAGGATCTTGTCGAGCACCAGCGCCGTAAACGAATCACCCAGCCGTTGACTCTCAGATCTCTCGAGAGGCTTCTCGAGCAGCTCTGAGTAGATCCACTCGAACTTGCGATACCTGGAAACACCGATATTGTCCAGATGATATCGAAGGATCGCATCTCGATGTTGTGGATACTGGGAAAACAGATCCAGAAAGGCCTGGGTCTTGATGTCGGCAGATTCGAGTATGACCCCGTCAAAATCAAAAACCACCGCTTTGGGATACCCAGTCGTGCTACGCTGCTGCATCATCAATGAGATTCGGAGCGACTGGCAACTGGCGAAGACTGCTCGCGTAGCCACCATTCCGCGATGCCTACATCCATATGTGTATGGACGTCTCGTCCTGTTACCCAAGTGCGCACGATCGGCGCGGAGCGCTTGCCCATCCACCACCAAGGATTCGGCCCGTCGCGACGTTGAACGCAGTCTTTTCGGAAGGCCCAGACGCCCTGGTCATAGTAGTAGGCCTTTTTATACGACTGCCGCTCGGTCGATACCTGGCGATCCACCCCCCCATACGCTTGCAGGATCCCATCGGCGATTTCCATTGCTCGAAGCGGATGGTCATCCGCGGCTTCCCACACGGACATTACAGAATCGAGCCCCGGGTTATCGTCCAGCATTCCCAGCGCTTCATCGATCAGCGGACCATCCACCATTACTGTGTTACCCAAAAGCACAACCACATTCTCCAGGCCCGTATTACGCTGGTCCACGTACTCCACCGCATGCTTGATAACATCCCCATGATTCACCGTGTCGCCACCGAGCTCTTCGGGCCGCCAGATGATCTCGCACCCGAGTTCCGTCGAAGCCTGTGCAATCGCTTCCCCGTCGGTAGACACGTAGATACGGTCGATCCGATCGGCGTCGATCGCGGCCTGGATCGGATAGGCGACCATCGGCCGCCCGGCTACGTTGTAAACGTTCTTGTCCCGAATCGACTTGCTGCCCTTCCGGGCAGTGACGATCGCGGCGTTCATGAACCCGCCCGCGTCAGATCGCGATCCTCTTCGAGGGCTGCCCCTCGACGATGGAGCTCTTCCAGGATCTGAAGAATCCCCTGTCCCATGTCGACGGAAAGGTTGGTCGTCAGCTTACGCCCGACTCGGGGCTGGAAGGAGTACGGTGTCACGCTGTAATGGCCGTTGGGCTGACCATCCGCAGACGTTTCGTACTCCACTGCTACATCGTGCCCCAGGATCTCTGAGAACATGGTGAAAAGATCCCGGATACGCATTGGGTGCTGCCCTGTCAGGACCAGGTGCTGATTCGCGAACCGCTGATCCAATGCATCCACACTGAGTCGTGCCGCATCCTCGACGTGGATGTACTCTCGAGTGTCTTCGGGAGTGCCGTGGTGATGGATCGGTTCTCCTCTCAGCGCCTGCAGGAGGAGTCGGTAAACACCGTTACGCTCGTCGGACCGGGGGCCATACAAGCTGCCATAGCGTAGAATCGTGTACTCTAGGTCGCGGGCGCGTCCGAACTCCTCGATGTACTCCTCGCAGGCCTGCTTGCTGCATCGGTAGAAACCCCCCTCACGACTATACACGTAGACAGTGCTCGCAAAGAGGAAGCGCGGTACATTCGCCTCGCGAGATGCCTCCAGGAGATTGATCGTTCCTTCGATGTTCAGCCGGGCTGTTGCCTGCGGCTGCGTTCGGGCAGCGTTGAGATCGGAAAAGCCGGCCAGGTGGAAGACGCAGTCGACGCCTTCCAAGGCTTTCCGAACGTCCTCGGTGTCGAGGATGTCTCCGATGACCAGCTGCTGGTCGTTTCGCAGCCACGCCGACGGATCGCGATCCAAAATGAGTACATGATACCCGCGATCGCTCAACTCATCGGCGATATGGCTGCCCAGAAATCCGGATCCACCCGTGACGAGAGCCCGTTTCATTCGGTCATCCCGCCGGCGTTCAGGCAATCGATCAGATTCTGAACCGCCTCACGTTCCATCCTGATTCGTCCCTCGACCGCATAGGAACCGATGTGAGGAGACAGCGTGGCACTCGGGATATCCTTCAGGGGCCCGTCATAGGGCTCGTTTTCGAACGTATCGATGTGCGCCGCAGCCAGGTGCCCGTCCTGCAGGGCAGCGCAGAGCGCCTGTTCGTCGACGATCCCACCGCGTGCGCAATTGATCAGCACGGACCCGGGCTTCATCTCCGCGATCCGCTGCCGATCGAGCAAGTGGCGGACCTCGGCCCCATACGGCAAATGCAAACTCACGATGTCGGACTGCCTTAGAAGCTCACCCAATTCGGCGTAGCGGATACCATGCCTACTGGCGAAGTCGGCATCCTGATTGGGATCACATGCAATGATCGTGACATCGAAGGGCGCGAGGAGCTCGATGAGCCGCCTCCCGACCCTCCCGAGTCCCACCAGGCCCACGGTCTGGCTTCGCAGCAGCCGCCCCATGGGCTTCCGCCAGTCGCCCCCGCGAACGGAACGGTCTGCCTCTGCAAGGCGACGCAGGGAGGAGAGCATCGCGCCGAGAGTCAGTTCGGCGACCGCATCCACGTGCGCCTCGGGCGTATTGCGGACTTCGATCCCGAGCTCGGCCGCGGCCTCCAGATCGACGTTGTCGAGGCCAGTCCCGCAGCGCGAGATGACCTTGAGACGGGGGGCATTTCTGAGCACTTCCCTTGTGAGCGGCTCTGTCCCGGCGATGAGGCCATCTATGTCGCTCAGCAAGGACGCGATTTCCTCGGCGGCCAGCTTCCTGCCCTGAGCATTCAACCTGTATGACGCCCCCCAAGATTCCAGCAGCTCCAGGGGCTCCCGGCTGTGACGCCCGAAGGAGGACGTCGAAATGAGAATGTTCATTGTTTCCTCTGAGATCTGTCGTTCGATGTCCATTGAGAGAAGGACCCGCGGATGACCTTTCCGACCACGTGGAAGGGGCGAAAAAGCGTCGGAAGCGGTACCGACCACTTGCCCAGCGGGACCATGTGACGCGCATCCTCCCGCCGGCCGGGAGTGGTGAATCGGTAGAAGAAGTACCGCATCCGGTCCGAGAACGTGGATTGCAATCTCAAGCGGAACAGGTCGCGCTGAAGCGTGTTCTGAGTCTGCGGCTGCCTGATTTCGCCTCGAGCTAGCGTGTCCTTGACGAACTTGCTGAGGCTGCAGACATCCCGATCCGTGCGCGCCTGTGCGACGACGATTTTGGGGAGCGGAGCGTCGAGGAGGTCGTGAGCGAGAATCAATCCGAGGAACAGCGTCTTCTCGACCTTGTGTCGGGCGGCCTGCTGGAGAACTCTCTCCCAGTCGATCTCGATGCCCCGGATCAGCTCCGCGACTCCACACAGCCACTCCAGACGGTCCCAGCGATGTGTGGCCCCATGGACGCACAGGATCAGAAGAAGGTCTTCCAGCGGAAAGACCTTCACCTTGGAGCCACCCATCTCGCACTCCTGAAGGCGCGGCTGCAGGTCCTCGAGGCCTACGGGGAAGGAGGTCTCCCCATCGGTGAATGCCCAGTGGAGCTCGATGACGGGCCCCCCGTCGCGATGGAAGACGTCGCTGTGACGATTCCTCACCAGGAACTGTTGACCGGCCTCGGATATCGAGTGCCTCGGGCGGAAGCCGACCGCCTCGAGGAGACTCCGCGCCCGAGGTACGTCCTGACGTTTCACGATGATGTCGAGATCGCAGGACCAGCGCAGCGCCACGTTCCCGTAGACGCGCGCCGCCAGTTCGGGTCCCTTGTACGGAACGGCCAGTATCCCATTTCCATTCAGGAGGTTCAGAACCTTCAGAAGCTCCCCCGTCTGGCGGAGCGCCTCGCCGGCATTCTGATAAAAGCGCGCTTTCAGGAACTCCAGGGTCTGTGCCGGGACTTCGTCGGTACCAAGTGAGCTCAGGTGGAGATAGGCAAACGAGGTCAGCCGATGAAAGATCGCCAGCGAAGTCAGCCGATCCCAATCCGGCTTCAGGTCGAGCAGCTCGCGGATCCGCACTTTATCGCTGGCTTCCAAGCGCATTCGTGCGCAGGCCAGCAGAATCGCCACTTCCCTCGCTCCGTTGGACGACTGGAACCGCTGTCCGCGGGCGGACGACTCTTCTCCTGACGGAGGGGTGACCGACAAGGATTGGGGAAGCTCGTTCACTCTACTCCTCGATCTCGATCAGCTTCCACTCTTGCAGCTGCGCGATGAGGATGAGAAGATCCTGAGTACAGCTGTCGATATTCACCTCGTAGACCTCCAACAGCGAGTCCCGGATCTCAACTACGGTCCGCGGCTCCTGAACGAGCTTCCAGACTCGCGCCGCGACTTCGTTCAGACCGTAGTACGCCCCGTCCTCGAGGTTCAGTACGACCGCCTCGTCGCCCAGGTCGCAGGAGACCTGCTCTTGCCTGGCCTTCACGCGCGCGTTCAAGGGCACCGAACCATTACTCGACATTCACGACCTCGACAGGAAAGGGTTTGAACGGCGCACAAAGGATCCTCAAACGGCTTCCCCAACGGCATAAGGATGCTCCAGAGACTCATAGGACACCATCCGAAAACCAGCGTCTGCCATCTCCTGGTCCAAATCCTCGCGCGAGAAGTAGTGCACGTAATCGGGTCCCATGCTGTCGCCAGGTTCGACGCGTTCCCGATGCAGAATTCGTCCTACGGCGTTGCCGACTCTGGCCGTTAGACGCAAAGTGCGATTCTCCATCGGGGCGGAAAAAAAGGACAGGAGAATCGGACCGCCGGCATCCATGCGCTGCCTCAGGGAATTGAGGAATCGAACCCGTCGATCCCTTCCGCGGATATGCATGTAAACCCCCCAACCCACGATTACCCCGTCGTACGTTCGATCGTAATCCGGGGTGCCGTCCCAAGGGGCCTCGCGGATGTCCGGTACCAAGCCCTCCTTCTCCAGCAGCTCATTGGCGAAGCGAACGAAGTCGGGATGACTTTCGAAACCATCCGCCGCCCAGCCCAGGCGTCGCAGGGCAAGCACTTCTCGCCCTCCGCCCGTGCCAGCCACCAGAATCGAACGACAGTGTGAGAAGTGCTCCTGAGTAGCCTTGCGCTCCCAATCATAGAGGCCCTTGCGGTTGTACTCGTCCGTCTTGTAGAAATCGACCTTTCCATAGATGGCTTCGGTTATGGAGTTCATCTGGTCCCTAGTGAGCGCCGCGAGCCAGAACCCGCTGACCAGGGCACTGAGCGAGCTCTTGAACCGCTCCAGGACTCCATAGCTCCGCATGCAAGCGCGGACGACTCTCGACCTGCGGTGCGACACCCTTCAGTATTGCGCCAACGAGCCGGATTTGCGTGCGTAACGGAGGGCGGCAGCGAGCAGCCAAGCGGCCAGCGCCCCCGTCAGGACGATGAATCCGAGCAGAAAGGCTATGTCCTGCGTCACCGCAGCGATCGGCAACCCTTCGAGAAGAATCCGTCTCAGCGCCCTGAGCCCGTACGTCAGCGGGACGATCGCGGATAGCGACTCGATGGAAGACGGGATCGCCTGGGTGGGAAAGTACACTCCCCCCAACAGAACCGAGCCTACGCTTACCACCGAAACGAGCGGGCCCGCCGTCCGAAAAGCGAGAATACCGGCCGCCGCGAGCAATCCGAACGGCAGGTACGCCAGAGCTATGAGGATCACGATCAGGAGCGCCGGTAGAATCTTCGCGGCCACGAGATGAGCCCCGAATGCCCAACCCGTACCCAGCAGAACCAGTACCTGGACCAATCCCCAGAGGATCTTGTACGCGGTCATGCCGCCGAGAAGGGTCGCGACCCGATTCGGTGTGGCGAACAGCGCTTCCAACGTGCCAGTGCGAATACCGGATCCCACAGCCGCGGGAAGGGCGGTGACGACCTGCCCCAGGAACACCTGGATGGCAAGCCCGACGACCAGGAACCCGAAGTACTCCCCGCCCTGGTTCTGGATGGAGTCCGCCATCATCGGGTTGAGAGCCCTGGCAATGAAATAGATGGGTATCATCATGACCACTATGCTGCCGACCGTGATGAGCATCTGAACCCTATAGCTCGCCTGCGTCAGGAAGTCCTGCCGCACGAAGGCGCCGATGCTCCGCAACGCCCCACCCCCTGCCATGGTGATGCCGCTATCCACTTTATCCTCTACAGACTCACGCCGACTGCGTGCGGATGCTCGCGGAGATCGTCGAACACCAGCCGGAAACCTGCCTCACCCAGCTCCTCCACGAGTTCTTCATGCGAGAAGTAGCGGATGAAATACGGACTAAGGCTCTCGCCCTTCTCGACTCGTTCCCCGCGCGCGACTCGTCGGACCAGATTGCCGATAACGGCGGTGAGACGCAGCGCGCGCTCCTGTCCGGGTGCAGCGGAGAAGGAAATAAGAATCGGCGCCCCCGAGGGCATGCGCTCCCGCATGGATTTCAGGAACCGCACCCGCTGGTTCTTTCCTCGGATGTGCATGTATACCCCCCACCCCACCACGACCCCGTCGTATAGCTTGTCGTAAGCCGGCGAGCCGTCCCAGGGGGCCTGGAGAACGTCTGGTAAGAGACCCTCCTTTTCGAGCAACTCGTTCGCGAAGTGAACGAACCCGGGATGGCTCTCGAACCCGTCCGCCGCGATGCCGAGCCGCCTGAGAGCGAGGACCTCACGTCCCCCGCCGGTGCCCGCAACCAGAATGGATCGACAGGTCGAGAAATACGTATCGATCGCCTTCCGTTCCCAATCGAAGAGGCCCCGTCGATTGTATTCTTCGGTGCGGTATTCCTGGATCTTTTCGTAGGATACCTCGGTGATCGAATTGACATCCTCCCTCGACAGCACTCCCAGCCAGAAACCTCCCAGCATCACACTCAAGGAGCTCTTGACCTTCTCCATCGCCCGGAAGCTCAAAAGGCACAGCCGGACGAGCATAGAGTCAGCTACCGTGGCCGGTTCCATTGGACTTGACCAGGTTCTCGATCAGATCTGCGAGTGGAAGCTGAACACGCTCGTAGCGATGCACCCGGACACCCGCCCGTACCACCCTCTCGAGGAAAATGGCCGGCCTTTCGGTATCGTCCGAGAAGCTTACGTCTATCATGCCAAGCTGGTCTTCGGCGCCGTCGGATGTCACGTTCGTGACCGAAGCGGATATGCCGTTGGTTCGAAAGATCGGATGGTCCGGCATGGATGTCCAAAGTCGGTATCTGCAGCCGACTGCCTTCCGGTTGAGCTCATGTGGCGCCCCCAACGTCACCATTCGCCCCTTATCCAGTACGCCCACCCGATCGCACAGATCCAGTGCCTCTTCGCTGTTGTGGGTAGCCAGAAGCACAGTACAGCCTTGCCGGGTGACTATTTCCTCCCGCAGGAACTCACGAAACCGCCGGGCGGCGACCGGGTCCAGACTGCGTGTGGGCTCATCCAGCAGAAGTACTTTCGGAAATCCAAGCAGCGCGCGCGCCAGGAGCAGGCGCTGCTTCATCCCGCTGGAGAACGCACCCACGATCTTGCGGCCGGCGTCGTCGAGGCCGACGACCTCCAGAAGCTCCTCGACCCTCTTTCGATGCATCTCACCGCTCAGCCCGTACAGGCTGGCGTAGAATCGAAGGTTCTCGGTTGCGGAAAGCCTCCAGTTGAGGCTTCGCTCGTCGGCAATGACGGGGCTCAACACCTCCCGAACCCTATCCGGCTCCGCACGCAGGTCATGGCCCCCTATTTTCGCGTTGCCGTCATCCGGCTCGATCAGCGTGGACAATATCTTGAATAGCGTGGTCTTTCCCGCGCCGTTCGGACCCAGCAACCCGAAGAACTCTCCCTTCTCGACCTCCAGACTGAAGTCGTCGATCGCAACGACATGCTTGGCGGCTCCGGGCCGCCTCACCATCTGGGCCCAGCTTCGCCGCAACGGGTATTGCTTCGTGAGGTGAGAGATCTGTACGATGGCTTCCGACATCAGGCCGGAACTCCCGTTCGCCCCTCGGCTCCATGCCAGGCGAGAACCCGCTCCGTGATTGCCTCCAGTCGATCGAATCCGCGGGAAGTGCGCAGACGGTACACCCCCACCATGCTCACCAGCCTGGCGATCGACTTCAGCTTCACGGCTGCTGTCCTGGATCCTACCAGGGTGTCCCGGAGGGTAGTCCGGAGCGCCACCTGCGCCGCGGCATCCGGCAGCGACAACCTTTCTCTTTCCACGTCGAAGCCCCGGTCGGCGTCAGGCTCGAGAACGTAAATCGTCTCGAGCGGGATCCGGTCGGAGGCCACCAGGTGAGTCGGCAGTCCACCGATCACGACTTTTGGACCCGGGCGGGCCGTGCCGGGGATCTCTCCACTCAATCGGTCCGCTGCGTCCTGCAGCAACCGCACACTGGGGACTCCCGGGCGGACGAGCGGGGGACGGCGATCCATCTCCAGCGCAACGAGGTCGTCCGTAATCAGGCGGGCGCCCCGCGCGACCAACGAAATGGCGAGGGTGGACTTGCCATGGAATTTCGGGGCGATGAACGCGATACACTTGCCATCGATCTCGACGGCGCTGCCATGAAGGCAGAGGATTCCGGCGTCATGCAGAGCGATTCCGAGGAGTGTGTTCAGGCACAGGGTGCGAATGAACCACTCGGGCAAATCTTCTTCGGGATACCAGGTGATCACGCTTCCTGGGGCGCCCTGCCGGGGTTCGATGTCGAAGGTCCCCGCTCTCCCGTACGTGAGCCTGCGGCCGTGCTTCCCTGCATCGTAGAGCCGCATCGTCCAGCCCGGCTCGACCGCGTGCACACCCTCTGGACGCAGGCCTCGAACTGGAGGCTCTCCGCGGTCGATCCGCATGGTCCAATCGGGCGAAGTCTCCGGAATGGTGGACAATTCCGGAAACTCGATATCGGCCGCGAGAACTCCGCCGTAGACCGAATAGGTGAACACGAGTTTCCAGCCTCCGCAACGCACAACTCATGATTATCAATCAAAACAGGCACGAGGGAGAGAACTCCGCTCCGTGCCTGCGATGATGTCGCATAGAGCGGACGGAAATGTCCGCCTGATCAGACCAGAAGTTCTTCCAAAAGAGGGGCGGGGTCGCCCCACCGACCCCGCGTCCTCGGATTGTTACTCGCCGACTACGACCCCAGAGGGCAGGCCGTGCCGGGTGTTCCGTGAAACACGTCAGCCGGTGTCAACGTGCAGTTCAGAGTGAGGTCTTGCACACTCCCGAACCGCGTGACCGTCGGCTGATCGTACTGCAGTTTAGAGGGTTCTTTTCTCAAAGCACCCCTCCTTTTTGACTTGACGGCGCGAATGGTTGCCGCCTTCCGACTGGCGGGCTATTCGTCCGTCTGGTGATTCGCTCGTGACCGTTTGGGGTCAGCCACAGAGCGAGTGACAGAGCCTGCCAGAAGGCAAGCTCCTCCGAAGCACTGTCGTGACCGTTCATGTACCGGTCGTGCAGCGCTCGAAGCTTTTCAAGATCCACATAGCGCCCGACGCTCGGATCAGGCCTCTCGACGACGGCCGCGATCCGCTCGCGCGCGTGCGTACGCAGCGCATGGCGAAATCCGGGCCCCACGCTCGTCTTCGCGAATCGCCACTGAATCTTGGGCGGCAGGATGCCTTCCATCGCGCGGCGGATTCCATATCGGGCCC
>Ga0209974_10000293_pt1 | contig 16292 bp, 11 predicted proteins | sample InoplaM3SPM_FD_187592 | JGI IMG/M metagenome (GOLD analysis project Ga0209974, IMG submission 187592) | Arabidopsis thaliana rhizosphere microbial communities from the Joint Genome Institute, USA, that affect carbon cycling - Inoculated... | ecosystem: Host-associated > Plants > Roots >...
ACGCCACCAGCGGCACGTCGGGGTAGTCGGACAGCACTTCGGCCACCGCGCTCACGCCCTCGGCCGAGCCGAGAAACCCCACTTTCCAGGCAGAGATGGTCACGTCTTCGAGGATGCTGCGGGCTTGCTCGACCACCACGTCGGCGTCGATGGCGCTGTGGTCGAACACCTCGGCGGTGTCGCGCAGCACAACCGCAGTGACCACCGGCAGGGCGTGTGCGCCCATGGCGGCGATGGTGACCACGTCACCGGCCAGGCCGCCGGCCCCGCTCGGGTCGCTGGCATTGAATGTCATCACGCAAGCGGGGGCCGGAGCGTCCTGCGCAGCCTCGGTGGCATTTTCGGTGGGGAGCACATCGGTGTTCATGGGGCGTCCGTTAGAAGGTGCCGGGTTTGTCAGCACTTCTAGAAAAATGTGAGGAAAGTGGCGTATGTGCCCACAAACTAACGTATTTTTGACATTTTGCGTGGCTACAATCTTTTCTCATTGTAGTGAAGCGATAAAGAATAAACGTGAGCAAAGACGCCAGCGCGGTACGTACATGGATGTGCCTGATTTGCGGTTGGATTTATGACGAGGCCGCTGGCGACCCAGACCACGGGATCGCACCTGGCACCCCTTGGGAGTTGGTTCCGATGAACTGGACTTGTCCGGAATGCGGCGCCCGCAAGGAAGACTTTGAAATGGTGCAGATCTGATCTCAAACTCCGTTGGGATGATCGAATTGAACCGACCGCAGTCGTTGAGGAGACTACCTGGTGAGCAATGAAGCCCCTGCAGGCATCAAGGTGCTGGTCATTGATGACAGCAACACGATCCGCCGCAGTGCAGAGATTTTCTTGAAGCAAGGTGGCTACCAGGTGTTGCTGGCCGAGGATGGTTTCGACGCCTTGTCCAAGGTGAACGACCACGCGCCCGATTTGATCTTCTGCGACATCCTGATGCCGCGCCTTGACGGCTACCAGACCTGCGCCATCATCAAGCGCAACCCCAAGTTTTCCGGCGTGCCGGTGATCATGTTGTCGTCCAAGGATGGTCTGTTCGACAAGGCACGCGGGCGCATGGTGGGTTCCGAAGCCTACCTGACCAAACCCTTTACCAAAGACCAGTTGCTGCAAGTGGTAGAGCAGCACCGGCGAACCGAATAAGTGAGTCACCGGCCGCAAGTTTGCGCCGGTTGAGATGGAGTAACGAGCGATGGCGATCAAGAAAATCCTGTTGGTGGACGATTCGAAAACCGAATTGCATTTCCTGTCCGAGTTGCTGACCAAGCGCGGCTACTCGGTGCGCACGGCCGAAGATGGCGAAGACGCCATGCGCCGTCTGGGCGAAGACAAGCCCGACCTGATCCTGATGGATGTGGTGATGCCCGGCCAGAACGGCTTCCAGCTCACGCGCGCCATCACCCGCGACCCGCGTTTCGTTGATGTGCCGGTGATCATGTGCACCAGCAAGAACCAGGAAACCGACAAGGTGTGGGGCATGCGCCAGGGCGCGCGCGACTACATCGTCAAGCCCGTCGATGCCGACGAGCTGGTGGCCAAGATCAAGGCATTCGACTGATAAGCAAGCACGGCGAATGCAAACCCTCCACGTCCCGCAGGCAGGTGTGAATGGCCAATAAGGAAGCATTGCGCGAATTGCAGAGCCGCTTGGCTGAGAAGCTCCGCGCGGCGCAAACGCAAGAGCGCGGCAAGTCCTGGCTCGCCGTGGAATGCGGAGGGCACGGCTTTCTGTTTCCCCTGCAGGAAGCCGGCGAAATCTTCCCCTTTGCGCCCGCGATGCCGGTGCCCTACACGAGCCGCTGGTTCATGGGTGTGGCCAACCTGCGCGGCCGCCTGCACGGCGTGGTCGACCTGGCCGGCTTTCTTGGCATACGCAGCCAGGAGCCGGGGCGTGATCAGTCCTGGTTCGTGGCATTCAACAGCAGTCTGAACATCAACTGCGCTGTGATGGTGGACCGGCTTTCGGGTTTGCGCAGCCTTGAGCAGCTCAAGCCGCAGGCCGATGACGGCCAGACGAAACCCCCCTTCGTCGGCACGCACTATCGGGACGAGAACAACCGGCTGTGGCGCGAGCTGAACCTGGCTGCGCTCGCCAATGAATCGGCATTTCTGAAGATCGCGAGCTGACGCGCATCTGAGCGCGCGGCTTTCTGACAGTCACCTTGAGACACGACGGAACGAGGAACATATGAGCTTCCTGGACAAAATCAAAAGTATGGGTAAGGGCCGCGACTCGAACGCGCTCGATTCCGATAGCCCCGTGATCCCTCTCGATGACGTCATTGCGCTCGATCGGCCCATGATGGATCGGTCGGCATCGCCCGCCCCGGCCGACGCGACGGCGCGCACGGTGCACATGGACTCGTCGATCATCACCGAGGCCGCGCCCTCGGAGATTGCCGACTTTTCCGAAACCCGAGCCCCATCCTCAGGTCCCGATGACGCTCCGGGAGCAACCGGCCTGCCGCTGATCGGCAACCAGCCTGTCGGCGCACAGCAGCGTATCTTGCTGAGCCTGGTCGGTCTTGGTTTGGTGGGTCTGGTTGGTATGACGATCTACTCGCTGAACTCGGCATCCAAGGGTTCGGCGCAGGTGGCAGCCAGCGGCCAGGCACTGATGCAGTCGCAGCGGTTGGCGAAGTCGGTGTCTCAGGCGCTGATCGGTAGCGCCCAGGCATTCCCGGAGGTGAAGGAAAGTACCGAAGTGCTGGCGCGCAGCGTGCGTGGTCTGGCCACGGGCGAGGGTGGCCTGGAGGTCGCACCGGGCTCGGTGCAGGAGTCGCTGACGCCCATGGTTCCGCTGGTGGACCGGGCTGAAAAGAACGCCAACACCGTGCTGGGCCAGCAGAAGATCCTGACCCAGGTGGGCAAGGCGCTTCGCACCATCAACCGCCAGTCTTCAGACCTGCTGGAAATTGCTGAAACGGTGTCGTCGCTCAAGCTGCAACAAGAGGCCTCGCCGGCCGAGTTGTCGGCCGTGGGCCAGTTGGTGATGCTGACGCAGCGCATCGGCAAGTCGGCCAACGAATTTCTGACCATGGAAGGCGTGAGCCCCGAGGCAGTGTTCTTGCTCGGCAAGGACTTGAACTCCTTCCGCGAAATCGCCGACGGCTTGCTCAACGGCAACCAGGAACTGCGCCTGCCCGGCACCAAGGATGCGCAGACCAAGGAGCGCCTGCAGGCCCTGCTAAAACAATACGAAGAGACACGCACCGAAGCCGGCTCGATTCTCGGCAACCTGCAAGGTCTGGTCTCTGCACGTGAAGCCCAGGCAGCCATCATTGCCGACAGCGAACCCCTGCGAAAGGGCCTGGAAACCGTGCAGGAGCGCCTGGGTGCAGAAACCGGCTTCAGCCGCGTGGCCTTGGGGGTCTTGATGCTGTTTGCCTTGTTGCTTGTCGCTGGCGGCGCGGGCTTGCTGAAGTTGTACGTGAATGACCAGGCCCAGCGCGCATCCGTTGCGAAGGCACAGCAGTTGGAAGCCGAACGCCAGGAACAAGAGGCCAAGCGCGTGAACGACGCCAACCAGGCCGCCATTTTGCGATTGATGAACGAACTGCAGACGGTGGCTGAAGGCGATTTGACGCAACAAGCCACGGTGACGGAAGACATCACGGGCGCCATCGCCGACTCGGTGAACTACACGGTGGAAGAACTGCGCACCCTGGTGTCACAGGTACAAGGCACGGTGGGCCGGGTGACCGAAACGACGCAGCAGGTGGAAGCCACGTCGACCGAGCTGCTGGCGGCATCAGACGAACAGCTGCGAGAGATTCGCGAAACCGGCGAGTCGGTGCTGCAGATGGCCGGCCGAATCAACGAAGTGTCGGCACAAGCCCAGCAAACGGCCCAGGTGGCCCGCCAATCGCTGCAAGCCGCCGAATCGGGTTTGACCGCGGTGCAAAACACCATCGGCGGTATGAACTCGATTCGCGACCAGATTCAGGAAACCTCCAAGCGGATCAAGCGGCTGGGCGAGTCGTCGCAGGAGATTGGCGAAATCACCGAGCTGATCTCGGACATTACGGAGCAGACGAACGTGCTGGCTCTGAACGCCGCCATTCAAGCCGCGTCCGCCGGTGAAGCCGGCCGGGGCTTCTCGGTGGTTGCGGAAGAAGTGCAGCGGCTGGCCGAACGTTCCGGCGACGCCACGCGGCAGATCGCGGCCCTGGTGAAGACCATTCAGACCGACACGCAAGACGCGGTGGGCGCCATGGAACGTTCCACGCAGGGTGTGGTGGAAGGAACCCGGCTGTCTGACGCGGCAGGTAACGCGCTCGGTGATATCGACCGCGTGTCACGCCAGCTTGCCGACCTGATCGGACAGATTTCCAACCAGGCGCTGCGAGAAGCCGAATCGGCCAACGTGGTGGCGGCCAACATTCAGCACATCTTTGCGGTGACCGAGCAAACCGGTGAAGGTACGCGGTCAACGGCGCAGATGGTGCGCGAACTGTCCCGCACTGCTGAAGAATTGAAGCAGTCGGTGGCCCGGTTCAAGATCGGCTGATCACGGCAGACAGCGCCTCGGCTGCGGCCGTAGCCCCAGACTCGACACAAGGCATCGGATGGACAGCCACGCGACGATGAGCGACACCATGAGCGAGATGAGCGACGACCTCAGTGCGTTGGCGTGGGTGCATGAAGAGCTGCGCCGCTCGCTCGACAACGCCCACAAGGCCTTGCGCCGGTTCGTCAAGGAATCCGATTCCGTCAGCGGCTCCGATGTGGACGCCGTGGACCCGTCGGTGCTGCGCACCGCACGACAGCAAATCCACCAGGGCGTGGGTGCACTTGAGCTGGTCGGTCTGCCTGCCGTTGCCGTGGTGTTGCGCGCCAGCGAAGCCGCGGTGCAGCGTTTTGTCGCCAAGCCCGACAAGCTGACGGTGGCTGACGTCGACACCATTGAGCTTGCATCGTTTGCCTTGCTCGACTTCCTGCAGCGCATGCTGGCGGGCAAGCCCGTGTCGCCGTTGGCGTTGTTCCCGCGTTATCAGGCAGTGCAGACCCTGGCGGGAGCTGATCGCATTCACCCGGCCGACCTGTGGACGCTCGATTGGCGCTGGCTCGAACTGGGTTCCGAAAAAGGCGTGACGCCGCATGCGACGAACGCCGCTGCTCAAGCCGCGCTCGAGAAACAACTGCTGCTGTTGATGCGCGGCCCGAATTCGCAGGCGGCGCTCTCGATGAGCGACATCTGCGCCAGCCTGGGTGAGGGGGCGTCCAGCATGCCGGCCTCCACCCTGTGGAAACTGGCCGCCGCCTTCTTTGAAAGCCAGGCCCACGGTTTCCTGAAACCCGACGTATTCAGCAAACGCGTTGCATCGCGCCTGCTGGCGCAGTTCCGCGTGTTCGTGCGCGGCGAGTCGGACGTCTCCGACCGCTTGGCGCAAGACCTGCTGTTCTTCTGCGCCCAGAGCGCTTCACCGGGTGACGGCCGCAAGGCGCCGCGACTGGCCGCGGTGCGCCAAGCCTACGGGCTGGCACAGCACGCACCAGCCGACTATGAAGTCAACCGCCTCGGCCGTTTCGACCCGGCGCTGATCGTCCAGGCACGCAAGCGTGTCTCCAGCGCCAAAGACGCCTGGTCGGCCATCGCCGGCGGCGAAATGCACCGCATGACGGGCTTGTCCGAGCAGTTCTCGCTGGTCGGTGACTCGCTCAAGCGCCTGTACCCCAATGGCGATCTGCTGGCCGATGAGCTTGCGCAGGCGGTTGCACAAACGCAGCAGTCCGGCACGGCACCGCTGCCGCCTCTGGCCATGGAAGTGGCCACCAGCGTTCTGTACCTCGAAGCTTCGCTGGAGGACGGCGACTTCGACCATCCCGAAGAAGGCCAACGCGTTCGCCGCCTGGCCAACCGCATTGCCTCAGTGCGTGCCGGCAACACGCCCGACCCGCTCGAAGCGTGGATGGAGGAGCTGTACCGCCGCGTCTCCGATCGCCAGACCATGGGCAGCGTGGTGCAGGAACTGCGCGCCTCGCTTTCCGAGGCCGAGAAGCACATCGACCAGTTCTTCCGCAACCCGGCACAGCGCGATGCCCTGGCTCCGGTTCCGGCGCTCCTGGCGTCGATGCGTGGTGTGTTGTCGGTGCTTGGCATGGACCAGGCGGCCCATGCCGTGCTGCGCATGCGCGACGATGTTGATGGCTTGCTCAGCACCGAAGTCGATCCGCAGCAAGTTGTGCAGTCGGGCACTTTCGACCGGCTTGCCAGCAACCTCGGCGCGTTGGGCTTTTTGATCGACATGCTCAGCGTACAGCCGCAGGTGGCCAAGTCGCTGTTCGTGTATGACGCGCAAGCCGGCACGCTCAGCCCCTTGATGGGCCGCAGCGCTGCGGCACGCAGCGCCTCCAACCTGGTGGTTCCCGCGCCGCCGGCCGTGGAGCCGCGTCTGATCGAACAGGCGCAATCGTTGGCCTTTGCCGCTGTGAGCGATCGTGTACCGCTCGATGAAGTGTCGCGCGACCTGGAACACCTGTCGCACGAAGCGCAGATTGCTGAGCAGCCTGAGTTGCTCGCCACCGTCGCGCACGCGAAGGACGCCATCGAACACGCCACGGGTGTTGCCGAGGTCACAGCGGCGCGCGAACAATTGTCCGAGGCGCTGGCCGGTTTCGTTCACACGGCCAGTGAGCCGGTCGGTCTGGAGCCGGAGCCGGTTGTCGCGAAGGCGCCGCCGCCGCCTCCTTTGTCACCCACGCCGACGAGCCTCGCCACCGACCTGGGCGACGACCCGGAGATGCGCGAGATCTTCCTCGAAGAAGCGCGCGAGGTAATTGAAACGGCCCAGGGTGCCATGGCGCAACTGGCCAACTCACCAGCCAACCTGGAGCAGCTCACCACCGTCCGCCGGGCTTTCCACACCCTCAAGGGCAGCTCGCGCATGGTCGGGCTGAAGGAGTTCGGCGACGCGGCATGGGTGTGCGAGCAGGTCTACAACAGCTGGCTGGCCGAACAGAAGGCGGCTGACCCGGCCTTGCTCGGCTTCTCCAACGACACCCTGAGCTACTTCAGCGACTGGGTTGAAGGCATTGCCATCCAGCAGGTCGGTACGTTCAATGCCGCGCCGGTGAAAGCTGCGGCCGACGCGCTGACGAAGGGCGAGCCCGTCCCGGCCATCGTCGCATCCTCACCCGAGGCCGACCTGCCGATGATGTCGCTGTCGTTCCCGGTCGACATGCCGAGCGAGCAAGACCTGGTTTTGTCGCCGGCACCAGCACCAGCTGCTGTCGCGTCTGCACCCGCTGCTGAGCCGTTGCCCGAGCTGTCATTCGACCTCGACCTCGGATCGTTCGACGACCCCAAACCCACCGTGGCCGCCGCAACCCCGATCCCCGCGCCGACCATTGACCTGCAGGCGGCCGAGTTGCTGGATGCGTTCGAAGCGCCGACGGTCATCGAGTCTCAGGCGCCTGTTGAAATGCTGCCTGCTGCCGAGTCGGTCGAACTGATCGATCTCGACCTCGACCTCGGCGACCAGTTCTTCGCCACCGATGTTCCTGCCGTGGCAACGACCGTGGACCTTGCGCCCGCCGCGCCCCAGAAGCCCGAAGAGCCGGCGCCCTCCGCCGACGACCAGGTGAAGGTGGTTGGCGACCTGCGCATCAGCATCCCGCTGTTCAACATCTACCTGAACGAAGCCGACGAGCTCTCGCGCCGCCTGACCACCGACGTGGCCGAGTGGGCCATGGAGTTGCACCGACCCATCGGCGAAATGCCGATCGCGCTGGCCCATTCGCTGGCCGGCAACTCGGCCACCGTTGGCTTTGCCGATCTGTCCCACCTGTCGCGCCTGGTCGAGCATGCGTTGATGCGCTCGCACGCCATCGGCCATGGCACCAGCGAAGAAGCCCGTCTGTTTGTCGATGCGGCCGAAGAAATTCGCCGCCTGTTGCACCAGTTCGCGGCCGGCTTCCTGAAGCCCGTATCGCCTGAGTTGCTGCAGCGCCTGGCCGACCATGAGATGAGTTCGGCGCGCCGGCTCGAAGCCGCCAATGCGGCCGAAGCACCAGCAGTTGATGTCACGGCCCCGGTACCGATCGAAGAGCCCGAGTTCGTCGAGCCTGCGTCCGAGCCTTTGGCTCGTTCGTCGCGTCCGGCGCCGCTGGTGGCCAACTCCGAAGCCTTGGCCGCGCTAGTCGACAGCTCGTTCGGCGGGCTGGATACGAATGTCGGCTCCCTGGGGCATGCCGAGTTCAAGACCTTCGCACCCCTGACCGCTGAAGCTGCGCGTGCGGCGCCGGCGCGTGCCGACGCACTCGATGGCGAAGATGACATCGATGCGGTCGACGCGGTCGATGCCGAACTGTTCCCGATCTTCGAAGAAGAGGCCGAAGAACTGCTGCCGCAGCTCGACTCCAAACTGCGCGAATGGGCCCGACGCCCCACCGACAACGCTCCGGCGGCGGCCTGCATGCGTACGCTGCACACGCTGAAGGGCGGTGCTCGTCTGGCCGGCGCGATGCGCCTGGGTGAAATGGCGCACCGGCTGGAAACGCTGATCGAGCACCTGCTCGCGCAACCTGCCGCCAGTGCCGCAGACGTTGAAGCCCTGCAAGCCCGTTCCGACGCCTTGTCTGCGACCTTCGAGGCGCTGCGCTCGCGTGACGCTCAGGCCTATGCGGAGGCCGAAGATTCGTTGCATGTGGCCTTGTCCGAGCCTGAACCGGTGTCCGTTGCACCCATCGCACCCGTGGTGGTCGTGCCGGTCTTGGAGCCGATGGCCGTGACGGTTGCGCCGGTCCTGCAAGTGCCTGTTCCGGTGGACATTCCACCCGCCCCGGCGGTGGTGCGCCCATCTCAGGCGGTTGCTCAGGCGGTTGCGGTACCCGCGCACGATGTGGACTGGTCGCGTTTTGCTGCCACCGATGCCGACGCGGCGGTGCAGACCGTAGCCGACCGCAACGTGGGAGCGTCCCATGCCGCGGTGCGCGTGCGTGGCCTCTTGCTGGAGCGCCTGGTCAACCAGGCCGGTGAGGTGAGCATCACGCGTTCGCGGATCGAGGCCGAGGTCGGCAACATCCGCGGCTCGTTGGGCGACCTGACGGACAACCTGGAGCGCCTGCGCCAACAACTGCGTGACATCGAGTTCCAGGCCGAAACGCAGATGATTTCGCGCCAGGAAGCGGCCAAGGCCGCGCACGAAGCGTTTGACCCGCTCGAATCCGACCGCTTCACGCGCTTCCAGGAACTCACGCGCATGATGGCCGAGTCGGTCAACGACGTGGCCACGGTGCAGCGTACGCTGACCCGTACGCTGGAAACGACAGAAGACGAGTTGGTCGCTCAGGCCCGTCTCACGCGCGACCTGCAAGACGACCTGTTGCGTACCCGCATGGTCGAGTTCGAGAGCCAGTCCGATCGTCTCTACCGCGTGGTTCGCCAGGCGGCCAAGGAAACCGGCAAGCAGGTGCGGCTCGACATCATCGGCGGCTCGATCGAAATTGACCGTGGCGTGCTCGACCGCATGACGCCCGCCTTCGAACACTTGCTGCGCAACTGCGTGACGCACGGCATCGAAACTCCCGACGTACGCACCGCAGGGGGCAAGGACCCGATCGGCAACATCGTCGTCGCCTTGCACCATGAGGGCAACGAAGTCGGCGTGGAGTTCCGCGACGACGGCGCGGGCCTCAACCTTCAGCGCATCCGCGACAAGGGTCTGAGCATGGGTCTCATCAACCCCGGCGAGGACCACAGCGCGGGTGATCTGGCCAACCTCATCTTCACCCCCGGCTTCTCGACTGCAGAGACCGTGACCGAACTTGCCGGGCGCGGCGTCGGCATGGACGTGGTCCGCTCCGAAGTCAACGCCATGGGCGGGCGCATCGAAACCGCCACGGCCCCCGGGCAAGGCACCAGCTTCAAGCTGGTGTTGCCGCTGACCACGGCCGTGACGCAGGTGGTGATGGTGCGTTGCGGCACGACGGTGGTGGCCTTGCCTGCCACGCTGATCGAGATCGTGCGTCGCGCCAGCGCCAAGGAGCTCGAAGACGCCTACGCCAACGGCACCTACCCGCTGGGTGAACGTTCGCTGCTGTTCTTCTGGTTCGGCTCGCTCCTGCAAGAGGGGCCGCGCAGCCAGGAAGTTGTTGCCCGTACCCGGCCCATCATCGTGGTGCGCAGCGCGCAGCAGCGCATTGCACTGCACGTCGACGAAGTGCTGGGCACACAGGAAGTGGTGGTCAAGAACCTCGGGCCGCAACTGTCGCGCCTGCCCGGCCTCGCCGGCATGACGCTGCTGGCTTCGGGCGCCGTGGCACTCATCTACAACCCGGTGGCGTTGGCCACGCTTTATGGCGAAAGTGCCCGCGCGGCCACGGTGGCAGCGCTTCGTTCGCCGACGCTGCCGGTGGCACCGACGGCCGAAGAGTCCGCGGCCCAGGCTGCGCCGCTGGTGCTGGTGGTCGACGATTCGCTCACCGTGCGCCGCGTGACGCAGCGCCTGCTGGTGCGCGAAGGCTACCGCGTCGTGCTTGCCAAGGATGGCATTGAAGCGCTTGAGCGCCTGGCCGAAGACCTGCCTCAGGTGGTGCTCAGCGACATCGAGATGCCACGAATGGACGGCTTCGACTTGGTGCGCAACATCCGTGGTGATGCCCGCCTGCGCTCGCTGCCCGTGATCATGATCACTTCGCGCATCGCGCAAAAGCACCGTGACTACGCGGCCGAGCTCGGCGTCGACCACTATCTTGGCAAACCCTATTCGGAAGAAGACCTGCTGGCGCTGATCGGACGCTATACGTCGGTGCCTGCGGTGGTCTAGGGCGTTGTGCCTCGTCCAGCCTTAGACCCGCCATGTCTGAACTGGTCGACCACCTTGCCGAACTCACCGGTTTCAGAGACAGAGACATCCTCGATGTGACGTTGGTGGGGGCGCTGCGCGACATGCTGCACCCTCGCGCCGTCACCATCTACCGCAGCGTGGGCGAGACGGGCAGCGAACGCTGGATCACGCGGGCCCGCCTTGGCGAGAACGATGCGGTGGCCACGGCCGACCCGGCCTGGGCCGATGTGGAAAGCCTGCCGCTGCTCAGCCTGTTTCCGGAGCGCATGCAGGCCATGCAGGGCCAGGCCACGGTGCTCACCGTGCCCGGGCATCACAGCGTGAGCCTGTTCCCGGTGAGCACCGACCGCGAAGTCGTGGGTGTGATGGAGATCGAAACGACCCAGCCCCTGAGCGACGAATCACGCCGCATGGTGGGCAGCATCCTGCGCATCTACCGCAATTTTCAGGGCTTGCTCGACTACAGCGAACGCGACACGCTCACCGGCTTGCTCAACCGCAAGACCTTCGACGAGAGCTTCCTCAAAGCCACCAGCGAGCCCCACGGTGTTGCACCGCTCATGGCCGACGGGCGCCGTCATGTCGCCAGCAGCCACCGCCACTGGCTGGGAGTGATCGACATCGATCATTTCAAGTCGGTCAATGACAACTTCGGCCATTTGATCGGCGACGAGGTGCTGCTGCTGCTTTCACGCCTGATGCGCAGCAGCTTTCGCTTTCATGACCGCCTCTACCGCTTCGGCGGCGAAGAATTCGTGGTGCTGATGCGCTGTGCCTGCGAGCAAGACGCCGCGCTGGCGCTGGAGCGCATGCGCAACAACACCGCTGCCTACCCCTTCCCCCAGGTGGGGCAGATCACCATCAGCATCGGTTTCACCGAGGTCAAGCCGGGTGACACGCCCAACGGGGCCTTCGAGCGCGCCGACAAGGCGGTCTACTTCGCCAAGGGGCACGGGCGCAACCAGGTGCAGAGCCATGCCGAACTCGTTGCGCGTGGCGATCTGGAAGACGAATCGAAGACTGGCGACGTCGAGCTGTTCTGAGGCCCCCCAGTCGCTATCGCTCCTGCCCCCAAGGGGCGCCGCCTGGCGGCCCGGCAAAGCCGGCTCCGCGGGCGTTGCTTGATCTGGCGCTTCACTTCGTTCGCTTGATCACTGCGTAACGCTGGAGTGTTTTCTCGCGTGCCTCGTCGTGCAGGACGATAGGCAACGGGTAGTTCACCCCCAGCACCACGCTCGCCTCAGTAAGCTCGATCGGCCGTGCCAGCCAAGGCGCATGGATGGCCTTGTGGGAGAGTTTGGCCAGCTGCGGCAGGTAGCGGCGGATGAATTTGCCTTGGGCGTCGAACTTCTCGCTCTGGTTCACCGGGTTGAAGATGCGGAAGTAGGGCTGGGCGTCGCAGCCGCTGGAGGCCGCCCATTGCCAGCCGCCGTTGTTGGCGGCGAGATCGTAGTCGTTGAGCTTCTCGGCAAAGTAGCGCTCGCCCCAGCGCCAGTCGATGCCGAGGTCTTTCACCAGAAAGTTCGCCGTCACCATGCGCAGGCGGTTGTGCATGTAGCCGGTCTGGTTGATCTGCGCCATCGCGGCATCGACCAGCGGGTAGCCGGTGCGGCCTTCACACCAGGCGGTGAACAGTGCCTCGGCGTGTTTGCCGTGCTCCCACCGAACCGCGTCGTACTCGGGCTTGAAGCTCGCGCTCACAACGCGCGGGTGGTGGTGCAGCACCTGGTGGTAGAAGTCGCGCCAGATCAGCTCCGACAGCCAGGCGGACGCACCCGTGGAGCCATGGTGCATGCGGGTCAGCGCCTCGCGCGCCAGCTGCCGTATCGACACCGTGCCGAAGCGCAGGTGCGTCGACAGGTAGCTCGGGCCCTTGACGGCGGGGAAGTTGCGCGCCTCGTCGTAGAGGTCCATGCGTGGGCGGAAGTCGGCGAGCATTTCCTGTGCGCCGCTGGCGCCGGTGCCCATTTTCATCTCGTGCAGGTTGGTGGGTGCGAAGCCGATGTCGGCCAGTGCCGGCACGCCCGCCTGCATGTCTTCGGGGAGCGGGGCCAGGCCGGCGGCGTACTTCGCCACGGGGTAGGCGCTCACATAAAACGGCTCCATCTTCTTCAGCCAGGCGTTCTTGTAAGGCGAGAACACGCTGAAAGGCGTGCCACCGGCGGTGAGCACCTCCTTGCGTTCGAAGATCACATGGTCTTTGCTGGTGTGCAGCGAAATGCCCAATTCGGCCAAGGCGCCGCGCACCTTGCTGTCGCGCGCCAGAGCGGAGGGTTCGTCGTCGTGGTTGGCGTAGACCGCCTGCACGTGAAGCTGTCGGGCCAGGCGTGGCAGTTCTTCGGTGGCGACGCCGTGCCGAACGAGCAGCCCGCCCTCGGGCTGCCAGGCGCGCAGCGCCTCGTCCAGGCCCACCAGGCTGTCGCGGATGAACTCGACGCGGCGGTCGGTGCGCGACAGGTCGTCGAGGATGTCGCGGTCAAAGACAAAGGCGCACCAGACCTTGCGTGCCGCCTTCAGGGCATGGAACAAGGCCGCGTGATCGTCACTGCGCAGATCACGGCGGAACCAGACCAAGGCCGAGTCCAAAACCTTTTCCATCCGGGACAGTGTGCCGCAGGAATAAAATCGCGCCATGCCCGGCGCCTCGATCAACCTCACCAACCAGTTCCTCATCGCCATGCCGGGCATGGCCGATGACACCTTTGCCGGTGCGGTGATCTACATGTGCGAGCACACCGACAAAGGTGCGCTGGGCCTGGTGATCAACAAGCCGATCGACATCAAGCTGAAAAACCTGTTCGAGAAGGTCGAACTCACCCTCGACCGCGAAGACTTGGCCGAGACGCCGGTCTACTTCGGCGGGCCGGTGCAGACCGAGCGTGGCTTCGTCCTGCATGAGCGCCTCGGAGGTGAAGACGGCGAGGGCGGCCACTACAACTCATCGCTGCAAATCCCCGGCGGGCTGGAGATGACCACCAGCAAAGACGTGCTGGAAGCGCTTTCCCACGGCGCCGGCCCGAAGAAGATCCTGGTGACGCTGGGCTACAGCGGCTGGAGCGCCGGCCAGCTGGAAGAAGAAATCGGCCGCAACGGCTGGATCAACGTGAGCGCCGAGCCCGGCATCATCTTCGACACACCGGTCGAACAGCGCTACGACAAGGCGCTGTCGCTCTTGGGCATCGACCCGCGCATGCTTTCGCAAGAGGCGGGGCACGCGTGAGAGCGCTGGGCCGCCCCGAGGCGAAGGGCTCCCGCTCGGCGGGGCGGCGCGCAGCGCCAAGGGTGCCCCAATGAGCTTGGCGGCTCAGCTCCCAATTCCTCCCCGCTCTTTTCTCGCTTTCGATTTCGGCACCAAGCGTGTGGGGGTGGCCAGCGGCAACTCTCTCACGCGAAGCGCCACGCCGCTGCGTACCGTGGCGGCCGAAGGCGATGCTCGCTTCGCGGCACTGGGTGCCTTGATTGGCGAATGGCAGCCCGACGCACTGGTCGTCGGTGTGCCCTATCACCCCGATGGCGCAGCGCATGACAATACCGAACGCGCCCGGCGCTTTGCTCGCCAGTTGCATGGCCGCTTCAAGCTGCCGGTGCACGAGGTGGATGAGCGCTACACCACGACCGAAGCACATTCGGCGGGCGCGACCGACGTGGATGCGGCCTCGGCCGCCATCATCCTGGAGCAGTTCTTGAGAGACTTGCCATGAGCACACTGCACTTAGATGCTGAAGCCCTCTACACCGACCTGCTGTCGGGTGTGCGCGGCCTGTTGCCACCCAACGCCGCCCTGGTCGGCATCTGGTCGGGCGGCGCCTGGCTGGCCGAGCGCCTGCAGCGCGACTTGAAGCTGCCCGGCGAGATCGGCGTCATCTCCAGCGCCTTGCACCGCGACGATTTTTCGTCCAAGGGCCTGAGCAGCGCCGACCCCACCAAGCTGCCCTTCGAGATCGAAGGCCGGCCCATCGTGCTGATCGACGACGTGCTCTACACCGGCCGCACCACCCGCGCCGTGATCAACGAGTTGTTCGACTTCGGCCGCCCGGCGAGCGTGACCTTGGCGGTGCTGGTCGACCGCGGCGGGCGCGAGTTGCCGATCCACCCGGCGTATTCGGCGGCGCGCATCGCCTTGCCGCCCGGGCACAAGCTGAGGCTGGCCCGCGATGAGGCCGGGCGCTTCAGCTTCGACATCCAGGAGGGCGCTTGATGCTGCAAAAGAATCCGCAACTCAACAAGCACGGCGAGCTGATCCACCTGCTTTCGATCGAAGGCTTGCCGCGCGCCGTGGTGCACGGCATCCTCGACACGGCCGGCACCTTTCTCAGCGTCAACGACCGCGAGGTGAAGAAGGTGCCGCTCCTGCGCGGCAAAAGCGTCTTCAACCTTTTCTTCGAAAACAGCACGCGCACCCGCACTACCTTCGAGATTGCAGCCAAGCGGCTCTCGGCCGACGTGATCAACCTGGACATCGCCAAGTCGAGCGCGGCCAAGGGCGAGAGCCTGCTCGACACCATCGCCAATCTCAGCGCGATGCATGCCGACATGTTCGTGGTGCGGCACAGCGAGAGCGGTGCGCCCTACCTGATCGCCCAGCACTGCGCGCCGCACGTGCACGTGGTGAATGCCGGCGACGGCCGCCATGCGCACCCGACGCAGGGCCTGCTCGACATGTACACCATTCGCCACTACAAGCACGACTTCACCAACCTCACGGTGGCCATCGTCGGTGACATCGTGCACTCGCGCGTGGCGCGCTCCGACATCAACGCACTCACCACCTTGGGTGTGCCCGAGATCCGCGCCGTCGGCCCCAAGACCTTGGTGCCCGGCGACCTGAAGGAGATGGGTGTGCGCGTGTGCCACGACATGATCGAGGGCATCAAGGGCGCCGACGTGATCATCATGCTGCGCCTGCAGAACGAACGCATGAGCGGCGCCATGCTGCCCAGCGCCGGTGAGTTCTTCAAGAACTATGGGCTCACGCAAGAGAAGCTGGCCCACGCCAAGCCCGATGCGATCGTCATGCACCCGGGCCCGATCAACCGCGGTGTGGAAATCGACTCGTCGGTCGCCGACGGCAAGCAAAGCGTGATCCTGCCGCAGGTCACCTTCGGCATCGCGGTGCGCATGGCGGTCATGTCCACGATTGCCGGCAACACGGCATGAAGATCTTCGTGTCTTCCTATCGAGAGCGGGCCGAGCGCCGGGCCGTTCCCAAGCCGCGGCCTACGTTCCCCACGGGGGATCGGCCGATGTATTCATCGAACGAGGGGCACTATCCCGCATGAGAGTCCTCATCAAGAACGGTCGCCTGCTCGACCCCGCCACGGGGCGCGACGAGCGGGGTGACGTGGCAATCGCCGCCGGGCGCATCGTTTCGCTGGGCAGCGTCAGCCCCGATTTCCGGCCCACGCGCAGCATCGATGCGAGCGGCCTGATCGTCGCCCCGGGTCTGGTCGACCTTGCCGCACGCTTGCGCGAGCCGGGCCACGAGCACGAAGGCAT
>Ga0209974_10000297_pt1 | contig 16183 bp, 13 predicted proteins | sample InoplaM3SPM_FD_187592 | JGI IMG/M metagenome (GOLD analysis project Ga0209974, IMG submission 187592) | Arabidopsis thaliana rhizosphere microbial communities from the Joint Genome Institute, USA, that affect carbon cycling - Inoculated... | ecosystem: Host-associated > Plants > Roots >...
CGCCGAGCCGCACCCACTCAATATCGCGCTCCAGGTCCAGGCCGGCCTTCTTCAGCTGAATCTGAATCGCCCAATGGCGGATGCTGTTGAAGTCGCTGATGCCAACTCGCTTGCCCTTCAGCTCCTGCAAAGACTTGATGTGGGGCGGCGCCACCCAGACGTTGGTATGCTGGTTGCGCCAACCGCAAATGATATACAGATCGGCGCCCCGCGCGCGCTGGTAAAAAACCGTGCGCGACTGGACATCGAGGGCGATATCCACGGATTTTTCCTTCATCGCTTGGGAGATACCCAGCTTTTCAAGCCCAAACGGCACGATCGCTTCGGTGATGATGTGATAACCCAGCGAGCCGTGGGGCGTCACCAGCCCCTCGTCGTAAAAGAAATTCATTTCGTGCGCCGTCATCACCGGCACCTGATGCAGCATGTGATAACAGGTCGGCGCGATTCTCAGTTTACCGTCGAGCATAGTCTCTTCTCACTTTCTAAATTGGTCGGGGAATTAAAAGCTCCGCTCATTCTCTCAAGTTCGATTCCAAACACGTGGAACGCGTGGAACGATTGGAACTCGACTTTATCTCTTATAGAGCGCCCGGATAAAACCGCTCTCTTCGATGCGCTTCATATATGAGGTGTCGATGAGTAAGTTCGGATCGGTCTCCTTCGCCTGCGGGTACTGGTAGGACAAGATATCGAGTGCGGCCTTGATCACGTCCAAGCGCGGCGTCGGCACCTCTTCGATGTTGGCGGCGGTGTATTGATACGTCTCCTCCAAAATTTCGTCGCTGGCGCCGCGCATATATTTTTTCATGACCGCCATGCTCTTCGCTTTGTCCGTCTTCATTAAATGGACGCCCTCGATCATGGTTCTCAGGAATTTTTCCGCCAATTCGGGATTCTTGGCCGGCGTTTGCCGCAGCGTCGTGACGGTATTGTAAGGATAGACGACGCCGACTTTGTCGTAATTGACCAACTCCCGGTAACCCATTTTCTTTGCAATTAAGGTAACGGGTAAGGTCAGCGAAGCCGCCTGCACGATGCCGCGCTCAAGCGCCGGCATGGCCAGCTGGGCTTCGCCGACGGCGAGCAGCTTCACGTCGCGGTCGGGCACGAGGCCAAGCTTGGCACGTAAGACATAGCGGACCATCATGTCGGCGAATGCGCCGGGCCGCCCGGTGGCGATGGTTTTGCCGCGCAGGTCCTCGGCGCTTTTAATGTCGCTGCGCGTGAAAATGGCGGAATTGACTTTGTTGATGAACGTCAAAATGATGGCCTGGTCTTTTACGCCGAGAATATGCGAAGTCAGCGCGCCGGTGCCGGTGGCGATGACGTAGGGAACCTCGCCGCTGGCAAGTAGCTGCTGCGGCCGAATGCGGCCGGCGTAAATCGCCTTCAAATCGAGGCCATGTTTTTTTCCCAGCTGCTCTTCGACGGTTATCCAAAGAGGCACGTAGGCGCCGGAGAATGACGAATACCCGACCGTAACCGATTCGAGCGGCCCGGCGGCAAAAACAGCCGAGCCAAATAACAGGCATAGGTAGGCGATTGAAAAAACAACAAGAGATTTGAGCAGCGTCATCTTATATCCTTTCATCCTTCGATATAGACGGTTCTTCGTCGAGCGACTTAAGCTTGTTTAGGAGTCTTGAACGGCGTCGCAACCACTTCTTGCCCGATTTCGATCCGCATTAAATCTTCTCCGACCCTCAACGCGCCGTCGTATCGGTGTCTCGTGGCGGGGATCAAGTCCTCGGCCGTCGCGCCGCCGAACAACAGCAGATGAGTGTAGACTGCCAGCCTCGGTTTGATCCGGGAGAAAATTTCGCCGGCTTGCTCCGGTGTCGTGTGATAGGCGAGGATACGTTTGAGTTGTTGCGCGCTCTCTACCGCCGTGCCGGTGGCCGCCGTGACTTCGTGCACGACGAGATCGGCACCCTGAGCTTGGCGAATCAGGTTCTCGTTGAACGTCGTGTCGCCCGACAGCACCGCCGAGCGTCCGCGATAATCGATACGGTAACCGAACGCGGGCAAATCCTCGCCGTGATCGACTTTAAAAGCGCGCACACAAATACCGTTGTTTTCAAAAGCGATTCCTTCTTTGATTTCTTGCGCGAGCAATTTCACGCCGTCCGGCGGATAATTTTTCTCGCGCACGCGGATGTCCACGGCAAAGGCCTGCGGCAGATGTTCCATCATCTGCTTGGTGCCTTCCGGACCCCAAACGCGAAGCGGTGTCTGTCGTTTGCCCCATGGCCTTCCGATCCAGCCGGTGAGCCAGAGATCGGGAAAACCGACCACGTGATCAGAATGGTGGTGGGTCAAAAACATGCCGGTGATATCGGCGAACGGAATGCCCAGCTGGTAGAGCCGCTGCATGGCGCCGCGGCCAGCGTCGAAGATGAATTTGTGATCGCCGACCTCGACCAGCGTGCTCGGCCCAAAGCGGTCCAGTACCGGCGGCGGGGCGCCGGTGCCGAGCAGGGTCACGCGAAAGTAATTCTCGGCTGATTCGGCCATGAACGGTGTCTCCGTGAGGCGAAAATCGGTATCAACTTTACGTAGCGAGGATCAATTCAATTCAGCGCCCGGCCAACACCGATTTGATGAATCCGCTCTGATCGAGCTCTCTCACCAAGCGCGCGTCCATGAAATCTTCCGGCTTAGCTCCCTTGGCCTTGGGCTGAGTCTTTTCCAACTCTTGCAGCAAGCTCGCTATTCCCGCCGGATAGGGCGGAACCGTAAAACCGGTCTTGATGCTCATCTCGTATGTCTCTTCGAGCAAGTCACGATCGTCGGTGCGAAAGTATTTTCCCATGGTTTTGATCGCGAATGCTTTGTCCTTCATGCCCCGCGCCGCTCCTTCGATGTACGCCTTGAGAAAGCGCCGCACCGTGTCTTCGTTGCTTTTTAGATATCTGCGGGTCGTTACCACGCCGTTCACATGATATTCAACGTCCAGATGCGACAGATCCATCAGGTCTTTCAATTTGAGCTTACGCGCCTGCAACGTCGCCGGCGGGCTGATTGCAGCGGCCTGAACTTTGCCGGCGACCATCGCGCTGATGGTTTCCGCCGGGCCGCCGGTCTGGACCATTGTAATGTCTCGCTCCGGATCGATGCCGGCCTTGCGCAGCGCGATGCGCGATGCGAGGTCCGACTGCGTGCCGAAGCGAGTCGTGCCGAATATCTTGCCTCGCAAGTCCTCCATCCGGCTGATGTTGGGCTGGGCAAATATCCACCAATTAAACTTCTTCGCGATGGTCGCGATGATAACGGTATCGGTGCCGGACATTGCAACCTGAATCGGGCCCGCCCCGCCCGCCTGGATGATCGGCAACTCGCCGGATAACATCGCCTGTATCGCCAGAGAACTGCCGGGAATGCTGATCACTTCGACGTTGAGACCGTTCTTCTCGTAATAACCGCCCTCCTTGGCGAACCAAATCGACATTTGGGCGGCCGACGCCGAGCCGCCGCCTGTGCGGATGCGCTCGAGCTTCTTTTCCTGGGCAAACAAAGTGGATGTATCACACGTAGCCAGCACGAACGCGCAGCAAAAGATAATTCGGCCGATTATCATCACCTTTCCTTTCATCCTGTCGCAATATTCGTTTTCGGGTAGCGGTTCTGTTCGTGTTGCGAAACTGTCATATAGCACGACGAGGCCCCGTCTTGTCGAGAGCTGCTATAGGTTTCTTTAATTCAAACCCAATGACCCGTCCGCATTGACATTCGACAAAGTGATCGGATAGGGTTTGGTCAAATATCCGTTTCGAGCAGGCGTAAATAGGTCGGTAGAAGGAGGCTTCTCATATGCCAACGATCAAAGGCCTGAGCCACATCGTGCTTTACGTCAACGACCTGGACAAGATGGTGGCGTTCTATCGAGATGTTCTTGGGCTGGTCAAATACCGGGAAAACCCGAACCGCATGGTGTTCCTCACATCGGATCCGGAGATCGATGATCATCAGCTTGCTTTGGCCAAAGGCCGGGAAGGCAATGCCAAAATCATCGGACATATCGCCTGGCGCGTCGACACTCCGGCTGAAGTGAAAGAATTTTATGAGCGCTTCAAGGCGCAGGGCGTTCCCATCGATCATTGCGTAAGCCACGCTTACGAGGAAATGGGCAACACCGTATCCTGTTATTTTCTCGATCCCGAAGGCAATCGCCTTGAGATTTACGCTTTGGTCGCCGAGCGCGATCAAGCGCGCATCAACCGGCCCCTCGATCTCGACAAGAGCGTGGACGAGATCGTCGCTCAAGCCGCCGGCTTTGCCGGCGCTGGTCATTAGCAATCGAGTGTAGCCGGCACTCCACTCCGGTGACACCTCGGAGCCGACTTCGGATGACTTTAGCGCTGCGGCGCATTCCTTCACGGCCGCGTCTGAAGCCGTCGCTTTCGTACTTTGAAAATACGCTGCTGCAAAGTTGTTTCTTCATCGGCCTACGATTCGGCCTCAAATAAAGATATGCGGCCGCGCCAATTTTCGGCCAACTGCTGATTTTCCCTCGCGCATCCGGACTCAATACCGGATTCTGCGCACCGTCCCTTCCTCGCTGATCACGCCGCAGATTTGCCGGCGCCATTCGATATGGCCAGGAATATCGGGACGGCTATGTTTTGACAATTATATCGTATTACGATACTATCGTGATACGATAAACATGATGCCTCGCCAATCGGACTTCCAGGCCATGGCGGAACTGCGTTATCAGCTCCGCCGACTGATGCGCTTTAGCGAAAATGCCGCGCAACGAGCAGGAATAGAGCCGCAACAGCACCAGCTGCTGCTGGCGGTGAAAGGGCTGCCGGCAGGAATGAAGCCGACCATCAACGTTTTGGCCGAGAGAATGCAGCTGCAGCACCATAGCACCGTCGGACTTGTCGATCGCCTCGTCGAGCGAGGATTTATGATTCGCTTGAGAGCGACGGACGACCGGCGCCACGTCCTTGTAAAGCTCACTCGCAGCGGCGAGGAATGCCTGCGCCGGCTCGCCTCGCATCATTTGCAGGAATTGCAGTCGGTCGGCGCCGAGTTCGTATCCCTGCTGCGCCGCCTCACCGAGAGTACGACGGCAGGACACGAAACTTCCGGTGACGACCGGACACCCAAACACCGTGAATAGACCGAAGAATGGAGAAGAAACATGGCCAATCAAAACGAATCCGCCCTATTGCTCGACGTCAGACTAGCGGAAGCTTCCCGCTGGCATAAATTCTATCTGAGCCAGGAGAAAAAAATTCTCGGTGGCGTGTCCGTGGGAATTTTCCTGATTATCTGGGAGCTGACGGGGAACGTTTTTCAGTGGATCAATCCGATGTTCATGAGCGCTCCTTCGCTCATATTCAAAGCGGGATACGAGATGTTTCGCTCCGGAGAGATTTATCACGACCTTTATGTCAGCGGCGTCGAGTTTCTCGGCGGGTATTTCCTGGCTGCGGCGGTCGCGATTCCGCTCGGCATCCTGGTGGGTTGGTACAAACGTTTGAGCTACGTGTTGGATCCCTTCATCAACGCGATGAATGCCACTCCGCGCGTCGCGCTGCTGCCATTGGTCATTATCTGGCTCGGCATCGGAATTCTTTCCAAGGTTGGAATCATTTTTCTCGGTGCGGTGTTTTCAATCCTGATCAATACTCGCGACGGGGTGAAGACAACTCCGGTCAGTCTTTTGAACGCGGCACGAAGCTTCGGCGCTTCCGAATGGATGGTCTTCAAAGCTGTCGTATTTCCCTCGACCATTCCATTTATTTTAACCGGCTTGCGCCTGGCAGTCGGCCGCGCGCTGGTCGGCGTTTTGGTTGGCGAGCTTTATGCCGCCACCGCGGGCATTGGCTTTATGATCACGGTAGCGGGGGCCACATTTCAGACCGATAAGGTTTTTGTCGGCGTGCTGATTTTCGCGATCAGCGGCATGATCGGCATGGAGTTACTGACCAAACTCGAAAAAAGATTCGACCGCTGGCGGCCTCAGATTGGAACGCTCGAATAGAGCATTCCAACCCGCTCAGAGGCGGAATTGCGGTAGCCGCGGACCGGCGGCTCGCGATTAGCCTAGCCTGCAATTCCCGACCTGCAAGCATTTTAATTGGCAACTTCGGAGCGCGAGCGCGTTCGTGCGCGACTGTGTGTCCGGATACAACACGATTACAAAGTGAGGTGTGATTTAAATGAATGATGTGGCGGAAAGAGTCGAAGATCGGCTGGCAGATTTTAACAGGGACACACGAGTGATCACCCTATCGTGGATGGCATTGATCATCGGCGCGCTGAGCGCCGTAATCGCCGCCGTGCTCGTCTGGCTGATCGCGGTGATTACCAACCTGGCATTTTTCGGGCAATTCTCGTCCGTATTTCAATCTCCGGATCATCACCGGCTTGGCTACTTTGTCATTCTCGTTCCGGTGATCGGCGGCGTGGTTATCGGCTTTATGGCGCGATACGGATCGGAAAAAATTCGCGGCCATGGCATTCCGGAAGCGCTCGAAGCCATTCTGTTCGGCCGCAGCCGCATGGAGCCGAAAGTCGCCGTACTGAAACCCTTGTCGTCGGCGATTTCGATCGGCAGCGGCGGTCCTTTCGGGGCTGAGGGCCCTATAATCATGACCGGCGGCGCAATTGGGTCACTCTTTGCGCAGTGTTTTCATTTGTCTTCGGCGGAACGCAAAACACTGCTGGTAGCAGGAGCCGCCGGCGGAATGGCGGCTATTTTCGCGTCACCGGTTGCAGCGGCGCTCCTATCGATCGAGCTGCTGCTGTTTGAATGGCGGCCGCGCTCATTTATTCCCGTCGCGATTGCCGCAGCGTCAGCGTCCGCACTGCGAGTGCCGCTTCTCGGCGCAGGGCCGATATTTCCCATTGCTCCGCATGCGAGTTTGGGAGGTGAAGGTCTGTTCTTCGCGTTTATCGTGGGCACGATCGCGGGGCTGGGTTCGGGCTTGCTGACAACTCTCGTTTACAGTTGTGAAGATCTTTTCGCCAAGTTGCCGCTTCATTGGATGTGGTGGCCCGCTATCGGCGGATTGTGCGTGGGCATCGGCGGGTTGATTGAGCCCAAGGTGCTGGGCGTCGGGTACGATACTATTCACGACTTGCTGAACGGCCATATTCTAGGGGTTGCTCTACTGGGTCTTCTCGTCGGCAAATCGTTGGTCTGGTCGATTGCGCTCGGATCGGGGACCTCGGGCGGAGTGCTGGCGCCCTTGCTGATGATGGGAGGAGCACTCGGCGCAGCCGTTGCTAAATATATCCCCATTGGCGACACCGGATTGTGGGCTCTGATCGGGATGGCTGCCATGATGGGCGGCACCATGCGCTCGCCGTTGACGTCGATGGTCTTCGCGCTAGAGTTGACTCAGGATCTCAACCTCCTGCCGGGTTTGTTGGTGGGCTGCATTGCGGCCCATGGGGTTACGGTTTTGCTACTGCGCCGCTCGATCCTGACCGAGAAAGTTGCAAGGCGAGGCTATCACGTTATGCGCGAATACAGCGTCGATCCACTTACCATGGTGCGCGTCGGCGAAGTAATGGACAGGGATGCGCCGATCATCCCAGCGAGCATGCCGCTAATCGAGCTTTCGGACCGCATCGCGCGCCATGATCCTCAAGTTAGCCGGCATGAAGGTTTGTTGATCGTCGATGAGAACCAACAATTGACGGGTATTATCACGCGCGGAGATGTCGTTCGCGCGCTGGAGCAAAACGGTCATGGCGGTACAACGGTATTGGATGCCGCCAGCCGTGATTTGATAGTGGCTTTTCCGGATGACATTCTGTATGACGCGGCGTCCAAAATGCTGCGCAACAATATCGGCCGCTTGCCCGTCGTGAGCCGTCAGTACCCGCCTCGCATTGTCGGCTATCTGGGCCGAAGCAATCTCATGGCGGGGCATCTGCGTCAGCTGGAAGAAGAACATGTCCGCGAAAGAAGATTTTTGCGGAGTCGCTCACGGGCATCCCGCGTGCTTACTGACAGTTCGGCTACCCTCGGCGGAAGCTCATGAAATTACCGGCCTTTGAAAAGCGCCCGGATCCTGTAGAAAGGCGCGTTACCGCCGCTGCGGATTTCGCGCCTCCGATCGAATTCGAAGGCATCATTGCGATCAGTTTGCCCATGCGGGCGGTGATCCGCCGCATCATAGAGGCGGCTGCTGTCGATATACCCGTCTTAATAACCGGCGAAACCGGCACCGGAAAAGAACTCGTCGCCGCGGCGATCCACAAGCGGAGCCGCCGCCGCGACAAACCTTATGTCGCGCTCAACACAGGCGCAATGGCGCGCGAATTGGTGGCGAGCGAACTCTTCGGTCATGAGCGTGGCGCCTATACGGGGGCTCAGGACGCGCATCCCGGGATTTTTGAGCAAGCGCACGGCGGCACCGTCTTTCTCGATGAAATCGCCACCATGGAGGAGAAGATCCAGGTTAGTCTGCTGCGTGTCTTGGAAGAAAAAGTTTTTCGCAGGGTCGGCGGTTTCAAAAACATCGCCAGCGATGTGCGCGTCATTGCCGCCACCAACGAAACCCTGGAAAGACACGTCTGCGAGAAACGTTTTCGCGAGGATCTTTTTTACCGGCTCAATGTGTTTCATATCAATGTGCCGCCATTGCGCGAGCGCCCGCCCGGGGCAATCACGGTGCTGACCGATCATTTCCTCTCACACTACGCATCGGTTTATGGCAAAGAGATCGAGCGAGTCTCGCCGGAAACTTATCGGATCCTGCGCCGCTATTCGTGGCCGGGCAACGTTCGGGAGCTCAAGAATGTCATCCAGGCGGCGTTGCTGCTGGCCGACGGTAAGGAACTGAAGCCAGAGTCCATTCCGGAACGGATCAGAGAAGTTGTCGCGCTGAATGGCGGAGGCCAACCGACTTGCTCTTTCCGAGTGGGCTCATCTTTGGAATCCGTCGAGAAAGAACTCATCCGTTTAACCCTCGCTCATGCGGGCGGAAATAAGAAACTCGCCGCGAGCATGCTGAGTATCAGCCGTAGAGCTCTCTACAACAAACTAAAAAAGCATAAACTCGCTTAGTGCGCACCTTTTGCTCATTGAGTAGAACCGGCGGCTAGGCTTAACAATCCTGGAACTATTGCGTTTTTTGACAATTCTTCGATTGTGCTTTTCGGCGCTGTGTAAAGATTCTTCCCATACCGGCTCAAATTCAGAGGTGCGATGTGAACATCTTTCCCAAATCGGCTTGGATACGTTGAACATCGCTCCTCGGTTTTTCATAAGTGGGCTAACTTCCAGTCATTTGCCTCTGGTTTTAATCTTGCTCCGTGATGAGGAAAGTGGAGGAGCAGATGGATAACACGGCTGCACGGGCACAGGTATCGCCGGCTGGTCTGTCTTTCGAGCCGGATATTTTGGCATGCCATCATTATTTTAAGATCTTTCGGCCCAAGGCGCATTTTTCTCCGGAAGAAAGGCTTATGTTCGCGGTCCTAACAGACGCTGTCGAATGCTTCCAGAAACATGCCAATGGGAAGAGCCGCTCGGGACGAAATCTTTTTACGGAGGCAGAGGCTTGGTTCGCAAGTCGGGAATCTCTACGTCCGTTCTCCTTCGAATATGTTTGCGAAGTTTTTGATCTGAATCCGAATTACATTCGCATTGGTTTGACGCGTTGGCGCCATACTCATGGCTCGCGCAAAGGACGGCACAAACGCATGCGCGAGTCGTTACGGTATCAGAACCGGGTGAGGCACGACCGCTTGCACATCCCAACAAGCAAAACTTTTTCTTTAGCTCTGTAAAAAATAGCGTTAATACGAGACCGCAGATAATCCGATTGAAACGCTGCCGATTTTCTCAAAAATTGATCCTGGATCGCGAACCGCCCGCCCGCGAGAAATTCCCAAACCATCGAATTGTTGCTTCGCGCTGCTTTACCGATGTGAGTGCCACTATGCCAAACGCTACTGCCTTCGGGGCGCGCCAAAAGGTTCTGCTCGTTGGAAACGATCAAAAGAACCTGCTTGAAAGACGTTTGCGCACTGCTGGGTGGGAAGTCGTTCGCGCCAATGACCATGAGTCAGCGCTGCACCATGCCCGTCATGAGCCATTCAACCTGATCGTGCTGGTATCGGCAGGATCGTTGATCAACGTCACCGAAGCCATTTTCAATTTGCGGGATGTCAACGAGTCGATCGAGATCATTGTCCTTATCGATCGCCGGCTAAAGCCTGGCAACCGTTTTCTCCGTCAATTGCTTCAGTATCCAATCGAAGGCACTCGGATTGTCACCCGCCGGCAATTGCAGCAGCAATTGCACGCGGCTGCATCCAGCGTGTCCCGCAACCGCGCGATCTAGACGGAACCTGCGGCGGCGGAGGTGTGGGGGCCCCCTACTTCTCTGCCCTGTGTATCAGGATTCTGAAGACGCGGCGAAGTGGGTATCTAATTTTTAGCTAAAGATAGGATCGATTCAAGCTTTTCGAGAATGCGCTCTATTGAATAAGGTTTTTGGATATAGTCCTTCACTCCGAAAGCAAAGAGTTCCGATTTTGATTCCGCCTCTAAATAGCCGGTAGTGACGATAATTTTGATTTGCGGGTTTAACTCTTTCATCGTCCGAACGACTTCCGAACCCGTGACTTTGGGCAGGCCGAGATCGAGCACTACGACGTGAATGTCATTCAAGTGATGCCGATACAGTTCGATTGCGTCCGCCCCGTCCAATGCGACGAGAACGTGATAACCCGCCTGGAGCAAGGCGTCTTCCAACAGCCGGGTCATCGCTTGCTCGTCTTCCACCACCAAAACGGTTGCGTACTGATCGATCCCAGATGCGGCGCGGCGATTTCCAGAACCCGCTTGACTAACCGCCGATTTTTGGCCCGACACAACGGCTGGCAGGTACAATCTGAAAGTCGTTCCCTTGCCTACAGTGCTCTCAACGTCAATGAAACCGTGATGATTTTTCATGATTCCGTATACCATCGCGAGGCCCAGTCCCGTCCCCTCGCCTATTCCTTTAGTTGTAAAAAAAGGATCAAAGATCCGGGGCCGCACGCTTTCTTCTATACCGGTGCCGGTATCGGTGATCGCAATGCAGGCGTAGGTATTTGCCGCCGCACCGGGATGGAGATCCTGCATTCGATCGCGGTCGATCGTCTCGGCGGCAAGAGTGAGCTCGCCTCCCGTATGCATCGCGTCGCGGGCATTCACGCAGATATTGAGGAGCGCTTGGCTGATCTGATTCGAATCCGCCATGACGGCCGGCGCCATCCCATCAAGGCTTAGTCTCACGTCAATGTTTTTAGGAAAAGTCTCCTTGACCAGTTCGCTGACCATAATCAGAACTTTGTTGACGTCGGTCGGCTCCAGGCGCGTTTCTGTCTTGCGTGCCAGGGTAAGAAGCTGCCTGACCACCGAAGCTCCTCGATCGATTTCGTCATTGATGACTTTAATACCTTCGACGATTTGCTGATCCGAGTACCGGGCGCCGATCAGGGTTGCGTAGGCTTTGATAATATTAAGGCTATTGTTGAAATCATGAGCGATGCCGCCCGCCAGCGTCCCGATGCTTTCCATCTTCTGTGCCTGGCGGAGCTGTTCTTCCAATCTTTTTTGCTCTTCGATATTTTTCAACAGAGCAGCATTCGCCAATTCCAGCTCGACGGTGCGCTCCCGCACGCGTATCTCCAATTCTTCGTTTGCTTTGCCTAACTCGTCTTTCGCTTTGGCGAGAAGCTCTTCGGCCCGTTTGCGCTCGAAGAATCGTCCCACCTGATCGCCGATGTCGTTGGCGATTCGCAGAAACTCATCGTCTATTTCGCGAACTTCGCGACTGAAACATTCAATGACCCCGACGATTTCGTCGGCGACTTTTATCGGAAAGCCAAAGCCTGCGCGAAGTCCTTCCTCGGCCGCGATTGCCGCGCGCGGAAAATTGCTGTCTTTAATCACGTCGCGAATCCAGGCCGGCTGTCCACTGCTCCACACTCGTCCGGGAAGCCCGACTCCCGGGGCAAACCTTTGCTTCCGACTCTCATTTTCAAATGACCGCGCTGGTACAGACGGCCCATGCCAGAACTGCATGCACACCAAGTCGTTCGACTCTCGATCGAGGTTCCATATGGCGCCGGTGCTCCACTTCGCTCTCTCGCATAGGATTTGGAGGATTTTGGAACCGGCTTCGTTGAGATGAGATTCAGCCAAAATTCGGCTCACGGCCTCTTGCACCTCGAGCCGCTGCTCAACGCGAATGCGTTCGGTGACGACGGCGGCCAGGACCAGCGCTGCCATTGCCATTGTGGCGGTAAACCCCTGCAGATAAAGAAACGATTGATGTGCCTCCACATCCCCGAAGGGCCCTATGCTATGGACAGTGCCCCATAATGCCACGGCAAATATAAAAAAAGCGGCGGTTACCGCGCCGCGTTGGCCGAATCGAAACGCCGCCCATAACAGCGGTAGAACGGCTAAGAATTCCAGACCAGCGCGGGTTTTTCCGAGAAAAACCAAGTAGCCGATTAAAACTAACGACACCAACACCGCTGCCGCTTCGAAGATGCGCAAAGGTCTCATGGTCGGATATGGCTGGGTAACCCAGATCACGAGCAGTGGAGCGATCAATAAATTGCCCGCTAAATCCCCCAACCACCAGGTGAACCAGATATTCACGTATTGATTCCACGGAGCATAGCCGCCCAGAGTCAAACTCGTGATACCGAAGGTCGCGCCAACTGCAGTGGCTATTAAGGATGCCAATACGAACTTGACAATATTTCTGGCTCGCTCAAAAGCCTTGGCGCCGCTGGCAGCCTCATGAATCAGCCAAGCCCCTAATAGGGCTTCGAGCGTACTACCCGATGCAATGCCAAGGGTTGTTGCCACCGTGCCTTGAGTCGTGATGTTCACCAGAAACGCGCCGAGAAAGACTCCCGGCCAAAGTCGATAACCCCAAAGAAGAAAAGCGGCCAGTGCGATGCCGCTCGGCGGCCAGATTGCCGAGGCGCTCGGGTGCACAGTAGCCAGCGAGAGGCCGAGCTTGCCTGTGATAAAATAAATTGCCGAGAGCGCCAGGATCCCGGCCACTGTGCGCAATCCTGGGCTCCACCTTTCATGAGCCGCTGTCGAGCTAATGGAGTTCAGAGCGGAAATCACGTGCGATTCGCTCCTGGCAGATCGAAGAGCGGGCCGATTCTCGATACTAAGGTGTTGCCGAAAGACTAACCTCAACAGCATCACACGCATAGTCACCTTTCGCGTTTTTGTCAATTCATGCTGCCACTCCGGCGATCTTCTAACGCCAAAACAGATAGGGTCATGCAGCTCGCCGCGTCGCCGACGAATCTTGCAAGCCTCGATAGTCTCCCGCCCGTGTCGTTGAAATTGCGTAGCGAGCCATCTAACAAATATCCTCGAACAATGCGTCGAAGCCTGGCGTTCGGATGCAAGCGCTAGTAGGCGATTGTCCTACAGCCCGACTGAGTTTTCCGTTCGGGCTGGACAATCATTGTCGCGCTCCATCGTCTCACATTTAAGATTTCTCCGTTCAACTGGCTCACCTGCGGGAATTCTTCCATAACGACTTCGATATTCTTGCCGTTTTAGAAATTGTTTTTGACGCGCTCCGCCAGGTACGAATCTTGCCTAAAGAAACGCGCAAGGAGGTTAGCGCATTACGTGAATCTTACGGACAGGTAACTACAGCGGCAGCGGCGCAGTAACATAGGCAGGTACTAACATTGAGGAGGTAAAGAGATGGACGCGTTAGAGTTATTGAAAGAAGATCATCAGAAGGTCAAAGAGCTTTTCGAGGAGGCTGAGGGCACCGAAGACGAAAAGGAAAAAAGAAAGTTGTTCGACGAGATTCAAACAGAGCTCGAGACGCATGCGCGAATCGAGGAAACCGTATTTTATCCGGCTATGGAAAAGCGCGAGGAGCTCAAAGACATGGTCCTCGAATCCATCGAGGAACATAAGCAGGTGAAAACCCTTCTGCGGGAAATCGACAACTTGAAATCGGATAGCGAGAAGTTCGAGCCTAAACTAAAAGTCTTGATGGAAAACGTCGAGCATCATGCCGAGGAGGAGGAAGAGGGCAAAATGTTCCCGAAGGTCCGTCAACTTTTTAGCAAGCAAGATCTGGAATCACTCGGTCAGGAGTTGGAAGCGGCGAAAAACAAGCGGCAGCGAAAAGCAAGCTGATCGCGACATCTCCGGCACGTGAAGGGGTACGCGGGGCTTAACCCCTTCGTACCCCTTTTTAGTTTCCGAAGTTGCTTCGAGGTAAGCCGATGGCAACCAAAACACCTCTTTCATTGTTTCCCAGTTTTGCAAGATGGACAGCCGCAGCGGCAGGTAAACCCGTCACATTCACTCTATGCGTAATCGCGATTCTTATCTGGGCGCTGTTAGGGCCGATATTCGAGTACAGCGATAGCTGGCAATTGGTGATCAATACGGGCACGACGATTGTGACTTTTCTCATGGTGTTTCTTATCCAGAATACCCAGAACCGCGATACCCAAGCCCTGCACCTCAAACTCGATGAATTGATCCGAGTGACCAAAGGTGCCCGCAATCTTATGCTCGATTTGGAAGAATTGGACGACGAGCAGCTTGAGCGACTCAGGATGGTGTATGAGCGCCTGGGTCAAAAAGCGCGAAAGGCGGATGACCAGCATTAGACTTCCGAGAGACAATGAGACGATTTACGGGCCAAGCTCTTTTCCCGCCGCTCGTTCTCGCACGAAGTGTTTTTATGATCTTGCCGCAAAGATGGAATGATAGGGTGATCTCATACAAGCGCCTAAAAGCCATCTGATTCCCGAATGCTTCTATCGGGAATCCATCGAAGTAGGCTCCCCATGGCGCGAGTTAAACGATCTGACACTTGTATCCCATCGCGCAGCCAGTGCCAGATATTGAGTCATGCGTAAGCAGCAGATTCTAATCTCGATTTCCTAAACTTTTTACGCTGTGCGTGTCCAGACTTTTTCACATTTATTCCCATCAACCCGTTGACTCATCGGTCAAAGACTATACGATTTAAAAGGAGTGCATTTTCCCCAGAGGGCAACACTGTAATGCAATCCGAGTTGGCGGAGCAAATCCAAAATCTCAAAGACGGCTGCCATTTGTGCCTTTTCTATGAAAAGGACCCGGCCGAGCAAATGCCCGCGCTGGTTCCGTACATTCAGGATGGACTTCGTCGAGACGAACAATTCATCTATATCGCTGACGATCAGACCGTCGATGATCTGATTGCGCGCCTGGAGCAAAGCGGCATCAATGTAGACCGCGAATCGAGCCGCGGGGCGCTCAATCTTTGGACACGCCAGGAATGGCGCCAGCCGGGCGAGCTCTCTTCTGAAGACAAGAGCCGGCAAGTGAATCAAGTGATCGCAGATGCGGCCAGAGCCGGATTTAAAGGGAGCCGTTTCGCAGTCGAGATGACCTGGGCCCTGGGTCCCGACATCGAGGCGGCGGATCTGGAGCATTGGGAGGCGACGCTAAATAACCTTTTCACCGCCGGGCGGCGCGCGCGCATTGCGTGCCAATATAACCGCAGCCGTCTCTCTCCGGATGTCCTCGTGGCTGCGCTTCGTACTCATCCGGTGGCTGTTCTGGGAAGTCACGTTTACCCCAACTGGTTTTACGAAGCGCCTTTGGTGCTCAGCGAAAAATCGAGTGCGGCTCGCATCGACTGGATGATCTCGGTCCTCGAGCGTTCCCGCATCGCGCAGAAAGAAAATGAAGAACTGATCGAAAAAAAGATCGTTTTGCTGCGAGCAGAGATATCCAAAAAGGAAATCGAGAACATCTTGTCGTTGATGCCCGCGGCGGTTTACCGCTGTGATGAGCGTGGACGAATCACCTTTTTCAACCCGCGCGCCGCCGAGCTCTGGGGTCGCGAGCCGCGCCTCCATGACGATGATGAAAACTCCTGCGGCTCGATCAAACTCTGGCATACCGATGGTACGCCGTTGCCGGCGGAAACACCCATGGCGCTTGCCGCGGCAACCGGCAAACCGATACGAAACCAACACATCACCTGGGAGCGATCCGACGGATCCAGAATTATTGCCAAAGTGGACGTCGACCCGTTGTACGGCCCCGCCGGCAACCTTAAAGGCACTCTCAATGTCTTTGAAGACATCTCCGAGTCGGAGAAAGCTGAAGAAGCCAGCCGCCGCCTCGCTGCCATCGTAGAATCGTCGGACG
>Ga0209974_10000299_pt1 | contig 16142 bp, 14 predicted proteins | sample InoplaM3SPM_FD_187592 | JGI IMG/M metagenome (GOLD analysis project Ga0209974, IMG submission 187592) | Arabidopsis thaliana rhizosphere microbial communities from the Joint Genome Institute, USA, that affect carbon cycling - Inoculated... | ecosystem: Host-associated > Plants > Roots >...
GACGCGCCGATCGCGCTCGCGTGGGCGGTGCCAGCCGCGATGTCCGGCGGGAGCGCGTACGCGGATGCCATCCTCTGGAACCAGACGGCGGGCCGGGTTGCGCACGCCTTCGCCCATCGCCGCCCGTTCTGGTGGTACCTGCCGATCGCGCCGCTCCTGCTCTTCCCGTGGATCCTGTGGACGGCGGCGTGGCGCCGCTCGCCCGTGCTCCGGAATCTGACCTCCGACCGGGGAGTCCGGCTCTGCGCGGTCTCGGCGATCGCCGGGTTCGTCGCCTTTTCCCTCGTGAGCGGAAAGCAGGTTCACTACCTGTTGCCGCTGCTTCCGGCGGTCTCCCTGATCGGCGCCCGTCTTCTGACGGCCGCAGACGCGCCGGTCCGCCGCGGCGAGCTCGCCGGCGTCGCCGCGTGTTTCTTCGTTCTGGCGGCGGCGCTCGGGAGCGGCCGTTGGGTCGCCGATGCGTTCGGATTGCCGGAGTGGGTCGCGGGGCTGCCCCACGCCGCGGGAGCGATCGTCGCGGCGCTCGGAATCCTGCTCCTCGTCGTGCGTCCCGGCTCCCGCCTGCGCGCTCTCGAGCTCGTGGCCGCCAGCTCGCTCGCGGCGGTCGTCGTGGCACTGGTCGCCGTCGGCCGGAGCGCGACGCCCCTCTATGACGTCTCCCGTGTCGCGCGGTTGCTGGGCCGGCTCGAGCGCGAAGGCCATCCGCTCGCGCACGCCGGGAGGTATCGCGGGGAGTACCAGTTCGCGGGAAGGCTTCGGAATCCGCTGGAGGTCATCGGCGCCGACGACCTGCCCCGATGGTTCGAGCGCCATCCGGACGGATACGTCGTGCTCTACTCTCGGCGGCACCTGCTCGCGCCGGAAGGGGACGAGGAGCTCCGGCACGACTACCGCGGCGGCGTCGTGCTAGTCCGTCACCGGCTTTCCGGCGTGCGCGGCCGCGAGTTCCAGGCTCCGATGGGCGACGCTTCCCGACCGTGAACTCCGAACCGGGGACTTCGAACCGAATCCCGGCCCCCGGATCGCGCGGCCCGGCTTCTTTCCGGTGAGCTTCCCTTCGTCGATCACGAGCACCCCGTTGACGGCGACGTACCGGAAGCCCTCGCTGTAGCGGTTCGGGCTCTCGAACGTCGCGACGTCGCGGACGGTCTTCGGGTCGAAGACCGCGAGGTCCGCGGCGAACCCCGGCCGGAGGATTCCGCGGTCCGGGATCCCGGCGCTCGCCGCCGCGAACGACGTCATCTTGCGGATCGCTTCCTCGAGAGAGAGGACCTTTTCGTCGCGGACGTAGTGGCCGAGGATCCGCGCCGCCGAGCCCCAGCCGCGCGGATGCGATCCCTCTCGGGAGAACGGCCCGTCGGTCGCCTTCGCCGGAGAGTCCGTGCAGAAGGAGACCAGCGGATGCGCGAGAGCGGCGCGGACGTCGTTCTCGTCCATGATCGAGATGATGCAGCTCGCATTCGCGCGGTCGGCGATCACGAGGTCGAGAAGCGCGTCCCGCGCATCCTTCTTCTCGTCGGCCGCGATCGACGCGATCGTGCGGCCCTCGTATTTCTTGAGCGCGTCCGACAGGACGGAGCCCACCATCACGCCCTCCGGCCCGCCCGAGCCCAGATACTGGTTCTCCCATTCGGTCGTGTCGCGGGACATGTCGGTCTTCACGCGCTCGCGCGTCGCCGGATCGGAGAGCCGTTTCAGGAGCGACTCCCGCCCGCCTTCGCGCACCCAGGGCGGCAGGCAGGCGTCGAGACCATTGGACGCCCGGTTGTACGGATACTGGTTCGCCGAGACGTCGATACCGGCGGCGCGAGCGGCCTCGATCTTGCCGAGGATCTCCCGCATGCGGCCCCAGTTCGGCTTGTAGGCCGTCTTCAGGTGCCAGACCTGCGCGCGCACTTTCGCGTCGCGCGCGATCCGGAAGACCTCGTCGAGTGATTCGTCGATTCGCGAAGACTCCGATCGCTGGTGGGTGAAGTACGCGCCACCGTAACGCGCGGCCACCTCCGACAGCGCGGTGAGCTCCTCGGTGGTCGAGTAGATGTTGGGGATGTACTGGAGAGAGGACGAGACCCCGAGCGCTCCCTCCCGCATCCCCTGCTCGAGGAGCGCCTTCATGGCGTCGAGCTCGGAGGACGTCACCGCCCTTTTCTCGGCGCCGACGACGTAGCTTCGGAGGCCGCCGGAGCCGATGAACGTCCCCATGTTGATCGCGGTGCCCCGGCGCTCCAGCGCCCGGAAGAAGCCTTCGAGCGTCCGCCAGTCCGGAGTGACGCCGTACTTCGCATACATCTCGCGGTCTTCGGCGACGAGCCGCGCGCTCAGTGGAGCGAGCGACACGCCTTCGCCGGTGACCTCGGTCGTGATCCCCTGCGTAACCTTGGACGCGGCGCGCCCGTCGACGAGCACGTGGTATTCGGACTGGCCGAGGAGGTCGATGAACCCCGGCGCGACCACGAGGCCCTTGGCGTCGATCCGGCGGCGCGCGGGTCGTCCGTCCAGTTTCCCGACCGCGGTGATACGGCCGTCGCGCACCGCGACATCACCCACGAACCAGGGAGCCCCGGTGCCGTCCACGACGCGGCCCCCTTCGAAGACGATGTCGTCCAGGAGAGCGGCCTTCGGCACGGGTGTCGCGGCGGTGGCGGTAAGAGCAACCGCGACGGCGAGAAGAAGCCCCCTCACCCCGACCCCCTCCCGGAGGGAGAGGGAGTTTCCTTGACGGCGATCGGTGTTCATGCGCGCAGTCTATGATCCCGCGGCGTATGCCGGATGCGGGCGAGCGCGCCGTCTCTCTCCTCTCCGAGCTCGTCGCGATTCCGTCGGTCACGGGGTCGGAGGAGCCGGTGCTCGCGTATCTGGAGCGCCGGTACGCGTCGTCCGGGTGGATCGTGGACTCGATGGAAGTGGCTCCCGACCGGCGCAACCTCTTCGTGCACCGCGGCCACCCGAGCGTGGTCCTGACGACCCACGCGGACACCGTTCCCCCCTTTTTCCCGCCGCGCCGCGACGGCGACGTCCTGATGGGACGCGGCGCCTGCGACGCGAAGGCGAGCCTGGCCGCGCAGGCCGTCGCGCTCGAGGAGCTCGCGCGCGACGGGACGTCCGAGGTGGGGTTGCTCGTCCTCGTTGGCGAGGAGCGCGGCTCCGACGGGGCGCTCGCGGCGAACCGCCGCCCGCACCTCGCGCGCTACCTGGTGGGCGGGGAGCCAACGGGCAGCCGCTTCGTCGCGGGATCGAAGGGATGCCTCCGCATCGAGGTCGAGGCCCGGGGCGTCTCGGGCCACTCCTCCGAGCCCTCGACGGGCCAGTCGGCCGTCGATCCGATGCTCGAATTCTTGAACGACCTGCGGGCCATGAAGATCCCGGAACATCCGGCGTTCGGCGCGACGACGATGAACATCGGGGTGCTCCAGGCGGGCACGGCGCCCAACGTGATCGCGGAGAGCGCGCGCGCCGAGATCATCTTCCGCACGGGTGAGCCGATCGAGACGCTGCTCGCCCACATCCGACCGATGGCCCAGGGCCGGGTCGAGGTCCGGGTCGGATATCGCTCGGACCCCGTTTCGTTCCGCTGCCCGAAGACGAGCCCGGGCGAGATCGTCTCGTTCGCGTGCGATCTGCCGCTCCTTCCGGCGTGGGGCGAGCCCATCCTCTTCGGGCCCGGATCGATCCGCGACGCTCACGGCGCCGAGGAAAAAGTCTCGCTCGCCGAGGTCGCGTCGGCGGTCGGCGTGTACGTCGCCCTCGTGCGCGGCCTCCTCTCGCAGGGAGAAGCGTGCCTGGCGCCGAGGTAACTTTCACCGCCTCGGACCGTAAATTCATCGGATTGGGGGAGATCATGACCCGTCGCTTCGCGTCCGTCCTCATCGCCGCGGCGCTCGTCCTTGCTCCCGCGTCGCTCGGAGGCCAGGAAACCGCGCGGCTGTCGGTTCCCTACACGCAGTTCACGCTCGCCAACGGCCTCGATGTGATCCTCCACGAGGATCACACGGTCCCCCTGGTCGCGGTGAACGCGTGGTACCACGTCGGTTCCGCGCGGGAGAAGCCGGGACGCACCGGGTTCGCGCACCTCTTCGAGCACCTGATGTTCGAGGGGTCGGGCCACGTGCCGGAGGGAGACTTCGACAACTGGCTCGAGGCCGCCGGCGGCGACAACAACGGCTCGACGGACACGGACCGCACGAACTACTGGGAGACCGTTCCCTCCAACGCCCTGGAGCTCGCGCTCTTCCTGGAGTCCGACCGGATGGGGTACCTGCTCGGCGCGATGAGTCCCGAAAAAGTGAACGGACAGCGCGACGTCGTCAAGAACGAGCGGCGTCAGTCGTACGAGAACCGACCCTACGGTGTCGCCTTTCTGAAGCTCTCGGAGTTGATGTTCCCCCCCAACCACCCGTACCACTGGCCCGTCATCGGCTCCATGGAAGACTTGACCGCTGCGAGCTACGAGGACGTCGTTCAGTTCTTCAAGAACTATTACGGTCCGAACAACACGACGCTCGTCGTCGCCGGCGACATCGATCCGGTCGAGGCGCGGCGCCTCGTCGAGAAGTGGTTTTCCGACGTTCCCCGCGGCGCCCCCGTCCCGCCGCTCTCGGCGCCGACGCCCGTGCTCGGCGAGGAGAAGCGGGTCACGCTCGAGGACCAGGTCCAGCTCCCGCAGCTCTTCCTGGGCTGGCTCACACCGTCGTACTTCCATCCGGGCGACGAAGCGATGGACGTCGTGGCGCGAGTGCTGGCGTTCGGCAAGAACTCCCGGCTCTACAAGAGGCTCGTCTACGACCTCCAGATCGCACAGGACGTTTCGGCGAGCCAGAACTCCGGGGCGCTCGGGTCGATGTTCCTCGTCACCGCTACCGCGCGGGAGGGCCACGGCCTTTCCGAAATCGAGAAAGTGATCGCGGAGGAGATCACGAAACTCAAGGCGCAGCCGCCCGAAGCGCGCGAACTCGAGCGCGCCGTCAACCAGATCGAGTCCGCGTTCTACGGGGCTCTCGAGAGGGTCGGAGGGTTCGGCGGCAAGGCCGACCGACTCAACCTCTACGAGTTCTACACGGGTCGTCCGGACTACTTCGCGGAGGACCTCGCGCGCTACACGTCGCTCGATCCGCTCGACGTGCAGTCGGCGGCGCGAGCTCATCTGCGCGACGACGCCCGGCTCGTCCTCTCGGTGGTTCCGGCCGGCAAGAAATCGCTGGCCGTGGAGAAGAAGCCATGAGCCGCGAGTCGCGAGCCGCCACCGCACTTCTCCTGCTCCTCTCGGTGGGCGTTCCAGCTCCCGGGCAGACCGCCGCCTCCGCGCCGGACCGCTCGAAGCCTCCGGCGCTCGGCCCGGTCCGCCCGCTCCAGCTTCCGCCGGTGCAGAAGCTGCGCCTCTCCAACGGTCTTCCGGTGCTCGTAGTCGAGCTGCACGAGGTCCCGGTCGTGCAGGTGAACGTCGTCGTCCGCGCGGGCGCGGGCGCCGACCCTCGCGGCAAGCCGGGGCTCGCCAGCATCACGGCGGACCTTCTCGACGAAGGGGCGGGCTCCCGCAGCGCGCTCGCGATCGCCGACGAGCTCGACTACCTCGGCGCGGACCTGCGAACCCGCGCCGGCTGGGACGCGAGCGCGGTCGCCCTCCACGTTCCGGTGAAGCGGTTCGGCGCTGCGCTGCCGATCTTCGCCGACGTGGTCCTCCGGCCGACGTTCGCGGTCGCCGAGCTCGATCGGGTGAGGAAAGACCGGCTGACCGAACTGTTGCAGCTGCGCGACGAACCGTCGGCGATCGCGTCGGTCGCCTTCGCCAATGCGCTGTATGGCCGCGACCACCGCTATGGCGTCCCGGTCATCGGGACCGAGACCGCGGTTCGCGGTTTCACGCGGGCCGACCTCGCCGCCTTCCACGAGCGCGTCTACCAGCCCGGGAATTCGGCGATCGTCGTGGTCGGAGACGTGACGGCTCCGGCCGTACAGGCACAACTCGAGCAGGCGTTCGGGGGGTGGAAGGCCGCGAACCCGCGAACGCCCGCGGCCGTCCCCGCGGCGACGCAGGTCCGCGACCGCGGCATCTGGATCGTGGACCGCCCCGGCTCGGCGCAGACCGAGATCCGCATCGGGCGCATCGGACCGCCACGCTCGACGGCCGACTACTTTCCGCTCACCGTCATGAACACCATCCTCGGGGGATCCTTCACCTCGCGACTCATGCAGAACCTCCGGGAACAGCACGGCTACGCCTACGGCGCGCGTTCTTCGTTCGACTACCGCCTTTCCACCGGCCCGTTCGTGGCGGGCGCGGCGGTTCAGACGGACAAGACCGGCCCGGCGCTGACGGAGTTCTTCAACGAGCTCGGCGCGATCCGCAGGACCGTGACCGACGCCGAGGTCGCGAAAGCGAAGAACTACGTTGCCCTGTCGTTTCCGTCCGAGGTGGAGACGACCGGGGACATCGCGTCGAAGCTCGAGGAGCAGTTCGTCCACGGGCTGCCGGATGGCTGGCTCGACTCCTTCGTCGCGAGTGTGGGAGCGGTCACGGCGGCCGACGTCAAGCGCGTCGCGGAGCAGTACGTCGATCCCGCGAAGGTCGTGATCGCCCTGGTGGGAGACCGCCGGAAAATCGAGGCGGAAGTCCGGGCCCTGAATCTGGGGCCGCTCAAAGTCCGGACGGCGGCGGAAATTTTCGGACCGCGTTAGCCCGGGCGGGGGGCGGAGGCGACCCTACGGCGTGAGCTTGGCGATCCAGGAGTCCGCTCCGCCGTCGTTGACGAGCGTGCCCCCGCCGAAGTTGATCGACTGGATGAAATCACCGGCGGCGATGACGTTGCCCGCCGCGTCGGCGGTGATGCTCCAGCCGTGGTCGTCGTACAACGCACCGTACCGCTTCGACCAGGCGTGCAGGCCGTCGGAGCGGAATTTCGCGATGAAGACGTCGTAGGTGCCGTTGGTCTGGAGACCTCCCCCGCCGAAGTCGACCGTGTTGACGATCGCTCCTGTCAGGAGGACGTTGTTGCCGCCGTCGACCGCGACCGCGTTGGCCATCTCGCCGACGCTCGCGGACGTACCGAAGGTCCGGACCCAGGAATAGGTCCCGTTCGAAGAGTACTTCGCGAGGTAGATGTCGGCCCCGCCGGCGTTCGCGATCGCTCCGCCGCCGAAGTCGACGGTGCCGAGGAAGGACCCGGTGGCGATCACCGCACCCTGGCCGTCGATCGCGACCGACGTCCCGCGGTCGTCGGAGGAGCTACCGAACCGCTTCGACCAGACCTCGCGACCGTTCATGTCGTAGCGGGCCAGAAAGGCGTCGTTCGCACCGGCACTCGTCAGGTTCTGCCCGCCGAAGTTCGACGTCCCCTGGAAATACCCGGTGAGCGCAATGTCGCCACCGGCGTCCACCGACACCGCCAGGGCGACGTCGCTCGAGGAGCCCCCGAATCGCTTCGACCAGATGTGTCCGCCGGCGGGCGAGTACTTGACGAGAAAGACGTCGGCCGCGCCGGCGCTCGTCAGGGCCCCGCCTCCGAAGTCGACGGTTCCGACCATGTATCCGGCGAAGACGTAGTTCCCGGAGCCGTCGACGTCGACTGCGAGGCCGCGGTCCGTACCGGTGCTCCCGAAGCGGCGGGACCACGACGGTGCCCCGTTCGAGGAGTATTTCGCGACGAAGACGTCGGTTCCGCCGGCGCTCGTCAGGGCGCCCGAGCCGAAGTCCGCCGATCCGCTGAAGTACCCCGCCACGACCACGTCTCCGGCGCCGTCGAAGCTGACGCCCTCGGCGACATCGTCGTTCACGCCCCCGAAACGGCGCGACCACACGTGCCCGCCCGAGCTCGAGAACTTGGCGACGAACACGTCGGTGGCCCCGGCGCTCGTGAGCGTGCCCCCGCCGAAGTCGACCGAGCGTTCGAAGTACCCGGCGACGACCGCATTGCCCTGCCCGTCCACCGCAACGCTGTTGACGTATGCGTTGTCGAAGGCGGTTGGACCTGTCATGCGGCGCACCCAGATCTGGGAGCCGCCGCCGGTCGGGGGAGGGGTATCCTCGAACCATCCGAACACGTCGAGAATGAGGTGGGCGGAGCCGGACCCCTGCGTGCAATAGACGGCGAGTTGGCCGCCGCCCAGCTCGTACGTCCCGTTGTTCGACCGCGTCTGTCCCGCCGAGTAGTTGACCGTCGCGCTCATCGGAAGCGGGACTCCCGCCGGGTAAACGCGGAAGTTCCCGCCCGTCGTCGCCCCAGTCGCGCTGACGTTGACCGCGACGGCTCCCGCATTCGTCGGGATGCCGCATTGGCCGACCACGGTGAAGCGCCGTTCGGTGTTCGCGGCGAGCGCCGGACCGCCCCACGGCCCTGCCGGGTTGCGGGTGTCCACAACGCGGCAGGGGGTAACGGTATAGAAACGGCCCGTCTGCGCCGACGCGAAAGCGACCCCCAGGAGAAGCGCCCCCAGGGCCAGGATCGAGCTTCGGATGGCCGCGGTCCGTCGCGTCGAGGACACACGCATCGCGGTACGCCGGGTGAAATCTGAGTTAGCCAACGGGTTTTCGGTTCTACGAGGAAGGCAACTTGCGTTCCAGAAGCCGAACTGTTGAAAACAAAGAGCATGGTAACCGCCCGGACGGTCGAATGGACACTAATTTGTCTTCCGGAACATCAGTCGGAACACGCTTTCTGTCCCCCCTCATCCCTCCCGGAGGAGCGAAAAAAAGGCGTTGCCCGCGGATAATCGGCGCACCGTGCGCCCCTGGAAGAAAGTGCTCCTGGGAGTCCTCGCCGTCGTCGTGGCCGGTGCGGCGTTCGTGGTGTGGAAGGTCGGACCGCGCAACGTGTATGGACTCGCCCGCTACGGAACGCAGCGGAGCGAGGGCGCGCTTCGGGTGGGGCAGGCGGCGCCGGACGTCACCCTCGTGTCGCTCGACGGCCGCAGCCGGATCCGCCTCGCGGATTCGATCGGGTCGAAGCCGCTCGTTCTCGTCTTCGGCAGCTACACCTGACCGCCGTTTCGTCGCTCGGTCGAGCGCGTCCGTCGGATGCACCGCGAGTACGGCGACCGCGTGAGCTTTCTCACCGTGTACATCAAGGAGGCACACCCGGAAGACGAGTGGCAGATGGATTCCAACGAGAAAGAGAACGTCTGCTACCCGCAGCCCAAGACGCTCGCCGACCGCCTGGCGATCGCCAACGACTTCGTGAAGCGATTCCAATACGACGTGCCGATCGCCGTGGACGACATGGGCAACGACGCCGACAAGGCCTACGCCGGCTGGCCGGAGCGCTTCTACATCGTCGAGGAAAGCGGAAAGATCGTGTACAAGGGGGAGCCGGGGCCTTTCGGGTTCAAGCCGAACGAAGTGGAGGAGTGGCTCGCGAAGCGGTTTGCGGCATCCGGCGCGACCCAGTGACCTAAACGGCGGGCCGAAGTCTTGCACCCGCGGGGGCGGTGGACATCGTCGACCCGGTGCGCCCTGCTTATCCCGTCCTCCTGAACCGCGACTCCGGAGGCAGCGAGGAGACGGACGTCCCCGACCGCATCCGCGAGGCGTTCCGATCGGAAGGCGCCGAGGCCGACGTCCGCACTGCCGAAGGAGGCGACGAGCTTCTCGCGCTCGCGAAGGAAGTCGCGTCGCAGGATTTCCCCGTCGTCGTCGGCGCCGGCGGGGACGGCACGATCAGCGCGCTCGCGTCGGTGCTGACCGGCGCCGAAAAGACCCTCGGGGTCCTGCCGCTCGGCACGCTCAATCACTTCGCGAAAGACCTGGGGATTCCGCTCGATCTCGAGGGCGCGGTCCACAACGTCGTGCATGGTCGCGAGACGCAGGTGGACGTGGGAGAGGTCAACGGCCGCACCTTCGTCAACAACTCGAGCCTCGGCCTCTACCCCAGAATCGTCCGGCACCGCGAGGAGCGGCAGAAGCTCGGCTGGGGGAAGTGGCCGGCCTTCGCGTGGGCGACGATCCACGCCCTGCACCGACATCGTCCGATCGACGTCATCCTGGCGGCGGACGGCCACGAGATCCGGAGAGCGACCCCCTTCGTTTTCGTGGGGAACAACTCTTATGAGATGGACGGCTTCGACGTCGGGACCCGCGATCGACTCGACCGCGGGGAGCTGTCGGTCTACACCGCGCCCGGCGCGCGGCCCATCGACCTCGTCCTTTCCGCGTTCCTCGCGCTCATCGGCCGGCTGCGCGCCACCGGGAAGTTCGAAGTCCTGCGTACGAAGGAGCTCGAGATCGCTTCGCGGACGCAGCCGGTGCGGGTGGCGGCCGACGGTGAGATCGTGATGATGCGGCCGCCGCTCCGCTACCGCATTCGGCCGCGCGCGCTCAAGGTGATCGTCCCCCCGGAGCCGGAGAAGGAAGACGGGTCGTGAGAGTCCTGCTCCACCTCTCGGACCTCCACTTCGGCCGCGTGAACGATGCGACCCTCGACCCGCTCCTCGAGGTGGCGCACCGCGTCTCGCCGCACCTCGTCGTCGTCTCCGGCGACCTGACGCAGCGCGCGCGGGCGTGGCAGTTCCGGCAGGCGCGCGACTTTCTTGCCCTCCTGCCGAAGCCGCTGATCGCGGTCCCCGGCAACCACGACGTCCCGTTGTACGACGTCTTCTCCCGCTTCCTCCGGCCGCTCGCGAACTACCGCCGTCACATATCGCAGGACCTGGAGCCGTACTACGAAGACGAGGAGATGGCGGTCATCGCGGTCAACACGGCGCGTTCGCTGACGTTCAAAGGGGGACGGATCAACGAGGAGCAGGTCGCGCGCGTGCGCGAGAAGCTGTGCGCGCTGCCGCCCGGGATCGTCCGCGCGATCGTGACCCACCATCCGTTCGACCTCCCCGAGGGGCGCAAGACCGACGACCTCGTCGGGCGCGCTCGCATGGCGATGGAAGGGTTCGTCGAGTGCGGCCTCGACCTGATCGTCTCCGGGCACCTTCACGTCGCCCACACGACCCACACTGCGATCCGATACCGGCTGCCGGGGCGCTCCGCGCTGCTCGTCCAGGCGGGGACCGCGACGTCGACGCGCGAGCGCGAAGAGCCCAACTCGTTCAACGTCCTCCGGGTCGACCTGCCGCGCATCGCGGTCGAGCGCTTCCTCTGGAAGGAGGGCGCTCGCCGTTTCGAGTCGGCGGCCACCGACGTCTTCGAGCGGACCGGCGAAGACTGGAATCCGATCGCGCCCCTCCAGCCCGTGGGCCACGAGCCTTCGCCGTCCGCACCCGACGCCTCCGCCTCGCTCGGATAGAATTCGCGCCGATTTCCTGGGGCGAGAGGTGCGCGCGATGTCCGAAGCTCGCGGGATACCGGCCCGGACCCGTTTCGGAGCCACGCTGAGGCGCGACGCGTGGTGGATAGAGATCCTCCCCGTCATCGCACTCCTCGGCCTCTTCGCGATCTACGCGACGGCGCGCGCGTTCGAGGGACGCTGGTTCGAGTGGGGTCCGTACCTCTCGCCGTTCTACTCGCCGCTGATCGATCCGGAGCACCGGTGGTGGCCCTTCTCCCCGGCGCTTCTGATCCTCGCCGGCCCGCTCGGGTTCCGGGCGACCTGTTACTACTACCGGAAGGCGTACTACCGCGCCTTCTTTCTCGACCCTCCGGCCTGCGCCGTCGGCGAAGCGCGGAGCGGCTACCGCGGCGAGACGTCGTTTCCTCTCGTGCTGCAGAACGTTCACCGCCTCTTTCTCTACCTCGCGATCCTGTTCCTCGTCTTCCTGTGGAAGGACGCCTTCCTCGCCTTTCGCTTCGACGGAGGGTTCGGCGTCGGCGCGGGCTCGCTCGTGCTTACCGCGAATGTGACGCTCCTGACCCTCTACACGTTCTCCTGCCACTCGCTCCGGCATTTCGCCGGAGGCCGGATCGACTGCTTCTCCTGCTCGAAGAGCAACCGGGTGCGCCACCGGCTTTGGCGCGGTGCGACCGTATTGAACGAGCGACACGGGCTGTTCGCCTGGTTGAGCCTCGTCTCCGTGGGACTCACCGACCTCTACGTCCGCGAGCTCGCCCGCGGAGCAATCCGGGATCTGCGGCTGCTGTGAGCACCGAGAAATACGAGACCCACGAGCACGACGTCCTCGTCATCGGCGCCGGCGGCGCGGGCCTGCGCGCCGCGATCGAGGCGCTCACGAACGGCGCTTCGGTCGGCATCGTCTGCAAGTCGCTTCTCGGCAAGGCGCACACCGTGATGGCCGAGGGAGGGATCGCGGCGGCCATGGCGAACGTCGACCGCACGGACGACTGGCGGGCGCATTTCCGCGACACGATGCGCGGCGGGAAGTTTCTGAACAACTGGCGCATGGCCCAGATCCACGCGCAGGAGTCGCCCGATCGCGTGCGGGAGCTCGAGCAGTGGGGGGCGCTCTTCGACCGGACAGCCGAAGGGGACATCCTCCAGCGCGCTTTCGGGGGCCACTCCTTCAAGCGCCTGTGCCACGTGGGGGACCGCACGGGGCTCGAGATGATCCGGACGCTGCAGGACCGCGGCGTCCAGATGGGGTTCGACGTCTACATGGAGTGCGCGGTGACGCGTCTTCTGAAGGACGGGGACCGCGTCTGTGGCGCCTTCGGCTACTGGCGCGAAAACGGTCGCTTCGTGGTCTTCCGCGCGAAAGCCGTCGTGCTCGCAACCGGCGGCATCGGAAAGGCCTGGCGGATCACGTCGAACTCCTGGGAGTACACGGGCGACGGGATGGCCCTGGCGTACGACGCGGGCGCCGAGCTTCAGGACATGGAGTTCGTCCAGTTCCATCCGACGGGGATGGTCTGGCCCCCCGGCGTGCAGGGAATCCTGGTCACGGAGGCGGTCCGCGGAGAGGGGGGCGTTCTCAAGAACCGTCTGGGCGAGCGGTTCATGGAGCGCTACGACCCGAAGCAAATGGAGCTCTCGACCCGCGACGTCGTGGCGCGGGCGATCTACACGGAGGTGCGCGAGGGGCGCGGCACCGAGCACGGAGGGGCGTACCTCGACATCTCCCACAAGCCCGCCGACTACGTGAAACGGAAGCTCCCCGGTATGTACCACCAGTTCAAGGAGCTGGCGGACGTCGACATCACGCAGGGTCCGATGGAGGTGGGTCCCACCTGTCACTACATGATGGGAGGTGTGCGCGTCGAGGCGGAGACCGCGGCGACGACGGTGCCCGCGCTCTTCGCCGCGGGCGAGGTCGCGGCGGGGCTGCACGGGGCGAACCGCCTCGGGGGGAATTCACTGTCCGACCTCCTCGTCTTCGGCCGCCGGGCGGGCCTCGCCGCCGCCGCACGTCGGACCGAAAAACCGGGCCCTCCGGGCCCGGGCCAGGTGGATGACGCGGCCAGGGAGATGCTCGAATACTTCGAGCGACCCGACGGCGAGAGCCCGTACGCGATCCACCGTGACCTCGAGCAGACGATGCAGGACCTCGTGGGCATCTTTCGCAACGAGGAGGATCTCGCGCTCGGCCTCCGGAAGATCTCCGGGCTCGCCGGGCGCGCGTCGCGGGCCCGCGTCGAGGGATCGCGCCTGTTCAACCCGGGCTGGCATCTCGCGCGAGACCTGAAATCGATGCTCACCGTCTCCGAAGCCGTGACCCGCAGCGCGATCGCCCGCCGGGAGAGCCGCGGCGCGCACAGCCGGACCGATCACCCGAAGCCCGATCCGGAGTGGGGCCGGCGCAACCTCGTCGTCCGGCGGGGCGCGAGCGGCATGGAGCTCGTCGAGCGGCCCGTGCCGCAGCCGCCCGCCGAGCTGCAGGCGCTGCTCGCGGAGGCGACGTGAGCCGCGAGGCGGTTCTCCGGGTCTTCCGCGGGAACGCGGAGAAGAGCGACGCGGTCGACTACCGCGTGCCGGTCGCGCCGGGAATGGTCGTCCTCGACGCGCTGCACTACATCCAGGGACACCTCGCTCCCGACCTCGCCGTGCGCTGGAACTGCAAGGCGGGCCGCTGCGGCTCCTGCTCGGCGGAGGTCAACGGAAGACCCCGGCTGACGTGCAAGACGCGGATGGACGCGCTTCCGCTCGACAAGGCCGTGACCGTCTCTCCCATGCGCACGTTTCCGGTGATCCGCGACCTGGTCACGGACGTCTCCTGGAACTACGAGGTCAACCGGCGGATACCTCCGTTCACGCCGCGCCCCGGCACGGACTGGAAGATGTTCCAGGCCGACGTCGACCGCGTCCAGGAGTTCCGGCGATGCATCGAGTGCTTCCTCTGCCAGGACGTGTGCCACGTCCTGCGGGAGCACGGCAAGATGAGCCAGTTCGGCGGGCCGCGATTCTTCGTCCGGATCGCGGGGCTCGAGATGCACCCGTTCGACTCGGTTTCGCGGACGCGGCTCCTGAAGGACGAGCTCGGGATCGGCTACTGCAACATTACGAAGTGCTGCACCGAGGTCTGCCCCGAGGACATCCGCATCACCGACAACGCCATCATTCCCTTGAAGGAGCGCGTCGTCGACGACTTCTACGACCCGGTGACACGGTTCCTGGGGAGGATCTTCGGACCGAAAGAGTGAGGGGGAGAGCCGCGAGCTCTTTTGAGGAGGCGACATGTACCAGTTGAAGACGATCTCGAACGAAGCGATTCCGCAGGCGACCGCGAAGGCGGACTGGTACCGGCTCCTGAACGAGCCGGGCGAGGCGGAGTCGATCTGCCGCGACGTCCTCGCGGTCGATCCCGACGAGCAGACGGCGCTGCGGCTCCTCGGGCTCGCGATCACCGACCAGTTCCGCGGGGGGCCGGCCGACCGGCGCGTCGAGGCGGAGAACACGTTCCAGCGGCTGCAGGATCCGTACGAGCGGCTCTACTACGTCGGCATCGCGCGGGAGCGGTTCGCGAAGGCGCAGCTCGCGGCGGGGCGGCCGCCGCACACGCTCATCGTGCTCTTCGAGGACGCGCTCGTCTGGTTCGAACGCGCCGCGGAGATCCGTCCGGCCGGAAACGACGAAGCCATCCTGCGGTGGAACCGGTGCGCGCGGGTGCTGAACGGACTGTCCACCTCGGATCGGGAGCGGGAACACGCGCACTTCGAGCCGACGGACAGCCCCCCGCTCTAGATCTTGTGGGGTCAGGTCTTCACTGACACGGACAGAGTTCGGTCGGGCCGAGCCGCCCTTGCCATCTTCGCGAAGCGATGTGGCAAGTGGAGACCTGACCCCGTCCTCGTTGCGATCGCATAGACTCCGCCTCGGTGCTCAAGGTCAAGGGGATGCGCGACGTTTCTCCGGGAAAGCGCGTCTTCGTCATCGAGGAGAACGGGGAGCCCGCTTCGACCGGCGACCTCGAGCGGGTCGCGACCATCGCCGGGCGTCTGCTCGAAGAGAACGATCTGCCCGGAGAGTTCGGCGTCTTCGAAGAAGGGCTGCTCTCGCTGAACGTGCGTTCGAGCGAGCGCACGTTCTTTCACGACGGGATCGTTTTCGCGGCCCTGGATGCGGTCAACAACCCGGAGAAGAACCCCACCATCACGCAGCCGGCGATCGGAGACTAGTCCTGGACTGTGGCGGGTGCCGGTCCGCAGGACCTGTCCCCGCGCCTCAAAAGAGGAGCTTCGCTCCCGCGATCACGAGAACGACCGCGAGCAGCCGCCGGAGCGTCAGCGGCACGAAGCGCTTCGCCCCGAGCCAGGATCCGAACAGACCCCCGGCGAGCGCGATCGCCGTCAGCGGCGCCGCGGCCGCCGGAACGGCCCCTCCACCCGCGAGATGTCCGGCGAGCCCGGCGGCGGAGTTGACGAGGATGAAGACCGCCGACGCGCCCGCGGTGCGTCGCGGCTCCTCCCATCGCGCGAGGATCAGGAGCGGCGAGAGGAAGATCCCGCCGCCGACGCCGGTCAGGCCCGCCACGAAACCGAACACGAGCCCGATGGCGACCAGCCACGCGAGCGCCGGCGGCGGACGCAGATCGGCCGACCGCGCTTTCATCGCCAAGCGTGCCGCCGCGACGAGCAGCACCGCCCCGAGCAGGATGCGGTGGGACCGGGTCGGAAGCTGTATGAGGCCGCCCGCGTAAGCAGCGGGGACCGACCCCGCGCAGAGCGGAACGAGCAGCTTCCACGGCACCAGCCGGGCGGCCGCGAACCGCAGCGTTCCCGCGCCGGCGACGCCGAGGTTCATGACGAGGGCCGCGGGCTTCATCACGGCGGCAGGCACCCCGAAGAGCGCCATCGCGGCGAGGTAGGCCGATGCGCC
>Ga0209974_10000304_pt1 | contig 15961 bp, 13 predicted proteins | sample InoplaM3SPM_FD_187592 | JGI IMG/M metagenome (GOLD analysis project Ga0209974, IMG submission 187592) | Arabidopsis thaliana rhizosphere microbial communities from the Joint Genome Institute, USA, that affect carbon cycling - Inoculated... | ecosystem: Host-associated > Plants > Roots >...
CGCACGATCACGCAGCCGACGCGCGGGTTCGGCGACGCCGTATACAGGCCGCGCGCGGCCAGTTCGAGCGCACGCGCCATGTGGTGCCGGTCGTCGGCGGTGAAATTTTCCACGGCTGTACCGGATCGTGCGGTTCGGTCCGCGTCCGCCCCCGGCGCGCGGGCTGGCCTGCCCGTCACGCGGGGCGGCGCGCGCCTTTGCGCGGCGTGGGCACCGCTTCGACTTCCTTCAGCGCGTCGCGAAAGTCGGAGACGTCCTGGAACGACCGGTAGACGGACGCGAAACGGATGTACGCGACCTTGTCGAGCTTGTAGAGCTCTTCCATCACCATCTCGCCGAGCTGCCGCGAGGCGATCTCGCGCTCTCCCAGCGACAGCACCTTCTGCACGATCCGATCGATCGCGGCGTCGACGAATTCGGTGGGCACCGGTCGCTTGTGCAACGCGCGTGCGAAACCCACGCGGAGACGTTGCGTATCGAATTCCGCGCGATCGCCGTTGGTCTTCACGACCTGCGGCAGGCGCAGCTCGACGGTCTCGTAGGTGGTGAAACGTTTCTGGCAGCCGGTGCAGCGCCGGCGGCGGCGGATCGAGTCGCCCGGCTCGGAGACGCGGGAGTCGATGACCTGCGTATCCGCGCTACCGCAGAAAGGGCATTTCATGCCCGATAGACGGGAAACCGGCGCGTCAGTGCGGCGACGCCGTTGCGCGTCCGGGTCGTGACGGCTTCATCCGCAGGCGCGTCGAGCACGTCGGCGATCAGGTGGCCAAGTTGCTCGCATTCGATCTCGCCAAAGCCGCGCGTCGTCACCGCCGGACTTCCGATGCGTATGCCGGACGTGACGAAGGGTTTCTCGGGATCGTTGGGAATGGTGTTCTTGTTGACGGTGATGTGCGCGCGCGACAGCGCCGCCTCGGCGTCCTTGCCGGTCACCTGCTTCGCCCGCAGGTCGACGAGGAACAGGTGCGAATCGGTGCCGCCGGAGACGATGCGCAGACCGCGTTCCTGCATGACCTTGGCGATCACGCGCGCGTTTTCGAGCACGCGCTCCTGGTAGATCTTGAAGTCGAGCGTCAGCGCCTCGCCGAATGCGACCGCCTTGGCCGCGATCACGTGCATCAGCGGACCACCTTGCAGCCCTGGGAACACGGCCGAGTTGAGCGCCTTGGCGTGCACTTCCTTCATCAAGACGAAGCCGCCGCGCGGGCCGCGCAGCGTCTTGTGCGTCGTGCTCGTCGTGTAATCGGCGATGCCGACGGGACTGGGGTACACGCCCGCCGCGATCAGCCCCGCGTAGTGCGCCATGTCGACCATCAACAGCGCGCCGACATCATCGGCAATGGCGCGGAAGCGCTTCCAGTCGATGACTCGCGAATACGCCGACGCGCCCGCGATGATCAGCTTCGGCTTGTGTTCGCGCGCCAGCCGTTCCGTCGCCGCGTAATCGATCAGCTCGGTTGCAGGGTCCAGACCGTAGGCGACGACGTTGAACCACTTGCCGGAAAGATTCACCGGCGATCCGTGCGTCAGATGGCCACCGTGCGGAAGGCTCATGCCGAGGATCGTGTCGCCCGGCTTGAGCGCGGCGAAAAACACCGCCTGGTTCGCCTGGGCGCCGGAGTGGGGCTGCACGTTCGCGGCCTCCGCATGGAACAGGCGCTTCGCGCGATCGATCGCAAGCTGCTCGGCGATGTCGACGTATTCGCAGCCGCCGTAGTACCGCTTGCCCGGGTAGCCCTCGGCGTACTTGTTCGTGAGCTGCGTGCCCTGCGCGGCCATGACCGCCGGACTCGCGTAATTCTCCGATGCGATGAGCTCGATGTGCTCTTCCTGACGCCGGTTCTCGGCGCTGATCGCCTGCCAGAGTTCAGGGTCGGACTGCGCCAGCGTAACGGAACGGCTGAACATTGAATCCACGCGCTGGGAAAGTGCTTATCTTAGCAGCCCGTGTCGTCGCCGATCCCGAGCACCCCCGGCTGTGGCGGGGCTCCGGCGCCTCCGGAACCAGTAGCTTTTTTCCGCGGACCATCGCCTATAATTCCGCGTCCGTCGCCGGCCCAATCGACGATCCGGCGCGAGAGGACGTCCGGCAACAGCAAACCGGCGCCGCACGCAGCGCCGTCAGGAGGAACCGTGAACGCCCTGCTCACGCTGTCGCGCGCCATCGACGCCGCCACCGAACGCGTCGGCCGCATCGTGTACTGGCTGGTGCTCGTCGTCGTTCTGATCAGCGCGGCCAACGCCGTCGTACGCAAGCTCTTCAACTACAGCTCGAACTCGTACCTCGAAATCCAGTGGTACCTGTTCTCGGTGATCTTCCTGTTCGGCGCGGGCTACACGCTGCTGCGCAACGACCACGTGCGCATCGACATCATCCAGGGCAAGTTGTCCGCGCGCGCACAGAACTGGATCGACGTGATCGGCATCGTGCTCTTCCTGTGGCCGATGTCCATCATCATCATGTGGCTCGCGTGGCCGCTGTTCGTCGACTCGTACACGCGTAACGAAGTGTCGACGAACGCCGGCGGCCTCATCATCTGGCCGGCGCGGCTGATGGTCCCCGTCGGGTTTGCTCTGCTGCTGATGCAAAGCGTGTCCGAGCTCATCAAGCGCGTCGCATTCCTGACCGGGCGCGGACCGAATTCGCTCGAAAGGCATCACGGCCGATCGGCCGAAGAGGAACTCGCCGAGGAGATCGCGCGCGAGCGCGGCGTTGAGGCGGCGCCGGTCCTCGAAGGAAAGCAACCGTGACCGCCTGGCTGATCGCCAACATCGCGCCGCTGATGTTCTGCGGCCTGATCGTTACGTTGCTGCTCGGTTTCCCCGTCGCGTTTTCGCTCGGCGCCGTCGGCATCCTGTTCGGGCTGATCGGCATCGAACTCGGCCTGCTCGACACGTCGCTGCTGCAAGCGTTGCCGGAGCGCTTGTTCGGCGTCATGTCGAACGACACGTTGCTCGCCGTGCCGTTCTTCACGTTCATGGGACTGATTCTCGAACGTTCCGGAATGGCCGAGGACCTGCTCGATACGATCGGGCAGTTGTTCGGGCCATTGCGCGGCGGCCTCGCCTACGCGGTCGTCTTCGTCGGCGCGCTGCTTGCCGCGACCACCGGCGTCGTCGCGGCGAGCGTGATCTCGATGGGCCTGATCTCGCTTCCGATCATGATGCGCTATGGCTACGATCGCCGCCTCGCCACCGGCGTCATCGCGGCATCGGGAACGCTGGCGCAGATCATTCCGCCGTCACTCGTGCTGATCATCATGGCCGACCAGCTCGGCCGCTCGGTCGGCGACATGTACGCGGGGGCTTTCATCCCGGGACTGGTGCTGGCCGGACTGTATGCGCTCTACGTGCTCGGCGCGACGTTCGTGCGCCCCAACTGGGCACCGGCATTGCCGATCGAGGCGCGAACGCTGCGCGAACCCGATGGATCGAGCGGCGTTCGTTCGCTGATCGTGCTCGTCATCATCGCGGCGGTCTCAGCCGTGCTGTACGCGAAGCTGCGGATGGCGAGTGCGCCGCTCGACGAAACGCTCGTCATCGCGACGAGCGTCGGCACCGGCGTGGCGTTCTTCGCAGCGGTGCTGAACCGCCTGTTGAAGTTCGGGCTGCTGTCGCGGATCGCCGAACGCGTGGTGTTCGTGCTGATCCCGCCGCTCGCGCTGATCTTCCTCGTGCTCGGCACGATCTTCCTCGGCGTTGCGACACCGACCGAGGGCGGCGCAATGGGGGCCACCGGCGCGTTGATCATGGCGTTGTCGCGGCGGCGGCTCACGTGGAAACTGCTGAAGCAGGCGATGGATACGACGGCGAAGCTCTCGACGTTCGTCGTCTTCATCCTCGTCGGTGCGCGCGTATTCAGCCTGACTTTCTACGGCGTGAACGGCCACGTGTGGGTCGAGCACCTGCTGACCAGTCTGCCGGGCGGCGAACTGGGCTTCCTGATCGTCGTCAACATCCTGATCTTCGTCCTTGCGTTCTTCCTCGATTTCTTCGAGCTGTCGTTCATCATCATTCCGCTGGTCGGCCCGGTCGCCGACAAGCTCGGCATCGACCTGATCTGGTTCGGCGTGCTGCTCGGCGTGAACATGCAGACGTCGTTCATGCACCCCCCGTTCGGCTTCGCGCTGTTCTACCTGCGCAGCGTCGCGCCGACCAAGGACTACCTCGATCGCGTGTCGAAAAAGATCATCAAGGGCATCACGACCGGGCAGATCTACTGGGGTGCCGTGCCGTTCGTGATCATTCAGGTCATCATGGTCTCGCTCGTGATCGCGTTCCCGCAGATGGTCATGGTCTACAAGGCTGGCGAGAAAAAACTCGACCTGAAGCAGATCCAGATCGTCGTGCCCGACGAGCAACCCGGCGGGGGGCCGTCGGACAAGAGTCAGCCGTCAGCGGGCCGGCAGCAGCAGGACGACGCCGAGAAGGCGCTCGAGAAGGCGTTCGGCGGGAGCGAAACGCCCGCGGCGCCCGAAACCAAGGGCGATGCGCCCGCGACGCCGGAAACTAAGGGCGATGCTCCCGCGACGCCCGAAGGCAAGGGCGCCGCTCCCGCGGCCGGCGACGCGATTGTCGTTCCCGAGGACGACTCGAAGGCGCTCGAACGCGCGCTCAGGGAGCAGATGCCCGACGCGGGCAAGGAGGCGCCGGCGTCGAAGTGAAGGTCAGGCGCCGCGTCGCGTCGGGTGTCCGACGCACCCAAAAGAAAACCCCGCCGCAGCGGGGTTCTGGTCGACCTGAGGGCGGAGCTTACTTGCTGGGTCCGCGCTGCGACATGCGGCCGGTCGCGATCATGAAGTTGTCGAACCGGTTTTCCGCGACCTGGAACCACGAGATCTGGTCGTTGCGGAACACCTTCCATGGTTCGTAGATCTTCTTGAACTTCGCGTTCTTCTCGGCGATCTCCTCGTACGTTTCCGTCGTCGCCTTATAGCAGGCGGCGAGAATCTCGTTCGAGAACGGCGCGAGCTTCACGCCGCCGGCGATCAGCTTCTTGAGCGCCACCGGATTCAGCGCGTCGTACTTCGCCATCATGTCGACGTGCGCCTCGTAACATGCGGCTTCGAGGATCGCCGCGTAATCCTTCGGCAGGTCCTGATACGCCTTCGCGTTGACGAACAGGTCGAGCTCCGGCCCGCCTTCCCACCAGCCTGGGTAGTAGTAAAACTTTGCGACTTTGTACAGCCCGAGCTTTTCGTCGTCGTACGGACCGACCCATTCCGCTGCGTCGATCGTGCCCTTTTCGAGCGCCGGATAGATGTCACCGCCCGGGATCTGCTGCGGGATGACGCCGAGCTTCTGCAGGGGCAGCCCACCGGTTCCGCCGATGCGCATCTTCAAGCCCTTGAAGTCCGCAACGGTCTTGATTTCCTTGCGAAAGAAGCCGCCCATCTGCGAGCCGGTGTTGCCGGCCGGGAAATTGACGATGTTGTAGTCTTTGTAGAACTCGCGCATCAACTGCATGCCGCCGCCGTGATACATCCACGCGTTCTGCTGGCGAAAGTTCATGCCGAACGGAATTGCGCAGCCGAACGCGAACGTCGGATCCTTGCCGAAGAAATAGTACGGCGCCGTATGCGCGCACTGGATCGTGGCGTTCTGAACCGCGTCGACGACACCGAACGGGGGAACGATCTCGCCGCCGGCAAACGCCTGGATCTGGAACTTGTTGTTCGTCGCCGCCGCGACGCGCTTGCTGATCACTTCCGCCGCGCCGTAGATCGTATCGAGGCTCTTCGGAAAGCTCGATGCCAGCCGCCACTTGACCTCCGGTGCGGCCTGGGCGAACGCGGGCGCGGAACTCGCCGCCAGGATCCCGGCCAGGCCGGTGTGCTTGATGAACGAACGACGCTCCATCCGTGTCTCCTCGCTTTCGTGTGCCGGCTGCGCCGGACGTTGATTTCACGCTTCGGGCGCTGGGCCCGTTCTCCCACCCGCTGCGCCAGCCGTTGGCCTTGCGCGCATTTTAGTCCGGCATTCTAGCAGCCGCGCCGGGCTGCTCGCGGTCACGGCGCAAGCTTTCGCACGGCGTTGAAAAGCGTCCACGTCCAGCCGGTCTGGCGCTCGAGTGTCTTGGTAAACCGGATCAGATAGCGCGCGCTTCCCGTATCGAGTTCGATCATGCCCCCCGGCGTGAAGCGATCGTCGGGCCCGATCAGGCTGCGCTGCGACGCCTGGCGGTTCTCCGGCGCGGCCGGCAGGTAAATGCCGAAGAAGGGCTTGTCGTAATTGCCGCGGCCGGCACGCGGCGCTTCGACCGGCGCCGCCCAGTTCCGCAGGAGCACGCGCACGAGTCGCCGCGCGATGATCTCGACGCCAACCGTCATCTCGTCCACCTGCTGCCGCTGCATCCGCCGCACGACGCCGAGGATCCAGAGGCCGCCGTCGTTGATCGCCAGCAACTCGCCGAGCTTCGCCGGCGCTTCCTTGGCCGGCGCCACGAGGCGGCACCCGCTCTCGCTGCGGTCGACCATCTTCCAGCGCGTACCGCGCACGCGCCGCTCGATCGACGCGGGGTTGATGCCCGGATTGACTTGCGTCACTTCGTCAAAGCTCGTCATCACGCCCGGGGTGCGGGCCGCTTCGGGGAGCCGGTCGATTTCGGCGACTGCGCGCGTCAGCGCATGCAGGCCGCTGACGACGCGCACGTGCTCGTCGGCCGATTGCCGCGACGCACGAGGTGCATGCGCGATCGCATCGGGCCCGAACAGCGCGGCGAGGCGCATCAACAGCAGTCGCTGTTCGCGCGCGGGCAGTTCGCCGGCTGCGGGCGGTTCGTCGTCGTTCTCAGGCAACCAGCGCAGGCGTTCGACGATGCGCGTATAGACGGGTCCGGTATCGACATACAGCACCCTGCCGCCGACGACCGGCTTGTCCCGCCGGCGCAGTCCCTGCGCGCCGGTCAGGTCGACGTAGAAACCCGCGTCGTCGCTCGCCTTCGGCATCAGCGTGAGTGTCGGCGCCCAGTCTTCGAGCTGCTTGGCGACCCACTCGACCTGGTCGGGCGTGAAGTTGCCCGAATCGAGCCGCATCAGCAGCAGCATGTTCAGGTAGACCTGCTCGACGAAGATGCCCGGTTTCGCAAATGCGCCGGCGCCGAACACGAGTTGCTCGCGATGCCATGCGCGGGCACGCGCGAGTTCGTAGACCTCGTGGAATTCGCGCCATTGCGCGGGAATCCAGTGGCTGTATCTGAACAGCCTGAACTTGCCGTCGAGTCCCCGGTAATGCGAAAGACGCACGAGGGCCCAGGGAAGGATCACGCGCCAGCGGCGATTCTCCGCGTGCGGGAAGCCGGCCTGAAGCGCGGCGTTGTAGGCGCCGACGAAACCCTTCACGAGGTCGAATACCGCGTGCCACAGCCGCGATTCGACGGTGGAACTCTTCTGATAGTTGATCGTGTACTGGCGCGTCAGGTCGCGCACGATCGGCTCGAGCCGTGCGTCGAGTTCGAGCAGCGCCTCGACCTGCGCCGCGCTTGCTTCGCGACCGCCGACGGGAAACTTGGCGAGAAGATCGAGTGATTGGCCCTGGATCGCGAGCACGTCGCCCGCGGGCAGCCGCGCCATCCAGCGTCCGATCTGGTTCGAATTGCGAAGCGGATCGTTGACGCGGCGCAGCCAGTCGGCGATCGGCTCGAGAACGTTCACAGTGCCTAGCCGGGGCCTGTTCGCACGCCGTCCGCCTAGCTGCCGGCGATCGTCATGCGCGAAATGAGCATCGACCCGATGTGCCGCGCGCCCCGGCGATCGATGTCGTTGCCAAGTGCGACGATGTCCCGGAACATCTGCTTCAGGTTGCCGGCGATGGTGATTTCCTCGACCGGATAAGCAATCTGTCCGTTCTCGATCCAGAAACCGGCCGCACCGCGCGAGTAGTCGCCGGTCACCGCGTTGACGCCCTGGCCGAGCTGCTCGGTGACGAACAGCCCGCGTCCCATGCGTCGCATCAGGGCGTCCAGGTCTTCGCTGCCCGGAACGACGAGGTTGTGCGCGCCGCCCGCGTTGCCGGTCGAACGCAGACCGAGCTTGCGCGCCGAGTAGCTGCCGAGGAAATACCCCTGCACGACGCCGTTTTCGACGACCTTCCGGCGCTCGGTGGCCACGCCTTCGTTATCGAACGGCGCACTGCCGCGGCCGCGCAACAGATGCGGCTCCTCGTGAACGTTGACGTGCGCCGCGAACACCTGCTGGCCGAGCGAATCGGGCAGGAACGACGACTTGCGATAGAGGCTGCCTCCCGACACGGCATGCACGAACGCACCCAGCAGATCGGCCGCTTCGGGCGCTTCGAACAGCACGGGACACTCGAGCGTGCCGAGCTGCCGCGCACCCAGACGTCGCGCCGTGCGCTCGCCTGCGATGCGGCCGACGTCGCGCGGCGCCAGCAACTCGTCGGGCGCGCGAGCGGCGGTGTACCAGTAATCGCGTTGCATCGCGCCGTCGAGTTCGCCGATCACGGCGCAATCGATGTGATGCCGGGAGCTGCGATAGCCGCCGCTGAAGCCGAGGCTGTTCGCGTAGATGAATTCCGACTCGCCGCGCGAAACGCTTGCGCCTTCGCTGTTCGTGATGTGCGGATCGGCCGCCAGCGCCGCGGCCTCGGTCTCGCGGCCGAGTGCGATGGCATCGTCGACGGACAGCTCCCACGGATGGTGGAGATCGAGATCCGGCCAGGCGCGTGCCAGCCGATCAGGATCGGCGAGGCCTGCGCATGGATCCTCCGCCGTGTAGCGCGCGATCGCGAGCGCCTTGTCGACGGTGGCGCCAATGGCTTCATCGGAAAAGTCGGCGGTGCTTGCATGGCCACGCCGCGCGCCGACATACACGGTGACGCCGACGCCCTTGTCGCGGTTGTACGCGATCGTTTCGACGTCATCCTTGCGCACGGTGACGCTTTGCCCGACGGCCTGCGACACTTCGGTCTCGGCCGCGGTGGCGCCACCGGCGCGCGCGGCGTCGAGCACCGCTGCGGCGACGCGCTGGAGCGTCGCAGTCGATACGGGGAAATGGGATTTGCCGTCACCGTACCCGGGCCGGGATGTCGGCGCAGGCGCGCGCACGGCGTTCGTGGAGACCGTCATGTTCTTGCTGCAAGGGGAGCGTCGGCTATCATAGCAAAGGCGTTCCTCCACCCGCATGAACTCCCACGACGCTCTGCCGCACGATGGCGCCACGCTGCCGCCGTCGAAGACGCGACGCAAGCACGACATGCATGCGTTGCAGCAACTCGGTGTCGCGCTGATCGCGCTCGATCCCAAACGCCTCGCGACCCTCGACCTGCCGGAAGCGCTGGTCGATGCGATCGCGCTTGCGCGAACGATCACGCGACACGAGGCGAAGCGCCGCCAGTTGCAGTACATCGGAAGGCTGATGCGCGACGTCGATCCCGGGCCGCTGCGCGAGGCGCTGGCGCGATTCGCGCAGGGTCCGGAGCGCGAACGCGCGCAGTTTGCGCTCGTCGAGCAGTGGCGCGATCGCGCGCTGGCGGGACCCGAGGGCGTCCAGGCGTTCGTCGCCGCGTACCCCAACGCGTCCGCCGAGTCGCTCGCGAAACTCGCGGCGGAAGCGCGCGATGAGCGCGCTCGCGGCACCGCGCCCCACAAGTCGCGCGCGCTGTTTCGCGCGCTGAGCCGCATCGTCGAAGAACACGTTCGATGAGCGACGTCGACCGACCGCTGCGGGTGGGCCTGGTGTCGGTCTCGGATCGTGCGTCGTCCGGCGTGTACGAGGATCAGGGGCTGCCCGGATTGACGGCGTGGTTCGACGCCGCGCTCGCGACGCCGTACCGGCTGGAAACGCGCCTGATTCCCGACGAGCAGCCAACGATCGAACGGACGCTGACCGAGCTCGTCGACAGCGTCCACTGCGATCTCGTGCTGACGACCGGCGGCACCGGTCCGGCGCCGCGCGACGTCACGCCGGAGGCGACGCTCGCGGTCGCGCACAAGGTGCTGCCGGGCTTTGGCGAACAGATGCGCCAGGTGAGCCTGCGTTACGTGCCGACGGCCATCCTGTCGCGCCAAGTCGGCGTCGTGCGCGGACGCGCGCTGATCCTCAATCTTCCGGGACAGCCGAAGGCGATCAAGGAAACGCTCGACGGCGTGTTCCCGGCCGTTCCATATTGCCTCGACCTGATCGGCGGCCCCTACGTCGAAACGCACGCGGACGTCTGCAAGGTCTTCCGGCCGAAATCCGCGTTGCGGCCGCCGCGTTCGTGAACGCGAACGATCCGGGACGATCGACAGCAGCGAACCAGCCGCCGCCGTTCGAAGGTCGCAATCTCTTTGCGATCGACATGCCGCTGCAGGAAGCGGTCAGGCGCAATGACGGCGGTTGGGGGACGGCGCAACTCGACGCGTGGGGTGCAGACCTAGGGGATGCCGGGAGCTATGCGCTCGCCGACGCGGCGAATCGCAATCCGCCTTCGTTATGCACGCACGACCGCTACGGTGAGCGCATCGACGACGTTACGTTCCATCCCGCCTGGCACGTTCTCATGCAGCGCGCGATGGCGGTCGGCGAACATTGCGCGCCCTGGCAGGCGCCCCGAGCCGGTGCGCACGTCGTTCGCGCCGCGATGTACTACCTGCATGCGCAGGTCGAGAACGGAACGCAATGTCCGCTGACGATGACCTTTGCGAGCGCGCCGGTCATCATGCGGCACGCGGCGAACATACCCGGTGCGACCGCGACGTGGCTGCCGCGACTGCTGGCGAACGCGTACGACGCGAGCGCAGTACCCGTCGCCGACAAGCGCTCCGTGCTGATCGGCATGGGCATGACGGAGCGTCAGGGCGGATCGGATGTGCGCGCGAATGTCACGTTCGCCGAGCCGGATGCCGACGGCGCGTTGCGCATTACCGGCCACAAATGGTTCTTTTCGGCGCCGCAGTGCGACGCGCACCTCGTGCTCGCGCAGACGCCGGAAGGGCTCGGCTGCTTCCTGCTGCCTCGCATTGCGCCCGATGGACGCCGCAATGCGATTTTCATCGACCGGCTCAAGGACAAGCTCGGCAACCGCTCGAACGCATCCGCCGAGGTGCGCTTCGAGCGCGCGCTCGCGTGGCCCGTGGGTGAGCGCGGACGCGGCATCGCGACGATCCTCGAAATGGTTCAGCTCACGCGGCTCGACTGCGTCATCGGAAGCGCAGGCATCATGCGCTGTGCCTTGACGTGGGCGTTGCATCACGCGCGCCATCGCACGACGTTCGGCAAGCGCCTCATCGAGCATCCACTGATGGCGAACGTGCTCGCGGATCTCGCGCTCGAAAGCGAAGCGGCGATGTTGCTCGCGCTTCATCTTGCGCGTGCGCAGGACGAGGGCGAAGGAACGCCGTTGCGCGACGGCGCGCGCATCGTGACGCCGGCCGCGAAGTACTGGGTGTGCAAGCGGACGTCGACGGTCACGTCCGAAGCGATGGAAGCGATCGGCGGCAACGGCTACATCGAGGAACTGCCGCTGGCGCGCGGCTATCGTGAGGCGCCGGTCAACTCGATCTGGGAAGGGTCGGGCAACATCGTGTGCCTCGACGTGTTGCGGGCGTTACGGCGCGAGCCGGAGGCTGTCGATGCGCTGCGCGACACGCTGGCGTCCGTGCGCGGGGCCAACCGGCATTACGACGCCCAGTTGGACGCGCTGGACGTGCTGCTGCGCGACGCCGGAAACGATCCGACGATGGCGCGGCGGGTCGCGCATGCGATCGCACTCAGCGTCTGCGGCGCCGAACTGATCCGTCATGCGCCGTCGTTCGTCGCCGATGCGTTCTGCGCGTCACGGCTCGACGCGGAACGGTTCGGCGGCGCTGCATTCGGCATGCTGTCGACCGGCGCAGCGTGCAAGGAAATCCTCGCCCGCGCCCTCGTAGAACAGTAAGGTCCGCGCTCGCCGTTCCCCGGATCAACGTCGCGTGCGATGCAGTGACATCACGGGAAAAGGCGCGTCAGCCGCTACGTGTTCTGCTGATTGCCGAGCCCGATGTCGATCATCATCTCGTTCGCGAGCGCGTCGAGCGCGCGGCGCAACGTTTCGTTCGGGAGTGATTCGGGAACCACGAGCAGCGCCTTCACCCTGAACAGGTGCTCCGCGCCGCTCGCGCCATCGACGATCTCGGTATGCAGGTCGTCGATACTGACGCCGTGCTGCGCGAGGCTGCGTGACAGATCGCGGATGATTCCGGGCCGGTCGAGGCCGGTCAGCTCGAGCTTGACGATCCTGCGCCCGGCAGGCGCCGGCGGCGCCTCGACCTTGGCGATCACGACGCGCAACCCCGACGACTCGAGCCCGCGCAGCGCCTGCGCGAGCGGTTCCGCATTCTGCGCGGGCACCTCGAAGTGGACCATGCCGGCAAACTGGCCCGCGAGGTTCGCCATGCGGCTGCCCGCCCAGTTGGCGCCGAAACCCTGCGCGCGATCCGAGAGCAGGCTCACGATGCCGGGACGATCCGCGCCGATTGCCGTGACGATCAGCGACGTGGCGACTGCCTTGCCTTCCTCCGACAGCGAGATCGTGCGGCGAATCATCGGGGCTTTTGTCGCGAAGCGCTCGTCCTGCGGATGCGCGGGCAGCGCGCCGTGCTCCGCCGCGTGGCGCACGACGCGTGTCAGCAGTTCGAGGCCCATCGGCGCGAGCGCGCGCTCCCACAGTTCCCGCGCAGTCTCACCCTTCGCCACGAAACACCAGTCCTGCGCGGCGATCGCGCCGGCGTCCCAGCCATCGGACAGATGGTAGACAGACCCGCCGGCGATCGGATCGCCTTCGAGGATCGTCCATTCGACGGCTGCAATGCCGCGGTGACGGGGTAACAGCGACGGGTGATAACCGATGCCGCGCAGGCGCGAGCGTGCGAGCGCCTCGTCGCTCACGCGCGCATGCGTATGCGCGGCGACGATGAGGTCGGTGCCGTCCGCGATCGCATCGCCGGGCACCGTCTTGGGGTTCTCCAGGATGTGCACCGGTACCGCCGCGGATTGCGCCGCGACGGCAAGACGGTCATCGGCAGCCGGCGCGACGACGCGCGCGATTTCGGCGCCGTCCTTCAGCAGCGCCTGGAACACCGTCGCGCCGAAATAGCGCGAACCAACGAGCGTAAGTTTCATGGGACGCAAGAATACGCCAGAATCGATCCATCGCATGGCACGCGCGGCAGCGGTCCGCGCGAACGAGAGGCAGCATGGACGGCACGATGCAGGTCGTGAAATTCGGATTGGGCGCGCTGCTCGCGATGCTGCTCTTCGCGGGAATCGTCGTGCTCTTCGTGCGCGACGTCACGCAGAAGCAGCACACGGTGCTGCGCAACTACCCGCTGATCGGTCACTTTCGCTACTGGCTGGAAAAGCTCGGCGAATACTTCCGCCAGTATTTCTTCGCCAACGACCGCGAGGAGATGCCGTTCAACCGCGCGACGCGCGGGTGGGTGTATCGGCTCGCCAAGGACGAAGGCGGCACGATCGGTTTCGGTTCGACGTACGACCTGCACGCGCCGGGTGCGCTGATCTTCGTCAACGCGCCCTTCCCCGTCCTGGAATCGGAACGTCTTCCGACGCCGCCGTTGCGCATCGGCGAAGGCTATTGCAACGAGCCGTTCGTCGCGACGTCGATCGTGAACGTGAGCGGCATGAGCTTCGGCGCGATCTCCGAGCCTGCCGTGCGGGCGCTTTCTCGCGGCGCCAAGGAAGCCGGTTGCTGGATGGACACCGGCGAAGGCGGACTCTCGCCCTTCCACCTCGAGGGCAAGTGCGACCTGATCATGCAGATCGGCACCGCGAAGTACGGCGTGCGCGACGCCGAAGGCAACCTCGATCTTGCGCGCCTTCGCGAAATCGCGGCGCACGAGTCCGTGCGCGCATTCGAGATCAAGCTCTCGCAGGGCGCGAAGCCCGGCAAGGGCGGCCTGCTGCCCGGGGCGAAAGTCACGCCGCTCATCGCCGCCATTCGCGGCATTCCTGCCGGCAAGGATTCGATCAGCCCGAATCGGCACACGGACATCGCGAACATGGACCAGCTGCTCGACGCGGTTGCCCGAATCCGCGACGTGACGGGCAAGCCCGTAGGAATCAAGACGGCCATCGGCGGTCGCTGGTTTGCCAACGACTTGTGCGAGCGGGTGCTTGCGCGGGGTCTCGCGCTCGCACCCGATTTCCTCGTGATCGACGGCGGTGAAGGCGGCAGCGGCGCTGCGCCGCAGGCGCTCGCCGATCACGTCGGACTGTCGATCGACGAGGCATTGCCGCGTGTAGCCGACTCGCTTCTCGCCGCCGGCCTGCGCCCGCGCATTCGCGTGGTCGCTTCCGGCAAGCTGGTGACGTCGGCGCGCGCCGCGTGGGCGCTCGCCTGCGGCGCGGATTTCGTCAACACCGCGCGGGGCTTCATGTTCGCGCTCGGCTGCATCCAGGCGCTGCGCTGCCATACCAACACGTGCCCGACCGGCGTGACCACGCATAACGTCCGACTGCAACGGGGCCTCGTCGTTGAAGAGAAGTACGTGCGCGTCGCGCATTACGCGATGAACATGAACAAGGAAATCGACATGATCGCGCACAGTTGCGGCGTCCGGCACGCGCGAGAACTGGAGCGCCGTCACGTACGGCTCGTGCAGCCGAGCGGCGGCTCGATCGCGCTCGACGTGCTGTTTCCGGCGCCTCAGGCGCTGCGCGCGGCCGGGTCCTGACGGTAGAACGCCGCGAACGCACGGTAAACGTCCGGGTATTCGGCAACGAGCAGCGACGCTTCGGCGAAGAACACCTCCGAGAGCACGGCGAAAAACTCACCCGGACTTTCGGCTGCATACGGATCGATGGCCGTATCCTCGTCCGCGTCGACGCGCGCGCAGAAATCCGCATAAGCCTGCTGCATCACGCGCCGCCACTCGCGCCGTGTCGCATCGTCGGGCAGCGGCGGGCAGCCGTTGGCGTCACCGTCGCGCATGTCGATCTTGTGCGCGAACTCGTGGATCACGAGGTTCATTTGCGCGGCGTCCCAATCCGCCGAGTCCGCAACGTCGGGCCATGACAGGATGACGGGCCCGCGGTTCATCGCTTCGCCGGCAAGCGGCGCATCCTGCCGATGCACGACGCCGTATTCGTCCTCGTATTCCCATCCGGGGACGAACTCCCCCGGATAGACGACGATGTTTTCGAAGCCGTCGTAAAGCGCGAGATCCAGATTCAGCACGAGTACGCAGGCCTGGATCGCGATGATCGTCCGCTGCAGCGGCGTGACGACGTGGCCCTGTGCGCCGACGATGCTCTTCGCGTCGAGGAAGAGCACGACGAGGTCGCGCAGCCGCGCCAGCGCGTCGGCCGAATACGTCGCAAGAAACGGGAGGGCACCGATCGCCTCGCGCCAGAGTGCATCGGGCAGCGCCGAATTCCGCAGGATCCGCTTGCGCCGGTAGCGGCGGAGCGCTTCGAACATCGATGCCACCCGCGATGCGGTCGTCGTCGAGGCGCGTTACTGCAGCGGCGGTGGCGCGAGCGACGGCACTTCCGGCTCGTCCAGTTCGATGACCCCTCCGCTTTCGGCCGGCGTGAGCAGCCGGTCTGCCTCGTCGTCGGGCAGCGCTTCGACGTCGCGCAGCTTGCGGGCGATCGTCGTGCTCTTGCGGCCGGCTTCGTCGAGGGTCCGTCCGACCTGGTCGAGCCGATCCTTCGTGCGCGCGAGGATTTCGCCGAAACGGCCGAACTCGGTCTTGACGGCGCCGAGCACGCGCCACACTTCGGTCGACCGCTTCTCGATCGCGAGCGTGCGGAAGCCGAGTTGCAGGCTGTTCAGCATGGCGACCAGATTCGTCGGTCCGGCGAGCGTCACGCGGAATTCGCGTTGCAGCGTTTCGGTGAGGCCGGGTCGCGCGACGGCCTCGGCAAACAGTCCCTCGGTGGGCACGAACAGGATCGCGAAATCGGTCGTATGCGGCGACTCGACGTACTTGTCGCGGATCGCGCGCGCCTGGACCTTGAAG
>Ga0209974_10000306_pt1 | contig 15939 bp, 12 predicted proteins | sample InoplaM3SPM_FD_187592 | JGI IMG/M metagenome (GOLD analysis project Ga0209974, IMG submission 187592) | Arabidopsis thaliana rhizosphere microbial communities from the Joint Genome Institute, USA, that affect carbon cycling - Inoculated... | ecosystem: Host-associated > Plants > Roots >...
GCGCGCCGCCGGCGCCTCGCTGACGGGGCACACCAACATGACCGAATTCGCGTTCTCTGGCGTGGGCATCAACCCCCACCATGGCACACCGGCCAACACCGGCACGCTCGCCATCGACCCACAACCGCGCATTCCCGGCGGCTCCACCTCGGGTGGTGCCACGTCGGTGGCCAGCGGCGCCGCGTGGGCCGCACTCGGCTCCGACACCGGTGGGTCGATCCGCATCCCGGCCGCACTGCAGGGGCTGGTGGGGTTCAAGAACACCGCCCGGCTGACGCCCACCGAAGGTGCCATTCCCCTCTCGACCACGCTGGACACAGCCTGCGCGATCACACGCTCGGTGCGAGATGCCGTGCTGCTGCACGAAGTGCTGGCTGCGCGCCGCGTGATGCTCGCACAGCGTCCGCTGGCCACGCTGCGCCTTGGCGCTCCCCTCCGTCTGCTCGACGGCATGGATGCCACCGTTGCCGCGGCTTTTCAGCGTGCCCTCGCCACACTGCGCCTGGCCGGCGCCCGCATCGACGAGATCCCGTTGCCGGAGCTCGACGACCTGGCCTCGATCAACGCGAGCGGCGGCCTCTCTGCCGCAGAGAGTTGGGCATGGCACCACCCGTTGATCACGCAGCGACAAGCCGAGTACGACCCACGCGTCGCGCAACGCATTCGCCGCGGCGAAACCATGAGTGCCGCCGACTACATCACACTGCTGAACGCCCGAACCGACTGGATCGCCCGCATGACGACAACGCTGCGACGATTCGATGTGCTGCTCAGCCCCACCGTGCCCATCGTCGCGCCCCCCGTCGCCAGCCTGGCCCATGACGAAGCCTTCTTTGCCGTCAACGGCCTGCTGCTGCGCAACCCTTCCATCGTCAACATGCTCGACGGCTGCGCACTCTCCTTGCCCTGCCAACAGCCCGGCGAGTTCCCGGTCGGCCTGATGGTCTGGAGCCACGCTTTGCAGGACGACACCGTGCTCAATGCCGCCCTCGCCATCGAGCGCACGCTCGCCGAAGGGGGCCGCTGATGCGCATCGCCGTGATCGGCGCCGGCATCGTCGGCGTGACGTCTGCATATGAACTGGCCGCCGACGGCCACGAGGTGACGGTGTTCGAGCGCCGCGGCAGCGTCGCCGCCGAAACCAGCTTCGCCAATGCCGGCGTGGTGGCGCCGGGTTATGTGACACCCTGGGCCGGGCCGGGCATGCAGTGGCATGTGTTAAGCCACTTCTTCAAGCGCCACTCTCCCGTGCGCCTGAATCCGCGCCTGACCCCACGCACCTTGCATTGGATGTGGCGTTGGTGGCGTTCGTGCAGCGCGCAGAGCTATCGAAGCAACCGAGCGCGCTTGCAGCGCCTGGCGCTGTACAGCAAAGAGCGGATGCACCACCTTACGCACACGCTCCAACTCGACTACGAGCGTGCCGAGGGCTATCTGGTGCTGTTGCGGTCGGAGCAAGACGCTGCACGTGCTCAACGCGGGCTCGCCATGCTGACCGAGATGGGTGTGCGTTTCCAATTGCTCGACGCAGAACACTGTCGGCGAGTCGAACCCGGCCTGAACCCCGAGACCGAACTGCACGCGGGCATCCACCTGGCCCACGATGGCGTAGGGAACTGCCGCCAGTTCGCCTTGCTCCTGCGAGAAGAAGCCGAGCAGCTCGGTGCAAGGTTTCGCTTCCACACCACCGTCCAGTCCATCGAACCAGGCATTGCACCACGCGTGACCAAGGTGTACTCGCCGATGGAAGAGTCCACTTGGCTCAACGCCGACGCGGCGCGCACCGAGGGCCCGCCGACCGATGTGTTGCCTTTCGAGCCGGACACCGAGCGCTTCGATGCCGTGGTCGTGTGCGCGGCCCTGGGTGCCGCCGACCTGCTCAGGCCACACGGAATCAAGCTGCCGCTTGCTCCCGTGTACGGTTATTCCATCACTGCGCCGCTGCGCAGGTTGGAGGCCCACCCCGATATCGGTCCACGTTCCGCCGTGATGGATGAGCGCTACAAAGTGGCGGTCAGCCGCTTCGGTGCCCGCCTGCGTGTGGCCGGCAGTGCCGAGCTGGGCGGCAGACCGCAGCAGCACAACCAGGCCGCACTGAACACCCTCTACAAGGTGCTGAATGACTGGTTCCCTGGCGCGGCCCATATGAGCCAGGCCCAGGTCTGGAAGGGTGCGAGACCGATGCTGCCTGACGGCCCGCCCGTGCTGGGGGCGAGTGGTATTCCGGGCGTTTGGCTCAACCTCGGCCATGGCTCCAGCGGCTGGGCGCTGGCCTGCGGCTCGGCACGGGTGGTGGCCGATGCCATCGCCGGCCGAGCGGCAGGCATCGATGTCGAAGGTCTGGGCATGGAGCGCCTGCACCGTTGAAAGGCTGAACGCGATGGAACGCATCTTCCTCACCCGTCGCGATTGGCCACTGCACAACTCAGTCAACTCTCGGCTTATCGAGCAACAGGCGCAGGCAGGCGCCGAAGTCCACGCGCTGATGCGCCGGGCAGGCGCCGCGGTGGCCGCGCTGGCGCGCGCACTTCACCCTCACGCGCGCAGCGCCTGGGTCGCCTGCGGGCCGGGCAACAATGGCGGCGATGGGCTGGAAGCTGCGATGCATCTGCTCAAGGCGGGTCTTCGCGTTGAGGTCACGCTGGCGGCCGACCCTGTACGGCTGCCGAGCGATGCGAGCGATGCCCTGATGCGCGCCCAAGCCGCCGGCGTGTCGATCTCGCCGGAACGCTCGTCGAGTGAATCGCCCGACATCGCGATCGATGCCCTGTTGGGCATCGGAAGCAAGCGCGCTCCCGGTGGAGAACTTGCCAGGTGGATCTCGCAACTCAACACCCTGCCCTGCCCCGTGCTCGCGGTCGACCTGCCCTCGGGTTTGAATGCAGACACCGGCCAGCCGCACGGCGAACTGTGTGTCGCCGCCACGCACACGCTCAGCTTGCTCACCCTCAAACCCGGCCTGTTCACAGGGTCGGGGCGCGACCTCGGCGGCGACGTGTGGCTGGACACGCTGGGTGTCGCCACCACCGAACCGCCCTCCACGGCGTGGCTCGTGAATGCAGCCAGGTTTTCATCGCCCCGCAAACACTCGCACCACAAAGGCAGCTTCGGTGACGTGGCCGTGGTAGGCGGAGCCACCGGCATGGTGGGCGCGGCGCTGCTGGCAGCCCGCGCCGCACATGCGGCTGGTGCGGGGCGGGTCTATGTGAACCTGCTCGACGAGCAAACCTTGGCCCTCGATGCGCAGCGCCCCGAGCTGATGTTTCGGCCCACCTGGTGGCAGCAGCAGGCCAACACCTTGGAACAGGCTACCGTGGTCTGCGGCTGCGGGGGAGGCGACGCCGTACGCGCGGTACTGCCGAAGCTGCTGAGTTCCGCCGGCCGCCTGGTACTGGATGCGGACGCACTCAATGCAATAGCTGCAGACAACACGCTGCAGATGTTGCTGGCCGCACGGCAATCACGCAGCCGCGAAACGGTATTGACGCCGCACCCGCTGGAAGCCGCTCGCTTGCTGAGCTCGAACACGCACGCGGTGCAAGCCGATCGCCTCGGCGCGGCGCAGCAGTTGGCTGAACGCTTCGGCAGCGTGGTCGTGCTCAAGGGCTCGGGCTCGGTGGTGGCCGCACCGGGCGCTGCGCCGTCGATCAACGCAACAGGCAATGCCTCATTGGCAACCGCCGGCACGGGTGACGTGCTGGCAGGATGGCTGGGCGGCTGCTGGGCAGCAAGCGGCACGAGCGCTCAACAATCCGCGCGACATGCCACCTGGCTTCACGGCCGGGCCGCCGATCTGTGCCCGGCCGCACCACTGCGCGCGGCCGACCTGATCGAGGCGATGCACGCGGCACCGCTCCTCTGATCAACGTCGGCGCGTGGTCTTGCTGGTGGACTGGCGCGCTGCCGACTTGGCCGCACGCACCGGGTGAGCGGCGCCCTTTTTGCCAACGGCACCGGTCTTGCGCGCCTTGGTCGCCGCCTTCACGGCGCGATCCGCCTCTTTGACGGCGGCCAGCTCAGCCACCGGGCCCGCGCCTTTGTCGAGGCCTGCCTTGTCGCGCTTCGCGCGCGCCACCAAGGCGGTGTCTTCGCCTTCGTGGACCATGCGGAAGTCGATCTTGCGGCCGTCGAGATCGACGCGACTGACCTGCACTCGCACGCGCGAACCCACCACATAACGCAGACCCGAACGTTCCCCACGCAACTCTTGCCGCGCCTCGTCGAAACGGAAGTATTCACCGCCAAGTTCGGTGATGTGAATCAGCCCTTCGACGTACAAACCATCCAGCGTGACGAACAGGCCGAAACTGGTGACCGCGCTCACCGTGCCGCCGAACTCTTCACCCAGGTGTTCGCGCATGTAACGGCACTTGAGCCAGGCTTCGACGTCGCGCGAGGCTTCGTCCGCGCGCCGCTCATTGGCGCTGCAATGGGCACCGACGGCCTCCCATTGCTCATCTTCAGCGCCGGCCCCCTTGCGCGCCTTGGACCCAGCTTCTAGCGCACCACTCAGCAGGTTGTAGCGCTTGGCTTGCAGCAGTGCTTTGATGACGCGGTGAACAAGCAAGTCCGGGTAGCGCCGAATCGGGCTGGTGAAGTGGGTGTAGGCCTCGTAGGCCAGGCCGAAGTGGCCGCTGTTCGTGCCGGTATAGATGGCTTGCTGCATGGAGCGCAACAGCATGGTGTGGATCTGCTGCGCGTCGGGCCGGTCCTTCGTCGCGGCGGCAATCGCCTGGAATTCCCCCGGTGTGGGGTCGTCGCCGATGCTCATCCCCAGGCCCAGCTGCTTAAGGTAGTTCTGCAGCAAGGTCTTCTTCTCGGGCGTCGGGCCTTCGTGCACCCGATAAAGCGATGAATGTTTGGACAGCGAAATGAAATCAGCCGAGCACACGTTGGCAGCCAGCATGGCCTCTTCGATCAACTTGTGCGCTTCGGTGCGGGTACGCGGCACGATCTTCTCGATGCGACCGTTGTCGTCGCACACGATCTGCGTCTCGGTTGTTTCGAAATCGACAGCGCCGCGCTTCGCGCGCTCTTTCAGCAAGGCGCGGTACACCTCGTGCAAATGCAGCAGGTGCGGCACCAGGTCCTTGCGCCGTGCCGCCTCGGGCCCACGTGTGTTCGACAAAATGGCCGCTACCTCGTTGTAGGTGAATCGTGCGTGTGAGCAGATAACCGCCGGGAAGAACTGGTAGGCATGGATCTCGCCGGTGTTGGTGATGAGCATGTCGCACACCATCGCCAGACGGTCTTCGTTCGGGTTTAGAGAGCACAGCCCGTTGGAGAGCTTCTCCGGCAGCATCGGGATCACCCGGCGCGGGAAATACACCGAGGTCGCGCGCTCGTAAGCGTCGTCATCGATAGGCTCGCCGGGCTTCACATAGTGGCTCACGTCTGCAATTGCCACCACCAGACGCCAGCCTTCGATGGCGCTCTTGCCGCGGCCAAGCTTGGCGGGTTCGCAGTACACCGCATCGTCAAAATCGCGTGCATCTTCGCCGTCAATGGTGACCAGCGGCACGTCGGTCAGGTCGATGCGATCGCGGCGATCGGCGGGGCGAATCTTGTCGGGCAACGCCGCAGCCTGCGACAGTGTCTCGGGTGAAAAGCGATGCGGCACTTCGTACTTGCGCACCGCGATTTCGATCTCCATGCCGGGATCATCGATCTCGCCCAGGACTTCGGTAACGCGGCCCATAGGCTGCGAATACAGCGATGGCGGCTCGGTCAGCTCGATGGCCACCACCTGCCCCACGGTCGCATTGGCGATCGCGTTCTTGGGCACCATGATGTCCTGACCATAGCGCTTGTCTTCAGGGGCGACGAGCCAGATGCCACTCTCGTGCAACAAGCGTCCGATGATGGGTGCCTTCTTGCGCTCGAGGATCTCCAGCACACGCCCTTCAGGCCGGCCTTTGCGGTCGTAGCGGATCACGCGCGCTTTCACACGATCGCGATGCAAGACAGCGCGCATCTCCTGCGGAGACAGATAGAGGTCAGGTTGCCGGTCATCGCGCACGAGGAACCCGTGACCATCGCGGTGGCCTTGCACCGTGCCTTCGACTTCACTCATCAGTTCAGCACCGATGACAGAAGCGTTTGAGAATTTTGTTTGTTTGATGATAGAATCCAAGACTTCCTGAAATGCCCAGGTGGCGGAATTGGTAGACGCACTAGTTTCAGGTACTAGCGGGTAACTCCGTGGAGGTTCGAGTCCTCTCCTGGGCACCAAATATAACGAAGCCAGCGCAAGCTGGCTTTGTCATTTCAGGGCATCGGAAATGAAGCGCCTCCGGGCGAAACGCTTGCAGACTCGATCGATTGAGGTCTGCACAGCAGACCCGTAGATGAAGCCGTTTGCTCAAATCGCAAACTTCTTCGCCAGGCCTTCCGGTCTCAACTCGTCGTACTCTTCGAACGGCTGATGAATCCAGGGGCTGGTCGGCAGCAGTTCGACGTAGTAGTCGGGCGTGTAGCTGGACACACCCTTGGTCCAGATGACCGCCGAGCGCAGTTCGCTGATGGCCGGCATGCTGCGCAAGCGATCGACCACAGCACGCAGGGTCACGCCCGAATCGGCCAGGTCATCGACCAGCAGCACACGCCCGGCCAGTTCACCCTTGGGCAGCGTGATGTACTTGGCCATGTCGAGCCGACCCTGAATCGTGCCGGCTTCTGCGCGATAAGAACTGGTGGACATGATGCCCAAGGGCTTGTCGAACACACGCGACAGCACATCACCGGGCCGCATGCCACCACGCGCCAGACAAAGAATTTGGTCGAACTCCCACCCGGATGCATCGATCTTGAGCGCTAGGCGCTCGATCAGCATGTGGTATTCGTCCCAGGAGACGTACAGGTGTTTACCGTCATCGGTCAGCATGTTGTGTTCCTCGGCTCAGGCTTGATAGGGGTGGCGCAACAGGATCGTGTGCTCGCGGTCCGGCCCGGTGGACACCATGTCGATCGGCGCGCCGATGAACTGCTGCACGCGCTCGAGGTAGCGGCGCGCATTCAACGGGAGTTTTTCCCATTGGGTGATGCCAGCGGTTTTTTCCGTCCAACCCGGGAAGCTGTCGTAGATCGGAATGCAGGCTTCGATGTCGTCAGCATCCAGCGGCAAGATGTCGATGCGCTTGCCGTTGAGCTCATAACCCACACACACCTTGATCTCGGGCAGGCAATCTAGCACGTCGAGCTTGGTGATGCACAGGCCCGAGATGCCGTTGATGATGATGGAGCGCTTGAGCAGTGCGGCATCGAGCCACCCGCAGCGGCGCGGCCGGCCGGTGACAGTGCCGCGCTCCTGGCCCACCGTCGACAGATGGTGGCCTACCGTGCCCGGTACATCCATGTCGAGTTCGGTCGGGAACGGGCCACTGCCCACGCGCGTGGTGTATGCCTTGGTGATGCCCAGGATGTAGTGCAGCATATCGGGGCCCACACCTGCCCCCGCCGAGGCATTGCCTGCCACGCAGTTGCTGGAAGTGACATAGGGGTAGGTGCCGTGATCGATGTCGAGCAGCGTGCCTTGCGCTCCTTCGAACAAGATGTTGGCGCCCTGCTGATGTGCGGTGTAGAGCATGTACCCCACATCGGCCATCATCGGCTTGAGCTGCTCGGCCACCTCCATCGCGTGATCGAAGATGGGCTGAAATTCAATGGGCTTGGACTTCAGGTAGCCCGCCAGCGCAAAGTTGTGCAGCTCCAACAGTTCACGCAGTTTTTTGGCAAAGCGCTCGGGGTGCTTCAGGTCTTGCACGCGCATCGCGCGCCGCGCAACCTTGTCTTCATAGGCTGGGCCGATGCCTTTGCCGGTGGTGCCGATCTTGCCGGCGCCGCTGGTCTCGCGCAATGCCTCGCGCGCCTTGTCCACCTCCACATGGAAGGGCAAGATCAGCGGGCAGGATTCGCTGACGAACAGCCGTGAGCGCACGTCCACGCCAATGGTTTCCAGGCGTTCGATTTCGCTCAGCAGATGACTCGGGTCAACCACCACGCCGTTTCCGATGTAGCAGGCCACGCCTTCGCGCATGATGCCCGACGGGATCAGTTGCAAGGCCGTCTTCACGCCCTTGATCACAAGCGTGTGGCCCGCGTTATGGCCACCTTGAAAACGTACCACCGCCTGAGCATGATCGGTCAGCCAGTCGACGACCTTGCCCTTGCCTTCGTCACCCCACTGGGTGCCCACCACGACCACGTTATGGCCGCTGCGCTTCTGTTGCATTGCTGAATATCCGTTGCTTATAAATTTAGGGGGGCGGGCGTCAAAGCGTGCACACGAGCCATTGCCCGTTTACCGTGGCCAATTCGCGATCACAGGCGAACTCTTCACCTTCGTGCTCATGGCCCGGCAGGATGCACACCACCGACTCGCCCTGCTCGCGCAGGCGTCGAATGGCTGCTCGCAAGCTCGCATCTTCGCCCCAGGGGGCGCGTATCGCCGGTCGCATGGTGCGAGGAGGTGTCAGCGACACAAGTTGCTTGAGGTCCATGCTGAAACCGGCCGCCGGGCGGTTGCGGCCGAACACCGCACCCACTTCGTCATAACGCCCCCCGCGAACGATGGCATCGCTGGAGCCGGCCGCATAAACCGCGAACCGTGCGCCGCTGTAATAGGCATAACCGCTCAGATCGGCTAAATCAAAACCGACCCGCACATTGGGGTAGGCCTGCCGAAGATGCTGGGCCAGCCAGGCCAAGTCATCCAGCGCTGCACCGATCAGGGGATGTGATGGCAGATCGCGACGCGCCACCTGCAGCACCTCCTCGCCACCATAGAGGCGCAGCAGAGACTGAAGGCCCTGATTGGCGGGTGCGGGGAACTGCGCCGACAAAATCTCCATGGCGGCCTGGTCCTTGGCCGCGAGTGCGGCATAGACCAGCGCCAGCGCCGCGCCGTCGAGCGACAAACCCGCGAGCAAGCCGCGCACGATGCGCGCGTCGCCCATGTCCAGCGTGAGCCGGGAGACGCCGGCGCGCTGCAAACCGTCTAGTGCGAGCTCCTGCACTTCGAGATCGGCTTCGAGCCCGGCATGGCCGTAGATTTCGGCACCGAATTGCAACGGCTCGCGTGTACCGTGCAGGCCGTCTGGGCGCGTGTGCAGCACCGGGCCGCAGTAGCACAAACGCGTCACGCCGCGGCGGTTGAGAAGATGGGCATCGATGCGTGCCACCTGTGAGGTGGTGTCGGCACGCACACCCAGGGTGCGACCACTGAGCTGGTCGACAAGCTTAAAGGTTTTCAGATCGAGCTCGCGGCCCGTCCCCGAGAGCAAGGAGTCCAGATGCTCCAGCAGCGGGGGCATCACCAGTTCGAACCCGTAACCCCGAGCACCGTCAAGCAGATCGCGACGGAGTTCCTCGATGCGCCTTGCCTGCGCAGGCAGGACGTCGGCAATGTGCTCGGGCAGCAGCCAAGCAGACGACATGTGAAATGACCGGGGGATTAAAAAAGAGATTGTACCGGCCGGCGTTACCCAGCGTCCTGCCGTTACGGCCAGATCAGCAACAGAGCCGCCAGCCCTGCGATCATGCTGCTCAGGCCGAGGAAGCGAATCTGCCCGTCACTCAGCTGGGTGGCACGCTCGAACATCTTGCGCCACCTGGCTGGGCTCAGGAACGGCAGCACACCCTCGATTACCAGCATCAATGCCAGGGCACCCAGCAGAAAGTCCGACATCGGGCCGCGCCAGGTCACTTCTTGGCGCTAGAGGCCCCGCCGCCTTCTCCCCGCATCGCCCTGAAGAATTCGCTGGATGGGTCGACCACAATCACGTCGGACCGGTTCTGGAAGCTTGCACGGTAGGCCTCCAGGCTGCGGTAGAACTTGGCGAACTGCGGGTCGCGGCCGAAGGCCTCGGCATACAGAGCGGATGCCTTGGCGTCGCCATCACCCTTGATCGTCTGTGCATCCCGATAGGCATCGGCCAGGATCACTTCGCGCTGCCGCTCCGCGTCGGCGCGAATCTTCTCGGCTTCGGCGAAGCCCGTCGAGCGCAGCTCATTGGCCACACGCTTGCGTTCCGACTCCATGCGACCGTAGACCGAACTCGTAATGTTGGCGGAAAAATCAACGCGCTTGATGCGAACGTCGACGATGTCGATGCCGAAGGCCTTGGCTTCGTCGGCCAAGCGACTCCGCACGCCTTGCATCACGTTTTCGCGATCGGTGGACAGCATGGCCTGGACCGTGCGCTTGGTCACTTCTTCGTTGAAGGCACCTTGCACGATCGGGCTCAGACGCGATTCCACGTTGCGCATGTCGGTGCCATTGTTGCGGATGAACTGGCGCGGGTCGGTCACCCGCCATTTGACGAGCCAATCAATCACCAGGCTCTTCTTCTCAGCCGTAAAGATGGGGCGGGTTTCCGGGCTGTCGAGCGTCTGTACACGGCGGTCCAGGAAAACCACGTTCTGGAATGGCGGGGGCAACTTGACCTTCAAACCAGGTTCAGAGATCACTTCCCTGATTTCGCCCAGCGCATAGATCACCGCGAACTTGCGCTGGTCAACGATGAACAGCGTGGAGTACACAAGCATCAGCACCAAGACGGCACCGATTGCGATTGTTCCGATTCGATTCATGATTTTTATCCCTGGCGTCTCAGCGTGCGTCGCGGTCGCGGCTACGTTGCCCGTCCCGCAACCGAATATCCGCGTTGCCAGAGCCCACAGAACTGCTCTCGGGGGCACCCGTGGCCGGGGTGGCTACCGCGGGCACGGGGGATGCCCCTGATTGTTGAATGAGCTTGTCGAGCGGCAGATACAACAGGTTGGAGTTGCTGCGACTGTCGACCATCACCTTGCTTACGCTGGAGTAGATCTGCTGCATGGTGTCGACGTAGATGCGATCACGCGTGACGCTGGGCGCTTTCTGGTATTCGGTCAGAACGCGGTTGAAGCGCTGCGCATCACCTTCGGCCCGCGCAACCACGCGCGCCTTGTAGGCTTCGGCTTCCTCGTGCAAACGCGCGGCACTTCCCTTCGCCTTGGGAATCACGTCGTTGGCGTAGGCCTGGCCTTCGTTCTTGGCCTTCTCGCGGTCCGCACCGGCACGAAACGCATCATCGAATGCGGCCTGCACCTGCTCTGGTGCCTGGACACTGCCCACGTTGACGTTGACGACCAGGATGCCCGTGTTGAGACGATCCAACTGCGCTTGCACCGACTTCATCAGTTGGCTCGAAATCTCGTCGCGCTGCTCGTACAGCACCGAGTCCATCTGGCTTCTGCCCACGATCTCGCGCACTGCAGACTCGGCGGCTTGGATCACCGCGTCGTCTGGGTTCTTGTTCTCGAACAGGTAGGCACGCGCATCTTTCAGGCGGTACTGCACCGTGAAGCGGATGTCGACAATGTTCTCGTCTCTGGTCAGCATCGACGATTCACGCAGACCCGTGGCCTGCGCCACCGTGTTACGCCCCACTTCCACCGAACGCAGTTGCGTGACCGCCACCACCTCGCTACCCTGAAACGGGTACGGAAAGCGCCAGTTGAAACCGGCATCCACCGTGTGGCTGTACTTGCCGAACGACGTAACCACAGCCTGTTGGCCTTCTTGCACGATAAAGAAGCCGCTGGCAGCCCAGATCAACACCACCACGCCGGCCACGAGGCTGATACCGATACCAGCGCTCTTCATGTCAGGCTGGAAGCTGGGGCCACCGTTGCCGCCCGGCCCATTGGGGCGCTGGCCACCGCCCTTGCCGCCGAAGAGGCCGCTCAGCTTGCGGTTGAAATCACGCCACAGTTCGTCGAGATCAGGGGGGCCATCGCCACGCCCACCGCTGTTGAGAACAAGCTCGGGGCGCAGCCGGCGTCTTGCCACCATGCCCAGGCCGCCAATCAGGGCCCACACGGCGGTCGCCACGTCGGATGCCCGCGCGGTCAGGCCTACGGACGGGGAAGAAGAAACGCTCATGGTCATGGAGGTGTCAGAGTTGTCTTCTGTTCGCCGAATCAAGAAGTTCATCGGAGGGGTCTTCCAGCGAGGCAGGAGGTGAGGCCATCTCGCCGGGGTTCAAGTCGGAGGAGGGATTTGCGGTGACTGCAGCCGACAGGAGTCGCCGCAACTCAGACAATCCCGTGCCGTGCAGCGCGCTCACAAAAACCCGTGGCACACGCACACCGGCATCCAGTTCGAGCACGTCGCTTGCCACCCGCGGATGCTGCGATTCGTCGAGATTATCGAGCTTGTTATAGACCAGAATCTGCGGAATACCGTCCGCGCCGATGTCGCGCAGAACGCGGTCAACTTCGGCAATCTGTTCATCCAGCACCGGGCTCGCGGCATCGACCACGTGAAGCAACAAGTCGGCTTCGGCCGCTTCCTGCAAGGTCGCCTCGAACGCCTCGACCAGCTTGTGAGGCAGATCGCGAATGAAGCCGACCGTGTCCGACAAGGAGACCGAACGGCCCACGTCTTCCAGGTAGAGCTGGCGTGTGGTGGTGTCGAGCGTTGCGAACAGTTGGTCGGCGGCGTAGGCACGCGACTTGACCAGCGCGTTGAACAGCGTCGACTTGCCCGCATTCGTGTAACCCACCAGCGAAACACGGAAGGTGCCACTGCGTTCACGCGACTTGCGTTGCGTGCTCCGCTGGCGCTTGACGCGCACGAGGCGCTCTTTCACCGTCTTGATGCGCTCGCCGATCATTCGGCGGTCCAGTTCGATCTGTGCTTCGCCCGGGCCACCGCGGGTACCGATGCCTCCGCGCTGACGCTCCAGGTGGCTCCAGCGGCGCACGAGCCGCGTCGAGAGATATTGCAGGCGAGCCAGTTCCACTTGCAGCTTGCCTTCGTGGCTTTGCGCCCGCGCAGCGAAAATCTCCAAGATCAACATGGTCCGGTCGGCCACAGCCACGCCCAGATGGCGCTCCAGGTTGCGCTGCTGCGCCGGTGACAATGCTTGGTCGAAGAGCACCGCCTCGGCCTGGTGGCCCAGCACCAAAGCCTTGATTTCATCGGCCTTGCCCGAACCCACGAAGAGAGCGGGATCAGGTGACTTGCGACGTGCAATCACGCGGGCCACCGGGTTGTCGCCCGCGGATTCGGCCAGCAAGGCAAGCTCATCCAGGCTGGCGTCGAAATGCGACTTGCCGCCGAAATCGACGCCCACAAGAATGGCGCGAGGGAGGTCGCCCGCCACCGGGGTGGCGGTGGGTGCCGCTGCAGTCAAGGTAAGTACCGCCTCGGCTGATGCTGCCGTGATTTCAGGTTTGCTCCGGGGTCTCGGCGGCGTGGAAATTCACCGCGCGACCCGGTACCACGGTAGAGATGGCGTGCTTGTAAACCATCTGCGTCACGGTATTGCGAAGCAGCACCACATACTGGTCGAAAGACTCGATGTGGCCCTGCAGTTTGATGCCGTTCACAAGGTAGATCGACACCGGAACGTGCTCCTTGCGAAGCAGGTTCAGAAACGGGTCTTGTAGAAGCTGCCCTTTATTGCTCACGATATGCTCCGTGATGGAAAGTGGATGAGGCTGGCACGTTAACACAGCACTGTGCGGCAGTGCGTCAATGGCCGCCAATGGACCTAGTCTTTGTCGGCGAAGGGGTTCTTCGACGAGCGCATCTCAAGGCGCAGAGGCGTTCCCACCAGCTTGAAATGTTCGCGAAAGCGGGCTTCGAGAAAGCGCTTGTAGACATCAGTCACGTGTTCCAGCGAGTTGCCATGGATCACGATCACCGGCGGGTTCATACCGCCTTGGTGCGCATAGCGCAGCTTGGGTCGGAAGGCGCCCGCGCGCTTGGGTGTTTGAAACTCCACCGCCTCTTGCAGCAAGCGCGTCAACACCGGTGTACTCATCTTGCGCGTGGCCGAGGCATGTGCGTCGGCAATCGCCTGCCAAACCGGGCCCAGCCCTTGCCGCTTGAGGGCCGAGATACGCAGCACCGGTGCAAACTTCAGGAAAGCCAGGCGCTGGGCGATCGAGCGCTCCAGTATGTCGCGCTGGTAGTCGTCGATGGCATCCCATTTGTTGACCGCCAGCACGACGGCTCGGCCGCTTTCCAGGATGTAGCCAGCAATATGGGCGTCTTGCTCGGTCACACCCTGTGTCGCATCGAGCAGCAACAGCACCACATCGGCACTGGCGATCGCCTGCAGCGTCTTGACCACCGAGAACTTCTCGATGGCTTCGAAAACCTTGCCCTTGCGGCGCAGGCCCGCTGTATCGATCAGTTCGAATTTCTGGCCGTGGCGCTCGAAGGGCACGGTGATCGCATCACGCGTGGTGCCCGGCTGGTCGAATGCCACCAGCCGCTCTTCGCCCAGCCAGGTGTTGATGAGAGTGGACTTGCCCACGTTCGGACGGCCAGCCACCGCCAGACGGATCGGCGAGTTCTCCGGCGTCTCCTCGGGCTCGTGGTCTGGCTCGAAGCCTTCCAGCACGGCATCGAGAAGGCTGCGAATGCCCTGCCCGTGCGCCGCCGATATGGGATGTGGTTCACCCATGCCCAGCTCGTACAACTCACCCAGCAAGGGCGAGTCAACCATGCCTTCGGCCTTGTTGGCGGCGAGAAACACCTTCTTGTTGACCGAACGCAGGTAGCGGGCGATGTCGTGGTCTTGCGCCGACACACCAGCGCGCACATCCACCACGAAGATCACCGAATCGGCCTCAGCGACGGCCTGCCGCGTCTGCTTGGCCATCTCCTTGACGATGCCGGTCGAGCTGTCGGGCTCAAAGCCACCGGTGTCGATGACGATGTACTCGCGGTCGGCCAGGCGGCCATCGCCGTAGTGCCGATCGCGTGTCAGACCAGCGAAATCGGCCACGATGGCGTCGCGGCTCTTGGTCATGCGGTTAAACAGGGTGGACTTGCCTACATTGGGCCGGCCGACTACCGCGATGACGGGTTTCATGTTGTGCTTGTCCGCATCACTCGGGCCGGAAGGCGAAGAGCCCGCCGCTGCTGGTCACCACGAGCAAGGTCAGCCCCGACGCTGCCGGTGGCACCTTGATCGCACTGCCGTCGGTGGGCAGGCGCAAGACAGCCTCGCCGCTGTCTCGCGCAAACCAGTGCACCATGCCTTCGATGTCACCGAGGACAAAGGCCTTGCCCACCGCCAGTGGCGCGGTGAGGTTGCGATAGAGCAGTTTTTCGACCGTCCAGGCCACACTGCCGTCACCGGTGCGCCACGCGGTGACACGATCCGATGCGTCGACACCCGCCACCATCTGCGCATCGGCCCCCACACCAGTGATGCCGCCGACATTGCGCGACCACAGCGCGCTGCCACGCTCGGCATTCACGCAGGCCACCGCCGCCTGGTAGGCGCGGGCGCAAATCACATCGCCGGCGCGGGTGGCCGGGCCAACCAAATCGGCAAGGCGTTCGACCTCGTTGGTACCGCGTGGTGAGGCCACCGCGGCCTCCCAGCGCAGCGTGCCGCGCAAGGGGTCCAGCCCCGACAGTCGAGGCCCCTGCCCCACGACCAGTGTGTCTTTGAACGGTGCGAGCACGCCTGGGCTGGCAAGCGTCAGCGCATCGTTGGGGCGCTGATAAACCCAGAGCTTGCGCCCGTCGATCGCATCGAAAGCCTGCACCGTGCGGTCCAGGCCCAGCACAAACACGCGCTCGCCGGCGACCAGCGGAGCGGTGACCACGCGCGAAGGAAGCGGCTGTCGCCACGCTGGCTTGCCGGCATCCAGCGTGACCAGCACGTTGTCGCGGGTCACCACGCTGGCGAAGCGGCCGTCGCTGCCCACGCCGGCGCTGAGCTTGTCGCCAACCTTGGCGCGCCACAGTTCGCGTCCGGTGTCGGCCTGCAACGCCATCACCTCGCCATCGTCGTCGGCCACCGTGAACGTGCCGCCATTCACCGCGATTGCCAGCGGAAACTTCACGCTGCCCATGCTTTGCTTCCAGACCTGGCGGCCCGCCACCTGCGGCGTCAGCGGCTCCAGCGGCGTGGGGTCAGGCTTGGG
>Ga0209974_10000307_pt1 | contig 15920 bp, 19 predicted proteins | sample InoplaM3SPM_FD_187592 | JGI IMG/M metagenome (GOLD analysis project Ga0209974, IMG submission 187592) | Arabidopsis thaliana rhizosphere microbial communities from the Joint Genome Institute, USA, that affect carbon cycling - Inoculated... | ecosystem: Host-associated > Plants > Roots >...
CTCATCAGCCGTCTCGTCCGCCGTCAGGCCACGCGGGATGGTGCGCTCCAGGAAGAGCCCGACCACCTCTCCGTCCGCGGTGGACACCTCCTCGCCCAGGATGACCGTGAGCCGATCGTCAACGCCCAGCTCCGCGACGCGGTCGCGCACCGCGATCGCCCCTTCGACGTTGTTGTGATTCGTCACGGCGACATGGGTCAGGCCACGCTCCATTGCGACGCGGATGAACTTGTCCTCCGACAGGATCGAGTCCCGGCTGAAGCGGGTATGGATATGGAAGTCGGCGAAGGCGAGCGCGCGGCGGCTGGCCGCCACCTTCGGGACCGCGTCGACACCCGCCCGGGCGGCCAAGGAGACCGGCGCCGTCACCGTCACGAGCCGCGCACCAGGCTCTTGCGGAACTGGTCGAAGTGCTCGAGCGCGAGCCCCGTCCCGACCGCCACCGAGTTCAGGGCGTTGTCCGCCACGTGGCACGGGATGCCGGTCACCTGGGTCAGCAGGGCGTCGATGTTGCGGAGCAGCGACCCGCCACCGGTCATCACCATCCCCTTGTCGATGATGTCGCTCGACAGCTCCGGCGGCGTCTGCTCCAGCACGTTCCGCACGGCGGTGATGATCTGCGCCAACGGGGCCTCGATCGCCTCGGTCACCTCGCCCGATGTGATCGGGATGGTGCGCGGCAGGCCGGCAATCATGTCGCGGCCCTTGACCTCCATCTGCATCGGCTCGTCGAGGGCCAGCGCGGAGCCGATGCCGATCTTGACCTCCTCCGCGGTCCGCTCGCCGACCATCAGGTTGTACTTGCGGCGGATGTAGTTGGCGATTGCCTCGTCGATCTTCGTGCCGCCGACCCGCACGGAGTCGGCGACCACGATCCCGCCCAGGGCGATCACCGCGATCTCGGTGGTCCCGCCGCCGATGTCCACGATCATGTTCCCGGCGGGCCCGGAGATCGGCACGCCGGCGCCAATCGCTGCCGCCAGCGGCTCATCGATCAGGTACGCATCTCGCGCGCCCGCCTTCATCGCCGCGTCGCGCACCGCCCGCTTCTCGACGCTCGTCACGCCTGACGGGACGCTGATCATCACGTCCGGCTTGAAGAGGCGGACGCGGGACACCTTGTTGATGACATACCGCAGCATCGCCTCGGTGATCAGGTAATCGGCGATCACCCCGTCCCGCATCGGCCGGATGGCGCGGACGTTGCCGGGGGTCCGTCCGATCATCTCGCGCGCCTCCTCGCCGACGGCCACGAGCCGGTTGTCGTCGTCGTTGATGGCGACCACGCTCGGCTCGTTGAGGACGACGCCCTTGCCCTGGACGTAGACGAGGATGTTTGCCGTCCCGAGGTCGATCCCGATCTTCATCCGCCCGAGTCTACGCGTCGATCCGAGTGATCTGGGCGCCGAGGGCGACCAGCTTGGACTCGATCGCCTCGTACCCGCGGTCGACGTGCTCGACTCCGGAGATGACGCTCGTCTCCGCGGCGGCCAGCGCGGCCAGGATCAGCGTGGCGCCGGCCCGGAGGTCGGCGATCTCCACCTCCCGGCCGTGGAGCGGGGTGGGGCCGGCGATGCTGGCGTGGCGCTCGTCGAGGATCTCGATCACGGCCCCCATCTTCACCAGCTCCATGGTGTAGTCGAGGCGGTCCTCGTAGATCGTCTCGTGGATGGTGGAGGTGCCGTTCGCCTGGGTCATGAGGACGGCCAACGGTGCCTGCAGGTCCGTCGGGAAGCCGGGATAGGGCTGTGTCTCGACATCGGCCGGCTGAATTTCGTCGCCACCGCGAACCCGCAGGCCGCCGCCATCGGCCTCGAAGACCTCGTGCGAAACGCCCATTCCCGCAAGCACGCCGATGAAGGCCCCAAGGTGTTCCGGGGCGACGCCGCGCACGGTGATCTCGCCACCGGTCACCGCCGCCGCCATGGCGAAGGTGCCCGCCTCCAGCCGATCGCCCAGCACGGCGTGCTCGACCCCATGCAGCCGATCGACCCCCTGGATCTCGAGCCGATGCGGCGCGGTCCGCTCGATCTGCGCGCCCATGCCCCGCAGCATCGTCGCCAGGTCGTCGACCTCAGGCTCCTGGGCGGCGTTCTCGATCACGGTCGTGCCTTTCGCCAAGGTCGCCGCGAGCATCGCGTTCTCCGTCCCCATCACCGTGACGTACGGGAAGGTGACCCGCGCCCCCTTCAGGCCACCGGGCGCCTGGGCGAAGTAGTAGCCGTTCTTGTATTCGATCTCGGCGCCCAGGGTGCGCATCGCGTCGACGTGCAGGTCGACCGGCCGTCGGCCGATCCGATCGCCGCCCGGGTTGCTGATGATCACCCGCCCGAATCGGGTCAGTAGCGGGCCGAGCAGGATGAACGAGGAACGCATCTTCATCGCCGCCTCGAGCGGGACGAAGAGCCAATCTGCCCCGGACGCCTTGATCTCCAGTGCGTCGTTCTCGAGCGGTTTGATGGAGAAGCCGATGTCGCTCATCACCCCGCGCAGGATCTGCACGTCGCTGATGCGTGGCACGTTTCGGAGGATGGAGGCGTCATCAGTCAGCGCGGCAGCGGCCATCATCTTCAGCACCGCGTTCTTGGCGCCCGCGATGCGCACCTCGCCACGAAGCGGGACGCCGCCGGTGACGATGAACTTCTGCATCAGGAGCTATCCCGCACTAGGCGGGATATGCCTCCTTCCACTCGTGAGCGCCGAGGTGGTGGCCGTCGCAGAGGCCCACTCGGCCCCCCATGTGGCGTGACGGGAGGAACGGCTGCATCCCCTCCTCAAACGGGGTCGGGGCCGCGTTGCACAGCATGTACCGACGGTCCCGTGCCCAGGCATAGGCGTGATCGCTGGAGCAGAACGCGTACCCCTTGCTGAAGTTGGACGACGTGGCGGTTGGGCCGCCCAGCAGGCCGATCGGTCCGGACTCACGGACGATCTCGATCCGCACCGGCAGCTGCTCGAAGCGCGCGGCGCAATGGTCACACGCCTGCATGGGGCGCCTCATGGGTCATGAGCCGATGCTACCCCAGCGGCCTACCATGAGCCACGTGGCCCTTCGGCGCTGGCTGGCGACCGTCACCGCGGACTTCGTCGAGATGCGCGAGATCCGCTGAGGTCTCAGCCTCGAGAGCGTCGACGAGTGGCGATCCGCTCGCGCATCAGCGCGGTCTGCAGCGCCGCGCGGACGCGGGCGATGTCCACCGGGTCCTTGGTCTGCTCCAGCTCCGACTCGGCGCGCTTGCGCGCCTCGACGGCCTTCGCCTCGTCGATCTCGTCGGAGTGCTCCGCCAGGTCGGCCATCACGATGACCTTGTCCGGCCGCACCTCGACGAAGCCGCCGCTGATGAGCATCGACTCCTCCGTGCCGCTCTTCTTGATCCGCAGCTCGCCCACACCGAGCGAGCTGATGAGCGGGGTGTGGTGCGGCAGGATCCCGAGCTGGCCGTTGCGGCCCGGCACGATGACCATGTCGACGTCGTCGTTGTAGACCATCCGCTCCGGGCTCACGATCTCCAGCCGAAGGGGCATCAGCGGACTCCGTGGAGGTGATCACGAGTCGGCAGAGGAAGTCGGTGAGGGACCGGCGCCGCGGCGCCGCAGGCTGTTGCGCCAGCCAGCCAAGGCGTCGCGGTGGCGCGCCATACCCGCATTACTTCATCCCCTCAGCGTTCGCGACCACGTCCTCGATCTTGCCGGCCATGAAGAAGGCCTGCTCGGGCAAACCGTCGTACTTGCCCTCGAGGATCTCGCGGAAGCCGCGCACGGTCTCCTTGAGCTCGACGTAGGCGCCGGAACGACCCGTGAACTGCTCCGCCACGAAGAATGGCTGGCTCATGAACCGCTGCAGACGGCGAGCGCGAGAGACGGAGATCTTGTCCTCCTCCGACAGCTCGTCCATGCCCAGGATGGCGATGATGTCCTGCAGGTCCTTGTAGCGCTGGAGCGTGCGCTGCACCTCGCGCGAGACCTCGAAATGCTCGTCGCCGACGATGCGCCGGTCGAGGACGGTCGACGTCGAGGTGAGCGGGTCGACGGCGGGGTAGATGCCGAGCTCCACGATCGAGCGCTCGAGGCGGATCGTCGAGTCCAGGTGCGCGAACGTCGTCGCCGGGGCCGGGTCGGTGTAGTCGTCGGCGGGCACGAAGATGGCCTGCAGCGACGTGATCGAGCCCTTCTTGGTCGACGTGATCCGCTCCTGGAGGGCGCCCATCTCGGTGGCGAGGGTCGGCTGGTAGCCCACCGCGGAGGGCATGCGGCCGAGCAGGGCCGACACCTCTGAGCCCGCCTGGGTGAAGCGGAAGATGTTGTCGATGAAGAGGAGGATGTCGCGGCCCTCCTCGTCGCGGAAGTACTCGGCCATGGCGAGCGCCGTGAGGCCGACCCGCTGTCGGGCGCCTGGCGGCTCGTTCATCTGGCCGAAGACCATGACCGTCTTGTCGATGACGCCGGATTCGGTCATCTCGCCGAGCAGGTCGTTCCCCTCGCGCGAGCGCTCCCCGACCCCGGCGAACACGGAGTAGCCGCCGTGCTCCGCCGCGATGTTGCGGATCAGCTCCTGGATGATGACCGTCTTCCCGGTGCCGGCCCCACCGAAGACGCCGACCTTGCCACCGCGCCGGAACGGGGCGATCAGGTCGATGACCTTGATCCCGGTCTCGAAGACCTGCGCCTCCGTCTCCATCTGGTCGAACGCGGGAGGATCGCGGTGGATCGGGAGGTGGGTGTCCGCCTTGACCGGACCCTTGCCGTCAATCGGGTGGCCCAGGACGTCGAAGACGCGCCCAAGCGTGGATGCGCCGACCGGCACGGTGATGGGAGCGCCGGTATCCGTCACGTCCAGGCCGCGGGCCAGGCCATCGGTTGTCGACATCGCGACGGCTCGCACCCAGTTGTTGCCCAGGTGCTGCTGGACCTCGACGACGAGCGTCGCGTCCTCGGCCTTCATGCCCGCTGCCTTCGGACGCTTGATCTCGAGCGCGTTGTAGATGTCGGGCAGGTCGCCGGGCGGAAACTCGACATCGATCACGGGCCCCGTGATCTGGATCACCTTACCGGTCGCCATCGGTCTCTATCTCTCCTTGGCTAGCCGAGCGCTTCCGCACCGGAGGCGATCTCGATCATTTCTCGGGTAATGGTTGCCTGGCGCGTCTTGTTGTAGACGAGCGTCAGGTCGCCGATCAGCTCGTTTGCGTTCTCGGTGGAATTGCGCATCGCGATCATCCGCGCGGATTGCTCGGATGCGTTGTTCTCGAGCACGGCCCGATAGATCCCGATCGCCACGTAATGCGGCAGGAGGCGGCTGAGCACGGCCTCCGGGGACGGCTCGAACAGGTACTCGTCGTTCGTGCGCACATGCTCCTCGCCCATCTCAGGTCGTTCGACCGGGAGGAGGGTGGAGATCTGCGGGCGCTGGGTCAGGGTCGACACGAAGGTGCTGTAGGCGATGTCGATCTCGTCGTACTTCTCCGCCAGGAAGTCGTCCGTGACGAGCCGCGCGATCGGTGTCACGTCGCCGAACGACGGTCGGTCGCCGAGCTGCGAGAAGTGCGCGGCAATCGGCACCCCGGCGCGGCGCAGGGCGTCGCGGCCCTTGCGGCCCACCGTGATCGCCTCGATCTCGACCGGCCGGTTGTCGCCGGTCCGGGTCGCGCGGTCGGTGACCCAGCGCAGGACGGATCGGGTCGCGTTCGCGTTCAGTGACCCGGCGAGTCCGCGATCGGTCGTGATCACGATCATCGCCACGCGTCGAACCGGCCTGCGCGCGAGGAGCGGGTTGACCTCGGTCAGGGTCTCGGCGCCAGCGACGCGCCGGAGGGCGTCCTCCAGCTCGTCGGCATAGGGACGTGCCGCGAGGATCGAGTCCTGCGCCCGCTTCATGCGGGACGCGGCGACCATCTCCATCGCCCTGGTGATCTGGGCGATGTTCCGGACCGACCCGATCCGCCCGCGGATGTCCTTGAGGCTCGGCATCGGCTAGGGCTTCTTCTTTGCCGACTTCGCCTTTGCGGGCGACTTGGCCTTTGCCGGTGCCTTGGCAGCAGGCTCGCTCTTGGCTGTCGGCTCCTCCGCGTCGGACTTCTTCATCGTCCGAATCGACCCTTCGAGCCGATTCTCGGCGACATCCTCCTTGGCGCCCGCCATTGCCTCCGCCTTCGCATCGGCCTTGTCATCGGTGGCGCCGTACCCGCCCTGGCGCTTGAACTCGGCAATCGCCTTCTGGAGCTTCGCGACCGTCTCGTCGGAGAGGATCTTCTCCTTCGCGATCGCCGGCAGCAGGTCCGCGTAGCCGGATTCCAGGTGACGGTACAGACCCGTCTCGAACTCCGCGATCTTGTTCGTGGGAACGTCGTCGAGCAACCCGTTCGTGGCGGCCCAGATGATGGCGATCTGCTTCTCGACCGGCAGCGGCTCGTACTGCGGCTGCTTCAGGATCTCGGTGGTCTTCTCACCGCGAGTCAGCTGGTCGCGGGTCGCCTTGTCCAGGTCCGAGCTGAACTGGGCGAACGCCGCCAGCTCGCGGTACTGGGCGAGGTCGATGCGAAGCTTGCCGGCCACCTGGCGCATTGCCTTGATCTGCGCCGCGCCACCCACCCGCGAGACGCTGATGCCGGCGTTCACCGCGGGGCGCTGGCCCTGGTTGAAGAGGTCCGACTGCAGGAAGATCTGGCCGTCGGTGATGCTGATCACGTTGGTCGGGATGTAGGCCGACACGTCACCGGCCTGCGTCTCGATGATCGGCAGCGCCGTCAGCGACCCGCCACCGTTCTCCTTGTTCAGCCGTGCGGCGCGCTCGAGAAGCCGCGAGTGCGAATAGAAGATGTCGCCGGGAAACGCCTCGCGGCCGGGAGGACGCCGCATGAGGAGCGAGACCTGCCGATACGCCCAGGAGTGCTTCGACAGGTCGTCGTAGACGCAGAGGGCGTCACGACCCGAGTCCATGAACTCCTCCCCCATCGTCACGCCGGCGTAGGGGGCCAGGTACTGGAGCGGGGCCGGGTCGCTGGCGCCGGCGAAGACCACGATCGTGTGGTCCATGGCGCCCGACTCCTCGAGCTGCGCCACCACCTGGGCCACGGTTGACTGCTTCTGGCCGATGGCGACGTAGATGCAGATGAGGTTCTGCCCCTTCTGGTTGATGATCGTGTCGACCGCGATGGCGGTCTTCCCGGTCTGCCGGTCGCCGATGATCAGCTCGCGCTGTCCGCGGCCGATGGGAATCATCGAGTCGATCGCCTTGATCCCGGTCTGGACCGGGGTGTCCACCGGCTGCCGGACGATGACGCCGGGGGCGATCCGCTCGATCGGCCGCGTCTTGCTCGTCGCGATCTTGCCCTTGCCGTCCAGCGGCTCGCCGAGCGGGTTCACCACCCGGCCGATCAGGGCATCACCCACCGGGACCTCGACGATGCGCCCGGTCGTCTTGACCTGGTCGCCCTCCTTGAGCGACGTGTAGTCGCCCAGGATCAGCGCGCCGACGGTCTCCTCCTCGAGGTTGAAGGCCATCCCCATGATCCCGTTGCCGAAGTCGAGGAGCTCCTGCGCAAGGGCGCCGGAGAGGCCGTATACCTGGGCGATGCCATCGCCAACCTCGACGATCGTGCCGACGCCACTGACGTCCACGCCCTCGTCCAGGGCATTGATCTCGCTGCGAATGATCGACGTGATCTCGTCGGATCGGATCGTCATGAACTCCCTCGTCCTTGCCTAAACCGTGGTCAGTCGTGCGCGCAGCCGCTCCAGGCGGCCACGCACGCTTGCGTCATAGAGCCGATCCCCGATCCGCACGGCGATGCCGCCGATCAAGTCCGGATCGAGCGTCTCCTGGATCTCGACCTCCGCATCGGTGAGCGCACGGAGGCGCTCCACGATCTCGGCCCGCTGCTCGTCACCGAGCGGCAGTGCCGTGCGCACCTCGGCCAGGGCGATCCCGCGATGACGTCGCAGGAGCTCCGTGAAGCGCTCGATCATGCGGTCGATCGCCCCGGGGCGGCCGCGCCGCACCATGAGCAGGATCAGGTTGAGCGGCGCCGAGGCGACGCCGCGCCCCATCACCTTCCGCAGGACGCGCTCCTTGTCGGCGAACGGGACGGCCGGGTGCTGGAGCAGGGCCCGCAGCTCCGGGTGCTGCATCGTCGAACCGATGGTGGCCATGTCCCGCTCCCAGCCATCCAGCGTGTCGTCGGCGCGGCCGATCTCGAAGGCCGCCTCCGCGTAGCGCCGGGCCGAGGTGTCTCGCCGTGCCATCGGTCAGCTGCGCTCCTTGTCGGTAGGCGCGACCTCGGCGAGAAACTCGTCGACCAGCCGGCGCTGGGTGGGCGCGTTCATCTCCGACTTGACGAGCCGCCCGGCGGCCTCGAGCGCCAGGTCGGCGACCTGCGACCGCAGCTCGGCGATCGCCCGCTGCTTCTCGGCGGTGATCTCCTCGGTCGCCCGTGCCGCCACCTTCTCCGCCTCGGCGCGTGCCGCGGCCACGATCTCGGCGCGCGAGTCCTCGGCGATCTTGGTGGCGGTCGCGATCATCGTCTGCGCCTCCTTGCGCGCCTCGTCGAGCGCCGCCTCGCGCTCGGCACGAGCCAGCTCCCGGTCGCGTGCTGCCGCCTCCGCATCCTCGAGCCCCTTGCTGATCTTCTCTCCCCGCTCGTCGAGGAGCCCGAGCACCCGCTTGAACAGGAATCGGTTGAGCAGGTAGAGGATCAGCAGGAAGTTGACGATCTGGAACGCGAGCTTCGGCAGGTCGACCCCGAAGGCGTCGAAGAAGGCCATATCGGCTTATCGTCCTAGCTGGCGAAGAGGATGATCAGCGACACGACCAGGGCGTAGATCCCGATCGCCTCGGTGAGGGCCAGGCCCAGGATGTACGGCACGAAGATCGTGCCCGAGGCCTCGGGGTTGCGGCCGATGGCCTCCATCGCCTTGGAGAAGCCGATGCCGAGGCCGATCCCCGGCCCGATGCCGCCCAGGCCCATGGCCAGTCCGGCGGCGAGTGTTGTCAGGTCCACGAGTGGTCTTCCTCCTTGTGGTTGCTTACGCCGAGACGTTCGCCGCGGCGGTGCCGTGTTCGGGCGCCTCGCCCGAATGGTCGTCTGAGCCGTGCTGGCGATGCTCCGCGATCGCCAGCGTGATGTAGGTCATGGAGAGGAGCGCGAAGACGAGCGCCTGCACCAGGCCGAAGAGCAGCTCGAGGCCCAGGAAGATCCCCGGCACCACGAACGCCAGCGGCAGGATGAAGATGGTGGCCGTGGTGAGGGCCAGCATCGTGGCCAGCAGCACCTCGCCGGCGAAGACGTTGCCGAAGAGCCGCATCGAGAGGCTGATGACCCGCGACAGCTCGCTGATCAGGTGGATCGGGGTGAGGAGCGGGGTCATGTAGGCGGGCTCGGCGATGAGCAGCTCCTTCAGGTAGCCGCGCAGCCCGTTGGCGCGCAGCCCGAAGGCGATGAACGCCACGAAGGAGATGAGCGCCAGGCCAAGGGTGAAGTTGAGGTCGGCTGCGCCGGCCCGCACGAACGGCACGAGGATCTCGTGCTCGCCCTCCCCGTGCATGACGCCGATGGTGCCGACTCCCGGCAGCAGGCTCAGCCAGTTGGCGGTCAGCACGTAGAGGAAGATCGCGAAGACGAAGGGCGCGAACTGGCGCCAGCGCTTCCCACCGGTCCCGCGCACCACGCCTGCAAGGAACTCGATCGGCAGCTCGATGAGGCTCTGGCCGCGGCTCGGCACCACGCCGGACCGGCGCGTGAACCACCAGGCGGCGAGCAGCAGGACCGCGGACGCGAGCAGCACGCCAACCATCGAGTTGGTGACGATCAGCGGCCCGATCGCGAAGAGCTCCTCGGCCTTGATCTCGACGTGTACCACTCCGCGCCTATCTCCCCATGCTCTGCTTTGCGACGTCCCAGATCGTGTACATGGCAGCCCCGATCCCGAGCACCATCCCCACCAGCGTGAAGATCGGGCTGGTGTGCAGCCAGCTGTCGAGCAGCAGGCCGCCCCCGACGCCCAGGATCACCGAGATCCCCAATCGCAGTCCCAGGTCGAAGGCCACGCCCCAATTGGGGGGCGGCGCCCCGTTGTCGTCGCCCTGGTCAGGCCCCATTGCTGGTTCCGCCACCGAAGCCCCGGCGCGCTCCAGCGCGAATGAGGAGCCAGATACCGATGGCTGCGATCAGGCTTCCGACCGCCAGACCGATGAGAACCAGCAGCGGCGAGGTGCCGAATACCCCATCCAGGACGAGACCTGCGACCGAGGCTCCCACGATCGGGATCACCATGATCAGGGTTACCAGGCCCAGGATCTTGACGAGCCCGGTCGGGGTCAGCTGTGGCATCTTCAGTTCGACTCAGAGCGGTCGGACGGCGCGAGTATAGCGGAGCCCGATCGAGCGGGCGACGGGGCGCTCAGGCGGTTGCCGGGCCGGCGACCAGCGTCTGCGGCAGGCCGGGCACGGGGAAGCGGTCCACGATCTGCGCCACGCGGTCGCGGATCGCGGCCTGCGCGGAGGCGTCGCCACGGGCGGCGATGCCATCGACGATCAGCTGGGCGACCTGCCCCATCTCCGCTTCCTTCATCCCGCGGCCGGTCACGGCTGGGGTGCCCACTCGAATCCCGCTGGCGACCATCGGTGGGTTCGGGTCGTACGGGATCGTGTTGCGGTTGACGGTGATGCGCACCTCGCCGAGCGCCAGGTCGGCCTCCTTGCCGGTGACCCCCAGCGGTCGGACGTCGACGAGCATCAGGTGGTTATCGGTCCCGCCGGTCACCACCGCCGCTCCGGCCCCAATAAGACCGGCCGCCAGCGCCTTGGCGTTCGCCACCGTCTGCTCGGCGTCGCGCCGGAACTCCGGGCTCATCGCCTGCTTGAAGGCGACCGCCTTGGCGGCGATCACGTGCTCGAGCGGCCCGCCCTGGAGCGCCGGGAAGACAGCCTTGTCGATCGCCTTGGCCAGGTCCTCGTGGCAGAGGATCATCCCGCCGCGTGGCCCCCGGAGTGTCTTGTGGGTGGTGGTGGTCACGACATGGGCGTGCGGCACCGGGCTGGGGTGGACATCGGCCGCCACCAGGCCGGCGAAGTGGGCCATGTCCGTCATCAGCTTCGCGCCGACCTCGTCGGCGATCGCCCGGAAGGCGGCGAAGTCCCAGAAGCGTGGGTAGGCGGTCGCACCCGTGACGATGAGCCTCGGCCGATGCTCCCGGGCCAGCGCCCGCACCTCGTCCATGTCGATCAGGTGGGTCTCGCGGTCCACGTGGTAGGCGACGAAGTTGTAGTACTGGCCGCTGAAGTTGACCGGCGACCCATGGGTCAGGTGGCCGCCCTGGTCGAGCGCCAACCCCAGCACCGTGTCGCCGCGCTCCAGGAGGGCGTGGTAGACCGCCATGTTGGCCTGCGCCCCGGCGTGCGGCTGGACGTTGACATGCTCCGCGCCGAAGAGCTGCTTGGCCCGCTCGCGCGCCAGGTCCTCGCCGACGTCCACCACCTCGCAGCCGCCGTAGTAGCGGCGACCCGGGTAGCCCTCCGCGTACTTGCCGGTGAGGATGGAGCCGGTCGCCTGCAGGACGGCGAGCGAGGGGTAGCTCTCCGACGCGATGAGCTCCAGGTTCGAGCGCGTCCGCTCCTCCTCGTCGCGAATCACGCGGTAGATCTCGGGATCTTCGGTCTCGAGGGGCGCCCAGGGATCCATCGGTCTGCCTCGTGGCGGCGGGTGGTGGTCGATGGGAGTCTAGCCCGCCCGTCCATCGGCCCAGGCGATCCGCTCGTCGATGTGCCGGTGGAGACGGAAGTCGGTCGGCCGGAAGCCGAGGGCGGTCCAGCTGCGATGGGTCGGCAGGGATGCCGTCCGCCAGTCGGTGATGCAGTCGCGGGCACCGGCTGCCCGAGCCTCGGCGAAGCCGGCCGCAAGCAGCGCCCGCATCACGCCACGGCCGCGCGCCGCTTCGGCCGTCTTGGCGTCGGCCAGGTACCAGGCGTCATCCGGGACCATCACGCCGGGATCTGCGGCGTAGAAGCCGGCCAGGCCGATCGCGGCCCCGCCTTCCTCGGCGAGCCAGTAATGCGCTGCGGGGTCGGCGAGCTCCTCGGCATACGAGTCTCGGTAGGTGCGAAAGTGCTCCGGGAGTGCGATCGCATAGGCGGGCGATCGGACGAGCTGCTCTGGGATCAGCGGCATCAGTGGCTCGATCAGGTCCAGGTCGGCGATGGTGGCGCGCCGCACCGTGAACTCTGCCGACGTGGAAAGGTCCAGGTCGCGCATCGCGTAGGCCTGCATCTTGCCGAAGCCGGTGCTGAACCAGGTGTCGAGCAGCGCTGCGTCATCGGCGGGGGCGTAGACATACTGCCGGTAGAAGCCCAGGTCGACGAAGTGGCGGCTCCACGACGCATACAGGTCGCGCATCACCTCGGGACCGAACGATGGGTCATACGCCTGGCCCTCGACGGGACTCCAGCATGCCCGGCCCCAGATCGGCTCGAAACGGGGGTAGCCCAGCAGGAATCCCGCGACCTTCCCGCCTGCGTGCGCGATGAGCCCGTGCGCTCCATCCTGGCCACGCAGCGCCTCGAGCAGGGGGCGGCAGCCGGCGGCCTCGGTGAACCCGGCAGGGAGCTCGGGCCGCGCGGTGCGCAACCCGGCCTGCCGCTCGGCCAGGAGGGTGGCCGACGCGTCGAGGTGCTCCGGCGTGAAGGGCGTGATCTCGAGTTCCCGGGGCATGGGCGGCGAGGATACCGCGTCAGCCGAGCGTGACCGCGCCACCCTCGTCGACCGTGACCATGGTCCCGTCGGTGATGCTCGCCAGGTCGGCGGTGGCGAGGTGCAGGATCGGTATCCGCACCCCGTAGAGCTCCTCGGCGACCGCCGCGCCGACGGCCAGGATCAGGTCCGGCTCCCCGAGGAGGATCGCCGCCGGGGCGCAGCCGGCCCGGACCGTCTCGGCCAGGACGGATGACGACGAGGACGATCCCCGCACCGATGGCATCACGAGCACCCTGCCCGCGACCGAGACCCCCCGCTGCGGGTGCCGGGCGTCGATGATCTCGCCGGTGGCCGGGTCCACCCCGCCCCAGAAGGAGAGTGGCTCGTCCAGGCGCAGCGCAGTCCCCTCGGCGAGGCCCGGGGCGAGGACCCTGCCCTTCACGCCACGCCCCACGGCGCATCGTCCCGCCAGACGCGACCCTGCACCGCGGACCGCACGCACTCCCGGAGGGATCCGAAGACAACCTCGACGCCGATGTTGCCCGGGGCGTAGAAGGCCCACTTGCCGGAGTCGGTCATTGCGGGCAGCGGGCTCGACCGCAGGACTGGGGCGATGTAGCTGCAGGTGTCCACCAGCAGCTCGACGCCCTGGGCGCGCAGCCGCTGCGCCAGCCCCTCCTCCTCCGCTTCGGCAAGGAGGCCGCGGGAAGTCGAGACGAGCAGCTCGACCCCGGCGGCAGGGCTCGCTCCTCCCAGCTCTCGCTCGACGGCCCGTAGCTCCGCCAGCGAGGCGTGGGGTGTTCCCAGCGAGACGGTGCCGATTGGCGTTCCGGCCGGCGCGCCACCTGCGGAGGTGGTGAGCTCGTCGCGAGCGGCACGCAGCTCGCCCAGGCGAATCTCAACCAGCTCATCGGGCTCCTGACCCTGGAGCGCCGCCTCGAGCGTCGGCGCCTCGGGGCTCGAGCCGACCGCATGGAACATCGCCACAGCGCCCGAAGAGGCGGCCGCCGCTCCGATCGCCTTGAGGCGTTCCTCGGAGACTCCCGGCGGCAATCCGTCGATGGCCGCCACCCGGCTGCCGGCCCGCCGTCCCAGGACGATCCCGAGGACCGGGTACAGCGAGCCGTCGTCGAGGAGGCCTGGCGGGATGTCCGCGCCGAGCCGGAGCACCAGCACCGCGCGCCGGGCATCGGTCCGGTGCAGGCCGGCGTGCGGGGCCCGGCCGGTGATGGCGCAGGCGATATCGGTGAAGTCGCCGTAGCGCTCCGTCCTGGCGCCGATGGCGCTGTTGCAGAAGACGATGGCGTTCGACTCGGCCCACGCCACCTGCTCACCGAACGCGGGCCGCGCGGCCGCCAGCTGATAGGGGGCGCAGGTGTAGGTCGGCTGGCAGCCCAGCGTGCGGTAGTGGTTCATCAGCAGCCGGCCACGCTCCGCAGCGCCCGGATCGCCGTGCCACAGCTCAGGGTGCAGCAGGTCGAGGCCGCCCACGTTCAGGGTCGTCGGCACGCTCACCTGCGCTCCGCCGTCGAGGAGCCGCTCGGCGAAGTCGATGGTCGCCTCGCCGTGATAGAGGCAGGAGTCGACGTGCGCGCGGGTGATCGGGATCAGCCGGTCTGCGCCCAGTGCTTCCGCGGCACGAACGACCAGGCGCATCGCCAGGGCCGCGCCCGAACCCGACGCGCCCGACAGGATCAGCCGCTCGCGATCCTCGAGGGCAAGGCTCAGCGCCCCGCCTCCTCGGCCTCGATGTGCGCCAGCTTCTCGAGGCGGGCGACGTGCCGTCCGCCGGTGAACTGGCTCGTCAGGAACTCCCGCAGGCAGGCCTTCGCCACCTCGGTGCCGATGATGCGGGCGCCGAACGCGATGACGTTCGCGTCGTTGTGCTCTCGAGCGAGCCGAGCCACGACGGGGTTCGTGCACTGGACGCAGCGGATGCCGCGGACCTTGTTCGCCACGATCGCCTCGCCGGTCCCGCTGCCGCCCAGGACGATCCCCAGCTCGTAGTCGCCGCGCGACACCCCTCGTGCCACCGGCGCGACGAAATCGGGGTAGTCAACCGCGTCGGCGGAAAAGGTGCCGAAGTCGCGGTACTCCACCCGCAGCTCGTCGAGGAGGCTGCAGAGCTCGCCCTTCAGGGCGAAGCCGGCATGGTCGGAGCCGATGGCGACGCGCATGGCGCCGCTAGTCTATCGGCCCGATCACCGCCTCGATCTCGGCACGGGACACGGCACCTTCGCGGAGCAGACGCGGGACCGGCCCGCTCAGGTCGACGACCGACGAGGCCACGCCTCCTGGCACGCGCCCTCCGTCCAGGATGGCCGACGGCTCGTCCCCGTCCGCGAAGGCGATCGACACGTCGTCGGCGTCGAGGGTCTCCGGCTCCCCGGACCGGTTCGCGCTCGTCACTGCCAGCGGCCCCGTGGCCGCCAGCAGGGAAAGCGTGACGTCATGCGCCGGCACCCGGAACGCCTGGGTCGCCGAACCATCCGTTGCCGCCAGCACGAGGGTCACGGCCCCCGGCCAGAACCGGTCGGCGAGGCGAGCGGCGCGATCGTCGGCACGGAACCCCGGTCCGATGTCAGCCATCGAGCCCACCAGCCATGGGATCGCCTTCTCCGGATCGCGCCGCTTTGCGGCGTAGATCCGCGAGAGCGCCGCTTCGTCGCCCGTCCGGCAGCCGATGCCGTAGACCGTGTCCGTCGGGAACGCCACCAACTCCCCCTTCCGGAGCAGCTCTGCGGCCCGTGCGATCCCGGCCGCGTCGGCGGCGAGCTTGTCGGCCATCGGTCAGCCGAGCGCGACGCGGACGACGCGCGGAATCCCGGCCAGGTCGGGCAGCGTCGTCACCGACGTGGACGTCGGAAGGGCCTCGACGAGTCCGCGGACCGCCTCCGCCTGCCCCTGCCCGACCTCCAGCAGTGCCACGCCCTCCGGCGCGAGCACGGTGGGCAGTCCCTCGATCAGCCGTCGCAGCACCTCGAGGCCGTCGTCGCCACCGTCGAGGGCGCGAGCCGGTTCCCAGGCAAGTGAGCCGGTTCCCGCCGCAACCTCCGCGCTGGTGAGATACGGCAGGTTCGCGATCAGCAGATCGGCTCGACCCCCGGGCAGCGCCGCCGGCTCGAGCAGGTCGCCGCAGGCCAGGGTCACCGTCCCCCCGACCCCGTGCCATGCCAGGTTCTCGGCGGCCAGCTCGAGCGCCTCGGCGGAGACGTCGCTGGCGGCGAGCCGCAGCC
>Ga0209974_10000308_pt1 | contig 15916 bp, 15 predicted proteins | sample InoplaM3SPM_FD_187592 | JGI IMG/M metagenome (GOLD analysis project Ga0209974, IMG submission 187592) | Arabidopsis thaliana rhizosphere microbial communities from the Joint Genome Institute, USA, that affect carbon cycling - Inoculated... | ecosystem: Host-associated > Plants > Roots >...
AGGTATTCCTCACGCCTGAGGCTGAGGTCTTGCCCGACGCGGAAAGGAGGATCTCATGTCCTACCGGTATTCCAGCGTAGATATCATTGTAGGCGTTGGTTTGTGCGCCATCGTCTTCGGTGCCTTGTTGATGTTTGTCGCGACCACAGGAACATTTCTTGTGGGCAATCCGCCCACGGCGATGGCCGAAGGATCTCTCGCGACAACCGAGTCGGCATGGCTTCAGCCTGCTTTAGGACAGGCCATTGTCGAGCGGGCGTTGCTCCAACTTCAGACTGATCGCATTACGGCTTCGGCCACGTCTGAATGGAAACAGGCGCTGCAGTCGCATCGCAGCCTGCAAACCGTCATTGATAATCCGTTGGCCATGGTCATCAGCCGCGCGAAGGACATTCCGAGCGAGCACGAGGCGCGGGTGCAAACCGTGATGGGACGGTCGATCGTAAATTTTACACAACGGGGCATTCGAAGCGGCGTCTTCTCGGCGGATTTGTATCTCTCAGATTACAACCAGCGGATGATCGGCGCGACGGAACAACGAGGGAAACGGATGCACGATGGCTTTGCCTCGACCTGGCAATCCGTACTCGGCAAAAGGATCGTGGACGCCAGTCAAGAACATCTTCAACGCATCGGAGGAGTTCAGGAACAATTGGGGTCCGCCATCCTGCATGTGGTCCAAGCGAGAATGGGTTTAGATGAAGCGTGGTCGTCCAATCAACACCAACTCGGCACTCTCATGGCCGCATTCGATCGTAGCGGCGGAATGAGGGAGCCTCTCACACGACCAGCTTCTGCTGTGGCAGGGGAGGTGGAAATGGCGATGACTTCAACCGGCATGCCGGGCCTTCCAGACATTCCAATGGGCTACCTGATGGCTGCTGCCCTCGGGCTATTCAGCATTTTCTTCGGAGGGCTCATGCTCTCTGCCGCCGGCCGTGAAGCCAAGGCTTTGACTGAGGCTAGACGAAATACTGGCAGGTGGGTGTATCGCATGGCGTCGTGACGCCACTGGAATGTCGAAACACTGTGGACCACAGGCACAGCCGAGCCTGTGGTCCCAGGGCTCGAGCGCTTTCTTCTATGCCATTGTCCCTTTCTTTGAATTCATTTTCGGACCATCCGTCCTTGTTGTAAAGTAGCCGTATGCAAGGACACCCCGTAGGACTGGACGGGCGCCGGCCTTCTGCCCTGAATCGCTTTCGACGACACCCAAGAGTCCGCATCAATACGCCATTTTCTTGTGCCCTCTCACCGGTCCGGCCGCGAAGCTGGTTGAGAAAGCCCATCGTCAATGTGGGGTTGGTCTATGATCTTTCTGTTCGGGGCGCGCGGGTGAGCACCGAGGCTCCCTTCAAACCCGGGGATCAGGTGGCCTTGAGCCTTCGCCTCCCGAAGCAAATCCGTTCCGCCGACATTGCCGTGGCAACCGTGCGGTGGACGAAGGATCAGTTCTACGGGCTGGCCTTCCGTCGCCTTTCGCTCGATGCTCATGATCGATTGAAGAAATTCGTAACGATTGCCTCGCGAGCGGCCGCATAACATCCATGGCTCAACTGGAACGACAGCCTCAGCCGAGCGTGGAGCTGCGCCGCTACCCTCGGCATCGAGTCTCCGCTCCCTTTCCTTGTGCGTTCTCCCTTCTCGGGCTCAAACGCTGGACCGCCGTCGACCGCAACGGGTTGGGCGTTGTGCTGGACGTCTCGTTGGGTGGCGCGAAGGTCATGAGCGCCGCGGCAATGAGAGCCGGCGATCATCTAGCGGTCAGCTTTCGAATTCCTGACCAGGTAGCGGCCCTGCAGCTCGACGCGATCGTCAAGTGGGTCAATGATCAGCTATTCGGACTGGAGTTCCTATCAGTCCCTCTGTCGGCAGAATCTCGCCTTAAGAAGTTCCTTTCACGCTCGACGCAGACCTGTTCCTGACGTTTCCCATACACAGGTCAGCGACCATCCTGTCCTGTGAGCACGAGACCGGTTTGTTCCATCTGTGTGGTGTGCTCGAAGGGGGAGGAAAGAGGATCTCAACCGTGGAGTTGAGATCCTCTCCTTACTTGATGGCGACGGCTTTCACTTCCTTGAACGTCGTGAGTCCCTGTAAACACTTCTGGATACCGTCCTGCATGAGCGTGGTCATGCCGTCTTCCATGGCCGCCTTGACCATCTCTTCAGTCTTAGCCCTGGTCTGTATCAGGCGCTTGAGCTTGTCGGTGCCTAAGAGTAATTCGTGCAACGCGACCCGCCCTTTGAACCCGGTCCGGTTACACGTTTCGCAACCTTTGCCGCGTGAGAGACGGAACGTATTGTCCATGGGGATGGCGAGTTTATCCCACAATTCTGGTCCGTAGCCTAGACGCATTTCCTCATACTCTTCCTTCGTTCCCGTATACTGCTCCTTGCAGTCTTTACAGACCCGTCGCGCGAGCCGTTGCGCCAGCACACCGAGCATGGCATCGGCGAAGCTGAAGGAATCGCAGCCCATGTCGAGCAGACGGGTGACTGTTTCCACGGCGCTGTTGGTATGCAGGGTGCTCAAGACCAGGTGACCGGTGAGCGACGCTTCAATGCCGATCTCGGCCGTTTCTTTATCCCGCATTTCTCCGACCATGATCACGTCCGGATCGGCTCGGAGGAATGCGCGCATCGCTTTCGCGAAGGTAAAATCGATCTTCGGCTGTACTTGGACCTGCCGGAGCCCGTATTGCGTGATTTCGACAGGATCCTCAGCCGTCCAAATCTTGATGTCGGGGGTATTGATGAATCCGAGAACCGAGTGGAGCGTAGTCGTTTTACCGGATCCGGTCGGGCCTACGCAGAGAATGATGCCATAGGGCTTCTCTGCGATGTCCTTGATGCATTTCAGATTCCGATCAGAAAATCCCATTTTATCCAGGGGCAACGGTTCGCTGGCCGCAAGGATACGCATCACCACGTCTTCATTGTAGCCGGCGGTCGGTATCGTGGCCACGCGAAGCTCGATTTCCCTGGTTTCGCTGAGTTTGAACTTGATCTTGCCGTCCTGGGGCTTTCGCCGCTCCGCAATGTCGAGGCTGGCCATGATTTTGAGGCGTGACACGATTGCGCGCCGATAGCTCTGCGGAATCTTCATATATTCGAAACAATCGCCGTCGACGCGGAAGCGCACCAGTGTTTCGCGTTTTTCTCCATACGGTTCAATATGGATGTCTGAGGCACTCTGTCGATACGCGTCCGCGATGATCTGGTTCGCCAACCGGACGATTGCGCTGTCGTTTTCGTCGAGCCCTCCGCCGCCACCCGACTCTTCCATGGCCTCGGCCTGAGCTTCCGTCACGAGCTCGCCGAGAATGTCGGACACGTTTTCATCGAGTTTCCGTCCGGATTGCCCGTCGCTGCCACCCGTCGCAGAGTTCAAGAATTGCGAGATATCACGTCTGAGGCTGACGGCAAATCGGATGTTGAGGCCGGGGAATGTCCGCTTGATATCTGCGACTCGATCCAGATCGCCGGGATCGTCGGTGAGGATTTCGATCGCTGTGCGATCGCGTTTCAACGGCATCCAGTGGTTCTTCTTAAGGTAATCAACATTTAGATTTCTGAGCAGTTCGATGTCGACCAGGGTACGTTCGCTGTATTCGATGTAGGGACACTTGTGAAACTGGGCGATGGATCTGCCGATCTCGAGCTTCGGCACCTTGTACTTTTCGATGAGGATCGATTCAAGGTCTGAGGAAATGCTTTTTCGCGCTTCGGCGATGGCGTTGTCGAGTTCGTTCTGCGTAATCTTGCCGTTGGTCACCAAAAGATCGAACTTGGTCGAGGCTTTTTTCGTGGAGACCTTTTTAAGGTTGAAGAAGGCAATGCCCAGCGCCTTGGCGATTTCGGCCACGGACTCTTCGTCCTTGCGCGTAAAACGCAGCCCGCTCTTCTTGTTGAGCAGTTGAAGCACGCCCATCAGATACTTGTTGTCGGCGACGATTGGATAGGTCAGTACCTGTCTGGTCTTAAAACCAGTGCGCTTATCGTAGGACGTATCGTGATTCAACGAAGGGTGGATGCCTTGCAGTTCAGCGACATTGTAGGCGTCGGCAATATTCACCGGGCGCAAGTATTTCGCACAGAATCCGGCCAGGCTTTGCTCGGTGATGGGGATGCGCACTTCCTCAATGGTATCGATATGCGGAACCTTGTAGAAAATTTCTTTCTTGTCGGCATCAAAGGCGAAGAGGGTCAGATCTTCCGCATCGAAAAGGCTTAAAATGTCTTTGTGCAGGTCGAGGAGAATCTGGTCAAGATTACTGGCGGCGTGAATCTGATTCGTGATCCGTTTGACATGTTCCGCGAATTCGACTTTTTGCTGTAGTTCCTGCAGGTTCTGTGTCGGCGGTTTGGTCTGCATCACGAAGCTCCTGTGACGAAAAAGCGGACCCCCGGAGGCGGCGGTGGATTGGCACCCGTGCTCAATGGCCTCACTGGGATGAGTCGAGATTCAGTCTAGCCCAACAGGGCGGGAAGGCAAGGAAAAGGCGCTTTCAGGATGCGCAGCGGCGAACGACTTTAGAGACGCGGACAACGTTCATCGAAGCGATGCTGTTCAAGAGGCTTGAGAGGCCATCTGCAGAATTGTCGCGGGAATTTCCGCGGGGGCAAGTTTATTCTTTTGACCGGTTTTTCTGGTCTTTACCTCTAAAAAACCTTCCGTCAGACCCTTGTCGCCGACGATGACTTGAAAGGGGGCTCCGATCAAGTCGGCGTCGTTGAATTTGACGCCGGCGCGTTCGTCTCGATCGTCCCACAAGACTTCCAGGCCCGCAGTTTCCAGCGCATGGTACAGATTGGTCGTGGCTTCAATAACGCCAACTGATTGGCCTAATGGAAGTAGGTGGACATGAAAGGGGGCGATTGGGTAGGGCCAAATGATTCCCTTGTCGTCGTGATGTTGTTCCACCGCAGCGGCTGCCGTCCTGCCGATTCCGATTCCATAACATCCCATCACCGCGAGGCATTCTTTGCCGCTGGGATCGAGAAAGGAGGCATTCATGGTCTGGCTGTACTTCGTCCCCAGCATGAAGACATGGCCCACCTCGATACCTTTCGTGGCTTTGAGAATGCCGTCTTTCCGCGGCGATGGATCGCCGGGCCGGGCATTCCTCAAATCAGCGAATTGTTCCACCTGAAAATCGCGGTCAACGTTGGCATTCACCAGGTGCGTATCGGGGCGATTCCCTCCGACCACGACATTGGTGGCCGATTTGATGGCGTGATCCGCCACAATACGCAGTTTCAGCCCGACCGGACCAGCGAATCCCGCCGGGGCACCGGTGACTTTTTCAACTGTCACTGGACCGGCCAGCTCCAACTGGGTGACGCCCAGCAGACGTTTGATCTTGATCTCATTCGCGTCATGGTCGCCTCGAATCAACACGGCGACGGTTTCGGTTCCTGTGGAATAGAGCAGCGTCTTGACGACCTTGGAGGCATCGACCTTCAAGAAGGCCGTCACTTCCTCCACGCTTCGGCGGCCGGGGGTGTTGACGGTCTCCAGTGGACGAAGCTCTTCGGCACTCGCCTCGATGGGGGGAAGAACTTCGGCGCGCTCGACATTGGCGGCATACGTTCCAGACTCGCTGTAGACGACCGTTTCTTCTCCGGTGTCGGCCAGGACCATGAATTCGTGCGAAGAGGTCCCGCCGATCAACCCTGTATCGGCTTCCACGGCTCTAAAATTGAGACCGCACCGGGTAAAGATGCGGTGATAGGCGTCGTACATCTTCTGATAGCTGGTTCTGGCGCCGGCCTCATCTTTATCGAAGCTGTAAGCGTCCTTCATGATGAATTCACGGCCGCGCATGAGGCCGAAGCGCGGCCTGATTTCATCGCGAAACTTCGTTTGAATCTGGTAAAAGTTCAGCGGTAGTTGACGGTATGACCGGACCTCACGCCTGAAGAGATCGGTGATCACCTCCTCGTGAGTGGGGCCAAGACAAAAATCCCGCTCGTGACGGTCTTTGAAGCGCAGCAGCTCCTTGCCGTAAAAATCCCAGCGGCCGGTTTCCCGCCAGAGCTCGGCGGGCGAGGCGATGGGCATCAACAGTTCCTGCGCGCCAGCCCGGTTCATTTCCTCGCGAACGATGTGTTCGACCTTCCGAATGATCCGCAGACCCAGGGGCAGGTACGTATAGATGCCTGCGGCGACCTTCCGTATCAGTCCCGAGCGAAGCATAAGCCGGTGGCTGATGGTTTCGGCTTCACCCGGGTCTTCCCGCAGGGTGGGGAGGAGGAGTTGAGAAGTCCGCATGAATGTCAGTGGGAGAAGAAGATTCGTTCGAGGTCGTTCCAAAAGGCAAAGATCATGACGCCCACGAGCAGAACCAATCCAACCTGTTGCGCAAGTTCACGCTGTCGCTCGCCCAACGGCTTGCGCAGGATGCCTTCGATCAGGAAGAAAAGCAAGTGACCGCCATCGAGGATGGGAATAGGCAGCAGATTCAGCACACCAAGGTTGATGCTGAGGAGCGCGATTAAAAAAATGACATTGGCCGGACCTTGGGCGGCAGCTTCTCCGGAGATTTTCGCGATGGTCAATGGGCCACCGATGTTCTTACTCGAAATATCGCCCACGATCATCTTGTACAGCCCAACGACCGTGAGTTCCGTCCACTTCCATGTGGCTTCCACGCCATTGTAGACAGCCATCAGCGGATTCGCCGATCGCATGAGCGATCGATCCGGGCCGGCAATGCCGATCTTGCCGACTTGAACCGCCTGACCGTTAACCGTCGCGCTTTCAGCGATAGGCGTCACCGATAATGATACCCGGTGGCCGTCGCGCAAGACATCCACCTGAAGCGTTTTGCCCGGGCTGTCTTTGACGAGGGTCGTCATCTGTGTCCACGTGTGGATCGTGTGACCATCAATCGAAAGCACCCGGTCTCCTTCCCTGAATCCGGCAGCGGCGGCAGGTTTGCCCGGCACGACTTCATTGACGATCGGTGGAATCTCTTCAATCCCCAGGTAATAGCCTGAGTCGTCGTTCCGTTGAGTCGGCGCCGGCGCCTGGATCGGAGTGACCGTGAGGGTCTGAATGCGGCCGTCTCGAAGAATCTCGAGTGTCAACGGCGCGCCTTTGCCTTTGGCGGCCGCATCGAGCAACTCCACGCGCGTGGCAATGTCCCGCCCGTCGATCTTCTTGATTTGGTCACCGACCATGAGACCGGCCTGGGCTGCCGGCGAGCCGGGCGCCACGGCTTCCAGAACTGGAGTGATGTCCTTGAATGAGGGGACGGGCAACGTGTAACCGGTCGCAAGCCAAGCGGCAAAGATCAAATAGGCCAAGATGAAATTGAATCCCGGCCCTGCGGAGACAATTAAAACTTTCCCCCAAAGACTCTGGTGAGCAAAAGACCGCTTGCGATCCTCCGGCGTGATGGCTTCCGTCTCTTCCTCGCCAAAAAGCTTGACGTAGCCGCCCAGCGGAATCGCGGACACGAGATACTCCGTCTCCCCCACCTGCCGACCAAGCAGCTTCGGCCCGAACCCCAGGGAGAACTTCAGGACCTTGACGCCGACCCATCGCGCAGCCAGAAAATGGCCGAGTTCATGAAACGCGACGAGAATGCCGAGGACCACGAGGAACCACCAGGTCTTCTGCAAAAGAAGCCAGACACTATCGGGAGACCAAGCCAAAAGCGATGCCATCATATTCATACTCAATGGTTGGGGGTTAGCAAAATGCCGTTCTTCGTTCCCAGTCAGCGGGCCAGAGCATGGACCAGTGAGTCGGCTTTCTCCCGAGCCCACCGATCAGCCTCCAGCGCCATCTCTACCGAACGGACGGCTTGCGGGGCATGCGCCTGCATGGTGCTCTGAATGATATCAGAAATATCGGTGAAACGGATCCCACCGTTCAAAAATGCATCGACCGCGATCTCATTGGCGGCGTTCATCGCCGCCGGCATCGTGCCGCCGACACGGAGAGACTCATAGCCCAGCCGCAGACAGGGGAAGCGGTCATGGTCGGGCTTGCAAAACGTCAGCGTGCCGATTTCGGTCAGATCCAAGGAGGGCAAGTCGAGCCGAAGCCGGTCGGGATATCGCAGGGCATAGGAGATCGGTGTCCGCATGTCGGGTAAGCCTAATTGTGAAATCATTGAACGGTCTTCGTATTCTACCAGAGAGTGGATGATGCTTTCCCGGTGGATCAAGACGTCGATCCTCGACTCCGGGATATCGAACAACCAGCGGGCTTCCACAACCTCGAGACCTTTGTTCATCAAAGTGGCGGAGTCGATGGTGATTTTGGCGCCCATCTTCCAATTCGGATGCTGCAACGCCCGCTCCGGCGTTACGTCCTGGAGCTCGTCCTTCGGCACGTTCCATAGTGCCCCGCCCGAGGCGGTCAAAATCAGACGGCGAACGTCTTGGATACGATGGCCCTCCAAGGATTGAAAGATCGCGCTGTGCTCACTGTCGACGGGAAAAATTCTGACGCCTTCACGTCTGGCTTCCTCCTGCATCAACTGACCCGCCATCACCATTGGCTCCTTGTTGGCCAGGGCAATGTGCTTCTTGCTGCGGATTGCGGCCAGGGTCGGAACCAGGCCGGCACCTCCGACAATGGCTGATACCACCAGTTCGGCTTCCGGCAGCGAGGCAACGGCCGCCAAGCCTTCCGGTCCGCTCAGGATCTCGACGGCCAGGCCGGCGCACCGTTGCTTGAGCCGGGCCGCTGCGGATTCGGTCGACATGGCCACGGCAGGTGGGTGAAAACGGCGGATCTGTTCGGCCAACATCTCGTCATTGTTCCCGGCCGTGAGTCCTACGACGCGAAATTCCTCAGGGAATCGCTCCACGATGTCCAACGTATTGGTGCCGATGGATCCGGTCGACCCCAGGATCACGATCGATTTCATAACGGCTCCTTGGCAGGATGTTGAAAATGTCCTCCGGCGTCGTTCTCGCATCGTGTAGAGGCTCGACGTACAGAAAACAGTACGTCTCGCCTGTTCACTCGTTGCGGCCTCGCCGGACGGTCATTTTGACCATCCTGCAACAGTTCCCCCGAACACCTGGTTCTACGTCAACGGCCCGATCCCGCGAGTCGAAGTGACATAGTAGTAGAACGTGGGCGCGGTGAACAAGAGACTATCCAGCCGATCGAGCATGCCGCCATGGCCAGGCAGCAGCCCGCCGGAATCCTTCACGCCGACACTGCGTTTGATCGCCGATTCCACCAAGTCGCCCCATAAGCCGGCGAACGTCAAGAGGACGGCAAGCAGCAGCCCATGCCAAATGGATAGGTCCGACCAGAATCCCCATCGTGCGACGATGGCGACGAGCAATGCGGCAAGCAGGCCGCCTGCCAATCCTTCCATCGTTTTCTTCGGACTGATCCGCGGCGCTATCAGCCGCTGACCGTATAGGGTGCCGACATAGTACGCGCCGGTGTCGGCAGCCCACGTGACCAATAGCAGAAAGAAGAGCAGCCATTCGCCTTGCGGAAGAAGCCGAACTGCAACCAGGTAGCCCAGCGTCAGGCCGATGTACATCATGCCGGTCAAGGCGAGGGCAGCATCCTTGACGCTTTGATCCAACGGCGTTTTAATCAGCACCGGGATGGAGAGGATGCCTACGAGGAGTACCAGCAGGCCCGGCTGTGCCAGACCAGGTAGGTGAGGACTAACGATCAACGCGACACACCCTGCCAGGCCGATTGCGACCATCAAGGGTTGACGTTCAACCTGGAAACACAAGCGATACAGTTCACGGAGAGCGAGACAGCCGGCCACCGCCACCAGACCGGTAAACACCGCAGGAGGAAAAAAGCGGATGGCCGCATATAAGAGGGGAACGATGAACAGGACCGTATAGATCCGACGGGCATCGAATCGAGCCGCGGCCTTGTGGACGGTCTGCGCCGAGTCCCGATTCGTCGTTCCACACTCCAACATGTCGGTGATTCTCCGGAGACTATGAAGACAGGCTGCTGAAGACGCGGCCGAAACGCCGTTCGCGCCCCTGATACTCGAGCAGGGCCAGTAATAGCTCCCGGCGGCGGAAGTCCGGCCAGAGGGTTGGTGTAAAGTACAATTCAGTGTAAGCCAACTGCCACAGGAGAAAGTTGCTAATGCGTGTTTCCCCGCTGGTGCGGATCAACAGGTCCGGATCGGGCAGACTGCGCGTATACAGGTACTGTTGAATCTGTGGTTCATCGATATCCTCAGGTTGCAGTTTGCCCTCCTGAGCGTCCCGAACCAGTGCTCGAACCGCATCGACAATCTCAGCGCGCCCTCCGTAACTAAGCGCCACAGTCAGTTGAAGCTTCTCCATGCGCGCGGTTTCCTGTTCGGCCGCTCGCACCCACTGTAGGGCAGAATTCGGCAGGGCCTCGGTTCTCCCGATCGTGCGAAAACGAACTCCCTGTTCGATCAACTTATTTCTCTCGGTAGAGAGGTAGTGCTCCAACAGCCCCATGAGGCCGTCGATTTCAGTCGTAGGCCTGTTCCAGTTCTCCTGCGAAAACGCATAAATGGTCAGCGCTTGAATGCCCAACTCCAGACATAATGAGATCATGTCACGGACCGACTTGATGCCCTCGCGGTGCCCGGCAATCCTCGGCAAGCTTCGCGCCTCGGCCCAGCGACCGTTGCCGTCCATGATGATGGCGACATGTTTGGGAAGAAGGTCAGGATCGAGTTTTGCCGTCAGTTCTGTTTCCGACAGGTCGTCAATTCTTGAAGGTGGGTGAGTGTCCATGAGCGCTGATGGATAATGGTCCTTTCTATGGCGTGGGTATGGCAGGTGAGGAAAGTCTACTGACGGTCTCAGTGAAAGTCAAACGATATTTCCAAAAATCCTTGGAAAAGCGAAGAGTTCGACGCGCTCTGATTGCGCATGGAAAATTGAATCGGCTATACTTCGGCTTCTCGCATTCATGAGTCCATGTAAAACCCTCTTCTAAGGATTCTTGCGCAATGGCACAACTTATTCCGTTGGATTCATTCGGCGTCACCGAACGCGATGTTGAGGGGGCTTTGGGCCGGGTCAAGGTTCGCAATGTGGATTATGCGGACCTCTATTTCGAGTCTTGCGTTTCGGAATCCGTATCGATGGAAGAATCGCTCGTGAAGCGGGCGACGAAAAGCATTTCCCAAGGGGTCGGCGTTCGCGCGACCGCCGGAGAAAAAACGGGTTTTGCCTATTCCGACGAACTGACGAAGCGAGACCTCGAGCTTGCTGCGGATACCGCCCGATATATCGCCCACTCTCCTGGCGGCACCGAACCAGTGCCCGTGCCCGTGCGTTCCCGACCGACGCGTGATCTGTATCCGGTTTCCCATGCGCAACTGGAAGTCGCAACAGCCGAGCGGGTTGCGCTCCTCAACCGCATCGACGAGGAAGCGCGCCGGTACGATCCGCGCATTAAAAATGTGATGGCCTCTTTCAACACCGAGTATAAAGTCGTGATGGTAGCCACATCTGAAGGGACGTTGATCGGCGATGTACAGCCCTTGTCACGATTGCAGGTGACCTGCATCGCTGAAGAGCACGGCAACCGCCAAATCGGTTCTTTCGGGGGCGGCGGCCGTATCGGGTTCGAATTTTATCGCGAGCGGGACCGTTACTTGGACTATGCGAAAGAGGCTGCCCGTATTGCGATCCTCAATCTTTCTTCGGTCGACGCTCCGGCGGGAGTCATGCCGGTCGTGTTGGGCGGCGGCTGGCCCGGAATTTTATTGCACGAAGCCATTGGCCATGGCCTGGAGGCGGATTTTAACCGCAAAAAGACGTCCGCGTTTTCCAACCTGATCGGCAAACGGGTGGCCTCCGAGGTCTGCACAATCGTGGATGACGGGACATTGCCCGGCCGGCGTGGCTCGTTAAATATGGATGACGAAGGCACGCCGACCAGTCGAACGACCCTCATCGAGAAGGGCATCTTGCGGGGCTACATCACGGACAGGTTGAATGCGCGTTTGATGGGAATTCCAGTGACCGGAAACGGGCGGCGTGAAAGCTACCAAAGCATCGTTTTGCCGCGTATGACCAATACCTTCATGCTGGCGGGACAGTCGGATCCTAACGAGATTATCCGTTCTGTCGACAAAGGGTTGTATGCCGTCTCGTTCGGGGGAGGGCAGGTCGATATCACCAACGGGAAGTTCGTGTTCTCCGCCAGTGAAGCGTATCTGATCGAAGGCGGGAAGATCACTCGGCCCGTCAAGGGCGCCACACTCATTGGCAGCGGTCCCGATATTCTGACGAAGGTCTCGATGGTCGGCCACGATTTGAAACTCGATGAAGGCATCGGCACCTGCGGTAAGGAAGGGCAGTCAGTGCCGGTCGGCGTCGGATTGCCCACGATTCGGATCGATCACATCACGGTTGGAGGAACCCAGGCAGCATGAAGCAGATGCACACACAGAAACCAGATCGCGCGATCCAACCTGCCGGCGGCCACCTGGTCCAGCTCGCCTCTGATGTATTGGCAATGGCCAAGAAGGATGGCGCGACGGAAGCTGATGTGGTCGTTGCCGACGGGGAAAACCTGTCGGTACAGGTTCGGCTCGGGGCTGTCGATCGGCTGACCAAGGCGCGTGAAAAACGGCTGGGGCTTCGTGTCTTCGTCGGCAAGCGCTCCGCCACGACCTCCACATCCGATTTCTCTTCCGAGTCGTTGCGACGTCTGGTCTCGGAAACCTGTACCCTCGCCAGGGCTGTCGTCGAGGATTCCATGTCTGGGCTGCCTCAACCCGAGCAACTGGCGCAGGAACAACCGGACCTGGATATTTACGATGACACGAAGGTGGACGCCGAACGTCAAATCGAGCTGGCGAAGCGCGCAGAATCAGCGGCCATGGCGACAGACGAACGGATTGCGAATTCCGAAGGCGCGGATTTCGATTCTTCATGGGGCCGGGTCGTGCTTGGAAACAGCCACGGGTTTATCGGAGAGTATCGCAGTTCGAGCTATTCATTGGCTGTCTCACCTGTGGCAGTCGATCCTGTGTCAGGAACCATGCAGCGCGACGCCTGGTACGACGTCCAGCGAAAGTTCATCAAACTGGAAACGCCGGAGGCTATTGGGATTGAAGCTGCAAAGCGGACGGTCAGACGATTGGGCGCACGAAAAATCGCCACGAAGCGCGTTCCCGTCGTATTCGATCGAGAAACTGCCGGCAGCCTGCTCGGCAACCTCTGTAGTGCCGCGTCCGGGTACGGCCTGTACAAAGGTGCATCGTATCTCGCGGGGCAATTGGGACATCAGGTGGCGCCGAACTGGATCACGGTCGTTGACGATGGCCGCATGCTCGGAGGGCTCGGCTCGCGGCCATTCGATGGTGAAGGACTGCCGACCCGAAAGAATACGATCGTCGACAAAGGCACGCTGGCAAGTTACCTGCTCGACACCTATTCCGGTAAAAAGTTAGGGTTGCCCTCGACAGGCAATGCATCGCGCAGCGTCGGGGAAAGTCCGTCTGTCGGACCGACAAATTTTTATCTCGTGCCCGGCACGACGCCGGCGGAAGACATCATCCGGAGTGTGAAGGACGGTCTCTACGTCACCGAGTTGATCGGGTTCGGTATTAATATGGTGACCGGCGATTATTCGCGCGGTGCCGGCGGGTATTGGATTGAAAATGGCCAACTGGCTTATCCCGTTGAAGAGATTACGATAGCTGGAAATTTGAAACGGATGTTCATGGACATCGAATCGGTTGGCAGCGATCTTGTTTTCCGAGGACGCATTGCCAGTCCGACACTCAAGATTACAGAGATGATGGTCGCGGGTAACTGAGCAACCACAGTGAAGAGCACCCGACTCCCGGAACGCATGCCGGCAGGAGTTCATTACTCCTTTCTGGCTGCGCCGCTCGCCCTTGTTCTTACTGCCATGGCCGTCTCAGCCCGCGAGGAGGGCAACATGCACATTACCTCGAGCGCCTTTGCCAATCAGGGTGCCATTCCGGTGTTGTACACGTGCGAAGGCCGGGACATTTCACCGCCGATCACCTGGTCGGAGGTGCCGCCTGGTACGAAAAGTTTGGTGTTGATTGTGTATGACCCCGATGCGCCCGATCCGGCCGCACCGAAAATGACGTGGGTCCATTGGGTACTGTACAATCTGCCGCCGACGACCAACGGTTTGCCGGAAAGCGTGAAGACTTTGCCCGAGGGAACCGGAGAAGGGCTTAATGATTGGAAGCGCACTGGTTATGGAGGGCCATGTCCGCCGATTGGGCGCCACCGGTACTTCCATAAGCTCTATGCCCTGGATACCATGCTGCCTGACCTGAAGCAGCCGGCAAAGAGCAAGCTCGAGGAAGCCATGAAAGGCCACATTGTAAGCGAGGCTCAGTTAGTCGGGACCTACCAGAAAGGCGGATGAGGTTTGTTTATTCGTCCTGCGTGCAGTTTTCCTGGCATCCTCGCGGTCTGCGAGGTCGCGAGATCAAAGAGAGGAGTGGTTATGCGACGTGCAGGTAGTATGATTCTCCTGGCCGCGCTGCTGTATCCGACAGCGGGCATGGCCGCCGACTTTCGGCTCAGCAGTCCCACGGTGAAAGACAAAGGGACGATCGGTAATGAACATGTCTTTAACGGGTTCGGATGCAACGGCAACAACACGTCGCCAGAATTACGATGGGACAAGGCACCGAAAGGGACGAAGAGTTTCGCAGTGACGGTCTACGACCCGGATGCGCCGACCGGAAGCGGGTGGTGGCATTGGGTGATTTTTAATATCCCCCCGGATACGACTTCCCTGCCGGCCGGTGCTGGTAAGCCGGATAGCGGAGGAGCGCCGCAAGGCAGCATCCAATCCATGACCGATTTCGGTCAGCCTGGATACGGCGGTCCCTGTCCACCGCCCGGTGATAAACCGCATCGTTATATCTTTACGGTGTATGCGCTCAAAGCGGATCAAATTCCTCTGCAGAAAGAGGCCTCCGGTGCGATGGTGGGCTATTACCTCAATCAGAATAAGCTCGGAAAGGCCTCGTTCACGAGCAAGTACAGCCGAAAATAACCACGACGACAATGAGGAGCAGAGGGACGAAGGGACGCGCTGATGGAGGAAGTCAATGCCGCTTGATGTCGAATTTGGAAAGAAAATGCTGCAGCTCGTCACCTCGCGTTACGACGACCGGCACTGGCGTAAGAAGATTGAAAAGACGCTCAGCTTGCCACAATCAGGAGTGGGCGATCCCGTTCAACAGCAAATCTTCATGTACCTGAAGGTCGAGCTGAAAGCCTACAAGTCCCGCAGGGCCGATCCGGATTCCTGGATCATCGGCGGGTATGCCACAAAGGAAGTGATCGAACGTGCCAAGCACCAGCCGAATCAGGTCGGAGCCGATCTCACCAAGGATGATGTGGCTTTCCTTGGCAATGATCCCGGCACGGAAGTGGACGAAGCCTGGTGGGATGACATGTTAGTGCAATGGTTCGACATGCCGGAAGAAGCCAAGCAGATTGAAGGCGAGAGCGAAGAACAAGCCATAGAACCTACCTCCGCAACATCGCCGGAACGAAAACCGACGAAAGCCTAGAATGTGAGGTGGGGCTGGACTGTATGCCGCCTCGCACCTTCTGGGCCACCCGACTACGCCTCACTTGGTCAATCCTGTAACCTCGCAGAGCCTCGAACACGACAGGCTTGACCGATGCAACTGAAGAGCAATGGCCGCTCGCTTCGCCTTGTCGTGTCCCGCGCCATTCGGTGACGGGCGGCACACAGTCTAGACCGAGCCTTGTGAAACGCAGCGCTGGGAGTCGGAGACACCGTCGACGCGACCAACTATCCGAACAGATCCATCTGGGCCGGCTGGGGTGCCTCTATATTGAGCGCCGGTGCAGCCGGTGCAGGGGCTTCCTCAGGCGGCGGTTGGGAATGCCGGTCTAGGAATTCCTTCAGTTTTCTGAAATCTTCCTTCAAC
>Ga0209974_10000309_pt1 | contig 15875 bp, 16 predicted proteins | sample InoplaM3SPM_FD_187592 | JGI IMG/M metagenome (GOLD analysis project Ga0209974, IMG submission 187592) | Arabidopsis thaliana rhizosphere microbial communities from the Joint Genome Institute, USA, that affect carbon cycling - Inoculated... | ecosystem: Host-associated > Plants > Roots >...
ACTATCATCATTCACAAAGGAGCATCTGATATATACTCCATCACAACTTGGTATCAAGCCAAAGTATGATGGTGATGTAGAATTGAAGATAGGTACCAGGGGTGCTGATCATAGTTGATGTATTCGTTATTTCTCAAATCATTCTAAAATGAAAATCATGAAAAACTAATATAACATAAAGGTAAAAGTCAATCTAGGTGTTATGAAGTGAATTATTCTCATCCAGAAGTTCTGGTAGATACTAAATGGGTCGAAGACCACCTAAATGATCCAAAGGTCCGAATCGCAGAAGTAGACTATGATCCTACCGCTAACTATGTCTTGGGACATGTTCCTGGATCAGTCTTGATAGATTGGAAAGTTGACATAAATGATCCTGTTGCAAGAAATATTCTAAGCAAGGAAGCATGTCAAGAACTGCTTCAGAAAATAGGAGTAAGTAATGATACTACTCTAGTCCTCTATGGGGACTTTAATAATTGGTTTGCTGCATTTGCTTTCTGGGCTTTGACTTACTATGGATGCAAGAACATGAAATTAATGAATGGAGGAAGAAAAAAATGGTTGGAAGAAGACAAACCGCTTACTAAAGATGTACCAACATATCAGCTCGGTAATTTCAAAAGTTCTGGTCCTGACAGTAGTATACGCGTGTTTCTGAGATATGTTAGTGATACTCTTGGTAGTAAAGCATTGGTAGATGTTAGAAGTCCAAAAGAGTTCACAGGAGAAATATTGGCACCTCCAGAATATCCTACCGAACATGCTCAAAGAGGTGGACATATCCCTGGTGCAGCTAATATCCCATGGGCTCAGGCAGTCAATGATGATGGAACATTCAAGTCAGCAGAAGAGTTAACAAAACTTTATCATGCAAAAGGGATTACTCCAGACAAGGAAGTAATATCGTACTGTAGAATTGGTGAGAGGTCATCCCATACGTGGTTTGTACTCAAATACCTACTGGGATATCCTAACGTCAAAAACTATGACGGTTCATGGACCGAATGGGGTAACATGATAGACAATCCAATTGAAAAGTAAAAGATAGGATTAACATCCTACTCCTAACACCCTAAGTTAACCTCATTTTAACAGATTTTTTATTTTTATTGTATTGTATTTGATTAGTTTTGTACCATTTTATTTCAATTTATTTTAACTTCTTTACAATGAAGTGAAAGAGATTTCCCTCTTTTCTAAATTCTAACAGTCCTTGTCCTTTTTCTTCAGACCATCTTATCATTTCAAGATCTGCAGAAGTATCGTCAGAAACAACATGTACGACATTTCCCGTGTTAATCTTGTCGATTAATTCATCCAGTTTTGTAAGTGTCGCAGCACATTCAACTCCAATTTCGAACATTTCGTAATCAGGGAACGCGGAGAAACATCTTACATGTAGTTTTTCTATGATTTTTTCTATTTCAATATGGCAATCTTCAATAAATGCAAGACCGTTATTCTTCAAGTCAGAATCCTTCTCTGAAGCGTCATGAGTTCTTATCCTGACAAACCAGCCATCTTCGTAAGGAAAGTCATTAGCAATTTTTGGGCTACGAGTTAGTATATCATTTACTGCGATTACTTCACCTTTAACGGGGCACCTGACCATTCCAAAATACCTTAAGCTTTCAATTGAGCCCACACTCTTGTTCTTTTCAATAGATGTACCTATGTCTCTAAGCTTAACCTTTGTCAGCTTTCCGGCCAAAGAAATAAGGATTGGCGTTACCCCCAGTGTAATTATAGAACTATCTTTATCATCGATCTTTATCCACACAAAGTTATCAAGGTCGTATAGTACTCCCTCAGGAAAACTACAATGACTTATTTGCATCTCTATGGATAATGATATAGTGGGTTTATTTTTCTATTGAATATTGGCAATTTTTATGGACATATAATAAATTTAGCTCACAGATTTCAATTGACAGTTTGATCTCCCCTCCCAAGCGCATTGAATGGTTTCTCATACCAATGAATACCACATAATACCGAACATTTATATACCCATTTAATACCATCTAATGGTGAAGAAACATGTCAGGAAAAACTAGAGAAAATGCAACAGAAAACGCAGAAGTTTTAGATACATACAAGCAAAATTTGTTAAGAACAATTGATGAAATTTCAAAGTATCAACCACAATATGCACAATCTATTTCAAATCTACAGCAAGACTACTTCCAAGTCACTAAAGAATTGATAAACAGATCATTTGCAATTCAAAAATCATGGATTGGAAACACTGCAAAAAATACAGTAGCACCAACAGTAGCACCATATGCAGAACAATATAGAAAACAATCAAATGAAATCACTTCACAAGCATTCCATGTGTTTGATACCGCAAACCAACTAGCAATAGATATTCTAAATTCAGCAAGAGAAAATATCAAATTGTATGGCAAGACATTCGATACAGTAACCGAATTCAATGCAAACATGGCCAATACATGGTCAAACTTCTTTACATCTGCACAAAAGCAATACGTAAAGTAAACGACTCACGAAAGAATTTTTTATTTTTTCTTTTAATTTTTCAATCCAAAGTTAATTCAATAAGCAATCAGAATATTTCTTGCTTCTAGCCCTACTCTGTTTTACTAGTGCCAATTCAAAAAAACCAAAACACATGTAATTTGTCTAGCTTAATTATTATCAACTCATTAAAGTTGTCATATGCATAGCTTAATCCAGTTTATCTGTATTTGAACTGAGTACTACATTGTTGATTAAGTTGGCTCAACTGAGAAGGAGGAATGATCTTTGAATAGTACGCTTGTTCACAAACCTGTTGAAAGTGATATCAAAAGACTGGTTCATGATTTGATAAATAAAAAATATGGATTCAGTTTTCTCCCAGAAAAAATAATTTGCATGACAAATGGGATAGAATATTACTTTATAGAAATCGAAGGCTCTGACGGTAGTAAGCGTATTATCAATGCCTATGGGTCTGAGGCCCTGGAACTTTTTGAAGAAGTTCACAAGTGTGCAATTTGTGGAAAGACGGTTTACAGGACAAGTGAAAATACAAACTTGATAACATATCGTGCAGATGAAAAAAGGAACATGTTTGTGGAACCTAATTGCATGAATCTGTTAAAGAAATTTGAAATAGCATATGGAAAGGAGTTTTTTTATCGCTAATCTTTTTAGTCATGCATCAAAGAAACTCCACAATACTTAACACCAACCACATACAAAGATAATCATTGAGTAATCAGGATGTCACTAAATATACAAGATCTTTACTTACACTGCCAAACATTCAGTATCTCGTCCAAGGTCTAGATGTACTCTTACAAACTGATTTAGATGGTGATAAACGCACAAAGGTAATTCAATTACGTGATGAACTACTTTCGTATATCAATAGCATTTTCACAGATTATGAATAAAGTAGATCCACACCTCGAATTCCGATAAACTGAATAATCCAATTTTATCATATTTTCAATGTTGTTACATTCTGCACTTTCAATAGCAGGTAGTGATTCCAGTGGAGGTGCTGGAATTCAGGCAGACATAAAAACAATGTCTGCTTTGGGAATATATTCATGTACAGTAATAACAGCCATAACTGCACAAAGTACTTCTAACGTAGATTACATTCTTCCCCTGGGCGCCCAAATTATCAAAAAACAAATAAAATCAGTTCTCTCGGATATTCCCATAAATGCCATAAAAATTGGAATGGTTTACAATAACGAAATAATTACGGCGGTGAGTCATGTCTTGAATCATTCCAAGATCCCAATAGTGCTAGATCCTATCATCTCTGCCGGAACAGGAGCCCAATTACTTCAAAAAGAATTTGTAAAGGATTTTAAAAGCAAACTAGTTCCAATTTGTGATGTTATTACTCCCAATATTCATGAAGCAGAAACGTTGTCTGAAATCAAGATAAAAACTGAAAAAGATATCAGAAATGCGGCGTCGAAAATACAGGAATTAGGTGCAAAAAATGTAATTGTCAAAGGTGGTCATCTTAGAAATTACAATGAGACGATAGTTGACATAGTTTTGGATGAACATGGGAAGTTTACTGTCTTTAAGAATCCCAGGATGAAAATTGTTGAAACACATGGAAGTGGTTGCAACTTTTCTGCCGCGGTAACATCTTTTTTGGCCTTGAAGTATCCTGTCATCAATGCATGTTTTTTGGCAAACAAGTACGTTCACAGATCTATCCTTAAAACGGTGAAAATTGGCAAAGGGATTCCGGTCAATAACCCCATTTCAAAAATGTATGAAGAGTCCTGTAGATATCAAGTGATAGAAGATTTAGGTATAGCTGTTGAAAATTTAGTAAATATGAAAAATTTTGCAGGCTTGATTCCAGAAACACAATCAAATCTTGTTTATGCAATACCAAATGCTAGACGAATTGAAGACGTGGCTGGCGTGAATGGTAGAATTGTAAAGGCAGGAGACAAGAGTGTGCCAACTTCAGGTATTAAATTTGGTGCCTCAAAACACGTAGCTTCGTCAATCCTTGAATACATGAAGACAAATCAAATAATTAGATCTGCGCTTAATATTAAAAATGACAAGAACATCCTCATCACATGCAAGAAACTTTTTACAGTAAGTTTTTATGAAAGAAATTTGGAACCAAGGAAAATCAAAGAAACAGAAGGCAATTCTATTTCATGGGGAATCAAAATGGCTCTTTTGAAAAATTCTGATGCGGATATCATATATCATTCAGGCGACGTAGGAAAAGAACCAATGATAATAATCTTTGGACAAGGTCCTCAAGATGTCGTAGATAAGGTCAAAAAAATACTCGATAGTAGAAATCTGGAATAGTTTTTACTTATATTAGAGTTCAGTTTATCTATAATTTTAAATGAAGGCCATAATTTTAGCTGGGGGTCTTGGAACACGTCTGCAACCCTATACTTTTTTCATTCCAAAACCAATGTTACCCCTCGGGAATAAACCTCTATTAGAACACATCATTGAATGGCTGAAAAATGACGAGAATAATATTGACCACATTATAATTTGTGTGAGCTATTTGCATAGAACCATAGAAGATTATTTCGAAGATGGTAGCCGGTTGGGAATAAAAATTGAATATGCAAGATCCGACAGACCCTTGGCAACCGCAGGTCAGCTAATGACAGCCAAGAAGTTTATCGATGACACATTCGTTTGTGTGTACGGAGACTCCATCTATGAGTTCTCACTTAGAGAAATGATAAAAGAGCATGAAAGACTTGATGCATTTATTTCAATGGCCCTGCTATCGTACAAAACAAGACTCAAGTACGGGTTTATTGACATAAATGGAAATAATAGAGTTACTGCATGGAATGAAAAACCCGAGATAAAGGGATTGATAAATATCGGATGTTATGTGATGGAACCCGAATTTATTGATATGATACCCTCCTCAAATGCCTATGGAATGGATGATGCCGTTCGAAAAGCATTGGATGTGAAAAAATTAGTAAATGGATTTAAAATAGAATCAGGATTTATTGATATAGGAGATAAGAAATCATATCTACAAACCTACAAGAAATATGTTGAGAGACTGGGAAAAATCTAAGTTATGAGTATCGTTTTCTTTGAAGATACCAGTTGGAAGAATTTTGTTCCTCTTAGCCTTACAAGATCTTTGTTTGACATTAAATTTGGATCACTGACAACTTTTGAACATTTCAATAACAAATCCTCAAGGTTACTTACCCGACGATATCTTGAAGGTGTTACCAAGGAAAGACATCCAGATAACACTGTAAATAAATTTGAATACAATAATGATGATATATACATTAATTCATTGTTCATACCTCTGACATCGTTCTTCAAAAAATGGAAGGTCAAGAAAAGTTTTCTGATAACGTTCAAAGACAAAGTACTCATGGGAAGAGTCGACAAATCTGACTGTGAATACATTCATGAATCCGTAGTCGGGGATAAAAAAATTAACAATAATAAAATTGGAACGGAAATAACAAGTATTAATGATCTGAATGAATGCGGTACTTTGTACTGCTGGCCCTGGGACCTAACAGTACAATTAAAGGATATACTCAAGTCTCAAATTCTCAAAAAGAAAAATCCAGAAGGAGTAAAAGTTATCGGTAATAATCCCGTATATGTAGACAAGACTTCAACCATCGGTGAGGGCACTATCCTTGACGCAAGTGATGGAGGAATCTATATTGGTCCTCAATCCAGTATTTATCAATCTTCAATTCAAGGTCCAGTTCATGTTGGAGAGTATACGCAAGTAAAGCCATTTTCGATAATCAGCAATTCATATATCGGTAATAACTGTCGGGTAGCAGGCGAAATTGATTCTTCGATAATTCTAGATTATACCAATAAATCTCACCTAGGATATCTTGGCCACTGCTATGTTGGTGAATGGGTTAATCTTGGAGCAAATACAATTACCTCTGATCTCAAAATGACCTATGGGACAATTTCAATGAAAGTGGGTAATGATAAAAAAGATACAAAGTCTATGAAATTAGGTTCTTTTTTTGGAGATATGTCTAAAACATCTATAGGAACAAATATTTATTGTGGATTGAAAATAGGCATGTCTTCACATGTGTACGGCAATATTTTTGAAGACGTTCCTTCTTACGTAATATATGGTCACGGCGTAGGCTCAGAAAATGCAGAAATGGATATTACTTCTTCAATTAAATTTCAAAAAAGGATGATGTCAAGAAGAAATGTGCGCATGTCTTCCGAATATGAAAATATGATGAAAACACTTTTTGAAATGACAATTAATGAAAGGAAGAAGGCTAAAGTACTCAAAAAAGAGTTTACTATACGATAGTTACATGTAATCTATGATTTGTCTTTCTTTCCAGAGACCAATTCGTTGATGTAGCCAGGGGTAGAAATTTGCGTCACCATTCTCAAATTCCTTTTTGATTATTTTTACAATATTCTTTGATACTGTTCCTGGTTCGCCGTATATCCTTCTCTTTTTCTTCAGCTCAAGTCCAAGGCCCTCTTTTCTGTTGAATGCCTCATCTATCAAAGTAGTTATCCACGAAGAATTTACAGGCGGAATAAGTATATTTCCACGAGCATCAAAAATGGTTTCAGGTCTATCAGTATTTAGCCTAACGGTAAGTGACAAAACGTCTGGAAAGTAAAGTAGTTCTTCTTGCATTGAACCTGAATCTGTCATTTCAGCCCAACAATGCCCGCTGTCTAAAAATTCTATCACATGAGAATATTCTTTCCACAGAGGAGTAATAATAAATTTGTCTGGGTAATCTTTTGCCAGATTGAGTAGGTTTTGTTCCAAGTGGTACGACCTAAGAGCGGATTTCATAGCATTTAACATGATAAGAACGAGCTTGTAATCAGTATTCTTGATCAAGTATGATATGCTTTTGATTATTGATGAAAATCTGTGTTCGGTTAGATTTTCTCTTCTATGAATATCTAATCTAATCCATTCACCTGTTTCTAGCTTTGGGTAAATGTCAAACACGCTAGTTTTAGGCTTGTTCTTTCTCTTAATCTCAATTGCATCTACAACAGAATTGCCGACTACGTGAATGAACTCTTCTGGATATCCTTCGCGGACCAAATTATCTTTGTTAAGTTTCGTGGGCGCAAAGAAAAATTGCGTTCCTGCAGAGCATATCCAAGTATCTATTTGTTCAGGAAATGGTTCTTCTCTTGCCACGAACCACCTTCCTTCAAATTGTGAATCTACAAATTTTTCTACACTTGATTTTGTCGGATCCTCATTGACCTTGAGGTATTTTATTGATTCTGGACTCATTGATCGAAGTCCTGCCTCATTTTGGGCAACTTTCTGACCCATTCCAAATACCCATGCCAACGGGGCGATCCCTGCAACAAGGGTATCTCCGTGGACTATTGGCAGTAGTTGTGAAGAATTCCCAAAGTTCTTTTTTAAATGTCTACCAAATGATCCAAATTTTAATATTAATTCGCTTGCTTTTTCCATGAGATCCCCTCTGATTTGAAGATTACAGGCAATATGATCTTGTAACTCAAATTCTTGAATTCCAAAACCCAGAAGATCGTCAAAATGTTGTCCTGTATCTATTACAAAAGCAGGTAATTTTTGTTGTAATGCTTCTATCATGACAGGAGCCTGTTTATAAAAATCAGGTTTTGTCCCTATCACAACCGAAAGTACTGGACTATTCAAATCTTGAGAAAGTTTGTAACTCTTATCTAGAACGTTATGAAAAATCTCTATTGGAAGAATTTTTCGCTTAAAGTAAATATTTTTTATTGGAACTTTTTCGCTCAAAATCTTTCTTCTCCAAATGGTCTTGTTATTTTGCCTTCTCTCATAATAACAATAATCCCCATAATGATAACTCCAACTCCAGCAGCAAGTAATCCATATGTAAGCGGTACTATTCCAGGAACAAAGAGTATTTGAGGTATTTTTGGTATCATACTAAGAACTAAAATATTACCAATTATCAGAACAATACCACATATGCAAATGATAGTTCCAATTTTCCTAGAACCGTAATATCTTACCAAACCAAACGTAACCCCTGCCAATATAATTCCAGGTGCGGCTGATATTGACACGACTTGGATTAGGACTCCTTCAGGTTGGACTACGATATCTGGACCTTGTGATTGCGGCCCTATCAAAAAGGAAATAAATGAATACATAATCAGTACAAACATTACAATTAACCCTAAACTGGCTAATGATACAGATGTTTCGAGGTTGACCATTAATTATCGACTTGAATTATTATTGTGTTATTCTCACTTGATTCCAATTACATCTCCAAATTCTTTTCTGGCAGCAGACCCCAAAACTTGCGCAGATTTTTCTGGTGAAACGTGATTAACGTAGACACCAAATCCTCTCTCTAAACCTGACCAATTGTGGAGTTGCGGATATACTTCTATATGCCAATGAATCTGTCGACTATTTTTCTTTTCTGGCGATAAGTGAAATATCAGATTAAAAGCTGGCTTTTGCAATACCTTGTCCATACCTCCCAAGGTAGATCTTAAAATCAAAGCAAGATCTGTAAACTCTTTCTGTGAAATCTTTGAGAACGAAGTGGTATGACGTTTGGGGTAAATCCAAAATTCATATGGATATGTAGAAGCCCATGGCGAAATTGCTATATAACTTTCGGTATCTAAAATTTGTCTAGGGCCACCTGATTCTGTGGATATTATGTTGCATGCAGGACAATTTCCATTCTCATTCAGATATCGATTTGATGCTTCTGCTTCAGATTCAATAGTTGGTGGAATTGTAGAGAAAGTCATTAAATGAAAGTGAGCATGCTCAATATCGCTTCCCGACAAAATACCACTATTTACGAAAATGGAAACGTATGTTACACTTTTCTTTGTGTACAGATAACTAAGGTAGTTTTGTAATACCAAAAGAACGTTGGACCACTTTTCAATAGATAGCCCTGGCAAATTTTCCTTGTGATCTGGTGTTGCCACTACGATAAAATGGTAGCCATAAGCCGGTTCGCTGTACAGTGGTTTATCTCTATAGCTATTTTCGTTGACAGATGATACCACGGGATTTGAATTTGGAAAAACTCTAACATCCCAGTTTTCTATAATATTTTCTTCATTATCAGATAATCTTTGAAGCATACCTTCTTTGACAACCAGCGATAACACCGATGGAGGGGTCATACTTTCATTTCCAGGACAATAAGGACATTGTTTAGTATCACTTTTTACGTCATATGAATCAGGAGGAAGAACTACAAATTTTTCAAGAATGTAGTCTTTTCTTAATTCCGCCAATTCAATATTCCTAAAAAAACCTCCAAGTACCTTTAATTAAAGGTTCTGTGGTCATGATATTTTTAACGGCCAAAATTACATTTTTGTAGAGGTATATTTTTTAAAGTTAGAAAATTCAAATTTTAGAAAGGAAATGTTTACCTACACTCTGGCGCCCGTTGGACGTGATTCTGATATGCTATATGAAGTAGCCGTACTTTGGTGCTCCAATGATTCTGAGTGATTTTGATTCCCTCATGACTGTCGAACTTGTAGGGACATGTGAGTAGATAGAAACTCGATATACTGTGCCATAGATAAAACCACTTTTGAACTCATATCTCCACAACAGATATCTCTCTGTATCGTTCAATAGATTTGAAAGTCCGATTAAGGAATCAGTTTTGGAGTTGGCTAGTTGTATATTTTCATCCCAATTGGGATATTTTGTCCAAAGTTGCTCTGTTGAGATTGGCCTATTTCGGGTATATAGAATATGTGCTTTGTATGCTACAATCATTCCAAGAAAAATCATAGAGACCCCTAAAAGAAAAAATCCGTGTGTACGTAGTTAATTGTTTCAAAGGTCAAATAACCAGTTGATGCTTTATAATAAAATGGACCCAGTGAATTATCTTTTGCAGGTATAACAATACTTCCATAAAGCAGGACTATGCCTAAACAGGATATTGCAACGGGTACGAGTCCTTTTATTGAAATTGAAATGAACATGATTACCAGTATCAAAATTGTGGTAATATGCAAAAAGTCAAAAAATCCTGAGTGAGGATCCACTAATGATAGCGAAAGGCTAACATGTATCATAGTTAGTAACAGCCATTATTGCGGATCTAAGAAGAATCACCTCGTTGCTCCTTAACCACAATAACCCGTACTTCATGTATGATATTGCCACTCGAAATAAATAAATTTTGACTTTGCCTTTTGTATTTTTGTCAAGAATTTGACTAGTAACAAGAATGGCTTTATCAATAATGAATTGCTAGTCAGGTCACTTGTGGCCATGCCAAACCACTTGACTTTGGATAGTTTTCAAAAATTATGCGAAATTACAAGCAAGGCGACAACTAGGGAAGTGCTGGATTATCTAGTCAATAGTGGAATAGGTCAATTGTCGGATGGCTTGATACTTTTTTCAAGCAAAGACAAACTAAACACAATTCTTTTGGCGATGAATAAGGGCTGCGATCCTGAAAGTCTATCAAAAAAGATTCACTGGAATGATTTTGAATTATTTACTTCGCAACTAATAGATTCTGCAGGATACTCTTTTGAGAGGAATGTGGTTTTCAGTAAACCTAGAATACAGATTGATGTGATCGGATTCTATCATAAAGTTGCACTACTAATTGATTGCAAACATTGGATGAAAATCCAGGGTTTTAATATCGCGAAATTTAGTTCAAACCAGATTAGAAGAGCAGAGATATTCCTTGATAAAAGAAAAGATGTTGAATCAGCTATTCCAATTATAGTCACATTGCATGAGCACGACTGCAATTTTTTTGATAAAGTTCCCATAGTGCCAATTTCAAAATTTAAAGAATTCCTCCACAATTTCCCGTTCTATTTAGACACATTGCATATTATTCAAAACAACTAGATTTCAAATTGCAGTAGTAACAAATTCTCAAAAATAGTATCAATATCAAGCTTTTGAATGCTTGAAACATCGATATTGCTAATACTTTATCGCTATTGTGAAATGGATATGAGGAGGATATGAGGATATTTGATGGATATGTGGTAAAATTAAATACCTAGATTTTATGTATGTCTTTGAAATCGGATGAGGAAATATTTTTACATTATTTTAAGTATAATTTTCGCGAGCTTTTTGACTCTTCCAGTATCTGATTCGCAGACAGAATCGACGACAAATGCCACTTCACAAGGACAAAACCTTACTGGAACTTCACAGAATGCAAATCAGACTGGAACTTCACAGAATGCAAGTCTTATCGGGACTTCACAGACAGACAATCTCAAGGGTACTGCAGGAAAGGATTTTATTTTTGGAGGAGCAGGTTTTGATAATATTACAGGAAATGACGGTGACGATGAAATTGATGGTGGAGTTGGTGGGGATAATATTATTGGAGGAGCAGGAAACGATGTTATCTTTGGCGGAATAGGAAACGACAACATGTCAGGCGGAGACGGGAACGATGATCTATATGGAGGCCCGGGAGCGGACTTCCTCGACGGAGGAACTGGTTCTGATTATTTTGATTGTGGTGGGAGTTCTGACACGGTTTCAAATCTAAATATTTCAGAAGGCGATATTGTCAGGCCCAATTGTGAAAAAATCGCCAAATAAAAAACCAGTTAATTCCGGATAGTTGAAAGAAAAGCTCTAGAAAATTTGCATTTCATGAAAGGTGCATGGAAATATTTAATGATTAAATAATATTTTTAACAAAAATTAAAAATCAGGTTCGGAAAAGTAATCTTAATATTTTATTAATTTGGATTCATGTCAAATGACTGAAAAAACACTAAATATCCAATTGACAAATCCCACGTTGTATGTTCCAAAAGCCATGTTTTTTACAAAGGGTAAAGGAGTTCACAAGGATCATCTTACAAGTTTTGAATTAGCATTACGCGACGCTAAAATCTCTGATCTAAATATTGTTTCCGTATCCAGCATAAAGCCTCCTAAATGTAAAATTATTGGATTACAAGAAGGAAGGAATTACCTTGTATCAGGACAGGTCGTTTTTGCTATTATGGCAAGGCAGTCGACTAATGAACCAAATAGACTGATTGCTGCTTCCGTAGGTCTCGCTGCTCCAGCCGATGATGCTCAGTACGGTTACCTGTCCGAACATCATTCTACTGGGGAAACAGCTCAAAAAGCTGGTGACTATGCAGAAGATATGGCGATGGAAATGCTAGCTACTACAATGGGACTTCCTAATGATGATTCTTTGACATGGGATGAAAAACAGGAGCAATGGCGACTCTCAGGAAAAATATACAAGACTCAAAACTTTACTCAATCTGCCGAGGGACACAAAGAAGGTCTGTGGACTACGGTAGTCAGTGCAGCAGTCTTGTTAATCTGATGCTGCTTTATCTAACCTCTTTTTTGTAATTTTGCCAGGCGGCCAGACAAAATCCAAAAGATTTACATTCGCTTTAATGTCAACAAGTACTGGGCAAAACCATCTTGGATTTTATTACTAGCAGACCTATCTTGATTTATGATGACAAGTGCTCATCGTGTACAGCATTTGCCAAATATGCGTTTGAATCTTCCAGATGCCGGATAGATTGTGTAGGACACTATTCAGAAGATGGAGAAAAATTTAGGAAAATCATATTTCCACCATACTTTAATGAAACTGAAATGTTCTGGATAATAACTTCTAATCATGCTTATGGAGGAAGATCAGGACTATTACCATTGATAGGACTAATTATTAAAGGATTTGTTATGAGCTTTGTAAACCATGACGTATCTCCGAGTCGAACCTTTCCGGGATATTGTTCAGATAGTGCTATGTGTAATAGTAAAGAATTCAAGATAAAGAGATTATACAATGTGTTAAGACATGGAAAGAAGCTGAATATTAGGTTTGTAAGATCGGTAAAAGGTTAATTAGAATTTGAAGAAAATAATATAACAACTACTTTGCCTACAACATTGGTTTAATGATAATGAGACATATTGGAAAAGGGTTCTACAATAAATACAGGAATTATATTCTCCTAAACAAGAGTATCATTATTGCAGGAATAGCTGCTCTTATAGTTGGCACCCTTTTTACAGAATTTTATTCCACATATGAAAAGAATAATTTTTTCAATTCAATTGTTACCCTAACTGTAGAGTATTCGATATACATTCCCATATTCGCACTTTTTTTTTATCATGATAACAAAAACAAATATGTAGATCCTGTCACTGGCGTAAAAAACAATGCGGTTATCAAAAATGATATACTAAAACTATTTACTATTTTCTCTTTATCTGAGGTAATTTATGCGGTATCAAAAGTATCAATTCATTTTCAACTAATGCAGATGTCCTTTGAACCGTATCAAGCGTCCCTGATAGGTGCCATATCGGCATGGATAATCTTTCTCGTAATGATAAACTTGGGTGCAAAGTTTGTAAGTTTATTTAAGAAATAGCGAAAAGTCTTTTTGTGTACAAATAATCTAGAAAAAAATCAAACTTGAATCGTTTCGACAAGTATTTTTGAGCAAAAGTCTAGTTTCTGAAGAGCAAAGGCTCCTTATAACTATCAGGATCTCCTGAAAAGTATCCCTGGGGCCCTCCTGCACATGGAGTATCAGAGTTTGAGCCCTCTTCTAATATTTCTTGCTTGATCTCTTTTGGAGTAATATCAGTAGAATTAGCTTTTATTAACGCCGCCGCACCTGCAACAGATGGTGCTGCCATACTTGTTCCGCTATCTATCGCATATTCGCCGTTAAGATATGTAGATAATACTGCCACTCCAGGAGCTGCAATGCTGACAGCTGGACCAAAGTTACTGAAAGGTGCAAATCCGTCATCAGTCGTGTTTGCCAAATCAGGAGCGGGTCCAACACCTCCGCATTTGCCATCGCTATCGGCAATGGCCGATACGGTGATTACGTCAGGATTACTAGCAGGCGAAGTCGTAGCAGCATCATGACCATAGTTTCCGGCTGCAACGACATACGTTACTCCTGCCTTTATTGATGCACTTATTGCACGGTTAAGTGCTGGTGATAATGGGGTTTCAACACTGATGTTTACAACATCAATTTCATCTGCGTGTTGTGTGACATACTCTACCCCCTTTATTATATTTGAAATTTTGCACTCTCCGCCGGCGTCGCAAACTTTTATTGACCATATTCTTGCGCCAGGAGCACCACCAATGACTCCTATACCATTATCTTTTGCTGCTGCGATACCTGCAACATGTGTGCCGTGACCATTATCATCGTCACCTGTTTGATTAGGCATAATGACATTTACATTTTTGTAGACATTAAGATCGGGATGATCCAGATCGACTCCCGTATCCAATATGGCAATATCAACATCAATCTCTGTGCCATTCCCAGATTTCGAATTCTCTTCAAGGTCCTCTGCAGAGAACGTTCTTTTGATGCTGTCAGGTATAGTCTGCTTTTCTATTTTTGAAGGAGGAGCAGCAACGTGTCCTGAGCTTAGATCAAGCTCTCCGGCTCCAGTATTATTTGTTGAAAGATCATATCCTTCATTATAATTAATAAACCTAGAATCTTTCGTGATTGGATTCGTTGGATCGGCTAGAACTACAAGCGCCTTATAATTAGGCATATCTATTGTGTCTACCCACACTATCTTGTATTCAGATACTACTTGACTAGCAAGCTCGGTCATGGTCAATGTATTATCTAATAATCCTTTGTTCTTCTCATTTTGCAAGTCAACTTCTAGTATAAGCTCACCGCACACTGCTGGAGCAAGTACGAAACGATCATCCTGCTCTATCTTCTGTTCATCACCATCGGCTAGTAACATTGCCTTAAAGTCCGGTGCATTGTAGACGTTTAGTACTGTAAGATTGTACTGAGCTTTAACCTCTTCTACAACTGCGGCAAAATCAGGAATAGTCGGTATAAGGTCATCCTTGAGTTCTACAATAGATTTAGTGCAAGCTAATTCTGCGTAAGGTCGTTGGTAGATTTGTCTATCAACTACTGTTACAGGACTACCTGCTGCGCCACCAGCTGCTCCACCGCCGCCACCAGCTGCTCCACCGCCGCCACCAGCTGCTCCACCGCCGCCACCAGCTGCTCCACCGCCGCCGCCACCAGCTGCTCCACCGCCGCCGCCACCAGCTGCTCCACCGCCGCCGCCATCAGGGGGTGGTGGACATTCAGCTGTTATGGTTATGGGAGATGACTCTTCCGTAAATGGCTCAGAACCTCCTGTTGAAGCTTCAGCTATGATCGTATGATCTCCTTCATCTAAAAGATTTGTAGGTATTACAAATGACCAATCGTTTCCATCAAGCTCAGCGAATCCTGCTGACTGGCCGTCGACGAATATTTCTACACTATTGAAAGTGCTGCTATCGAAAGTACCGGTGACCATT
>Ga0209974_10000312_pt1 | contig 15831 bp, 10 predicted proteins | sample InoplaM3SPM_FD_187592 | JGI IMG/M metagenome (GOLD analysis project Ga0209974, IMG submission 187592) | Arabidopsis thaliana rhizosphere microbial communities from the Joint Genome Institute, USA, that affect carbon cycling - Inoculated... | ecosystem: Host-associated > Plants > Roots >...
TGCGCCGTATCTTGGAAAATTCGCCCAGGCGTTTTTCGCTCAAGCGTTCGATGCCGCGCCGCGTATACGAACCCGCGGTATCGAAGTAATTGATACCGAAATTGAACGCCCTTTCGAGAAGCGCCTGCGCGGAGTCTTCGTTTTCAATCGAACAGAAGCGTGTGCCGGAGCCAAATCCAATGCAAGAAACCATCTCTCCGGTTTTGCCAAGGCGCCGCTTCGGAAGTGCCGCAGGGGCGGCGCTCAGAGCTTTGTCCGCGGCGCCGAGCACGACGGCGGCAGTCGTTGTTTTCAAAAACTCGCGACGTGACCAACGGGTCTTCATACGACCTCCTGTGACGCTTAGCGACATGCTATACAAATCGCGGTGTCGATGCTATCGAGTCTCATCCGTGGCTGGGATGTCTTATCGGTTATTCGCTTGGTTCACTCTCCTGCTTTGAGACTTGCCAAAATGGGTCGGTCGGAGGCGCGCTTCAATTGAATGGCTGAATGGCGAAAATTTCGTAGTACGGTGGCCGCTTGACTGAAGCCTACGAATTTGATTTAGGCGTACTGGCTCACTGTCTTGTCGCTGTGTGAGGCAAAACGTGACTTACAACCAACGCATAAGCTTTTCCCTCTCTTTGAAAAAATCCAAGTGGAATCAGAAAGGAGTTCTATGAAGCTCATCAAAAGGCTGCTTAACGTGATCTCCTCGATTGTTCTGGCCCATTTCCTCCTTGGTCAACCAGTGGCAATCGCTTGGGAGCCGACCAAGCCCATCGAGTTTGTAATTCCCGCGGGTACCGGCGGCGGCGCCGATCAAATGGCGCGATTAATGGCCGGCATCAGCGACAAACACAAGCTCGCGCCGCGGGCTTTCATCGTCGTCAACAAGTCCGGGGGTGCAGGCGCTGAAGGCTTCTTGCACGTGAAGGAAAAGAAGGGTGACGCCCACACGATTATCATTACGTTGTCCAACCTGTTCACGACGCCGCGCGCGACCGGGACGCCTTTCAGTTGGCGCGATTTTACTCCGCTTGCGCGCATGGCGCTCGACCGTTTTATCCTGTGGGTGAACGAAGAAACGCCCTACAAGAGCGCCAAAGATTACCTGACCGCCGTGAAGCAGAAGCCGGGTATGAAGATGGGCGGCACCGGATCCAAACAGGAGGATCAGATCATCACGGTTCTCCTTGAACAAAGTCAGGGCGTGAAGTTTACCTATGTGCCGTTCAAGGGCGGAGGCGAGGTGTGCACCAATCTTGTCGGCAAGCACATTGATTCAACCGTAAATAATCCCGCCGAATGCGTAAGCAACTGGAAGGCAAAACGCGTGCGGCCGCTTGCAGTATTCGATCCGGAACGTATCCCGGACAAGGAGTGGAGCGGAATCCCGACGGTCAAAGAGGCTCTGGGCTCCGACATTTCGTATAATATGCTCCGCGGCATCTTCGGCCCTCCGGAAATGCCCAAAGAAGCCGTCGACTGGTACATCGCTTTTTTGAAGAAAGTTTTCGATACCAAGGAATTCCAGGATTATGTCCACAAGGGGGCCCTCAAGCCGGCTTTCGCGTCGGGCAGCGAGTACGTGAAGTGGGTAGAGGCAAACGATAAGCTCCACAAGGAATTGATGGAAAAAGGTCATCTGATAAAGAAGTAACATGCGCGTTGCCGACCTCCTTACCGCCTCGCTGTTGATGCTTCTGAGCGCCATCGTTATGTATGACGCTTTGCTCCTCGGTGCCGGATGGAGCGGCGATGGACCGGAGAGCGGCTTTTTCCCCTTCTGGCTGGCCGCACTCTTAGCTGTCGTCAGTTTCGTCTTGTTCGTGCAGGCCTGGCGCAGCTGGTCGAAGCAACCCTTCGTGTCGCGAGAGCAGTCTGTGCTGGTTTTAAAGGTTTTGTGGCCGTTGGTCGGCTTCGTTTTGCTCACCGATCCGCCGGGTCCGTGGTCCGGCCTCGGCCTCTATGTCGCGGGAGCCGTCTATCTCGGCTTCTACATGCGTTGGGTCGGGCGTCACGATTGGCGTACGGTCGTGGCGCTCGCCACCGTCGTTCCGGTCATCACATTCCTCATTTTTGAGACCTGGTTTCTCGTGCCCATGCCCAAAGGACCGATCGAGGCCTGGTTCGGATACTGAGTCGTGGGACTTGAGAATCTTTTCCTCGGCTTTCAGGTTGCGGTAACGCCGTTTAATCTTTTGATAGCCGTGGTGGGGATATTGCTCGGTACCGTTATCGGCGTATTGCCCGGCCTCGGCGGCGCGAACGGCGTGGCAATTCTCCTGCCTCTGACGTTCACTATGCCTCCGACTTCGGCGATCATCCTGCTGACGTGCATTTACTGGGGCGCGCTTTTCGGAGGAGCGATAACATCGGTGCTCTTCAATATTCCTGGTGAGCCGTGGTCCGTGGCGACGACATTCGACGGCTATCCGCTGGCCAAGGACGGCCAGAGCGGCCAAGCGCTTACAGCTGCCTTTACCTCATCGTTCGTCGGTGCTTTTTTCTCGATTGTGCTGATCACGCTGTTCGCACCGCTCTTGGCCGAGGTTGCTCTGAAGTTCGGGCCTCCTGAGTTTTTCGCCATTCAGCTCCTGACTTTTTCGAGCTTTGTCGGACTCGGCGGAGGAAATCCACTCAAGTCGTTGGCCACGATCCTCATCGGTTTCATCCTTTCAACCGTGGGACTGGATATCGTAACCGGCCAGCTCAGGCTGACTTTCGGCTTCACTGACTTGATGAAGGGCTTTGATTTCATCGTTGCAGTTATTGGGCTATTCGGTATCGGCGAGATCCTGCTCAGCGTGGAAGAGGGGTTGCGCTTCCAAGGGGCAAAGACAGACATGAACATGCGCGTCGTGCTGGACACTTGGAAAGTCTTGCCGCGCTATTACCGGACATTCGTGCGCAGCTCGATCATCGGCTTTTGGATGGGCTTCAAGCCCGGCGGGGCGACACCGGCCTCCTTCATGAGCTACGCTTTCGCGAAGCGCTTTTCAAAAAACCCGGAGCGGTTCGGCAAGGGCGAGCTCGAAGGTGTCGTGGCTCCCGAAACCGCAGCGCATGCCGCCGGTGTTGCAGCCATGCTGCCGATGATCACGTTGGGAATTCCCGGTTCACCGACGGCGGCGGTGATGTTGGGCGGGCTTATCATCTGGGGTTTGCAACCCGGACCGATGCTCTTCGTCGACAATCCCGATTTCGTCTGGGGCCTGATTGCCAGCATGTACACAGGCAACGTGATCGGGGTGCTGATTGTCTTGGCGTTTGTGCCGTTCTTTGCCGCCATCCTGCGCATTCCCTTCGCGATCCTCACGCCGCTGATTGTTGTTATCTGCGCGATCGGCTCTTACGCCGTGCATAACAGTATGATCGACATCTGGTACATGGTGATCTTCGGCGTAGTCGGCTACGTCTTCAAGAAGCTCGACTATCCGCTCGCGCCTCTGGTGCTGGCCCTCGTGCTCGGCGACATGGCCGAAAACGCTCTGCGCCAGAGCCTGATCATGTCTCAAGGATCGCTCGCGATCTTTCTCACCCGGCCCATCTCGGGTGTGATTACCGCCGTGGCCATCTTCTTTTTCGTCATGCCCTTGCTGACACCCTGTTGGCGCAAGCTTAGAGGCCAGCCTCAGGGTAAGGCTGCATCAGTAGAATCGTAGTTTCGTTTGTCTCGGTATCACTCCAAAGACCTCAATCCGGCAGCGCCGCCAACCGAAGTTAAACAAGAATTTCACCGCGAAGCGCACGAAGAGCACGAAGGTTTTAGCGGGGTGCGTTTTGCGCACGACATGAGATTGGACCGAATAAATTCAAGAGAGATCCGAACGAGAGGTTCGTCATGCCGGCGCTTCGACAGTTTCAGGATAAACTCCGGCCGGCATCCAGTTTCTCGGGCAAATACTAACAACGCCTGCATTCTCCGCTCCGGGAATGACTGATTAAATACTGGGCAATTTAGAATCGCCGGCTGCGAGCACGAGGCGGGTCAGTATCTTCCTCTCTCCACTTTCACCTCGGGGTTGGTGAGTTCGTTCTGCTGCACGGGAACAATGCGCACTGCGCAGGCTTTGTACTCGGGAATCTTCGCCAGCGGGTCGAGGGCATCGATGGTGAGCAGGTTGGCCGCCGCTTCGGCAAAATGCATGGGGATAAACACCACGCCCACAGTCGCCCGCTGTGTCACCCAGACGCGCAAAACGATGGTGCCGCGCCGCGAGGAAACGCGCACGGCTTGCCCGTCTTCGATCTTGAGGCGGGCGGCATCCGCCGGATTGATTTCGATCCTCGCCTCTGGATAAAGGTCATCGAGCTTCGAGTGCCGCGTCAGGGTGCCCCCGTGCCAGTGTTCGAGCAAACGACCGGTGGTGAGGATGAAGGGATATTCTTCATCCGGCATCTCCACCGCCGGCACGTATTCGAGAGGGTGGAATTTGCCTTTGCCGCTGGGAAAAGTTTCAGCGAATAGATAGGGAGTGCCCGGATGATTGTCATCCCACACCGGTGTTTGAAGGCCCTGCTTTTCGATGCGCGGATATTTCACGCCGGCGTATTCGGGAACGACCCGTCCCATCTCTTCGAGCACTTCGGCGGGTGTCTGATATGTCCAGAAGGCGGTCCGCTGGCGACCGAGCTTCTTTTCGATGCGCCTGGCGAGATCACAAACGATCTCCCAATCAGGCCGCGACTGACCGCGCGGTTCCAGCGCCTTGCGCACGCGCTGAACACGGCGATCGGTGTTGGTGAACGTTCCTTCCTTTTCCGCCCAGGAAGCCGCGGGCAGGAAAACGTCGGCGTAGGCACCGGACTCATTGATGAATAAGTCCTGTACCGACAAGAACTCCAGCTTTTCGATCATGTGACGCGTGTGATTGAGATTGGGCTCGGACATCATCGGATTCTCGCCCATGATGTGGAGCGCGCGCACGCCGCCCGGCCTGACCTCGCTCATGATCTCCGTAGTTGTGAGCCCCAGCTTGCGGTTCAGCGCGCCCGGCTCGATATTCCAGGCCTGCTCGAATTTGCGCGCGGCCGCTTCGTCATCGACGCGCTGATATCCGGGATAATGCCATGGCATGGCGCCGGAATCCGACGCGCCCTGGACATTGTTTTGCCCGCGCAGCGGGTTGAGCCCCGTCCCTTTGCGTCCGATGTGGCCGGTGAGCAGCGCCAGGTGAATGAGCGACATCGCATTGTCGGTGCCGTGCGAGTGCTCGGGAATGCCCAGCGCCCAGTAAATCGCCGCGTTCTTCGCCGTCGCGTACATGCGCGCCGCCTGAACGATCAGATTACGGTCGACCCCGGAAATCGCCTCGGCGTTTTCGGGAGTGAATTTCTCCATTGATTTGGCAAATCCCGCAAAACCTTCGGTGCGCCGGTCGATGAAATCCTGATTGTAAAGCCGCTCCTTGATGATGACATGCGCCATAGCGGAAAAGAGCGGCACGTCGGTGCCGGGCTTTTCGGGCAGCCAGAGCGCCGCCCAGTTGACCATCTCCACGCGCCGAGGATCGACGACGATCAGCTTCGCGCCGTGATTTGCCACCGCCGCCTTCATTTGCAGCGCGATGATCGGGTGAGTCTCGGCCGTGTTGGAGCCGGTCACCAGAAAAACGTCGCTGTGAAGGACTTCGGCGGCTGTGTTGCTCATCGCCGAGGAACCGACGGCCATTTGCAGCGCGACTACAGAGCCGGCATGGCACAAGCGGGTGCAGTGATCGACGTTGTTGCTGCGAAACAGCGCGCGGAAGAGCTTCTGCAGCAGGTAATTGTCTTCGTTGGTCGCCTTGGCGCAGCAGTAGACCGCCATGGCATCCGCGCCATCACGCTTGTATATCTCGACCAACCTGTCGGCAGTGTAATCGAGCGCCTCGTCCCACGAGACTTCGCGCCACTGCTCACGGTCGAACGCCTGGGTGCGCGCGCCGGGCGCCTGCGCTGTTTTCCGTATCAGCGGCGTTGTTATCCGATCCTTGTTGTAGATGAAATCGTAGCCGAAGCGGCCTTTGACGCACAGATTGCCGTGGTTGACCACTCCGTCGAACGGCGACGTCACTTTGTAGACGTAGTCGTCCTTGATGTGCAGCTCGAGGTTGCATCCCACGCCGCAGTAAGGGCACGTGGTAGGAACGATGCGGTCCGGGGCAATCATGGTGACTTCCTCCGGCGTTTTTTTCCGCCTCTGGTCGCCTGCATGACTTCATCCAAGCTTAATCCCTGCTCGAGCAGCGCCTCGCGCTTGGGTTTGAGCGCGCCGGTCGGGCAGACGCCCACGCATTGGCCGCAGAAGACGCAGGTCGTCTCTGGCATGGGCTTGTCAAAGAAGGTGCCGATGCTGGTGTCGAAACCGCGCCCCTTGAAATTGATCGCATAGGTAAACTGCGCATCCTCGGCGCACACCTGAACGCAACGCCAGCAGAGGATGCACTTGGAATAGTCGCGGAGGAACATAGGGTTGTCATCGAGCACCGGAACTTCACGCCGCTCGGCGTCGGGAAAGCGCGCGCGGTCCGCGCGATAATCGCCGATGAACTTGTTGATCTCCGGTGCCTGAGAAAGATCCACGGCGGAGGAAAGCATCTCCAGTATCGTGCGACGGCTACGCTCGGCTCGCGCGCTCGTGGTCGAGACTTTCATCCCTTCGCTTACCGGAGTGAGGCATGCCGGTACCAGCGGCCTTACGCCGCCGACTTCGACCACACAGATGCGGCAGAGCCCATTGGCGGTGCAGTGGTCGTGATAACAAATAGTCGGAACATGCCGGCTGGCCTGCTCTGCGGCTTTGAGGATGGTCGTCCCCGCCGGAACGGTGACTGAAGTGCCGTCGATGGTGAGAGTTACGTCAGCCATAAGTATTTCCCTACGGTTAAGCGGCCGGAATATTTGCACCACGAAGGGCACGAAGTTCACGAAGTTCGGATTTTAAATTATTCAAATCTTCGTGGTGAATCATTATTTTTTTGCGTCAAACATCTCCGGCCATAATTTCATTGCGCTCAAGACTGCCGTGGCGGCGGTTTGGCCCAAGCCGCACAGCGATGCATCGATCATCGTGCTTCCCACATCCGATAGGCGTTCGCGGTCGCCCGACACGGGTCCATCGGCTGCCGTCCGGGTGAGAATTTCAAATTGGCGTTGTGTGCCGAGCTGGCACGGATAACATTTCCCGCAGCTCTCGTCGGCAAAGAAGTGTGCCAACCGCTTCAGCACGTCGCGCAAGTCGGCAGTGTCGTCGAAGACCATGACTGCGCCGGAGCCGAGCGGCAAGCCCGCTGCGCTGAGGTTTTCGAACGATAGAACCACATCCAGGTCTTTCTCAGTGGCAAAGGCGCCGGCGGCGCCGCCCATGAGCACGGCTTGAAGCTTGCGGCCCGCCTTCAGCCCGCCCGCAAGATCGTAAAGCAAATGGCGCAAGGTCACGCCAAACGGCACCTCATACAAGCCGGGCCTCTGTATCTGGCCCGATACGCAAAATAGCTTTGGACCTGGCGAGCGTTCCGTCCCTATCTTTCGATATTCCACGGCGCCGCGATCCAGAATCAGCGGGACGTTACAGAATGTCTCCACGTTGTTGATGACGGTGGGCTTGCCGAACAAGCCGTGGGTCGTGGGGAAGGGTGGCTTGATCCGCGGGAAGCCGCGTTTGCCCTCGATCGATTCCAGCAGCGCAGTTTCTTCGCCGCAAATGTAGGCGCCGGCGCCGAGCCGCATTTCGATGTCGAAACTCAATCCGGAAGCGAAAATATTTTCGCCGAGGATGCCGGCCTGCCGAGCCTCCGCCACTGCATCACCCATAACCTTGAAGGCGTAAGGATACTCGCCGCGAATATAGATGTAACCGCGCCGCGCACCCACAGCATGCGCTGCGATGATCATTCCTTCCAGGGTGCGGTGCGGATCCTCTTCCATGAGAATGCGATCTTTGAACGTACCGGGCTCGGATTCGTCGGCGTTGCAGACGATGTACTTGGGCTGGCCCGCTGCTTTCGCCGCTCCTTCCCACTTGATGCCCGTGGGAAATGCCGCACCGCCGCGGCCGACCAAGCCTGAGGCCTTTACCTCGGCGAGCACGTCTTGCGGTGCCATCGACAGTGCTTTTTGTAACGCGACATAACCGCCGCCGCTTTTGTAATCGCCAAGCGAAGTGGGCTGACCTTTACCGCAGTGGGCGGTCAGTATGTGGATGTCCCCTCCGACATGGCTGATCGGTCTATTTCCATCGCGCGCGCAGATCGCGGCTGACTGGCGGGGATCGGCACGTCCAAAAGCGGCTTCGCCCACAAGCACTGCCGGAGCGTGATCGCATAGGCCGAGGCAGGGAGCATGCTCGATTGTGAACGCACCGTCGGAGCTGACTGTGCCCGGCTCGCTTTTGAGGTGCCGGCACAGTGCGTCCACTACCGCGTCGGCGCCAGCCAGTGCGCAGGATGGCGCGCCGCACACACGCGCGACGGTTCGCCCCTTAGGCTCGCGCGAGAACATCTCGTAAAAATCGATGACGCCGTAGACGTCGGCGAGCGGCACGCCTAGTACCGCACTCACCTCCGCGGCAACAGCTTCGGGGATGCAGCCGTGGAGTTGCTGTGCAAGGTGCAAGGCCGGTAAAAGCGCAGTGCGTCCTCTCGGCGCTAACTCGGTGAGCGAGGAACGCAGGCGAATGAGATCGGAATCAGGCATGGCTCTTAATCATTAATCCGGGTGGAACTTTGCTGCCTCGATGGACCTGAGTGCACCGCAGCTTTGGTTATCCATAATAGTCCACGCTGGCTAGGTCAAGAGTCGCCATTCGTATGCGCCCGCAGACGAATTAAACGAAAAACTTTGGGAACGATCGAGCAGTTTGCGATGGTCAGCGTGATATTGGAGATAACAATTCCTGCGTGAGCGGCCGGATTTTCACCACGAAGCGCACGAAGGACACGAAGATTTTGATCTATCAAACTCCGAACTTCGTGCTCTTCGTGTACTTCGTGGTGAGTCTTGTCTTTTAATGAACATCTCCGAGAACATCATTGTGTCGCCGGGCACAAACGAGAGTACCTGTGCACACGAGCTTGACAAGCAGCATTCAATTCGGTAACTGGTCAGACCAGCAGACCGCTAGACTAATTTATGCTGCGGGCGATCAAAAAAACCAGAATTCACGAGGACGTCTTCAACCAGATTCGTCAACTCATCAAGGAAGGCAGACTCAGGGCCCGTGATCAGCTCCCATCCGAGCGCGAGCTGGCCGAGACTTTCAAGGTCAGCCGAACGTCGGTACGCGAAGCGCTGCGCGCATTGGAAACCCAGGGGCTGATCGTGAGCCGGACCGGCACTGGCAATTTCGTTGCCGACCTGCCGGTCGAATCCTTGGTGGGACCGCTCGCGCGAGTGCTGATCGACGAGAAAAAAGCTCTTTCGGACGTTTTCGAAATGCGCAAGTTGATCGAACCGCATATCGCCGCTTTAGCCGCCGAGCGGGCGACGCGCAATGATATTGCGCAGCTGAAAAGAATCGTTGTCAAGCAAGCCGAAGCGGTAAGTCGCGGCGAGACCGGCGTGGACGCGGACGCCGAGCTGCACTTGTGCATTAGCCGCGCGACGCGGAACCAGGCGCTGCAAAAACTCGTGTCCGGATTGATGGATATGTTGAGCCGCAGCCGTGAGGAATCGTTACAGACGGACAAGCGTAGAGAATCGTCGATCGCCACGCACCGAAAGATTGTCGCCGCCATCGAAAAACATGATAGATCGAAGGCGCGCAGCGAAATGTTGCGCCACATTGAACAAGTCGAACAAACTGTGCTGTTGTCCAACCGGCCGTCAGAAAACGAGGGTCAAATTACTGCGAGCGAGAGCGACAGACTTCATCATCAAGCGCGTCGAGGTCGATATCGAGCGGCGATGGATCGGCCCAATCGCCTTGTCGATTAGGCACTGACGGCATCGATGCGGGAAAATCGATTTTTAATCAGAAATCAAGCGCGAGGTACACGATGGCAACTCCAACAAATTCCGAAGCGAAAAAGGAAGCGACGGGCCCAGTGATCTCCGGCGGGCATCTGGTCGCCAAGGCGCTGAAGAACGAAGGCGTCGAGGTGATCTGGACGCTCTGCGGCGGTCATATCATCGATATCTACGACGGCTGCATCGACGAAGGCATCAAGATCATCGACGTGCGACATGAACAAGTGGCGGCCCACGCGGCGGACGGCTACTCGCGCCAGAGCGGCAAGATCGGCTGCGTGGTAACGACTGCGGGACCCGGCACGACCAATGCGATGACCGGCATTGCCAATGCGTATCGCGCCGAGAGCCCGCTGTTGATGATCGGCGGCCAGGGAGCGTTGAGCCAGCATAAGATGGGCTCGCTGCAGGATCTGCCGCACGTCGATATTATGTCACCGATCACCAAATTCGCCGCCACCGTGCCGCACACCGAACGGATCGCCGACATGGTGTCGATGGCGTTTCGCGAGTCGGTCAACGGCGCGCCGGGACCAAGTTACCTGGAAATTCCGCGCGACGTGCTCGACGCGAAAGTGCCGCTCGAGCGCGCGCGCGTTCCCAAACCGGGCGCCTATCGTGCTTCGACTAAATCGATCGGCGACCCCGCGGATATCGAACGGCTCGCCGATATTCTGGTGAAGTCTGAGCGGCCGGCGGCTCTTTTCGGCACGCAGGTCTGGACGAGCCGCGGGCACGAAGCGGCCGTGGAGCTTTGCCGGGCGGTCAATATTCCCGGCTACATGAATGGATCGGGCCGTGGCATTTTTGCCCCGGGAGATCCGCACGGCTACAATCGCACGCGCAGTCTGGCTTTCGACAAAGCCGACGTCATTGTGATCGTCGGCTGCCCGTTCGATTTTCGCCTGGGCTACGGCCGGCGCTTGCGCGCCGACGCGACCGTGGTGCAAATCGATCTCGATTACCGCAACGTCGGGAAGAACCGCGACATCTCGCTTGGGCTGGTCGGCGATTGCGGCGCAATTCTCAAGGCGGTCGAGCAAGCAGCCTCGGGCCGCGCGTCGAAAGGAAACCAGCAACGCGCCGAGTGGATGAAAGAGCTGCGCGCAGCGGAAGGGAAGGCGTACGAAAAGCTTTTGCCATCCTTTAAATCCGAATCCATGCCCATCAATCCTTACCGGGTTGCGTATGAGATCAACGAGTTTTTAACCGACAATACCGTTTATATCGGTGACGGCGGTGATGTCGTCACGATCACCGCGACGGCCGTCGAGCCGCGTAAACCCGGCAACTGGATGGACCCGGGGCCGCTCGGCACGCTGGGCGTCGGCACTTCGTTCGCGATGGCGACCAAGTTCGTGCATCCAAAAAAAGAAGTGCTGTGCTACTACGGCGACGGCTCGTTCGGCATGACTTCGTGGGACATGGAAACCGCGCAGCGATTCAAGCTCCCGTATATGGCCGTGATCGGCAACAACTCGGCGATGAATCAAATCCGCTGCGGACAGATCGGCAAATACGGTCCTGAGCGCGGCTGCGTCGGCAACAAGCTCGGCGACGTCGATTTCGAAAAATTCGCCGAGTGCTTCGGCGGCTGGGGCATTGCGGTGCGCGAGCCGGGCCAGATTCGCCCGGCTCTGGAAAAAGCGCGCGAGCGCGTTGCCGGCGGCCAGTGCGCGATCGTCAATATTTGGGTCGACATCAATGAATACGCGCCGGGGACAAAGGCGCAGACGATGTACAAATGATAGGTGCCCAGCGCAAAACCGCACGCGAAGACGCAAGCATGATATTCACCACGAAGGACACGAAGTTCGGAGATTCATAGTCCGAAACCTTCGTGTCCTTCTTGTCTTCGTGGTGAACTTTCTGTTTCCCCTTTCGTTGCGGCTTCGCGGCGTGGTGAGATCGATTTTGTGAGGAGAAGCACAATCCATGGGTAAAGCGCTCGACGGAGTTCGTATTCTCGATATGACGCATGTGCAGTCCGGGCCGACCTGCACGCAGATTTTGGCTTGGTTCGGCGCCGACGTGATCAAAGTCGAACTGCCGGGGCGGGGCGATATCACCCGCGGGCAATTGCGTGATAAGCCGAATGTCGACAGTCTCTATTTCACCATGCTCAACTGCAACAAGCGCAGCATCACCATCAATACCAAACATGAAAGAGGCAAAGAAGTTTTTCGCAAGCTGATCACGGCCTGCGACGTGATGGTGGAGAACTTCGCGCCCGGCGCGCTCGACCGCCAGGGGTTTACCTGGGAAGTCATTCACGAGATCAATCCGCGTTTGATCTACGCGTCGGTCAAGGGCTTCGGCCCGGGTCCTTACGAAGACTGTAAAGTCTATGAGAACATCGCCCAATGCACTGGCGGCGCGGCGAGCACAACCGGGTTCGACGACGGCCCGCCGCTGGTCACGGGCGCGCAGATCGGCGATTCCGGAACCGGCATTCATCTCGTCGCCGGGATTCTCGCCGCGCTTTTCCACCGGGAAAAGACCGGCCAAGGACAGCGGGTCACCTGTGCGATGCAAGATACCGTGCTCAACCTTTGCCGGGTCAAGCTGCGTGATCAGCAAAGGCTTGCGGCGGGACCGCTGATGGAATATCCGCAATATCCTAACGGGGTATTCGGCGACGCGGTGCCGCGCGCGGGGAACGCATCGGGCGGCGGCCAGCCCGGATGGGCAGTGCGGACAAAAGGTGGCGGACCCAACGATTATATTTACGTTATCATCCAGCCGCCCGGATGGGAGCCGTTGATGAAGCTCTGCGGCCGGCCTGAGCTGATCACCGACCCCGAATGGGCGACGCCTGAAAAGCGCCTGCCCAAGCTCGACCAATGCTTCGCGATTATCGAAAAATGGGCGACGAGCCTCGACAAGTTCGAAGTCATGCGCAAGCTCAATGAATTCGATGTGCCGTGCGGGCCGATCCTCGACATGCGTGAGATCGCCGCAGAACAGGGGCTGCGCCAGACCGGCACCATAGTTGAGGTGGATCATCCGAAGCGCGGCAAGTTTCTCACGGTCGGCAATCCGATCAAATTGTCCGACTCGCCGACGGAGGTAAAACCGTCGCCGCTGCTGGGCGAGCATACCGATGAAATCTTGAGATCGATCGTCGGCTGGAGCGATGCGGAAATTGCCGCCGCGCGCAAGGAAGGCGCGGTCTAATCCAACAACCTTGAGGCGACAACACTGAACTCTCACGATACATTTGCACGGTTCGGTTTTGTGTTGGATCGAACCGTCTTGAAGAAAGATTTCTCGCTGCGCTCGAAATGACATTCGCCGTTGCACGACTGTCATCCCGAACGGATGTGAGGGATCTTTTTTTAAGCCCAATCCTCGACGGCGGCCGCGCGTTCACGCGGCTTCCTGACTGTCATCACCAGACCCAAATTTGCGGAGGTGTCGATGAATAAGAGCAGCTTGCGCTCCATGATCAATTCCGCTCTTGCCGCAGGACGCCGAGCCCTGAGCGCGCCCGAGGCACAAAAATTGTGCGATGCTTACGGCGTTCCGACGCCCCGGCAGGGCTTGGCGAAAACCTCCGCCGAGGCGGTCAAGATGGCCGCACGGTTGCGCTTTCCTGTCGTCCTCAAGATCGTCTCCGATGATATTTTACACAAGACCGAAGCCGGCGGCGTAATCGTCGGCGTCGAGAATGGCGCAGATGTCAAACGCGCGTTCGATCAGCTCGTCAAGAACGCCAAGCGATACAAAAAGAACCCGCGCATCGAAGGTGTTCAGGTGCAGCAAATGGTGAAAGGCGGCCAGGAAGTCATGGTCGGCGCTATTACCGACCCGAGCTTCGGCAAAATGATCGCTTTCGGCCTTGGCGGCGTCCTGGTCGAAGTGATGAAAGACATCACGTTTCGGATGACACCGGTGAGCAAAAGAGATGCGCTCGGGATGCTCGACTCCATTGGCGCTGCGGAAGTGCTGCGCGGCGTCCGGGGCGGCAAAGGCATCGACCGTGCGGCACTTGCCGACATCATCGTTAAAGTTTCAAAGCTGGTAAATGATTTCCCAGAGATTCATGAAGTCGATCTGAATCCGGTTTTTGCGACGGAGAAGGACGCGCGCGCCGTCGACGTGCGCATGGTTCTGGGCGAAAAACCGCAAGCGCGCCAGCGCTACAGCCAGAGCGAAATTCTCGGCGCCATGCAACGAATCATGAATCCCCGCTCCGTGGCGGTGATCGGCGCCTCGGCGGAGGACGGCAAAATCGGCAACTCGGTGATGAAAAATCTCATCAACGGCGGTTACCAGGGGGCGATCTTCCCGATTCATCCAAAGGCGGACGAAATTCTCGGACGCAAGGCCTATCCCAGCGTGCTCAACGTTGCCGATGAAATCGACGTGGCGGTTTTCGCGATTCCGGCGAAATTTTGCGCTGCGGCGATGGAGGAGGTGGGCCGGAAAAAAATTCCCGGCGCCGTGATGATCCCGTCCGGCTTCGCCGAGGTCGGTGAACAGGCGTTGCAGGACGAACTGGTCGCCGTCGCGCAAAAGCACAACGTGCGTGTGATGGGGCCGAATATTTATGGCTTCTACTACACACCGCAAAATCTTTGCGCCACCTTCTGCACACCGTATGACGTGAAAGGAAAAGTCGCACTAAGCTCCCAGTCCGGCGGCGTCGGTATGTCGATCATCGGCTTTTCGCGAACCACGCGCATGGGTGTGTCGGCGATCGTCGGCCTCGGCAACAAGTCCGATCTCGACGAAGACGATCTGCTGACCTATTTCGAACAGGATGACAACACGCAAGTCATCGCCATGCACTGCGAGGATTTGAAAGACGGCCGCTCCTTTGCGGAGGTGGCGAGCCGCGTTTCAAAGAAAAAACCGATCGTCGTGCTGAAGGCGGGCCGCACGGCGTTGGGCGCGCGCGCCGCCGCTTCGCACACCGGCGCGCTAGCCGGAAACGACAAGGTCTATGACGACGTGCTGCGGCAGTGCGGTGTGATCCGGGCGAAAAGCTTGAACGATATGCTGCAGTTCGCGCGCGGCTTGCAAGTGCTGCCCAATCCCAAAGGGGAAAACGTCGTCATCATCACCGGTGCGGGTGGATCGGGCGTGCTGCTCTCGGATGCCTGTGTGGATAACGGCATTTCGCTGATGAAAATGCCGCCGGACATGGACGCCGCGTTTCGCAAATTCATCCCGCCTTTCGGCGCTGCGGGAAATCCCGTCGACATCACCGGCGGCGAGCCGCCGACCACCTACGCCAACACGATTCGCTATGCGCTCAACGAGCCGCGCATTCATGCACTTATCCTCGGTTACTGGCACACGATCATCACGCCGCCGATGGTGTTCGCGAAACTGTGCGCAGAGGTCGTCGAAGAAGCGCGGGCGAAAGGGATCGACAAACCCGTAGTGGCGTCGCTGGTCGGCGACGTGCAAGTCGAAGAAGCCAGCGAGTATCTCTACGAGCGCGGCATTGTCGCGTATCCGTACACGACCGAGTTACCGGTTGCCGTGCTCGGCGCGAAATATAAATGGGCAAGGGGAGCGGGGGTGATGTAGCCGACGGTCGCTACGCTCCCGATCCATTGGTTGCAGTTGTTCCAAGTGTTCCAGCGCGTAGCGCGCTGGCCCTCTCTGCCGTGCGGGAGTTAGTCAGGTGAGAGGTATCGGATTTTGATCACCACGAAGAGCACGAAGGACACGAAGGTCTGGAACGTGATTGAGAAATTTCTTCCTTCGTAATGCTATCCGAAAACTAAAACCAACATGTATTACCATACTTCAGAATTTGCGCCAGATGCGCAAATTTTTCGCCGACCGCAGCTATCAGAAAGGGGGAATTTCCGCGCCAAGTACGCCAAGCGCGCAAAGGCCACCCAACCCTAGGCCTCAAGGAAATTTGAACTCTTAACT